>Ga0194037_1000078_pt1 | contig 67838 bp, 60 predicted proteins | sample JunL306m_MetaG_FD_148653 | JGI IMG/M metagenome (GOLD analysis project Ga0194037, IMG submission 148653) | Anoxic zone freshwater microbial communities from boreal shield lake in IISD Experimental Lakes Area, Ontario, Canada - Jun2016-L304-6m | ecosystem: Environmental > Aquatic > Freshwater >...
ACCTTGCGACCGATCTTGCAGCCACAGGCACGCTCAGCTCGACGGATGTTGACGGCACGGCAAACCTCTTTATCGCGCAGCAGAGCGTCGCAGGCAGTAACGGCTACGGGACGTTCAGCATCACGACAGCGGGAGTATGGAGCTACACGGCAGACACTGCGCATAACGAGTTTGTTGGCGGCACGGGCTACACCGACAGCATCACAGTAGCAGCGGCAGACGGCACGACACAGGTGGTGACGGTGACGATGACCGGCACGAACGACGCAGCGGTGATCAGCGGCACAAGCACGGCGAGCGTGACGGAGGGCAACCTTGCCAGCGACCTCGCAGCCAGTGGCACCCTGACCTCGACGGATGTTGACGGCACAGCGAACCTCTTTACCGCGCAGACGAACGTTGCCGGCAGTAATGGCTACGGGACGTTCAGCATCACGACAGCGGGAGTATGGAGCTACACATCCAACAGCGCACACAACGAGTTTGTTGGAGGCACATCATACACCGACAGCATCACGGTATCAGCGGCGGACGGCACCATGCAACTGGTCACAGTGACGATGACCGGCACGAATGATGCGGCAGTGATTACCGGCACCAGCACCGCGAGCGTGACGGAGGGCAACCTTGCGACCGATCTTGCAGCCACAGGCACGCTCAGCTCGACGGATGTTGACGGCACGGCAAACCTCTTTATCGCGCAGCAGAGCGTCGCAGGCAGTAACGGCTACGGGACGTTCAGCATCACGACGGCAGGAGCATGGAGCTACACATCCAACAGCGCACACAACGAGTTTGTTGGAGGCACATCATACACCGACAGCATCACGGTATCAGCGGCAGATGGCACCACGCAACTGGTCACAGTGACGATGACCGGCACGAACGATGCGGCAGTGATTACCGGCACCAGCACCGGTAGCGTAACCGAAGATACCTCTCTAACAAATAACACAATAACAACAAGTGGCATACTGTCGATTATTGATCCTGATCAGAATCAGTCATCGTTTGTTGCCCGTCCGACCTACGCTGGCACCTATGGCAGCTTCACGCTTGATGCGGCAGGCAACTGGACCTACAGCGCTGACAACACGCAAGCGGCGATTCAGCAGCTTGGTGTCACGCAATCGCTCACCGACAGCTTTACCGCAGTATCGCTTGACGGCTCAGCCAGTCAGACGGTCACCGTGACAATCAATGGTACTACTGATGCGTTCGTCAGTGTTGGTAATACCATTGTCAATGAGTCCGCAGGTACAGCAACCTTCACTGTTACCCGTAGCGATGATACCCATGGTCCTATTACAGTCGACTATGCAACGCAGGACGGAAGCGCGTTGGCCGGTGCCGACTATACCGCAACCAATGGTATATTGATTTTTGCTGATGGTGAAATTACAAGGCAGATCACGGTAGCGATCGCCAACGATACTCTTTATGAAGGTTCCGAATCGTTCAGCGTTCTGCTTTCAAATTCATCAATGGGTGTTACGGTAAGCAATGTACCAGGGATGGCAACTATCAAGGATGATGGCACAGGCAGTGGCGGTGCTGACAATGATACTCCAACCTTGAGCGTAAGCAACGTCGCTCTTAGCGAATCTTCACCCTACGCATTCTTTGCGGTTGCTCTTGATCATGCAAGCACCCGGGCTATCAGCTTTACACCAAGCCTCATGAGCGGCACCGCAACAGTCGGCGTTGACACCGGTACAAACCTTGAATATTTTGATGGAGCTGTTTGGCAGAATGTCGCAGGAGCAATAACCATCAGCGCAGGCGTAACGAACGTTGTACTTCGGGTGGCGATCACCAACGATTCAATTTACGAAGGAACAGAGACATTGACCCTTGTTGCTGATTCCCTGAATGGCACCCTGACAAGCACCGCAGCGGTTGAAGGAACCGTTACAATCGCGGATAACGGTTCAAGCGCCAACATCTTTATGGATGGCAATACCTCAACAAGCCCGACAAAAGGTGCCGCAAATGATGATCGCCCCACCATCAGTATCAGCAATAGTACGGTCAGTGAAGCGCAACCGTGGGCAACAGTAACAGTATCACTCTCAAATCCGTCAACGACACCAGTCAGTTTTACTCCATCATTGGTCAGCAATACGGCCATCCTTGGAGTCGATTTTGGGTCATCGCTGGAGTATTTCAATGGCACACATTGGGCTTCTGTATCTCAGCCAATTACTCTTTCCGCTGGCTCTCTTTCAGTGCAGTTGCGCACCACCCTTGTCCAGGATGCATTGTTTACCGAAGGAACCGAACGCTTTCAAATAACGACTGGTCCGATACAGGGCGGGGTGGTGAATCAATCGGGAGCAACTGGCACGATTTCTGTGACCGATGTGCTCCAACTTTCAGACCCGGTTATTACCGATATTACAGAAACGACATCTGATCCAACCCCTTACGATCTGTTAACGGCAGATACGTCACCGGTGCTCACCCTCAATGGTGAAGCGGGATGTACCGTCACACTCTATCAGAAGAGCGGTGCTCAATACACTGAGATAACGACAGTTGCCTTTACAACAACTGAGCAATCCGGTGTGTATACCCTTGATTTTGGTAACAACAACCTGTCTCATGGCGACTATGCCGTGCGGTTGACCAAAGGAGGCTATACCAGTAACTACTCAGATATTTTCACTATTGACAGTACTCCTGGGCTCATTGATATCACCGGACGGCGTGAAATTATCATGCGGAGTGCGACTGATGCGGTCACACAAGGTGTTATTGGCGGGTTAGATCAAAATCGACAGACTGTTTTTTGGGATGGCACAAACTGGATTGACTCCGACGGCGAAACCATTCGATTCTCGTTTGACAGTGTTTCAATGTTTGACCAGTTGTCACTCCCTTCCGGAACAGTTATCAAAACGCTGGCAAATGGTTCAACCCTTGAGTTGAATGTTCAAACGGGCGCTTATGTTTACAACCCCGTCAATACGGCAACCCTCGATCATGTTATTCTCTATGCTTCGGATGGAAAGCAGGGATCGTCTTTAGAGTTGGCGTTTGATCCCAAAGATACGCTTGATCGTGATGGTATTTCGGCAACGGTCGAGAATGGACTTGCGACTCTTGTCGCTACAGTAAGTGGTGTAAATTCTACGGTTGATTTGAACAATGACGGCAATTTAACGAATGATGGCGACTTGAACCACGATGGTATTGCCGATGCATCCCAAAACGCTGTAGCAACACTGGCGTGGATTACCGCTGATAACTTTGCAGCAGCAAAGGCTGCGGAAACTACCGGTGATTTTTCAAATCTCAAGGTTGAATCAGTCATTTCACTATCCATTGTTGACTCTACCAGTGGCGGCACAGTGGATGCTTCATCCCAGCTTACCAATGTGAAGGTGATGAATGCTGCCGACACGACGGCTCTTACTGGTGGCTCGAAGCCGGTAGGGACGAATTGGGATCCTATCCAGTTCACGGTTGAGTCGCTTCAAAGCTCGGGTTTACTTGATGCGGATCCATCACGCGAGGGAACACAGGTTCGTCTTCTCATTGATATTTCTCGTGCCGGTCAAGTTGACGGCTCCTTTATCGGGTACGAAAAATTTGTGAGTCAGGCGACCGTTGATGCTGCAGTTGCTCTGGGTACACCACTGCATGATCTTGATGGTAATCCGATTACCCTCTCCGGCTGGTATGATTTCATGCAGCGCCCGGGCGGAGGCGATGGAGCGCGCTATGTCGTCAGCAATGGCATCATTACCGCCATAGAGCTGACCCTGACTGATAACGCGTTTGGAGATAACGATATGGCCATTGGTCGTATTTCAGATCCTGGTGTGCCGCTGACTCTCAGTGCCACAAAGATATATACGGCCGATCAAACGCCGGGACAGGTTGATTTTTATGGCAGTACTGTAGCCGGCTCACTTCCGCTGCATACCTGGTATAATCCCATGACTGGCGACTACTTCTATGGTGTCGATGCAGCGCAACTCCCTTACGCATGCTACTTACAGCAGGCAGATCTTGGCACCGTGCGCCCCGCCGGAAGCGGCGTTTACGATGTCTACCTGTATATCAACAGTGCTGGCGATACGCAAATTGTTGGAGAATCGACAGCGGCGGGCCGCAATTTGGAGGCACAGGGTTATGTGAAACAAGGTGCACCGCTTTTTGCTTCAGCCAAGGCCATAACGCTTGATACGGTTGCGCCAACAGTTGATCATTTCAGTCCGACGGATGGTGTCGCTAATGTTCCTGTTGGTGGAGATATTGTGGTTACGTTCAGCGAAGAGATAACGAAAGGCACTATCGCTGCGACCATTGGAGCATCCACCGATGCTATTACCGTTCAGAATACAGCAACGGGGTTGTTTGTCGTTGCAAGTATCACCCTTGTTGGCAATAATCTTGTCATCAATCCTGTTGACAACCTGTCGTCATATACCCATTATTCCGTCACTATAGGCGATGGCTCGGTGGTCGACCTTGCAGGCAACAGCTATGGCGGCAGCACAACCTACGACTTCACCACCGGCGGATTGGGTGCAGACCCTTATGCAGGCGGATCGTCAAACAGCGATGCTGAGATTGCGCTGGGCGGCATTACCGCATTTGGCCTGCTTGCCTGGCTGCTTGTTTAAAGATTTTTTCTTAGAACAAATGACACAATTATCACAACTCATTACCATGAAGATCAAGATGAACATCAGGAATATCCCCAAAAATGCACTCCTTGTATCGGTAGTTGCGGTGGTTTCCATGCTCTTTTCGTCCACAGGTGTTCGAGCAGAAGAGCTGCAGAAGCATGACTGGTATGTTACAGGTTCAGCAATGGGCCTTGTGGCTGCAAATGGAACAGGATTTGTTATTCATCTGAATCCAGCAGCAGTACAGGGCAGAAGCAACTTTCAAGGCAATATGTCGCGGAGTCTTGCTGTCGGTCAAGAGGGTGTTTTGTCTGTAGGTACCTCTCAGCCTCAGAATGGGCGGCTTGAGGTAGAGTACGTCGACGGGAGTATTGATCGCCAGAGTATCGATGTGCCAGGAACCCATATTGTCCTGAATGATACGGTAAAATTCAGAGCACTTTTTCTTAACGGGATTCTGGGAGTGTGGGATACAAAAAGTGCACGGTGGTGGCTTGGAGCAGGTATAGGATACGGGCAAACCAAGTTTCCTGATGCCTCAAGCGCAACATCATGTGGTTGCCTGAAGCCGTTAACGCACGACGATCTTGCGTTTCGGGTAAAGCTTCAGGGTGAGCGAGAGATTTCAGCCAATGCAGCGCTGTTTGCTGAGGCAGGTTATATCAAGTTGACGGGTGGTGATACGAACACAATTCCCGGGGTTGCTTATGGATCTCTGCATCTTACCAATCTCTCTGTTGGTATACGCAGTTATTTCTGATGTGCTGTGGATACACGACAGCGAACAGGTAACCTTTGTGCCCAGTACGGATTGTCAAGGCGAAAGGGAAGGAGTTTATCGGCGACGAGTAAAAGCCTCCATCAATCGGCTCGCGCCGCTGAAAGGGCTTAGCTCGCCGGAGAGCACCTGCTGTTCGACAATCGTTTTGGTTTTTACCACTTCGGGATGAGCAAAAAACTCTTTTTTCAGCATCTCCTCAAGCACGGTGGAGAGCAGGCGTTTGAGCTGCTGGCTCCGTTGCTCTTGCAGCAGGTTTTGCTCGCGCATTCGCGCAAAAAAAACGGAGATGTTCTGCCAAACATCGGCAACTCCTCTGCCGCTCATGGCCGAGGTGAGTATAACCTGTGGTTGCCAGAAGGAGTGTTTTGGTGGAAGCATTCTGAGTGCAGCCTCAAATTCAGCTTTTGAGATGGAGGCAATACCCGACTGGTCGCCATCCGTTTTCGTGATCGCTACGGCATCAGCAATCTCCATGATGCCGCGTTTAATGCCCTGCAACTCGTCACCGGAGCCGGGCAGCATCAACAGCAGGATAAAGTCAACCATGGAGTCAACCAGCACCTCCGACTGCCCGACCCCCACCGTCTCCACCAGAATCACATCGTAGCCCGCAGCTTCGCACAGCACAATGGCTTCATGGGTTTTCGGCGATGTGCCTCCGAGGTACCCTGATGAGGCTGTCGGGCGGATGAAGGCCTCTTTCCTAGCAGCAAGTCTCTCCATGCGAGCCTTGTCGCCCAGAATGCTGCCTCGCGATTGCTGGCTGCTGGGGTCTATGGCCAAAACGGCAAGCGTGAGTCCTTGCCTGATAATCTCCTCGCCAAGCGCTTCAATAAAAGTACTTTTCCCTGCGCCGGGCGATCCGGTAATGCCGATGCGGATGGCGTTGCTCTTTTTTGCAAGGCAGCGGTCAAGAATCTCATGCGCCTTCTGCTGATGCTCTGGTCGTTGCGACTCGACAAGAGTTATTGCGCGGCTCAGTGTATGGCGGTTGCCCTGCATGATGCCGCTGACAATGCTCTCCACATCAGGCTCATAGCGTCTGGTCATGGGGATATTATTGCCAAGTATTTTCTTCGCTGTTCAAACAACAACCAATTTCCGTTTTGATCGATTTTGTATTCAGGCTCCTCCAGAACATTTGAAACAGTTTCCAAAAAACATTTACCAATGAATTCTCCCAGCTTCACAGGGACGGCATTTCCAATAATCTGCTCAATTTCTGCCTTGGAACCTGAAACATCCCATGATTCAGGGAAGGTTTGTATCAAGCTACGTTCTTTTGTTGTAAGTGGGCGGATACCCTCAGAAACAGGAGCAGCATCGCCAGGATGCCCGGGATATCCCTTTGGTACCGGGCGGTTTACTCCGCGAATTGTTGGACTTGGTTCGTCTATGCTGAATACCGCCCTTCTGGCATAACTGCGCGGATGGCGGTAGTAATAATTAATTCCTAATGTATCGCCGAAATAATCTCGAATAGTCATCGGAGTGGGACACTGATTCCGACGGATTGCAGGAATCAGGAAATTGTTTGTACCGTCAAGAATACCAAACACTACTACTCGTTTTCTTTTTTGTGGAACACCGCACAGCGAGGCATCTAAAACTGTTACGGTAAGGCCGTAGCCTGCTTGCTGAAAGATTTCGAGTGCTTTGGCAAATGTCTTTGTCTTTTGTGCACGTTCAACATTCTCCATAATAAAATATTTCGGGCGCATAGCATCGATAATTTGTGCGTATGAAATGGTGAGGTTTGCATGTCCGCCTGTTTCATCTCGTTTGCCTGCGGAAGAAAAATCCTGGCATGGAGGCCCTCCGACAATAATGTCGAAATCGTATTTTTGGAGATGTTCTGCGACAATACTGCTGTCAAGCAAGTCAAGTTTTTCAATCGGATGTCCATGTATATTTCTTTGGTAAAAAGAAATAGCGGCATCCCAATTATCAAACGCAGCCGAAATGTCTATCCCGGCATCAGATAACCCTTTCGATAGTCCACCCCCTCCGCAAAACAAATCAATAGCTTTAAGTTTACAGTTCATTAAACAGTTCGTTGGAGTAGTAAATGATTGCATCAAAACGGCGTTCGGGCGAAAGAAACTTTTGTCCGTCACCAAGTATTATTTCTTTGATTTCCCCTTTTTCGATAATTGGCCTGGTGAGGCGGTCACAGCGCATGTGCAAGTTTGTTTTTTTGCCGCTGATGGCAAACTCCTTGTCATTGAGGTTGTCGAATGTCATTCCATCGTATATGGGCTTCTGATAAACTTTACCTTTGGTTGAAAGTTCGTAGAGAAAGCGTGCTAATCGAATCGATGCTCTTTGCGGACGAGATATCTTTTCGTCATCGCCGTTGCCAGAGCCCAAAAGGAGACGGCAAAGCGCGAAATCACTCCAGACAAAGATATCAAGGCAGTTGTCAGCAAGAACAGGCATTTTCCCTATCGTCTTCCAGACAGGTTGCATCAAGAGTGGCTGTTCGTATTTGGAATAGGTGTTCAGAAAAATATCAAGCGTTTTGATGATGTTGTCTCGATGCTTTGATACCTCAACAACGTTGTCCCAATCTCGTATTTTTGCGCATACTGGTGAGAACAAATCCTTTACTTCTGTCATGAAAGAGTTGCAAGATTGACCCATACCCATTGCGGCATAACGCATGGTCGGTGAACGCACAACAAGTTCTGAACCGTAATTCGCTTCCGTATCATTAACCGTGGTGTTGTCAGGTATGGTTGTAAGTTTCACTTCGACTGGTGCGAGTATACGTTTGGACTCATTTTCGGACACAACCAGGTCAATTGGCTGAATGTCGTCAAGGGTCATTTTGGCGTATGGCGTAAATCTGGATTCAAAGGAGAAGAAGAGCTTCTCATTTGGCAAGGTTGTATGCCAAAAGTCATCAAAAGAGATGTCTGAAATTACAGTGTTTGATTCTTGACCATGCTTTATGAACACTGGAGCAATGTTCTGATCGCGCATATAGCAAGCCAGTGCGGCAGGAAAAGAGGAGTTAAATTGGTTTTTTCCCCAAGAATAAGGACTTGAAAAATCCCTGTTTGAGTTTATCAACCCATAAAGTGCCGGCTTTTGTTGCATAATACCTGCCTGTATCGTTTTCAAATTTTTTATCAATAAGAACAATCATTATGAAATCTTTTTGAGAAATTCATTTGTGTCGATACACTCATTCGTGCGACCAATTTTTATAGCATTGGCCATACCAATTTCCTCAACTTTACTCAAAGATGAAAATTTTGATTGTATCCCAACCTTTTTTGCCAGATCAAGTAATAATTTCAGATCTGATACTGATTCACTTTCTAATACAGCTTTCTGCATATCCTTAGAGTTAAGTGAGTTATGATGGTTGTATTAGGCCAATCATCTCTTTTCCTATAATGCCAATATTAACGTTTTACGTACGATTTCCAACGTTGTCGTCGGGGCACGGCATGCCGTGCCCCGACAGCCCCTACCCCTGTGCAATCATTTTTTTCAAAATCGTGATTGCTGCCTCCGCAATAACGGTTCCTGGTCCAAAAATCCCTGCTACGCCCTTTTCATAGAGGAATGCGTGATCGCGCTCGGGAATAATGCCACCTGCGATCACAAGAATATCTTCCCGTCCGTTAGCTTTCAGCTCTTCGACAATCTTGGGGATCAGCGTTTTGTGACCTGCAGCAAGGCTTGATATGCCAATCAGATGGACATCGTTGTCGAGAGCCTGCTGTACCACCTCTTCAGGAGTCTGGAAGAGAGGGCTGATATCGACATCAAAGCCAATATCGGCAAATCCTGCGGCAATAACTTTTGCGCCACGGTCATGGCCATCCTGTCCCACTTTGGAGACCATGATTCTTGGACGGCGACCATCAAGTGAAGCAAAGGTATCGGCAAGCTGCAGTGCCTCCTTAAAGAGTGTGTTATCCTTCATCTGCGACATATAGATACTGCTGTTGAGTCTGGTGATGGCACGGTACCGACCGAATGTCTTTTCGCAGGCTGATGATATTTCACCGAGGGTTGCTCTTTTTCTTGCGGCATCCACGGCAAGCGCCAGAAGATTCCCCTCTCCCGAAGCTGCGCTCTCCTCAATTGCCCGAAGCGCTTCAGCACACGCTTCATTGTCGCGTTCAGCCTTGATTTTTTCGAGTTGCTGGAGCTGCTGCTCCAGTACCCTGGTGTTGTCCACCTCAAGCAGTTCGATGTCGGTTTTGCTGCTGGTTTTGTAGCCGTTGACACCGACGATAATCTCTTTGCCGCTGTCAATGCGTGCCTGCTTGCGGGTTGCAGCCTCTTCAATCTGCAATTTGGGGAGCCCCTGCTCAATTGCCTTGACCATGCCGCCCGCCTCTTCGATATCGCAGATGATCTTCCACGCTTTTGCGGCAAGCTCTCCGGTCAGGTACTCAACAAACGATGAGCCAGCCCATGGGTCAATGCTTTTGGTAATATCGCTCTCCTTCTGCAAATAGAGCTGAGTGTCGCGGGCGATTTTCGCTGAAAACTGCGTGGGGAGTGCAATTGCCTCGTCAAGGGCATTGGTATGCAATGACTGGGTATGGCCAAGCGTTGCCGCCAATGCCTCAAGGCAGGTGCGGGTGATATTGTTGAACGGATCCTGCTCGGTGAGGCTCCAGCCGGAGGTCTGGCAGTGAGAGCGGAGCATCAGCGATTTCGGATTTTTCGGGTTGAACTGCTTGACAATTTTGGCCCAGAGCATCCTTGCGGCTCGCAACTTGGCAATCTCCATAAAATAGTTCATCCCGATGCCCCAGAAAAAGGAGAGGCGAGGAGCAAAGGCGTCAATATCAAGCCCGGCTTTCAGACCGGTACGGATGTACTCAAGGCCATCGGCAAGGGTAAAGGCAAGTTCAAGGTCAGCAGTGGCGCCAGCCTCCTGGATATGGTAGCCCGAGATGCTGATGGAGTTGAACTTCGGCATCTTTTCACTGGTGTAGCGGAAGATATCGGCAATGATCTTCATGGAGGGTTCCGGCGGGTAGATGTAGGTGTTGCGAACCATGAACTCTTTGAGGATATCGTTCTGGATGGTTCCGCTCAGTTTTTCCAGTGGCACACCCTGCTCTTCACCTGCCACAATATAAAAGGCCATGATGGGCAGCACGGCACCGTTCATGGTCATGGAGACAGAGATATCGCCCAGCGGGATCTGGTCGAAGAGGATCTTCATATCTTCAACTGAATCAACAGCCACTCCGGCCTTGCCGACATCACCGATAACTCGTTCGTGATCTGAATCGTATCCTCGGTGGGTTGGAAGGTCAAAGGCGACCGAGAGCCCCTTCTGGCCCGCCGCCAAGTTCTTGCGGTAAAAGTTGTTTGACTCCTCAGCGGTTGAGAACCCGGCGTACTGCCTGATCGTCCAGGGCTGAGTGGTGTACATCATGGTGTAAGGGCCGCCAATATAGGGTGCGAAACCCGGCGCAAAGTTCAGATGGTCGAACTGTGCGACATCAGATGCGAAATATGTCGATTTGATGTCAATTCCTTCGGCGGTTGTCCACTGCGTCTGCTGAGCTTCAGCGCTGTTTGCAGCAGCAACTGGAGAAAAAATATCAATGGCTGAGAAATCGGGCTTTGGTTCAGTTGCTTTGTTTGGATTCCCTGCTTCAATCTCCTTGAACCTGTTCCATGCTGACTCTGCAAGTTTTCTTGTCAGGGTTTCGATGTAGTTGGAGCCACGGGCAGGGTCAACAACCTGGTCGAGTGACCCCTCTTCCCTGAGGACAAGGTGAATGTTGCCGGAGATACGCTCAGCAATGTCGGGATTGACCGAATCACCACTGTCGAACGCGTTGATCTGCAGGGTCTCGTAACCGCCAAGAATGGCTGATACGGCCTCCGTGGTAAAACGGAGCAGATTGGTGTAGGGTTCAGTGGCTGAACAGTTGCGTTCCGATGTTCTTGCAAAGAGGCGGGGCAGTGTTGTGCCCGATGCACCATAAGCTTTGAGCAGATGAGCGAGAAGGTAGCGGAGGGCTCTGGGTTTTGCAAGCTCGGTAAAGTGGCTTGAGGTAACCGGCAGGATGATCTCCATCGCCGCAACAACACTCTCAGCAGGAACTCCTGCCTGAATAAATCGGTTCAGATAGTCGCTTGCTCCGGCCAGTGCCAGGGCAATCTCCTCTGCAGATGTGGATCCGTTTTTATGGGATGGTATGGTATCGACGGCCAGAAATCTGAAGTGAGGAGCGGATTTGGCAACTTCAAAGAGTGCCGCATCCTGCGTTTTTGAAGCTGTACTTGCCGTGGCAAGCACTCCGCCCATGTTCTCCGTAAAGCCGGGTATAGCTGCAAGAGTAGCGAGCAGTTCAGCTGTGGGTGGAAGATTGCCCGAAAAGTAGAGTGCAACCGCAGCGGTTTTGATCCCAGCCAGAAGCCTATTCAGATTCTCGGCAGAGCAGAGTGCAGGATCGGCTATGACAAACTCAAGAGCCGCAGCATCAAGCTCAAAGCATTTCAGTGCGGCCTTGTTAGCAGAGAGGGAATCGTTAACCGTTATGCGGTGGCAATTTTTCCAGGAGTTGACTGCCTTTGTAACAGGTATGTCAAGATGCTGCCCGGTCTCTTCACTGGAGTGCCAGGGTTCAAGATTAAAACCGTCGGGGGTGTGCCAGACAATCGTGTCGTAAGGTTTATCCTTGAGTTCGGCAATTGCCTTTTTTTTCCACTCAGCCCGGCTGATTGCCGGGAACTCATGAAAGAGCGAATCAGGCCGGGAGTCTTTTGTCATAACTATGATGCGTTCTGTTGGTTTTGTGATCTCTGCTCGTGGATGATGTTGAGAATTTCCTCTTTCATTTTTGATGGAAGCGCTGTTCTTTCAACAAATCCCTTTTGTTGCAGCCACCAGGTTGTCTGGAAATCTTTGGTTGTTGGTTTGCCGGTGTACTGCTCAATGACACGTTTGCCGGAAAATCCGATGTTGCCAGCATTGTGTTCAAAGAGTTTGATGCCTCTTGATCCGATGCCTATGGCGACACCACCAAGCGTTGGATCGGTAATAATGGTAATGACTGGCAAGCCCGCTTTTTCAACACTCGATATGGCGACATGCAGCTTTGGAAGACCAACCATCGACGAACATCCTTCGTGCATTCTTGCACCGCCACCGGTTGCCTGAAAAATTAGCGGTACACCACGCTTAATCGCGGTTTTGCTGGCACGCCAGATTTTTTCAGCGGTTGTCATGCAGAATGAGCCACCAAGAAAGTTGAAATTGGTTGCGCAGAAGACAACAGGCTCGCCATCAATAGTGCCATCGCCAGTTATAACGGAGGCAGCAGTGCCGGTTCTCTGTTGTGCTTCACCAATTTTTTTGCGGTAATCGGGAAACTCAAGAATATCTTTATCAACAATATAGCGGGTATCCTGGTGCTCCTCGAACGATTTCGCATCAAGAATAAAGTTGATATAGTCTTGTACCGCAAGCCTGACATAGCGGTGCCCGCATATTTCACACACAAAATTGTCCGCCAGCAGTTTTTTATAGAGAACGGGATCCAGAAGCCTTTTGCCCGCGTTATCAATACAGTGTTTATGACGGGCGACAAAAAGTATCTTTTTCGGTTTCGGGATGAAGTAGGAGACCGGCTTTTCAAAGATTTTGATCTCCTCTTCCGAGATTGTATCCCATTGACCGATCTTTTCCCACCGTGCCATTCTTCGAGCAAAGATCTCCTCTGAGGGCAGGGTGCTGAGTTGCCCGATCCACCTTACCATTGAGCTTTTGAATGATTGAAGAGCCGATTGCCGATAGCGGTGTGCCGGTCCGTCATACTCTACGATGATGTCGTCGATAATGCCATTTTTCAAACCATCCTGAGCCGTTATCTGAGAAATCTGTGCGGCAAGGCTTGCCTTCTCCCTGGTGCGAAAAAGAATGGATGAACAGGCTTCAGGAGAGATCACCATATAGGTGGAGTATTCCATAGCCAGAACCGCGTCGCATCCTGTCAGGGCAATGGCCCCTCCGCTGCATCCCCTGTTGATGATGACGGAGAGTGTCGGTACCGTCGCTTCGGCGAGTGCCTGCATACATCGTCCGATTTTCCAGGCGATACCTCCTCCTTCGGATTGTTCCGTAGGGTCAGCGCCAGCCGTATCAATAACGGTAATGATAATCCTTTTCTCCTGTTCGGCAATCTGAATTGCCTTGACAGCTTTCTCAAATGCTGCAGGTGTCGGCATGCCCTGATTCCATTTTGCAATTTCGTCAGGATTCTTCATCAACTCAAGCAGCTCGTCGAAATTTGATGTTGGCGAAGATTGCTGTCCAATGAGCATGACTGGCCACCATGCGTTTTCACCATTGCGCAGTATCGCTCGATGGGTCTGGATGATACAACTGCCGTGCAGATCGTTTTGCAGGCACTCTTCCGCCTCTTCAAAGACGGTCAGGTAATCGAGATGCCTGGGGCGTTCGGGGTGAAAGGAGAGTTGATACTTTTCATATTCGCTGAGCTTTTCGATACTCTCATGGGAGTAACTGAATCCCTCTTGTTTCTCAAACGGCAGATAAAAATGTTTCACTGGTTACAAGCGGCTTTGTCTCGTTTGGTTAATGCTGTTTTTGAGCAAATTCAAGGAGTACCCTGTTGGTCTCCTTCGGGTGCAAAAACATGATTTTTTTTCCTCCGGCTCCCTCTTTTGGAGGGCCAAGCGGCGTAATGTTGAGCGATGCAAGTCGCTCGCTCTCCTCTTCAATATTATCGGTTGCAAGGGCAATATGGTGCATCCCTTCGCCATTTTTTGCAAGAAATTTGGCTATCGGGCTCTCATTGCTCAGTGGCTCAAGCAGCTCAATTTTGCTCTCCCCAAGAGAGATAAAAGCTACCCGCACCTTCTCGGATGTAACCTCTTCAATCCTGATGGCATCATCGGCGCACCCGAGAATATTGCGAAATGTTTCGAGTGCGCTATCGAGGTTCAGGACAGCAATTGCTATGTGGTCAATTTTTTTGATCATGCGTCCTTTGTAATGGATTTGCTGTTGACAGCGTAGCCGATGGTTTGGAGCGACTCCCTTATTTCATCGAGAATCGCGGGATCATCAATCGTTGCCGGCATGCTGTACTCTTCGCTGTTGGCAATTTTTCTCATGGTACTGCGGAGAATCTTGCCCGAACGGGTTTTTGGGAGACGGTTGACAATAACGGCACTTTTGAAAGAGGCGACAGGTCCGATATTCTCCCGAACGTATTCGATAACATGCTTGATGATCTGGCTTTCAGGAGTATCAACATTATTTTTAAGTACAAGAAAGCCGAGTGGCACCTGTCCTTTCAGATCATCATGAACTCCAATAACAGCACTCTCGGCAACATCAGGATGCTCGCAGAGTGCCCCCTCGATCGCTCCCGTGGAGAGTCGATGGCCAGCAACGTTGATCACATCATCCGTACGCGACATAATGTAGATGTATCCATCCTCATCAATATATCCGGCATCGCTTGTCTGATAATAGCCGGGAAACTGTTTCATGTAGGTCTCCACAAAACGGTTATCGGCCTTCCAGAGTGTCAGCATGGTGCCTGGGGGCATCGGCTGTTTGATCACGATGTCTCCCATCTGGCCTGCTGGCAGTTGTTCAAGCTCGGCGTTGATTACCTGGACGTTGTAGCCCGGAACCGCCCTTGATGCAGAGCCATACTTGACCGGGCCCGGTTCTATCCCCTGACAGTTTGCGGCAATGGCCCATCCAGTTTCAGTCTGCCACCAATGGTCGATCACGGGCACCTTAAGCTGTCTCTCTGCCCATTTGACGGTGTCAGGGTCGGCACGTTCTCCGGCAAGAAAAAGTGCCCTGAAATTTGAAAGATCGTAATTTCGGATATAGTTGCCGTTGGGATCCTCCTTTTTAATGGCTCTGAAAGCGGTTGGAGCCGTAAAGAGCACTGCGACATTATGTTCACTGATAATTCTCCAGAAGGTGCCCGGATCGGGAGTGCCGACAGGCTTGCCCTCAAAGATCAGTGTCGTACAGCCCTGGAGCAGGGGAGCGTAGACAATGTAGGAGTGGCCGACAACCCAGCCGACATCACTAGCTGCCCAGAATACCTCGCCAGGCTCAACGTTATAGACATGTTTCATTGACCACTGCAGCGCCACCATGTGACCACCATGGTCGCGCACGATCCCTTTCGGCTGGCCAGTGGTGCCGGAGGTATAGAGGATATAGAGAGGGTCAGAAGATTCAACGGGGACACATTGTGCAGGTTCAGCGCCAAGGAGAGACTGGTTCCAGGTGAGGTCACGCTCCTCATTCAGCTCAGCCTTCAACTGGTCACGCTGTTTGATGATACAGATTTCAGGCTTGAAGTGGGCAAGCTCAATGGCAAAATCGAGCAGTCGCTTGTAATCGATTATCTTGCTGTGTTCAATACCGCATGAGGCTGAGATGATCACCTTTGGTTTACAGTCGTCAATTCTTATGGCAAGCTCGTGAGAGGCAAAACCGCCAAACACCACCGAATGGATGGCGCCGATTCTCGCACAGGCAAGCATGGCAACCACAGCTTCCGGAATCATCGGCATGTAGATGATGACACGATCGCCCTTGCGTACACCTCTCGATTGCAACGCCCCGGCAAAAAGAGCGACAATATCACGAAACTCCCTGAAGGTATAGCGCTGTTTGGTGCCGGTTACCGGACTGTCAAAAATGACGGCTAACTGATTTCCCCGTCCCTCATCCACATGGCGATCCAGCGCGTTATAGCAGGTGTTGGTTATTCCACCCGCAAACCAGCGGTAAAACGGCGGGTTACTGGTGTCGAGCACCTTATTCCACTTTTTGTACCAGTGGAGTTTTTCTCCCGCTTCTCCCCAGAAGGCTTCGGGGTTGTCAATTGAATGTTGATAGAGAGTATTGAAAGAGTTCGGCATACGAGTAACCCCCTGAAAAATAAGTTAATAAAAGATGAGGGAGAACAGATTATTCAGCAAAAAGGATCCTGAGAGAAGATACCTGCGAAGCATGGGGTGGATTTGTTATGTGTTGAAAGTTAATGTTAACAAAAAATAGAGAGCAGAGCAACGATGATTTATTTACAGGAGAGGTTTCAGAGCGGCAAAAAGCTGAACAAGCTCATGAATCGAAAGAGCTTCAGCTCGACGTTGAAGCGTATTGCGCCCAACAGAATCAACGTTGTACAGCTCTTTGAGATTGTTCAACAGGGTTTTTCGTCGTTGGTGAAATGCTGCTCGTACAAATTTTCGAAATCCTTCCGAATCTTCCATCGGCTCCTCTTTTTTCGGTCGAATCTGTATGACGGCGCTGTCAACCTTCGGCTGGGGCCGAAATACTTTCCGACCAACCTTGAAAAGATAGTGTACATCACAGAATGCCTGTATCTGGACGGCAAGAATACCATACTCCTTTGTGCCTGGTTTGGCAACGAGCCTCATGGCAACCTCATGCTGAATCATCAGGGTTGCAGAGAGGAGTAAATGGCGGTGTTCAAGCAATCGGAAAAGAATTGGAGAGGTGATGGAGTAGGGAATGTTTCCCAGTACCGTGAGTGGGCTCTCTTTTGTCAGTATTTCAAGATCAGTTTGAAGAAAGTCACCCTCAATCAGGGTGAGCTGAGGATATTCCGAACAAATAAAAGCCGCAAGCTTTGGATCTTTCTCCACAACCGTAAATCGCGGACAGCAGCCAATAAGCTCCCTGGTGAGAGCGCCAAAGCCCGGACCTATCTCAAGAATGTTATCTTCAGCTTTTGCGCCCGAGAGTATCACTATTTTTTTTGTAATATTGCGGTCGGTCAAAAAGTTTTGACCTAATTTTTTTTTCACCGCGATTTCAGTATGCTTATATTCAATGTTTATCATGAGGGTCCGGGATTTAATCGCGAGCGCAGCCGGGCAGAACTGCTTTTTCTAATTTAAGTTATTCTGGAAGTAATGGAAGAAAATAAGATCGGGGATGTGGCTGCGCGATACGTTTCGCGAGGAAACAAGGCAACTCGTACCGGGTTTGGGGATGCTCTGCTTGAAAGTGGCAGGGAGAACAGTGCTGTTGTGGCGCTTTGTGCTGATTTGACTGGTTCCCTGAACATGAATCCCTTCAGGGATGCGTTTCCGGAGAGGTTTATTCAGACAGGGATTGCCGAGGCCAACATGATATCCATGGCTGCCGGGCTTGCCACCACAGGCAAAATCCCGGTTGCTGCCAGTTTTGCTGTTTTTGCTACTGGCAGGGTGTATGACCAGATTCGTCAATCAGTGTGTTACTCCAATCTTAATGTAAAAATTTGTGCTTCACATGCCGGGCTGACGCTGGGCGAAGATGGCGCGACCCACCAGATTCTTGAGGATATTGGGTTGATGAGGGGACTACCAAGAATGACGGTTGTGGTGCCCTGTGATTACAGTGAAACTGTTCGGGCAACCAAAGCGGTCATCAAGCACGAAGGGCCGGTCTATCTCCGTTTTGGACGACCCAACGTTCCTGATTTTACCCTTGATGAGGACGGTTTTGAAATTGGAAAGTCAATTGAGATGCATCCCGGTACTGATGTGACGGTTATTGCCTGTGGCATCATGGTCTGGAAGGCGATAGAAGCGGCCCGCATTCTTGAAAAAGAGGGGGTCAGCGTCCGGGTGATTAACATGCACACCATTAAACCGATCGACACTCTGGCAGTTGTCCGTGCAGCAAATGACACAGGAGCAATTGTGACTGCTGAAGAGCACCAGTTCCATAACGGACTTGGTGATGCCGTGGCTCATGTCTGCGCGCTCAATATTCCGGTTCCAATCGAGATGGTTGGAGTTGAGGACCAATTTGGAGAGTCGGGGAAATCTGATGAGCTCCTGGAAAAATACAAGCTCACAACGGCTGACATTCTTGAAAAGATTTATCTTGCTCTTCGCAGGAAGTGTTAACGGTGGCATAAGGGTGGCAATTTTATAACGCATGGGAGAAAATAAGAGATGGCAATGCCGAACTTTGGTGACATGATGAAACAGATCCAGCAGGCTGGCGAAAAGATGCAGGATGTGCAGAAACAGCTTGAAAAGATTGTTGCGTACGGCGAAGCCGGCGGGGGAATGGTGAGGGTGAGTGTCAGCGGCAAACAGAAACTGCTCACACTCTCCATTGACCCGGACATTATGGACGATCGCGAAATGGTTCAGGATCTTGTGCTTGCTGCTGCAAATAATGCACTCGACGAATCTGCACGACTTGCGCAGGAGGAGATATCCAAAGTGACCGGCGGGATGATGAATCCAGCGGATATCCTCAAAAACCTGAAGATGGGTCAATAGGAGTCAATGCGGTATACCTCAGTGGCGCTTGATGCCCTTATTGATGAATTTTCCAAACTTCCCGGTGTTGGGCGAAAAACAGCCCAGCGTCTTTCCATGTACATCCTTCACGAGCCAAGGAGTGAGGCTGAAAAGCTTGCAAGTGCTCTGCTGGAGGTCAAAGACAAGGTTATTCGCTGTTCAGTGTGCCAGAATATTACCGATATCGGTATCGATCCCTGCACAGTTTGTTCCAGCAAGGCCCGTGATCGTACGGTTATCTGCGTGGTTGAATCACCTGTCGATATGCTTGCCTTTGAGAAAACCGGATACTATCGGGGGCTGTATCACGTCCTGCATGGTGTCATTTCACCTCTCGATGGAGTTGGTCCCGATGATATCAAGGTTCGTGAACTGCTTGCCAGACTCTCTGACCCTGACTCCTCCGGGGTGAAAGAGATTGTGCTTGCGCTTAACCCTACCATTGAGGGTGAAACAACCGCTCTTTACCTCACCAGACTTATCAAGCCCCTTGGTCTTCATGTCACTAAAATAGCGAGGGGTATTCCGGTTGGGGCTGAGCTCGAATTTATAGATGAAGCAACTCTCTCCAGAGCGCTGGAAGGGCGCACGACAGTTTAAAGGTAACATGCAAATTCCGTATTAATTTTTTAGCAGTCATGAGCGCAGAAAAAAAGTCAGTCTTGATATTTGGAGGTGGCCTTGCTGGTCTTACTGCAGCAAAACGGTTGACAGACAAGGGGTTTCAAGTCAAGCTGCTTGAAAAGAGGGATATTTTTGGTGGCAAGGTTTCCTCATGGAAAGATGAAGAGGGTGACTGGGTCGAATCGGGAACCCACTGTTTCTTTGGTGCCTATAGTGTGCTCTACGATCTTATGAAGGAGATTAAGAGCGATCATGCGGTGTTATGGAAAGATCACCAGTTGACCTATACCCTGGCTGGTGGTGGCAATTTTACCTTCAAGACTTGGGAGCTTCCCAGTCCGTTGCACCTGCTGCCAGCCATTATAAAGAATGGCTATTTTACCTTTGCGGAGATGGCTGCTTTTGCCAAATCCCTCATACCACTTGCCCTGAAGAGAGACAAATACCCTCCTACCCAGGACCATCTCACTTTTGCAGAGTGGGCGGCTGAGAAAAAGTTTGGCAAGCGGCTTATGGACACCATGTTTCGTCCTATGGCACTTGCTCTCAAGTTTATTCCGCCAGAAGAGATCTCTGCAAAGATTATCCTTGATGTCACTGAAACCTTTTATCGTATCCCTGATGCCTCGTGCATGGGCTTTCTGAAAGGCGCTCCCCAGGAATATCTCCATCAGCCACTGCTCGACTACTCAGCCTCACGAGGCGCAGTGTTCAAGAATAATGTTGCCGTCGAAGAGCTGCTCTTTGATGGCGCAGAGATAAAAGGGGTTCAGCTCCGCAACGGTGAAATTCTGACGGCAGACTATTATCTCTGTGCCCTGCCGATTCATAACCTGAACAGGGTGTTGCCCGATAATCTGAAGCGGCATGATCCCTTTTTCGGCCGACTTCAGAATCTGGAAGCTGTTCCGGTGATATCTGTTCAGCTCTGGTACGATAAAGAGATCACCCCTGCCGATAATGTCCTTTTCTCTCCGGATGGTGTTATACCGGTCTATGCAAATCTGGCACGTACCACTCCGGAGTATCGCACACTAAGGGGTGAGACTTTCAGTGGCAAAACCCGTTTCGAGTTCTGTGTTGCTCCGGCCAAAAATCTTATGGCGCTTTCAAAAGAGGAGATTATCAGGCTTGTTGATATGAGCGTCCGAAACTGCTACCCTGAAAGCTCAAAAGGGGCTAAAATCCTGAAATCTACCCTGGTGAAAATTCCCCACTCAGTGTATGCGCCTTTACCCGGCATGGAGCAACACCGTCCCACCCAGAAAACACCGGTTCGGAACCTCTTTCTTGCAGGTGGTTTTTCCCAGCAGTTGTATTACGACTCTATGGGAGGGGCGGTGATGAGCGCCAATCTTGCGGTCGATGCTCTTGTGGAGCAAGCCGGAAAAAATTGAGAGAAACGAGAAAATGATGCAGGAAAAAGCCGGAAATTATTATTTTGGGCTCCACACGCCCTTGTAGCTCAGTGGATAGAGTAGTAGTTTCCGAAACTAAAGGTCGGCAGTTCGAGTCTGCCCAAGGGCACAAAGAGAATAAGATTATCGGGGTGTGGCTCAGTTGGTAGAGTGCTGCGTTCGGGACGCAGAGGTCGTGGGTTCGAATCCCGCCACCCCGACACCGGGGCAAAAAAACGGTATTTTGTGTTTGGCTCTTTGCTGCAAGGTCGATGTGCCAGCATCCATTGCATGCTTCTGAACGGAAGAGGGTGAACAGATTCTGAATCCGAATTGTTATGATAGATGCAAGGGTGTTGTCAGAATCGTGGAAGAAATAACTCTTATGTATATCAACCTTCCTCTTAAAATTATTGGCCTTGGTCGTTATCTTCCGTCGAAAATCATTTCAAGTAATGAACTTGAAATACGTTATGGACTCCCTTCAGGCTGGGTGGAGCGGCGCAATGGTGTGCGTGAACGTCGATGGGTCACTACTGAAACCGCCTCATTTATGGCGGCTGAAGCGGCTCGTGAAGCTCTCGACGAAGCGGGACTCAGACCCGATCAGCTCAATCTTCTCATCAATGCGTCGGGCACCGCTGAACAGGCCATCCCTGATAACGGAGCACTGATACAGCGCCAGCTTGGTCTCGGCAGATCAGGTATTCCGGCAATGAGTGTGAATACCACCTGCCTCAGTTTTATCACTGCGATCGACATAGCTGCAACCTATCTTCAAGCAGGTCGTTTCAGTAATATTCTTATTGCCAGTTCCGATATCTCCTCGTGCGGTATCAACCCGAAAGAGCCGGAATCTGCAACACTGGTTGGTGATGCTGCTGCTGCCGTAGTGGTGACTCGTTCCGGTTTGGGTGACAACTCCTGCATTCATCATGCCCATTTTTCAACATGGGGAAACGGGGCCTCTTTCACCGCAATCAGAGGAGGAGGATCAGCTCGCCATCCAGCCAAACCTGGCCATAATCCTGATGATGATCTTTTCCACATGGACGGCCCAGCCATTCTCCGCATGGTTCGAACTCTTGATGAGGAGTTTCTCGAAACGCTCTATCCGGGTCTCTCAACAAGCCTGGTTGACATCGACTGTGTTGTGCCTCATCAGTCGAGCAAGGTAGGTCTGCTCTTGCTTCAGCGCTATGGCTGGCCTCAGGCCAGGATTGTGCAAACCCTTCACTGGCTTGGCAACTGCGTGGCCGCATCAATTCCCTCTACACTGTACCAGGCAGTGCGAGACAACACACTCCAGCGCGGGAAGAAACTTCTTCTTGTAGGTACCGGGGCTGGTCTCTCCATAGGCGGAATGGTCATGACGTATTAAAAAAATGAAGGGGAAGATCTTTTTTGAGAAAAAGTAGGTACGTAAAACTAAAACAGCTCCCTCTTTCGGCTCTTTTTTCTTATAATGGGCGACGGTGTTTCGTTGCTTGTTGTTTATGATTGCAACGGCTCAAGCGGGAAAATCCAGAACAGGGATGCGTAGTAACTGATGGCTGACACTATTCTCAGACTTGAAAATATCCGTAAGGAACTTGGTCTCTCCAAGGCTATCCGTCAAACCATCATTCCCAACCTTTCACTGGTGATTAATGCAGGCGAGTTTGTTGCAATAACCGGTCCATCTGGTTCGGGTAAATCAACCTTGCTCTATCTTATGGGAGGTCTTGACAAGCCGACCGCAGGCAAGGTGTGGCTTGATGGCGATGATCTTACTGAAAAAAATGAGTCGGAGATGAACCGCATCCGTAACGAAAAAATCGGCTTTATCTACCAGTTTCATTTTTTGTTACCCGAGTTCAGCGCCGTTGAAAATGTCAGCATGCCGATGATGATCAATGGTCGGAGAACCCGCAAGGAGATCAAAGAGCGGGCTGTGAAGCTGCTTGATATGGTTGACATGCAGAACAAGTACGACAACAAGCCGAGCCAGTTGTCGGGGGGGCAGCAGCAGCGTGTGGCCATTGCCCGGGCTCTTGCCAATGAACCAAAAATTCTGCTTGGAGATGAGCCGACCGGCAATCTTGATTCGCGTTCCGGAAATATTGTCTACCAGCTTTTTGACCGCTTGAATCGGGAGATGAATCAGACAATTATTGTTGTTACCCACGATGAGGTGTTTGCCAATAGGGCCGCGCGGCGGATTCACATTGTGGATGGCCAGGTAGAAAGTGACCGTCTGTTGCGGGAAAGATTGGCAGAGCCCGTCCGTGAAGATTAATATTCTATGACCACTATTCTTTACCTCTATGTCGTTGTCACTCGAGAGCATCAGGGAGAGCAAACCCCGCCTTTTCCGGGCATTTTCAGCACTTGAGCATGGAGAGCAGCATCTTCAGCGCATTTGTGAGCTTGATCATTACTGGGAGCGTTTGAAACGGCCTGTTGAGCGTGTGATTTTTTCCGGTGGCGATCTTTCCGCAGATACGGTTATCAGCGGCGAATATGATCTGATTTATGCAGGAGGCACACTCAGTCTTCTCCATGCCGCGCTGATGGCAGGGAAGTATGGACGGAAGGTGATGATCTTTGACCGTCAGAGACCCGCAAAGTCGACAAGGGACTGGAATATTTCGCGTGATGAGCTGCTCAGGCTCTCAACGCTTGGGCTCTTGACGGAAGCTGAAATTGATTCAGTGATTGTTCGCCGGTACAAAAACGGCTGGGTTGAATTCTACCAGCCTGACGGGCGGCAGAAGAGGCTTGTTATGGACAATGTGCTTGATTGTGCGGTTGATACCGACAAGCTTCTTGGTCTTGCAAAAGAGAAGATTGAGGCAGTCTCAGGATGTGATCTCCTTGCCGGTTACACCTTTCTCGCCTGTTATCAGTTTGATGACCATATTGTGGTGAAGATGGTTGATCAGCATGGGCAACTGCTATACTGTAAAGCACGGGTGCTCGTTGATGTGATGGGGATACTCTCTCCAATTGCCATGCAGCTCAATCATGGCAGGCCACACACCCACCTTTGCCCGACAGTTGGAACGGTGGCGAGCGGCTTTGAGGATGTTGATTTTGATACTGGTGAAATTCTTGCGACAACAAGGCCTGCCGACCTTAAACCCGGGAAGGGGAGGCAGCTTATCTGGGAGGGATTCCCGGCTGAAGGCACCAAGTATATCACCTATCTTTTCTTTTATGATGAAGCTGATTCCCTGAACGACAAATCATTGCTCTCGCTTTTTGAAACCTACTTTGAAACACTACCCGAATATAAGAGGCAGGGAAAAGATTTTGTGCTGCACCGTCCCGTCTACGGCATTATTCCAGCCTATTACCATGATGGCTTCGACCGTAAAAGGGAGGTTGCCGATGATCACATCATCATGTTTGGTGATGCGGCCTCACTTGGCTCTCCTCTCACCTTTTGTGGCTTCGGTTCCATGGTTCGGAATCTTCACCATCTGACCGCCGATCTGGAGCAGGCGCTCTGCGACAACCAGTTGACGAAAAAGCATCTTGAAAAGATTAACGCCTATGAGCCCAATGTTGCCTCGATGGCTAATCTCATGAAGTATATGTGTTTTAACAACTCCACGGATGAACCAAATTTTGTGAATGATCTTATGAATGAGGTGATGCATGTGCTTGATGATCTTCCAGGCCGTTATCGTCAGGCGATGTTCCGAGATGAGCTGAAGATTGAAGAATTAGCCCTGGTGATGTTGCGAGTTGCATGGCGCTATCCCAAAGTACTGACAGCAACATGGGAAAAACTTGGAGTACAGGGCTCTTTCGGGTTTCTTAAAAATCTTGCAGGCTGGGCACTTTCGCCCGTCAGATAACCTTATGCAGGCATGACCGATATTATTCAGGCTGCTGAACGGGTAGCGCAACTTCGTCGAGAGATAAAGCGACATAACCATCTCTACTACGTAGAGGCAAAGCCGGAACTCTCCGATGTTGAGTTCGACAGACTGCTCGGGCAACTCATGGCGCTGGAACGGCAGTTTCCCGATCTGGTGACCCCCGACAGTCCGTCGCAGCGGGTGGGAGGGACGATTACCAAAGAGTTTGAGTCGGTGCTTCATCGTGAGCCGATGCTCAGCCTCTCCAACACCTACTCACTTGCCGAGGTTGAAGAGTTTTACAACCGGGTGAAAAAGCTGCTGGCTCTTGAGGGTGTTGATGAGCAAAAGATGGTGGCGGAGCTGAAGTTTGATGGAGTAGCCATCAGTCTGCTTTACCGCGACGGTCTGCTGGTTCGAGGGGCTACGCGAGGTGATGGCGTTCAGGGTGATGATATCACCGTCAACATCAGAACCATCTCATCGGTTCCCCTCAGAATAGGTGGTACTGGAGAGCTGGAGGTGCGAGGCGAAGTGTTCATGCGCAAGAAGGATTTTGAGCAATTGAACGAGAGCCGTCCGGAGGAGGAGCGATTTGCCAATCCTCGCAACGCTACGGCTGGCTCCCTGAAGTTGCAGGACTCGGCAGAGGTCGCTCGTCGCAACATGAGTTTTGTCGCCTATTATCTCAAAGGGATCAGTGATGAATCGATGCCGCACTTTAGCCGGCTGAAGCTCCTCGAAACCCTCGGTTTTTCTACCGGAGAGCATTATCAGTCATGTGGTGATTTGAAAGAGATCGGTGATTTTATCGCCTATTGGTCAGAAGAACGCTGGAAGCTCCCTTATGAGACCGATGGCGTTGTGCTGAAGCTTGATGCAGTTACCCTTCGTGACAAACTGGGCGCAACGGCCAAGAGCCCGCGCTGGGCAATCGCCTACAAATATCCCGCTCAGCAGGCCATAACGGCATTGAACGCGGTTATTTTTCAGGTCGGACGGCTTGGTTCCATCACTCCTGTTGCCGAGCTTGAACCGGTGCTGCTGGCCGGTTCCACCGTTTCCCGTTCGACGCTCCATAACTTTGACGAGATTGAGCGACTGGGCATTATGATTCACGATCGGGTCGTCATTGAAAAGTCAGGTGAGGTGATTCCCAAGGTGATCAGCGTTGTGGTTGAGGAGAGGCCGTTGGATGTTCTGCCAATTGTGCTCCCTCTGAATTGCCCGGAATGCGCTATGCCTCTCGTCAAGCTGGAGGGTGAGGTGAGTTACTACTGCCCCAATGAGGAGAAGTGTCCTGCGCAGATCAGGGGACGGCTGCTCCATTTTGCCTCCCGCAATGCCATGGACATCAAGAGTCTTGGCAAAGCGCTGGTTGACCAGCTTGTTGCCATCAAGCTGGTGAAGGATGTTGGTGACCTTTATCTCCTGCAGGAGCCGCAGCTCGAAAACCTTGAACGGATGGGGCGCAAGTCGGCCCGGAACTTGCTACGGGCGCTTGACGAAAGTCGTTCCAGGAGTTACGAACGGCTGCTCTACGCCCTTGGCATACGCCACGTCGGACGTGCCACCGCCCGCGAGCTGTCGCAGGCTTACCCTTCACTCGACTTGTTGCTGAAGGCCAGGGAGGAGGAGCTTGCAACGGTTCCCGATATCGGTTCAGTAGTTGCCCGGAGTATCTGCGACTATTTTGCCAGGCCATCAGCGCAGCATCTTCTTGAAAAGTTGCGGGATGCAGGTTTGCAACTCAGCTCGTCAGAAGTCACGCCACAGGTCAACCGAAATTTTGAGGGGCTTACTGTGATCTTTACAGGTTCACTCGACCGTTACACCCGCCAGCAGGCATCTGAACTGGTGGTTGAGCGGGGAGGCAGGGTGGTAGAGTCGATCAGTAAAAAGAGCGGCCTTGTCGTTGCTGGCCACGAGGCTGGCAGCAAGCTTGACAAGGCGTTGAAGTTTGGGGTGCGGGTGGTTTCAGAAGTGGAATTTCAAGGAATGTTGTAGAAATCTCACTCGCCCGACGCTACTTTTTTGCGACGTACAGAATCGAAGTCTCAAAAGTCATTGGGAAATAGTCGGCGCTCTTAAATCCACTTCTCTTTAAAATGGAGGTAAATGCCTCGGTCTGGGGAAATTGTTCGACCGAATTTGGCAGATAGTCGTAAGCAAAAGAAGATTTGCTAAAGAGGCCTGCAATTTTGGGGAGCACCTTTTTGAAGTAGATCAGGTACAGTTTTTTAATTATTTCATTGCGCGGAATCATTGGTTCTATGATCAGTGCATGGCCTCCCGGTTTCAAGACACGGTAAAACTCCCGCATTCCCTGATCAAGATTTTCAAAATTTCTCACACCAAAGCCTGCGCTCACAATATCAAAACTGGCTGTGCCAAAAGGAAGTTTTTCAGCATAACCCTCATGAAAGGAGATGTGCGGGTATTTTTTTCGTGCAATAACAAGCATTTCGGGAGAGAGGTCAAGCGCGGTCACTTGAGCGCTCCCTATTTTTGACATAGAGGCAGCCAGATCCCCTGTGCCCGTGGCGACATCAAGGACTTTTGGTGAGCGATTCGCCCCGAGCAGCATTTTTGCCTTGCCGGTGGTCTTTGCCCGCCAGTAATTATCGATGCCCAGACTGAGCAGATGGTTGAGAAAATCGTACGTTGGGGCAACCTCATCAAACATCGACCGGATTGACCCTCTCGATTTTGTCTGCAGCAGCGACTTGGTTTCAGCTTTTTTTGCCATAGACCTCTTCAGGATTAAACATCAGTGTGTCACAAATTTCCAGAGAAAGATCATCCTTGGCCTTGCGATAGAAGCATGAATGGTAGCCGACGTGGCATGCGCCACCGGTCTGTGAGACCTTCAAAAGCAGCGTGTCGCCATCGCAGTCGATCAGGATGTCGTGTACAATCTGCATGTTGCCGGATGATTCTCCTTTTAGCCAGAGTTCCTTGCGGCTGCGACTCCAGTAACAGGCTCTTTTTTTTTCAAGCGTCATCTTAAGACTTTCGCGATTCATCCATGCCATCATCAGCACCTTTCCGCTCTCATGGTCCTGAACAATTGCAGGTACCAGCCCTTTGTCGTCAAACTTTACAGTCTCAAGAATGCTTTTATCAATATCTTGATTGTGGCTCATCGATGGTTTAGATTAGCAGTTTTTGATGCCGCATACTCATGTATCTGGTGCGCACCAATAGAAAAATGTCCACAAATATTGATAAAATTATTGAAAATCCAAGGTTGGAATGGATAAAAAGTTCAAAACATGTAACTTCCCCAAGCTGAACTTTATAATATGAACAACTCTCATGAACTCCCTTCAAAAATTTCTTCCAAAATATTCTCTTGCGCTTGCCCTCATTTTTATTGCCACCGTCTATTTTTTGATGACAAAGGCTAATACCGTAAATATTGAGGTGGCCGAAGTGACCACTGCCGAACTGGTTCAGGCGGTTTATGCCACAGGTTTTGTTGAGGCTGATGCTGTTGCTGCTCTTAACGCGGAGTCTTCAGGGAGGGTAACAACTGTTGGCGCCCTGGAAGGGCAGCCTGTTACGGCCGGTCAGCAAATTATTCAGTTTGATAGCCCTCAGACCCAGCTTGCCTTACGTGAGGCAAAGTCGGCACTCGCTGAACAGCAGGCCCTTGTGAGAGATAGCAAGCTTCGTACCGAGCGGAAGAGAAACCTTTTCAAAGAGGGAGCAATATCGCGCCAGGAGCTTGATGATGCCGAGAAAAGCGCTCTTCAAGCTGATGAGCTGCTTCAGCAGCGACAATTTCAATTAAAGATACGCGAGGAAGATCTAAAAAAGTTGACAGTTACAGCTCCATTTTCGGGGATACTTACGTTTCAAGGTGTTAAAAAGGGAGATTATGTCACTCTTAATACTCTTGTTGCCAGGGTTGTTGATCCATCCCGATTTATTATCAGTGTCGAAGTGGATGAGCTTGATATTCCAAAGATGCGTGAAGGTCGGAAAGCTACGGTAGCTTTTGACGCCTATCCCCAGCAGCGCCTTTCGGCGGTTGTGACTCGTCTTGTTCCTCAGACTGACCGTGTCACAAAGACCTCAAAGATTTATCTGACTATTGATCGTCTTCCAGGAAATATTCAGGCCGGAATGACGGCCACTGCAAATATTATTTACAATGTTCGGTCAAATGCGCTTCTTGTAAGGAAAAGTTCCCTTTTGGAGGAGAATCATCAGAGTTATGTCTGGAAAATAGATCATGGTCGTTTGAAAAAGCAGTTGATTCGGCAGGGCGACAGTGATCTGACTTTTGTTGAGGTGTTGCAGGGGCTTCAAAAGGGGGAGAAGATTGCGCTCTCTCCTGATAAAAGTTGGCATGAAGGGGTAGAAGTCAAAATCCTTCAATCCAAAATACGGTGAAATATTGCGTTAATGGGGGGTGACCGGAGCTGAGTCGTATATTCTTTTACTTCTGAAGACGCAGGGGAAGTTCAAGGTTGTTTGATTCAAGAAGAATGCTGTTGCTGAGGATCTCTTTTGCGGGACCATCTGCGACAATCTCTCCTTTATTCATGATGCAGACCCTCTCGCAGGTATCCCAGATGAAGTCGAGATCGTGCGATACCGTAATGGTTGTCAGCCGAAGGGTATTGATCAGATTGATAAGTTTTCTGCGGTTTTTCGGGTCAAGGTCGGAGGTCGGTTCATCCATAACGATCACTTCGGGTTTTGTCACCAGGACGGTTCCAATGGCGGCAAATCGTTTTTCGCCCTGTGAAAGGTGAGATGGTGGTTTATCCCGAAGCTCCCAGAGCTCCAGCTCTCTGAGTGTTTTTTCAACCAGTATTGCAGTATGCGTTGTCGATATACCGAGATTTTCAGGGCCGAAAGCAATATCGTCATAGAGTCTTGCTGTAAAGAGTTGGTCATCAGGATTTTGAAAAACAACTCCAACCAGTTGGTGGATACGGTCAAGATTTTTTTTACAAACTATGGTGTTTCCTATCGCTATCGTTCCCTTGCTTGGGATATGCCAGCCATTTAAATGGTTGACCAGTGTTGATTTCCCTGCTCCATTTGCTCCGACAATCCCGAGGGTGCATCCCGTATTGATGCAAAGGCTCAGATTATTCATTGCTCTGGTGCCGTCTGGATATGAAAATGATACTTCGGTAATGGTGATCATCCGCTGGAGAAGTTTATGCGATCGCTCTTTCTCTGCATTCAGAGTGTCGCAGGGTTGAAAAAAGTGGTTGCAGTAATTGATTGGACAGAATAGTCAGATCTCATGGCCTAACAGAATAAAAAAAATAATTTTTATGGTTGATGCTCATGTGATGCTTACCTTTTTTATAACTTCGGTGGTTCTGGCTCTCTCCCCGGGACCGGACAATCTTTTTGTTTTGGCGCAGTCTGCTCAAAATGGCAGGAGGGCAGGCCTCTATGTTACTCTTGGTCTTGCCACGGGACTGACAGGACATACGCTTGCTGTTGCGTCAGGTCTCGCTGCAGTTGTACGCTCTTCAATACTTGTGTTCACTCTTCTTAAGTATACTGGCGCGGCCTATCTGCTCTATCTGGCATGGCAGGCATTCAGGGTTGCAGCCACAAGCAGTGCCCAGGAGCTTGCACCGGCGCTCTCACCGGTTCATCTCTATCGGCGCGGAATAGTGATGAACATCACAAATCCAAAGGTATCACTTTTTTTTATGGCCTTTCTTCCACAGTTTGCCGATTCGCATCTTGGCTCCATGACAGCACAGTTTTTTCAGCTTGGGACAATTTTTATTGTGGCGACTCTTCTTGTTTTTGGTCTTATCACACTTCTTGCCGGTGGAGTTGGCGAGAGGTTTCGTAACTCTACGTTTGTTCAGCAACTGGTAAACCGGATTGCAGCTTTGCTTTTTATCGGGATCGCCTGTAAACTGGCTTTTGCCAAACGGTAAATTTTTCTTCTTGAACCATTCGGTGCAAAGTTGCTGAGAGGCTGACTGAACAAAAAAATTGATGGAATAAACATTTTTTTTGAAAAAAGTGTCAGAGGAGTTGAGTTTGTTTCCTAATATTACGTTATTGCGATACATGAGTTTCCCCGCGCTTGAAAACTACAGAACTGTATACCTTGACAATGCTTATTAATACCCTGATATCCGCGATTTTAAACTCACGGGAACAGGCCTTCCGTCTCTGCGGGAAGCTTTCTGATTTGAAGTATTTTCAAGTCTTCGCTCTTCTTGTTGTCGTTCAGGCAATGTCATCTCCTTTTGCATTGTATGCCAGAAACAGTGCGGCAACTCTGTTGACGCAGGCTCCGGTTAACTCCTATATTGTCAAGGAGATTGGAAACCCAATTCCGTTGATGTCAAAAGAGATTGATCGTCCGGTTTCACCAGCAAGTCTCACCAAAATTATGACTTGTATTCTTGCCCTTGAGAGTGGAAAGCTTGACCAGGATGTTCTGATTACGAAGGAATCGACAATGGTGGAACCATCGAAAGCGGGTTTTAGGGTTGGAGATAAAATAAAGCTTATTGATCTGGTCAAAGCAGCAATGGTGAGCTCTAGCAATGACGCTGCATTTGCTCTTGCAATTCACCTTTCAGGTACTGTCGATTCATTTGTTGCCAGTATGAACAACAAGGCGAAAATGATCGGCATGAAGAATACATTGTTTACCAATCCGGCGGGTTTTGATAAAGGAATCTATGCAGGCAATATCTCTACCGCTGGTGATCTGATGCGTCTTACTGAATATTCGGTTAAAAATCCTCTGTTTAATCAGGTTGCCCGTCTGGAAAAGGTGGTTGTGCCTGAACAGACAAGCAAGAAGGTTTTCTGGCTCAAAACGCATAACAAGCTTCTTGACCGATATCCCTATGCTGTTGGTATCAAGACTGGTTATACCTGCAAGGCAGGAGGTTGTCTGATTGCAAGAGCAATAAAGGATAACAAGGATATGCTTCTGGTTATGCTCAATGCACGGAACAGGTGGGATATTGCTTCCAATATGTTTGATTCTGCTTTTGCTGGCACTACATCTAATCCGCTTCTTGTCAGTGGAGTATCCAGGTCGCAGGCAGTTCCGTCAAGGGTTCAACGGATCAATGAGACTGAGAAGAGTCAAAAGAGGAGTGACGCATCTGCGGACAGGAGTGCTCAAAAAAAGAAGCTGCTTCCAGCGGAGAAAAAGCAGCTCATTGCGGGGCTGAAAAGTTCCAGAAAATTGAATCGAGCGATGGCTGCCGATCTTAAGTCAGCGCGTCATACAAAAAAAAATGCACTCGTCGGAGTGAAGGGCATCAAAGCTCTGAAGAAGCAAGTGATTGCTGAATCGAAGAACCACAGACTGAAGAAACGTCAGCTTGTCTCTTCAAAACCAGTCAAGAAAAGCAAAAAGAGAGTGGCAGTGTCGTAGCCATGGAGAGTATCTATAACTTTTATAATTAATTATTGATCAATGGTCAAGCATATCGTGATATGGAAGCTGAAAGAGGTGGCGCATGGAAATGACCGGCAGACCAATGCAAATCTGATCAAAGAGAAACTTCTTGCCTTGCGTGAAAGAATTCCCGGGATAGTCTCACTCGAACTTGGATATGACTTGAGTCGGACGAAGAGTTCAGGGGATATTGTTTTATACAGTGAATTTGTTGATATGCCAGCCTTGGCCGCCTATCAGGTACATCCCGAACACGAAGAGCTGAAGCTCTTTATAGGAGAGGCGACGGAGGAACGCCATCTTGTTGATTACGAGGTGTTACTTAGTGAAGGATGGTAGTTTGAATAGCAATATTAAAAAAGCGGGTGGCACAAACCATCCGCTTTTTTAACAAGATTGTCTTGCAATTTACCCCTGCACAATTGCGTCTGAAGGGCAGACATTCACGCAGTGTGATCCCTCAGCGTCGCCAGCACATTCGTTGCATGATGAGCCATTGATAACATAAACATCGTCACCGGCAGAAATTGCCTGGGTAGGACATTCAGGTTCACAAGCTCCGCAGTAGGTGCAAGCCTCGGTAATAAAGAGTGCCATAGTAACTTCCTCACTTAAAGATTTGAAAAAAAAGACAGGATAGAAAGAAAGAACGATTCGGGTCAAACTTGGTCAATATAAGATTTTTTATTAGCTCAAAAAAATGTTACACCGGAGATCAAACAAAGTTTCAAATTATCGGCTCAGCGGCTGTTCCATGTTGTTCATGGAGTTCATAGGCATTGATGATATCCCTGACAAGCTTATGGCGAACCACGTCGCTCTTGTCGAGATAAACAAAGCTTATCCCCTTGATATTTTTGAGGATGGCTGGTGAATTGGTTAATCCTGAATCCACCTCTTTTGGAAGATCAATCTGTGTGACATCGCCGGTGATAATCGCTTTAGAGTTTATTCCAAGCCTTGTCAGGCACATTTTCATCTGTCTGTTGGATGCGTTCTGCGCCTCGTCGAGAATAATGAAGGAGTGACTCATCGTTCTGCCTCGCATATAGGCAAGAGGAACGATCTCTATAACTCGTTGTTCCGTTAGGATTTTCAGTTTTTCAGCAGTTAGCATCTCCTGCAGGGCATCGTAGAGTGGACGCAGATAGGGGTCAATTTTCTGGGCCAGATCCCCAGGCAAAAAACCGAGACTTTCACCAGCCTCAACTGCCGGACGGGCCAGAACAATCCGTTTGACCCTTTTGGCTTTCCATGCAGCAACAGCAATAGCGACGGCGGTATACGTTTTACCAGTACCTGCTGGTCCGATAGCAAAAACGATATCATTTTTTTTTGCTTCAGCAACTATTCGTCGCTGTCCATCAGTTTTTGCTTTGACAGTATTTTCGGGAGTTACCACAATAACATCATCCTCTCCGTCATGAGGGGCTTGTGGTGATGAAATTTTGGAGAGACCAAGATTGATAAGCGTGTCAAGATCACTGTCGAGCACGTCGCCATGCTTGCCTGCAAGGAGTATCATTTCACTGAAAATCTTTTCAAGCAATGTCACCCCTTCGGGGTTTCCCCTGAGAACGATCTGGCTTCCTCGAGCCGTAATCTGTATTTCCGAAAACTCATTCCTGATTTTTTTTAGAAGAGAATCGTAAGGGCCAAACAGCTTCAGTGGTTCAATACCCTGAATCTCAATAATTTTTTCTTTGGTCAAGTGTGCTGATGGTTAAGCTTTTTCGGATTGTGAGCAGTTGAAATTGGGTTGATTTGAGGAGAGATAACGTTGTACATATTCTGTTATACCATCCTCAAGAGTCGTAAGCTTTTCGCTGAATCCTGCTGCCCTCAACCTGGAAATATCAGCACAGGTGTAATACTGGTACTTGTCACGAAGTGTCTCAGGCATAGGGATATAGTTGATGGTGGCAGGTATCGCAAGTGCTGAAAATGTTGCCGTTGTCAAATCCCTGAAACTTCTTGCGGTTCCGCTGCCAACATTAAAAAGGCCTGCAACCGAATTTTGTAGCAGCCATGCCATGATTTTTGTACAATCCCTGACGTAAACAAAATCTCTCAACTGTTCACCATCTTTATAGTCAGCTCTGTGTGATTGAAAAAGCTTGACAAAACCTTTGTCGCGTATCTGGTGAAACGCCTTGAAGACTACGCTGCTCATATCTCCCTTATGATACTCGTTAGGGCCGTAAACATTAAAGAATTTCAGTCCCGCTGCGTGGTCCAGAAGATTATTCCTGAGAGCCCATCGATCGAAGAGGTGTTTTGAGTAACCGTACATATTCAGCGGTCGAAGGGTTCCAAGTTCATCAATAGCATCACGATATCCATGAGAGCCATCTCCATAGGTTGCCGCGCTTGAGGCATAGATAAATCGTACATCATTTGCCATACAGAAAGAGGCAATCTTTTTTGAGTAGACAAAATTATTGGTCAGAAGGTGATCCGCATCGGTTTCAGTTGTAGAGCTGTTAGCCCCCATGTGAATGATTGCGGAAATCTTCTTGAGAGCCCCTCTTTCGAGCAGGTCAGGAAAAAGATCTTTTGATATGAAATCAGCAAAATGGAGATGAGAGAGGTTTTGCCATTTTTCAGTTGTCGTGAATCCCAGATCATCGACGATAATGATCTCATCCTCACCCATGCAGTTAAGCTGCCAAAGCATGGCGCTGCCTATAAATCCCGCCCCTCCAGTGATAATGACCATGCCGATACAGGTATTGAATAATTTGATGATAGCAAAGGCCAATATAAAGAGGCTACAGGAAAAACAAAAGGCCACGATAAGATCAAGCTCGTAGCCTTTGAAGGGTATAAGTTACTGCCTCAGGCAGTTGCTTTGAGGAGATAATTTGTTACAAAAAGTTTTCTTCCCCAGAAGAGCCAGAGATGTATCGTCTCAAGCGGTTTTTCCAAAATTTCAGAGATCTGTCGTTGAGTGAGCCCGGATATTTCACTGAGAAGCACCGAGAATTTAACATCTGCAGCCCACTGTTTCATTGAATTGAGAAGCTGAAGGTTCTTTTTGCCAGTTGTGCCAATTAACGTGAATTCAACATTCTGCCCGAACTCATCCACATAACAATCCCTCAGAGTTCTCAAGAGCACATTTTCTTCAGTCTGTGGTGCTGCATAAAGGTATGTTTTCTTGACGAGTTCCTGTGATATCCCCTGGTCACGGGTCATCCAATAGGCAAGACTGTATATATCATCAAGTAGATCAAGCGGCGTTTTTATAATGCTTTTCATATCACCCCCAATATTGGATTTATTTTATCCTGTTTTAATTTATGAAATAAATCAGGATTGTCCAGATTTTTTTCATGAATTTGTGTAAAAAAGATGCTTTTTTATAGCAATCTTATTATCCACTTAAAAGAAAATCGGTTTTCTACTTAAATTTCATAGCTAACAACGACTGACGCAGACATGAAAAAAGATATAATGCATCTTCTTAATCCCGCATTACGGAATATTGCATCATACAGTGTTGACGGAGGGCAGCAGGCTGAGATAAAACTGAACCAGAACGAGAGCCCTTTTGATTTGCCTATGTGGCTGAAAGAGGAGATAATGGGGGAGTTTATAAAAGAGCCATGGAATCGCTATCCCGATATTTTGCCTTACCGAGGGATGCGGGCCTATGCAGAATTTATTGGCATATCACCAGATTCGGTGATCATGAGTAATGGCTCCAATGAGATGCTGTATACTATTTTTCTTGCATGTCTTGGTCCAGGAAGAAAGGTGCTGATTCCGAACAGCTCTTTTTCACTTTATGAAAAAATTGCCTTGCTTTTGCAGTCAAAGATTATCGGAGTACCTATGCTTCCTGATCTTGACTTTGATACTGAGGCAATTCTTCGAACGGCTCGAGATGAGGCCGTCGATTTTATTGTTCTTTCGACCCCAAACAATCCTACCTCGAAATCACTCACTTTTGAGGAGGTGCGCCTGATTGCAGAATCTACTGAGGCTCTTGTGCTGGTTGATGAAGCCTACACGGAGTTTTCAAGAGAGCGATCAGTTCTTGAACTGATTGATGAGTTACCAAATCTGATTGTGCTGCGCACCATGTCTAAAGCACTTGCCCTTGCTGGAATAAGGATTGGTTTTGCTCTTGCTAATCCCGTGCTGATGAGTGAGCTTGCCAAGCCAAAAATACCTTTTGCCTCTACCAGGCTTGCCGAAATCACCATCACCAGGGTACTGTCGAACTACTCGCTTGTAACCGATGCTGTTTCATTTATTCTTCATGAAAGGGAAAAGCTCTCTGTCGCGCTCTCTTTACTCGAAGGGGTGAAAACCTTTGAAAGTGATACCAATTTTTTAATTATAAGGGTTCATAATGCTGACTCTGTTTTTCAAAGCCTCCGCAGCGCAGGTATTCTTGTTCGCAATGTCTCTGGCTACCATCTTATGGAAAACTGTTTAAGGTTCAACGTCGGTCTTGTTGAAGAAAATCGGCGTCTTGTTGAAAAACTTGGCTCGTTGTAATATGCGGGAGTTTCGAAAGTTGCACGGCAGCGAAATCAACCGGTTGAGTGTGGAACAGTATGCATCTGTACCCAAGCATCCCCTTTACCTGCTGCTTCATAATATTCGCAGCATGTGGAATGTTGGCTCTATGTTCAGAACCGCTGATGCTGTGGCTGTTGAAAAGATGATTCTTTGTGGTTATACCGCCACTCCGCCAAGGAAAGAAATTGATAAAACCGCTTTGGGAGCACAGGATACTGTACTGTGGGAGTATTATGCTGATCCGATTGAGGCTGTCATGATCCTCAAAAAGGGTGGTGTGAGAATTTGTGCGCTTGAGATTACTTCAGGCAGTCTACCATACACAGAGGTTGAGGAGAAAGCTTTTCCGCTTTGTCTTGTTGTCAGCAACGAGGTTGATGGAATTGAGCCAGCATTGCTAAAATGCTGTGATGAGGTTTTAGAGATTCCACAGTATGGCACAAAACATTCCCTGAATGTTTCCGTTGCTGCTGCTGTTGCCCTGTTTGAACTGGTGCGCATTGTTCGCAGGAAAATGTAACATTTTGGTTTTTGATTATGTTTTGCTTACTTGAGAGCTAATGTAAAACGATGTTCTTCAATGCTTCATTACAAGGTATACAAATTAGATGACTCTGAAGCTCCCTGGGTTGTGTTTGTGCATGGGGCTGGCGGAAGCTCTTCGATATGGTTTCTGCAGATAAAGGAGTTTATCAAGCATTTCAATGTGTTGCTCGTTGATCTCAGAGGCCATGGAAAGTCGAAAGGGATGGTTGTACCCAAGGGAGTCTATCGTTATGATTTTGAAGATATTACCCGTGATATTCTTGAGGTGCTCGACTCTCTCAAGATTCAAAATGCCAATTTTATAGGTATATCACTTGGTACCATTCTTATTCGTAATCTCAGCGAAATTGCGCCAGAGAGGGTCTCCTCCATGATTATGGGTGGGGCTGTCATAAGGCTTAATATTCGAGCCAAGGTTCTTGTGACTCTTGGCAATATGTTCAAAAGTGTTGTGCCCTATATGTGGCTCTACAGGTTTTTTGCCTGGATTATTATGCCAAGTGAGCGACATAAAAAATCGCGTCTGCTTTTTGTCAACGAGGCAAAGAAGGTTGCGCAGAAGGAGTTTATGCGCTGGTTTAGTCTAACCTATCAAATTACTCCGTTATTGAAGTATTTTGAAGAGAAGGATACAGCGATTCCAACACTGTATCTTATGGGTGATGAGGATCACATGTTTCTGCCGGCGGTTCGGTTTATTGTGAAGAAACATACCAATTCATGGCTTGAGGTGATAGAGAATTCCGGGCATGTGTGTAACGTCGATCAACCGGGCGAATTCAATTCTCGAGCCATTCTCTTTTTGAAAACAATATCAGACCATACCTCACCAGAAAAAACAGCCATGCAGTTTGCCGCTGGCTAAAAAACCGGCTTGTTATAGTTGTTCATTGCGTGCTGAATACCGTTCAAGGTGAAGTCAAGAGCTGCGTCGCCGCATACTGGCAGCACCTTCTCCACTATTTTTCTCTCCTCCTCGCTGAATTTTCCAAGCACAAATGATGAAAAGGAGTTCAGCGACTGCTCGTCTGCTCTAATACCTATCCTGAGTCGTGCAAAATCATCACTTCCCAGACACTCAATAATGTGTTTCAACCCATTCTGACCACCAGAGGAGCCTTTGGAGCGCAAGCGTATGGTGCCGAGAGGAAGGTTGAGGTCATCACAAAGCACAAGCATTTCGCTAAGGTTAATTTTATAGAAATTCATCGCGGCTACGACCGCATTCCCTGAAAGATTCATATAGGTCATAGGCTTTATAATGATGACCGGTTCTCTTCGATGTGAGATTTTGGTTGACAAGTATTTTCCTTTACCCTTGCTGAATCCAGCTCCAAAAGAGAGTGCAATCTGCTCTGCGGCACAAAAGCCAATATTGTGCCGTGTTCCAAAATGGACCACATCAGGATTTCCAAGACCCACAAGAAGTTTCATAATCGGAAAGAGTAAAATCAGGATAATTTCTTTGATCTCTTTTTGCAAAAGAGAGGTTAAAGCGGTCGAAATATAGCAGAGGAGAATGAAATATCAGCAACAACGGTATCATTTTACTGCTTACAAATTTACTTCGTCCCCTGAAAAAGAGAGAGGGAAAGATGCTCTATGAGTCCCAAAACATATTGTGATTCATGAAAAAAGTTGCAAATTGCACCTTACAGCTGTCAGCAGGATTCTTTTCTTCTCACAGTTCTGTTGACAACATTTTTTTTCTTGTCGTTGGAAAAACAGTGTAAAAAAAAGAAAAATGAAAAAACGGTTCAACGTCACATGGTTGTCCAGAGCTTTACCGGCTTTGGGAGGCCTTGGAGTGTTGCTGCAGGCACCGAATGCCTGGGCAAGCGAGGCTGATTTGGTATTGCCGAATTTGCATTCGGTATCTTTTCTTGGCGGTATTCCCGGTGATACGCTTTTGCTGTGGGGACTTGCGATCTGTCTCTTCGGCATGATTTTCGGTATCGTACAGTACATGGGTATCCGTAACCTTCCTGTTCACAACGCCATGCGCGAGATCAGTGAGCTGATCTATGCCACCTGTAAAACCTACCTTATAACGCAGGGTAAATTTATTCTTGTTCTCTGGGTTCTGATCGGTGCAATCATTGTCGCCTATTTTGGATGGCTTCGACACCTCGAAACCATCAAGGTTCTTTCAATTCTTCTTGCCAGTCTTATCGGTATTCTTGGCAGTTACACGGTTGCCTGGTTTGGCATGAGAATTAACACTTTTGCCAACTCCAGGACAGCATTTGCCAGCCTTGGTGGCAAGCCTTTTCCAACGTATGCCATTCCACTCAGGGCAGGCATGAGCATTGGTATGCTGCTCATCAGTATTGAGCTGTTTGTCATGCTCTGCATTCTCCTTTTCGTTCCTAAAGATTTTGCCGGTCCATGCTTTATCGGATTTGCCATTGGCGAGTCGCTCGGCGCTTCAGTGCTTCGTATTGCCGGTGGTATCTTTACCAAGATTGCCGATATCGGTTCCGATCTCATGAAGATCGTCTTCAAGATCAAGGAGGATGATGCCCGCAATCCTGGCGTTATTGCAGACTGTGCCGGTGACAATGCCGGCGACTCGGTTGGCCCTACCGCTGACGGCTTTGAAACCTACGGTGTTACCGGTGTTGCCCTCATCTCCTTTATCCTTCTTGCCATCAAGGCGCCTGAAGTCCAAATCAAGCTGCTTGTCTGGATCTTCGCCATGCGTCTTGTCATGATCCTTGCAAGCGCAGTCTCCTACTGGGTCAATGCCGCACTTGCAAAGATACAGTATGCCAATGCAGATGAGATGAATTTCGAGAAACCACTTATTACTCTGGTATGGCTCACCTCAATTGTCTCAATCGTCTTGACCTACATCGCCTCATGGTACCTGATCAGTAACCTCGGTGACAACACCATGTGGTGGAAGCTTGCCTCGATCATCACCTGTGGCACCATTGCCGGGGCTCTTATCCCTGAACTGGTGAACCGCTTTACCTCGACCGAGTGTGCGCACGTCCGCAATGTTGTGCAGTGCTCAAAAGAGGGGGGCGCAGCTCTGAATATTCTTGCAGGTCTTGTCGCCGGCAATTTCAGCGCCTACTGGATGGGCCTTGCCATTGTTGGTTTGATGGGTGGAGCCTATGGCCTCAGCACCCTTGGTATCAGCACTTTGGGGCTCACTCCTGAATTGATTGCAGCACAAGGGCTTCTTACCGTTGGGCTTGACAAGGTGATCATGCTTGCTCCTTCAGTGTTTGCTTTCGGTCTTGTAGCTTTTGGTTTTTTGAGCATGGGGCCGGTTACCATCGCGGTTGACTCCTACGGTCCGGTTACCGACAACGCGCAGTCGGTGTATGAGCTGTCGCTGATCGAAACGCTTCCGAATATCAAACAGAACATTCAGAGTGAGTTTGGTTTCCAGCCTGACTTTACCAATGCCAAAAGGTACCTTGAAGCTAACGATGGCGCAGGCAACACCTTTAAGGCAACAGCTAAACCGGTGCTTATCGGTACCGCTGTGGTGGGTTCCACGACGATGATCTTCTCGATTATCATGATTCTCACCAATGGGCTTGCAGACACTGCGGCCATTGCAAAACTCTCCATTCTGTCACCTCCATTCCTGCTTGGGCTGATGATGGGCGGCGCAATTATCTACTGGTTTACCGGAGCGTCGATGAATGCGGTGACCACTGGTGCCTACTTTGCTGTTGAATTCATCAAGAAAAATATCAAGCTCGACAGTTCCGTTGAAAGAGCCTCGATTGAGGACAGCAAGAAGGTTGTGGAAATCTGTACGAAGTTCGCCCAGAAAGGTATGATCAATATCTTTCTGACTGTTTTCTTCACCACACTTGCGTTTGCCTGTCTTGATTCATTCTTCTTTATCGGCTACCTTATCTCCATTGCGCTTTTTGGTCTCTATCAGGCTATCTTTATGGCCAATGCCGGTGGTGCGTGGGACAATGCCAAGAAGATTATTGAAACTGAGCTGAACGCGAAAGGCACTCCGCTTCATGACGCATCAATTGTTGGCGATACGGTCGGCGATCCATTCAAGGATACCTCTTCGGTTGCCCTGAACCCGATCATAAAGTTCACCACTCTCTTCGGTCTGCTTGCTATTGAGCTTGCCATCGAACTTGCTCCGCAGTTGGCTCTGACCCTGGCGGCGGTGTTCTTTGCTCTTTCGCTGGTGTTTATACATCGCTCTTTCTTCTCCATGAGGATCAAGGCGGACGAACACTGAGGCAGCCTGCTGATCATCGGAAGACGTTTGTTTATAAGGGAGTCGCATCAAAGCGGCTCCTTTTTTGATGTGCGGTTCTTTATCAGAAAAGATGAATTGCTTGAGGATGCTTGTGCTCCAGGGTGTCCAGGTAAAACGATGCCGCTGCTCTTTCAAAGATTGAATAGCGAGCCCAGCAGCCATGAAATTGCGCTGATGACTACAGAACCTGCAAGTGCCCACCAGAAGCCGTCGATGGTGAAACCACTGACCAGCATTGCCGCGAACTGTAACATCAGGGCGTTGACCACCAGGAGAAAAAGCCCAAGGGTGAGAATAATAAAGGGAATCGAGAAAAAAAGCATGACTGGTCGAACCAGCGTGTTGATCAGCCCAAGCACAAGGGCCACGGCAATCGCCGCCCCAAAGCTTTTGATATGAATCCCGTCAAGAATATGTGCCGTCGTATACACCGCAAGGGCATTGACCAGCCATTGAATCAAAATGTGCATCATCGTTGTCTCTCCTTTATTTAATGGACAATGGATAGTTGATAATGGACAACGCACTGTTCTTATTATCCATTGTCAACTGTCAATTGATATTCAGCTCCACAAGAGCCTCACGGAGTGTTGCACACCCAGCGACAGCTACAGGAAGTTTTTTTAGTGATGGTTTGAGCTCACGGGTATTGGCTTCGGGCAACACAATCCGCTTGAAGCCGAGGTGCGCGGCCTCCCGGATGCGCCGTTCGCTGTCGCTGATAGCCCTCAGTTCTCCAGCCAGCCCGATCTCTCCGCAGCAGACTGTTGCAGGATCGACCGGTCGGTTCATAAGCCCTGAAGCAATGGCAGCTGCAATGGCGAGGTCTGCCGCAGGTTCTGCCAGCTTGAGTCCACCGGCTATTTTTACAAAAACATCCTGGCCCCAGGTTTCAATGTGCAGTCTGTTTTCAAGCACAGCGAGAATAATCGACATCCGCTTCAGGTCAAAGCCGGTACTGATGCGTTGTGGCATGGAGTAGTTTGTTTTGGAGACCAGCGCCTGAACCTCTACCAGCAGTGCCCTCGTCCCCTCAATGGCGGCAAGGATGGAGTTGCCGGGCACGTCAGTTCTTCGTCCCGAGATAAAAAATTCGGAAGGGTTGCTTACCTCTTCAAGGCCGGTTTCGTCCATCCGGAAGACACCAATTTCATTGGTGGAGCCAAAGCGGTTTTTGACTGACCGGATTATCCGGTAGCGCTGGTAACCCTCTCCCTCAAACTGCAGGACGGTATCGACCATGTGCTCCAGCGCTTTCGGGCCTGCCAGCGCTCCCTCCTTGGTGATATGGCCGATAATCATCATGATAAAGTTCTGCTGCTTGGCGGCCTGGATAAGCGAGGCGGCACACTCCCTGATCTGGGTGATGGTGCCAGCAGAACTTTGGTACTCCTCGGAGTGAACCGTCTGTATGGAGTCAATGATGACCAGCGCCGGTTTTTCACGTTCGATGAGAGCAAGGATATGCTCAAGGTTCACTTCGGGAACGAGCCAGAGGTTATCGGCCTTGATGAAGAGCCTTTGCGCCCGTTCGCGTATCTGGTTTGGTGACTCTTCACCGGAGATATAGAGCACTTTTGCCGGAGCAAGCCGGGGGGCAAGGTGCAGCATGAGCGTTGATTTGCCGATTCCCGGTTCGCCACCCACCAGTACTGCGGATGCCTGCATCAGGCCACCTCCGAGCACCCGGTCAAGTTCACCAATGCCGGTCATGATCCGCTTGAATTCTGAGGGGACGACATCATGCAGGTTCTGTACAGCAGCGACTCCATCGGATGACGCAGCTCTCTGTTTTTTTGCTTCCGGCTCGACGTGAGTCTCCTGAAGGGTTCCCCAGCTCTGGCATTCAAAACATTTTCCCTGATATTTCAGGGAGACGGCCCCGCAGTTTGAGCAGATATATTTCGTGACGGCTTTGGCCATTGTCGTTTACAACCCGTTGGTCCGCTGGAATGACTGAAGCGTATTTTTAAGGAGCATGGCGATGGTCATGGGGCCGACACCACCTGGTACGGGCGTCAGGGCCGAGGCAACCGTTGAAACGCCTTCGTAATCCACGTCGCCGACAAGACGGTAACCGTTCTTTGTCGATGTATCCTCAATCCGGTTGATGCCGACATCAATAACCACAGCACCCGACTTTACCATATCGGCTGTGATATATTTTGCTTTACCGATTGCCGCGATAAGAATGTCAGCCTGTCTGGTATAATCCGCAATATTTGGTGTTGCCGAGTGGCAGATCGTAACGGTACAGTTCGTCTCTTTCAGCTTCTGGAGCATGAGGTTGGCCATCGGCTTGCCGACAATATTGCTGCGGCCAACAACAACACAGTGTTTACCCTTCGTTTCAATATGGTAGCGACCAAGCAGTTCAAGAATTCCGTAAGGAGTGCAACTGACAAAACATTTGTCGAGGTGCCCCATGACAAGGCGGCCAAGATTTTCAGGATGGAACCCGTCAACATCTTTCGATGGTTCAATAGCAAGCGTGACGGCAAATTCGTCAATCTGTTTTGGCAGTGGCTGTTGCACAAGGATACCGTGGACCGACAGGTCGTTGTTCAACTCATGGATTGTCTTGAGCAGATGCTCCTCGGTTGTGTCGGCTGGCATTTCGATGACGGTGGAAATCATGCCGATCTCTTTGCATGTTTTCGCTTTATTGCGTACATAAACCTGTGATGCGGGATCTTCGCCGACAATGATCACGGTCAGTCCGGGCACTTTTCCGGTTTGTGCTCTGTAGCTGTCAACGCTCTCTTTGAGTTCATTTTTCAGGTCAAGCGAGACCTTTTTTCCGTCAATAATTAGCATAATGGTGTCTCTTTTTTTGTCATTCTCTATAATTCAATGGGTAATGTCATGACCGTAATATAACGATCAAACATTCATCGAAGCAGTAAATTTCAAAAGGAGTGTTCGGGTGAGTGTTTGGAAATAATTATCATTTTTCTCAATTGGTACCCCATCTTTATTTTTTTTGCGTTACAATGAGTTGGGCTCAGATAATGAAGGAGATGTACCCTTATGTCACTTGTCTCTATAGGAAGTGTTCTGGTAGAAAAAGATGTGTTAAAGGCTTTTTTTTCATGCGATCTGTATCAATGCAGGGGAGCGTGCTGTGTGGAGGGGGAGCTTGGAGCCCCATTGTCTACTGCTGAGGGGTTGCAACTTCAGAATTTCCCGGAGGAGCTGCTCAAGATGCTTCCCGAAAAAGGGTTGCGCTATCTTAGGCGTTATGGCTCTGTTGAAGTCTATCAAGGTGTTCAGTACACAAGAACAGTTGAGCATGAGGAGTGTGTCTTTACCTGTGTTCGTGACGGTATCACTTTTTGCGCCATTGAGATCGCATATCACGAGGGCATTCTGGAGTTTGACAAGCCGATATCCTGTCGATTGTTTCCAATAAGGGTGAGAAAAAAGTTTGGTTTGGATTATCTTGTCTACGAGCAGCACTCAATGTGTCGCACCGCCAGAAAAGCGGGCCGGGAGCGCAAGGTACAACTTATTGATTATCTCTCTCCTGCCCTTGAGTCTCGTTTTGGGCGCGACTGGGTGGCAGATCTGAAAGCTTATGTCGATGTTTCTTTTTCTCACTAATGGCTGAAATCAGGCTTCAACAAAGGCAGCAGCAACAGCTTTCTGTACAGCAGATACTCAGTAGTCAGCTTCTTCAGCTTCCGATGCATAATCTTGAACAGCGGATTTATGAGGAGGTGCAGGAGAATCCCCTTCTTGAACTGGTTGAGGAGCAGAGGGAGAGCTCACTTGATGGTGCTTTGACGAGTGATCGATCGTCGGATGATGATATGTTCGACCCGATTGAACGTTTCAGTAAAAGCTCACTGAAAGAGCCATCTGAGGTATCAGCGTCACATGAATCTTCAGAGGGACGGCTTAGTTTTACCCATGAAAATACTTCTAAAGAGCGTTTTTTTCAGGCGGTGCAGTACGACAGCTTTCATGAGCTGCTGCTCAGGCAACTGATTTTGCATGAAGATGTCAAAGAGCGGGAGATGATGATTGCTCATGAGATTCTGGGTAATCTTGATGGAGACGGATATTTTTCCGAGGAGCCTCAGATTATTCTTGACGCACTTCACTTTCAGGGGCTTGAGGTAACCCACAGCGATCTGGAGCGGGTTCTTCGTAAAATTCATTTTCTTGACCCTCCAGGCGTTGCTGTCCATGATTTGCGTGAAAGGCTTCTTGTACAACTGGAGGTTGTTGCTCAGCGTTTCGATGCAAGAACAGTTGAGCTTGCCGTCCGAATCCTCCATGACCATTTTGATGATTTTTTTCATCACCGGTTTGAACTGCTGATTAAAAAGCTTGGAGCGCCCAAGCCGAGAGTCGAAGCTGCCGTTTCGGCCATTATCGCCCTTGATCCTCACCCCGGAATTTTTCAGGATGAGGGTGGCCATTATATTACTCCCGACTTTGTGGTCACTTACGAAAATGGCGAGTTGATTGCTGCACTGAATGATCGCAGCTCACTTTCCGTCAAGGTGACTGATAGATATCAGGAGCTGCTTAAAAACCGAAAGAGCCCAAAAGATGAAAAGCAATTTATCCGAAAAAATATGCAGAGGGCGCTGGAGTTTACCACTGCGCTGGCTACACGACGTCAGACGCTGCTGAAGGTGATTGAGGCGTTGATGAAACATCAGTACGCCTTTTTTATCTCAGGGCCTGAGCAGGTGATGCCGCTGGGCATGAAAACTATTGCGGCAGAGACCGGGCTTGATATTTCAACCATCAGTCGTGCGGCCAATGGCAAATATGTGCAGACCCGGTTTGGCTTGTTTGAACTGAAGTATTTCTTCGGAACCGGCCTGTCGATGGAGGATGGTGAGGATCTTTCGAGCAAAATTATCCGTCAGTATATTGCTGAGATGGTGAAGGAGGAGGAGCAGGATCATCCATTAAGTGATGATCGTCTGGCGGAGATGCTGATTAAGAGGGGAGTGCATATTGCGCGAAGAACGGTTGCAAAATATCGTGAACAAATGCAAATTCCAGTGGCAAGATTAAGAAAAAAAATATTTTGAGTGATGAAGCATAGTGAAAGGCCTCAGATCCGTTCAACAACGGTTATTGGTGTGATACGCGATGGACAGGCTGCGCTGGGAAGCGATGGCCAGATGACGCTTGGCAATACGGTGGTCAAGCATTCAACCCGGAAGATAAGGAGGCTTTACCAAGGCAAGCTTGTTGCTGGTTTTGCCGGGGCAACAGCAGATGCCCTGACGCTGCTGGACCGGTTTGAGACGAAGCTTGAGGCCTATAATGGAAAGCTTGAGCGTGCTGCAGTTGAGCTTGCCCGAGACTGGAGGACAGACAAGTACCTTCGCCGTCTGGAGGCGATGCTTGCTATTGTCAGTAACGACAAGGCGCTGATTATCTCGGGAACCGGGGATGTGATCGAGCCTGAGGATGGAATAGTCGCTATTGGCAGCGGAAGTATGTATGCGCTTGCTGCAGCAAGATCACTTGTGAAACACACGTCACTTTCTGCCAGGGATATTGTCTATGAGAGTTTGAGAATTGCTGCTGATATCTGTATTTACACCAACGACCATATTGTTGTTGAAGAGGTGTGAACAAAGGGGGGGGGCGGATTAGTTTTTTGAAATTAACAATGAGCATTGATATGAGTACGAAAAGTGAGGATGGCGCTGTTGCATTGCCCGAAGCAATACAGGTAAGACAGAGCGCTATTGCAGCCAGTAATCTGACCCCGAATCAGATTGTCTCGCAACTTGATAAATATATTATCGGGCAGAAGGATGCTAAAAAATCTGTTGCGATTGCCCTTCGCAACAGGCTTCGTCGGCAGAGTGTGAGCGATGAGCTTCGTGATGAGATCATGCCGAACAATATTATTATGATCGGGCCTACCGGTGTGGGTAAAACTGAAATTGCCCGAAGGCTTGCCAAACTTGCCCGAGCCCCATTCGTAAAGGTTGAAGCATCAAAATTTACAGAGGTTGGTTATGTTGGTCGCGATGTTGAGTCGATGATTCGTGATCTTGTGGATCAGTCCGTCGCCATGGTGAGAAGTGAACGCTCGGAAGAGGTTCGCGAAAAGGCGGCGCGTCTTGTTGAAGAGAGACTGCTCGATATTCTTCTTCCTCCCGTCTCCCATTCGCGAGAGAGTGCTGACGAGGAGAGAGGCGATGAGGAGGGGCATGAGACTCCCGTTCATGATGTGCATGACAAGTCGGTGGAGCTCAACCGCAGGAGTCGTAAAAAGATGCTGGAGCGTCTTCGGAATGGAAAACTTGAAGATCGTCAGATTGAGATGGATATCTCCGGTGATTCGCCAGGTGGTATGATGCAGGTTTTTGGTCCCCTCGGGCAGATGGAGGAGATTGGGGGAATCATGCAGGATCTGATGAGTGGATTACCTCGGAAACGGAAGAAACGAAGGGTCTCAATTGCGGAGGCTCGCAAGCTTCTGGAGCAGGAGGAGGTACAGAAGTTGATTGACATGGAAAGTGTTGTCAAGGAGGCTATCAACAAGGTTGAGCAGTCCGGCATTGTCTTTATTGATGAGATCGATAAAATTGCATCGCCCTCTACAGGTGCTGGAGGAAAGGGGCCTGATGTTAGTCGTGAGGGGGTGCAGCGTGATCTTTTGCCGATTGTTGAGGGGTCAAATGTTGCCACCAAGCATGGAATGGTGAAAACTGACCATGTGCTTTTTATCGCTTCGGGCGCGTTCCATGTCGCAAAGCCTTCAGATCTGATTCCTGAACTGCAGGGGCGTTTTCCCATCAGGGTGGAGCTGAAGAGCCTTACGGAGGAGGATTTTTATCTGATTCTGACGCAGCCGGATAATGCTCTTATCAAGCAGTATACGGCGCTTCTTGCCACAGAGGGTGTCGGTTTGAGCTTTAGTGAGGGGGCAATTCGCGAGATTGCCCGGATCGCAGCCCGGGTGAATGAGAGTGTTGAAAATATTGGTGCCAGAAGGTTGCACACCATTATGACCAATCTGCTTGAGGAGCTGATGTTCAACATTCCTGAAAACTTTTCTGATGATCATGTGGAGATTGATGAGAGCATGGTACAAGAGAAACTGAACCATGTGGTGGCAGACCGGGATCTCAGCCAGTATATTCTTTAACGATGTGAACCGTGGTTGGCAGCACTTTTGTTGCCAACTATAGATCAATCAATAAATAAGCTCTATGTCCATACTTGTTCTTAATGGCCCAAACCTTTCCCGGCTAGGGAAACGCGAACCGGAGGTGTACGGCTACCGCACACTTGACAATATCAACCGTGAGCTGGTGCTGGCTTTTTCGTCTGTGACATTTGAATTTTTTCAGTCAGAAGTCGAGGGGGCGCTGCTTGAAAAACTCTTTTCTATAGAGGACAAGGGTGGGTACAGAGGTGTGGTGTTGAACGCTGGTGCGCTCACCCATTACTCCATAGCCCTTCGTGATGCCATCAGCGCTATTACTCTTCCTGTGGTGGAAGTGCATCTCTCCAATGTTTATGCCCGAGAGGAGTTCCGCCATAAGTCAGTGATTTCAGCAGTTTGTGCTGGTGTCATCAGTGGCTTTGGCGCGAACAGCTATCATCTTGGTGTGATGGCGCTGCTTGCTCTTGCTGAACCAGCTAAGGAATTACCTGAACCAGATTGAGTCGGGGTATCTGCTGTTGAGTTGCTTGTCCATCCCGAACCAGCGACCTGACGGGAAAAGCATCATCAGCAGGGCAAAAAGCATGAAGGGGGGCAGAGAAAGATTGTAGTAGCCCCCGGCCGCAAAATTCAGCACCATGAACAGGGCAAATGCCGCATTTGCCCTGACGGCCAGACCGAGCACCAGAGAGATTCCAATGATAAGCTCACCAATGGTAACAATCCAGGCGATGGGCATGGCAAAAGGTATGGCGAAGTATTCAAGATAGCCCGCCTGAAATGATCCTATGGCAAGCTCACCAAGTCTCTTGATAAAGAAGCGCTCCATCACGTCGCTCCAGAGCCACCCCTTTATCAGTTTATGCCAAAAGCCGTAGAGAAAAAACGATGCAAAAAGATATCGTCCAAGCAGAAAAAGGGCGATGCCTATCTTTCCGGTCAGATGATGTCTCTTGACTTCACTCATAGTCCGTTACGTTTGAAGATAATATCAACACTGTTTTTCAACTTTCCAAGAATAGTCTCACTGCTGAAAAGTTGGGCGATATCATCCGCATCAAGATATTGGAGCAGCTCATCATCTTTCAGAAGCAGATCTCGCAGGTGTACTTTGCTTGACCAGCTCTCCATGGCGTTGCGCTGCACCAGTTTGTATGCAACTTCACGGGTCAGCCCCTTGGCGGTGAGAGCAAGCAGTACCGTCTGTGATGTGGTCAGTCCATAAGAGGAGTTGAAGTTCTCCTCCATTCTCTCAGGATAGACAAGCAGGGTATCAACGGCTTCGCTGAAGGTTCGCAGCATGTAGCAGAGAGCAATTGTCGAGTCCGGCATGATAATGCGCTCAACCGAGGAGTGGGAGATATCGCGCTCATGCCAGAGTGCCACATTTTCCATGGCCGCGATGGAGTTGGAACGGACGACGCGGGCGAGGCCGGTAAGACGCTCGAAGGTGATGGGGTTGCGCTTGTGCGGCATGGCGGAGCTTCCTTTCTGCCCCTTGCTGAAAAACTCTTCAGCTTCACGAACTTCAGTTCTTTGCAGGTGGCGCAGTTCAACCGAGAACTTTTCGATGGATGAGGCGATGATGGCAAGCGTTGTAGCATATTCGGCGTGGCGGTCACGCTGGAGAATCTGCGTCGATATGCTTGATGGTTGCAGACCAAGTTTTCGGCATACTGCTGCTTCAATATCGGGTGAGAGGTGCTGATAGGTGCCAACTGCGCCAGAGATTTTACCGACAGAGATAGTCGCGACAGCTTTTTTCATTCGCCAAAGGTTTCTCAGCATCTCCTGATGCCACAACAGCAGCTTCAGACCGAAGGTGGTTGGCTCGGCATGAATCCCGTGGGTTCTCCCCATCTCAATGGTGTATTTAAACTCGACCGCCCTTTTTGCCAGAACCTCTAAAAGCTGAGTAATATCGCCGACAAGGATTTTTCCCGCATCCCGCATTTGCATAGCGAGCGAGGTATCGCCGACATCCGATGAGGTGAGCCCCTCGTGAATGTAGCGCGATTCTGGTCCAACGTTATTGGCCACGTTGGTCAAAAAGGCGATGACATCGTGCTTTGTCTCTTTCTCTATCTCGAGAATTTCAGCAACATTGAAGGTTGCCTTCTCCTTGATGACAGCAAGCGCCTCAGCAGGCACAATTCCCGCCTCCATGCGTGCCTCGACAGCGGCAATTTCAAGCTGGAGCCAACGCTGGAATTTCGCTTCATCGGTCCATATTGCCGAGATATCTTTGGGTGAATAACGTGGTATCACTTGAAGGATCAGTTTAGTGAATTGTTGAAAAGTTCTGCAATATAATGACAGGAATCATCAAAATTCATGGTTTTTCGGAATTTGTCATCTCCTGATAGATTTGCCGGATGTAGTCGAGTGCTGCCTCGTGGTCATAAGGGATAAGCCCGTCGATGACGGCATTTTCCATCCTTTTTTTGATGATGCCTACCGTTTTTCCTTCCGGCAGTCCCAGAAGTGCCATGATATCTTCGCCACTGACCGGTGGGCGCCATTTGGCAAGCTGATCTTTTTCGCCAACCTCGGCAATTTTTGCCTCAACAAGATTGAAATTATTCATAATCCGCGAGACTTTTTTCGGATTTTTGCTGGTCACGTCGGCCTTGCAGAGGCTCATAAGATCCTGCAGATCCTCTCCTGCATCAAACATGAGACGCCGGATGGCCGAATCGCTGATTTCATCTTTCGACAGGGGAATGGGGCGGTGGTGCAGGCGTACCATCTTCTGGACATAGTCGTGTGGATCGTGCGGCCAGCGCATGTATCTGAAAATTTTTGAGACAAATTTTATACCGACCGCGTCATGGCCGTGGAAGGTCCACCCCGCGCTTTTTGTGAACCGTTTGGTGACTGGTTTGGCAATATCGTGCAGGAGCGCGGTGACCCTGAGCCAGAGGTTCGGGGAGTGTGCGGCAACATTGTCGATAACCTGAAAGGTGTGGAAAAGGGTATCCTTGTGCCCCATGCCATCCACCTGCTCAATGCCGGCCATGGCTGCCACCTCAGGCATCAACACCTTCAGTAACCCTGTTTCATAGAGAATGGTCAATCCGATTGAGGGGCGAGGGGAGAGCATGATTTTGAGGAACTCTTGACTGACTCTCTCCATCGAAACAATCGTTATCCTGTCGCACATCGACCTCATTGCGTCCAGCACTTCAGGAAGCGGTTTGAAGTTGAGCTGTGCCGCAAAACGTGCGGTTCGCATCATGCGGAGCGGGTCATCGGAAAAGGTCTGTTCAGGGTCAAGTGGCGTTCCCAGGATTCTGGCCTCAATATCCTCAACTCCGTGAAAATGGTCGATAATCTGATTTCGTCCCTCCAGGTTGAGCGTAAGAGCGAGCGCATTAATGGTGAAATCCCGTCGCGAAAGATCGTCGTCGAGCGTTCCGATGAGAGTGACCGGTTTTCTTGACTCGCTGTTATAGGACTCTTTGCGGGCGCCGACCAGCTCAACCTTGAAACTGCCATGGACGGGGTCACTGAGCTCAAGCTGTGCCGTGCGGAATCGTTCAAAAAGCACAAAATTTCTGCCGTGCAGCTCATCGTGCAGGGTTTTTGCAAAGGGGACAGGGTCGCCGATCACCATAATATCGATATCGGTACAAGGTCGCTGCATGAGCATGTCGCGCACGTAACCACCGACCAGGTAGCAGGCGATACCGCTCTTGTCGGCAAGATCGCCTATCCGGTAAAGCAGCTCGGGTATGGCGGGTAGTGGGTGTCGTGTCATGACAAGTTAGCTATGCAATGGTCAGTCACTCTTGTGAAGCGGTGTTGGCGGCAATCTCCTCCGCGATTTTGCCTGCAACCATGAGTGCCCTGCGACCGTCGGATGAGGTGACAGCCGTTGAGGTGTTATCCCTGATTGATGTAATAAAATGTTCAAGTTCGTCGCGCAGCGCATTAACCTTCGGCACTTCCGGATGGATGTAGTCGAGTGCCATCCCCTCCATCGTATCATGAATTTCGCCGAACTGTTCCAGTATTTTTCGTGCGGCAAACGATTTAAGAGGATTTTTTGATGAGAGCTCCTCCTGCCGGACAAGTCTGAAGACCTCCGATTTTCCCGTGGTTAAATCGAGCGAAGCATAGCTTTTTGGATTGTTGCAGAAGAAACGAAGCTTTCGGATCCGGCTTCGGCTGAGTCGGCTTGCGGTTACGTTGGCTGTGGCACCGTTGACAAAATCGATTCTGGCCGTCGCCATGTCAAGTTCATTGGAGAAAACCTTGACTCCCGAAGCGGCAATATGTTTGATATCGGACTGGATCAGGGAGAGCACCAGATCGATGTCGTGGATCATCAGGTCGAGCACAACAGAGACATCAGTCACTCGCTTTGAAAAGCCGGTCAGTCGCTCAGCCTGTATATACACAGGACGACCGATTTTAGCCTCAACGGCGCGCAGTGCAGGGTTGAAGCGTTCGATATGGCCGACCTGAATGCGGACCTTCTGTTCAGCTTCGAGCCGGATCAACTCGTCGGCCTCTTCAACCGTTGTGGTTATGGGTTTTTCAATAAAGAGGTGCAGCCCTTCGCCAAGCAGTCTTTTGGCAATGGCGAAATGTGAGCTTGTTGTTGTGGCAATAATGGCGGCATCACACTCTTCTGAAAGCTGCTCAAGTGAGTTGAGGAGGGGGACATTATATCTTGTTGCCATCTCTTTGGCCCTTGTCGTATCGAGATCATAGAGGCCGGCGCAATGGACATCAGGCCACTCTTTTGCTATCTCGGAGAGTAGTTTCGTGTGAAACTCTCCCAGTTTTCCTACTCCGATAACCCCGATTTTCATCCTTTTCTCCCCTTGATTGATAGGGTGGCTAAATCAGTTTTTTGATGGGTCAAGCGCGTCGATTTTGAATTTGAAGAGGTCAATTGCTATCACAGCTCCTGCGATGGTCAACACTCCGGCGAGAATATAGGGGGCGTGAAAATTCATGCTGTAGAGGATGCTCCCGATGATAGGCCCAATGATACGGGCAAAAGAGTTGATCGATTGTGAAAAACCCATGATCTGTCCCTGTTTTTCCTTGTAGCTGTAAAGAGAAATCATGGAAAGATTTATGGGCATGACCAGGCTTTGACCAATAGCAAAAAAGAAAAGGATAAAGAGCCCGAGTGAAAAGAATAGCGGTATTGGAACGAAAGGAACAAAAAAGATGCCAAGAAAGGTGAAGAGGTGCCCCCAAAAAAAGAGTTTATGCTCTCCAAATTTTTTGATGAGAATCCTGATAAGCGCTCCCTGCACAATGACCGACCAGATACCAACAAAAGCAAGTATGTTTCCTGTACTGTTGCCAACCGAGAAGTACTCATTCCAGAGTAACATGGAGACCAGCTGAATGCTGGCAATAGCAAAGGTGTAGATAAAATTGGCCACCATCAGCAGCGCCAGCGGTCGTGAACCGAACACCAGTTTTAACCCTTCGACAAACTCTGCGCTTTTTTCATTGATGAAGAGGAGTGGCGACTGTTTGGGCTCGTTACTGCCAGACTCTTTATTCAGAAAACCCAGCGTCAGTTTTTTTGCGTTCTTGTTCGATTCTGGAAGAAGAAAAATAGCAAGAATAAAATCGAGGGTGATAAGTGCGGCAGAGGCATATCCAACAATCTCAACACCGTAGTGAATAAGAAGTCCTCCAATCGGAGGGCCAACAATAAAGCCTATGCCAAAAGCAGCGCCGATCATTCCCATTGCTCCAGAACGGCTTTTGCTGTCGGTGACATCGGTGATATATGCCTGGGCAGCGGCAATGTTGGCCGAACCGATACCAGAGAGGGCTCGGGCAAAAATAAGCAGCGGAATGGTCGCTGCGTGTGCGAAAAGCAGATATGAGATTGCTGTGATAAAAATACTGATGAGCATGACCGGGCGGCGGCCGATTTTGTCGCTGAGCTTCCCCCAAACAGGGGAGAAGATAAACTGCATGATGGGATAGGTCGCAGGGATGAGGCCGATCATGAAGGGGTTTGCACCAATCGTCTTTGCATAAACAGGAAGAATTGGAAGCACAATACCAAATCCGATCAGATCGAGTAACACTGTCAAAAGTAAAATGACCAGAGGGGAGCGCTTCATGCCTGCATACTGTTTTGTTCCGCTAAAGCCACAAAGATAAAAAAATTACCACCGATTCTGATAGCGATTGCCAAAAAATCAGGGTGTTGGCTCCTCATCAGGGTAGATTGTTTTATGCAGTTGAGCTATTCCAAGAAGCACTCGCGGGCCAGGACGGAGAAAGAGACTGTTGTCAAACCGGTCATAGACCCTGTGCGTTTTCACAGCGGTAATTGATCCCCATCCAGGCCGGTTTATCACATTATCAATCGCTGAGGCCTTTTTTGCCATATACATGCAGGCGATTACCTCAGGACATTGTTCGATGATCCATTCCTGGGAAATTTCGAAATAATCTTTATTGACCACGTCGCCAATATTTTTTCCTCCAGCATACGTTATGAGTGCGGAGGTGTAGCTCCCTTTGCCGCCAGTCCAGAAAGGATCATCCCATATTTCAAGATAGACCGTTTTTTTTCTGGTCTGAGCTGACGCTTTTTGTTTGAATTGTGCAAGGCCGTTACTGATTGTGATAGCCAGGCTGTCGGCCTCTCTGAGGTGGCCGGTCAGCCTTCCAAGTTTTCTCAACGCATCCGGGATATCATCTGGTGATTGACAGGTGATACTCTCTCGTTGAATGCCAAGCGCCGATATCTTTTTCCCCATCTCCTTATCCGCCAGATCAACGTCAACGACCAGATCAGGATGGATTGATGCAAGCAGCTCAAGTGAGGGTCTGCCGAATGCGCCTGTGACAGGTACCTTTGCCGCTGCTGATGGCCAGTCGCAGGCGGTGGTTCTGCCGATGAGCTGATCGCCAGCCCCGATGGCAAAAATCATCTCGGTCAGACTTGGCGCAAGGCTTACAATTCGAGGTTTTGATGCGACGGTTCTGCTCCTCGGAACTTTTTGCTGATAACATCCTGATATCAGAAGCAGTAGTACAGGGAATACAAGAGCAATGGTTTTACAGCGCAAGATGTTCTGCATATCGTTGAAGTATGTGCAAGTGGTTGAACGCAAGTGGCATGGCAAGGGCTTCATCCAGGGTGAACCAGGCAATCTCCTCTACTTCGTCCGGCATCAAATCAGGTGCGCCTTTTCCGGGGCCATAAAAGGCGAGTGCCACGGCGTGAAAGTTGTACTCAGGAAAGAGCTCGTCAAAAAAGGCGAGAAAGGTCGGCGTGGTAAAAAGAAGAGCGGTCTCCTCCTTCACCTCCCGCACCACTGCATCTTCGGCTGTTTCATAATCGTCTATGTGCCCCCCCGGAAGGCACCAATATCCCTGAAAAGGAGAGACGCTCCGCTTGGTCAGCAGAATACAATCAGGGGCTTCATTCTCTGGAGTGATGATGGCGGCAACTGTAGCTTTTGGCATGGCAATTTTGAAAATAGGTTCATCGAAAGTAACGCAGATGTTCACAGAATGCAAGGAAAAAGCCATCGGCACTGTGATGGCATCCCAAAAAATTGATGATGGTGTTGCGAGATATTATTGATACTTTTTTGCATACGGGTTGGCGATGATGGTTGTTTGGCGGAATTGTGATTGTCGAGCGGAATTTATAACTGAGATGTCATGCACGAAACTCTTTCATGGGAGATACTCTTCGTTTTTATCGGCGGCTTGGCTCTCTTTCTCTATGGTATCAATGTGATGAGCAGTGCGCTGAAAAAAGCCACCGGGGCAGGTGTTCGCAGGTTGATATCGAGGATATCCGGGAACCCTCTCTATGGTTTGCTTGCCGGAGCATTTGCGACCGTGATTGTTCAGAGCAGCAGCACCATTATTGCCATCCTTGTTGGGCTGGTGCAGGCTCGCCTTATGACGTACAGTGAGGCTCTGGCCGTTATGCTCGGCGCAGAAATAGGCACAACAGCCATGGCCCAGCTTGTTGCTTTCAGATTACACGACTATGCGTTGATAATTTTTGCCACAGGTTTTGCCTTGAGCGTTTTGGGAAAATCAGAATCCCTTCGTTTTACCGGTGAAGCGCTTTCGGGGTTTGGGCTTCTGTTTTTTGGGTTGAAGGTGATGTCTGAAGCTGTCGTCCCCCTTCAAAGCTATGCGCCATTTCTCTCTCTTCTGCGTTATTTGGATAATCCTCTCCTTGGGGTTGGGGTTGGGATGCTCTTGACCGCGCTGATGCACAGCAGCGCAGCGTTTATTGGTATTCTTGTTACTCTCGCCTTGCAGGGTTCCTTAACCCTTGAGGCCGGAATGGCATTGGTACTTGGATCCAATGTTGGTACTTGTATCACGGCGGTACTGGCAAGTTCAGGAATGAAACGTGCGGCAAAAAGGGTTGCTTTGGCACAAGTACTTTTTAATGCGACAGGCATATTCCTCTTCCTGCCTTTTCTTCAACAGTTTGCGGAGTTGATTCGGTTTTTTTCCCCTATGGCTGGTGGATATGGTGCGGGTAAGCTTGCCAATGAGGTGCCTCGCCAGATCGCCAACGCTCATTTGCTCATCAATCTGTTTATGGCGCTTTTTTTCCTTCCTTTTCTTTCGCTTTTTGACAGACTGCTCTACTGGCTTCTGCCAGACAATCCGGAAGAGAGCCGATTGCTCCCTTCGGTGTGGTACCTTAAGGAGTCAGCGCTTACCACCCCTTTTCTTGCTCTTGGGTATGCCAAGGCAGAAGTTGCAAGAATGGGTAGTATTGCCGGTAAAATGGTGCGAGCATCCCTTTATTCCTTTATCAACAGTGGGCCCGGTAAGGATGAGGTTTTTCCGCATCTTTCGGTCATCGGGGGTATCCATATGAGAGAGGAAAAACTCGATTTTCTTGAATCCCGTATCTCGGATTACCTCATTAAAATAAGTCGAAGTGCTTTGAATGAACATGAGTCGAGAGAGGTATTTGCGTTGATGAACATAGTCACTAATCTTGAATCGATTGGCGACGTGGTTGAGACTTTTTCTGCTAAACTTCTTGAGAAAAAGCGGGAGTTGAAAAGTGATTTAAGTAATGCGGGCAAAAATGAACTTGTGGAGATACATTCGCTCGTCTGTTTGGAAATTGAACAGTTGGTCGGGTCTTTGAAGGAGATGGATCCATTCATGGCTGGAGTGGTTATTCATGGTGATGAAGAGTTCAAAAAGTTGGTGGCACAGGCCGAAACAGCACATCTCCGAAGAGTGTTTGTTATGCACGAAGCTGAAGTGACCCATGATGTCCATACTGAGCTTATCGACTTGCTTGAACAGGTGCACCACTACTGCAAGATTATTGCAGGCAACATCCCTCATTCTGACGGGATGTCTCAACGATAATGCGTTTGGTTCTTCGGAAAAAATATATTATTTAGGGCACTGTAAAGTTGTTCTTTCGTCGTAGCTGGTGCCGGCTTAAAAGCCGGAGAATAGGGAAGTACGTGAGAATCGTACACTGTACCCGCAACTGTACAACGGTAAACCACAAAAGCCTTGCATTACGCATAATGCACTTGATTTTGCTGGTCGTTTCAGGTCACTGCACTGTTTTTCTCCCTGAAAAACTGCGGGAAGGCCGAAACGGAACCAAGCCGTGATAGTCAGGAGACCTGCCAGTTATTTTTGCATAACACAATCGGACTACGGGCTATAGTCGGGGCAAAGCTGTACCTCTTTTTGCATTGCAATATATTTCAATGCTCATATCGTTACCTATGCCTTTTGCTTACCCCTGTCAGTTGATCTTTTATTCAAACTGAAAACAGGTTATTTTCAATGAACAAAAAAGTATTTCTTGTTGTCATGGCAGGCCTGCTGTGCAGCAAAGGGCTTCTGGCTGAAGTGCAGCCAGGCAGCTTTGTGGGTGAAGAGATGGTGGTGACTGCTACCAAAACGCTTAATTCTATTTGCAATGCTGGCGGAAGCTCGGTAACGGTTATCAGCGCTGAAGAGCTGAAAAGTTCTGGCAAGCGAACGGTTGCGGAGGCGATAAGGGGGACGAGTGGTCTTGATGTTACCTCGAATGGCGGTGTCGGCACACTCGCCAATGTTTTTATTCGCGGCGCAGATTCCAAAAATACCCTTGTCCTGGTTGACGGAGTTCCGGCAAGCGATCCTGCCAACGCGAACAGTGAAGCAAACATCTCGAATCTTTCGCTCGATAATGTTGATCGGATAGAGATTGTGAGAGGTGCCGTCAGTTTCTTGTACGGTTCAGGTGCAACTGCAGGTGTCATTAACATTATTACCAAAACAGGGAATTCAACGCCTGAGGCCTTTGCCGGTGTTGAAGGAGGAACCTTTCGCAGTTACAAATTTTATGGTGGTGCGAATGGTCAAAAAGGTCATCTGAACTATGCATTCGGAGTGTCGAGGCTGAAAATCGATGGGTTTTCCGCCGTTGATGATAAGAACAAGTATATGAACCCGACAGGAGCGCCTTTTGAAAAGGATGGCTACCAAAATACCACTCTTTCAGGCAATCTTTCCTGGAGGTTAAATCAGAAAAGCACTCTTGAGGCCGTTCTCAGATACACCGATGCTGGTGTGGCGTACGACAGTTCAGCAGCCGACAAGCTTGGGGCAAATCTGGATTCCTCGCAGTTAAGCGGACGTGTTGCGCTGAAAATGAACTACCAGCCAGTTGTTTCGACGCTCTACTACACCGCAAATCAACAGGATCGTCGCTATCTCGACAGTGGGGCGCTCTCCAGCATCTTCAATGGAAAAATCTATGACATTGGATGGCAAGGCGATTTCACGGCTGCGGAGAAGAACATCGTGAGTGCCGGCCTCAATTACCAGCACCAGACAATCTCAAATGGAAGTTTCGGGTTATGGCCTTCGCAACTGGATGCCAACTCTGCATCCACCAGTCTTTTCCTGCAAGATCAGTGGCATTTTGGCGGATTGATTGCCACCGGAGGAGTTCGCTATGAGGATAACAATAAGTCGGGCAGCAAATCAACCTTCCGACTCGCTCCGTCCTGCTCTGTTGGCGATACCATACTCAAATTCAGTTACGGCACCGGCTTCAGGGTACCTTCTCTTTACGAGCTCTACTCGCCTTATGGCAACACCTCACTCAAGGCCGAAACCAGCGCAGGCTGGGATGCTGGTGTAGAGCAGAAAGCCGGTGACGATTTGAAGCTCGGCGCAACGTATTTCCAGATGGATTATACCGATCGTATTGATTTTGATATGGCGACCTGGATCTATGCCCAGATGCCTGGAAAGACAAAGACACATGGTGTTGAGAGCTTTGTCGAATGGAGACCGGCAGGGCCGCTGTTTTTCGCGGTCAACTATACCTTTACCAAAACAGAAGATGCATCGGGTAACGAACTTCGCCGCCGACCACAGCAGAAGGTGGGGTTGAGCGGAAGCTGGAAGGCATCCAGCGCAACGAGGCTGGCGGGAAATATTCAGTGGGTTGGCACGAGCAAAGATCTCGGAGCCAAAGATGATGCCGGAACTACCACGAATCTTCTTCCAGCCTACCTTCTTGCGGGAGTTTCCGGTTCGCAAAAGCTGGGCGATTCAGTGGAACTCTATGGACGGCTTGATAACCTCTTTGATACCTGGTATGAGGTGGCATGGGGCTATGCAACTCCCGGGCGCTCTCTGAATCTTGGGTTAAAGGTAAATTTTTGATCAACGTGATACTTGGGAGGCGTTGCTTTGTATGCAAAGCTTCTTTTAATTTTACGCAAAAAAAACGGACCCGTTATGAATATGACTATTACCGAGGCAGAGCGCGAGGCTCTCTATAAAGTGATCTACAGCCGCCGAGACGTTCGCGGGCAGTTTCTGCCGGATTCTGTCCCGGATGAGGTGATCAGCCGTCTGCTTGATGCGGCGCACCATGCGCCAAGTGTCGGGTTTATGCAGCCCTGGGATTTTATTGTGGTGAAGGAGCCGGAGGTGCGCCAGAAGGTGAAGGATGGCTTTGAGCTTGCCCATGCCGAGGCGGCTGAGATGTTCAGCAGCGCAAAGCAGGATGCTTACCGCACCCTCAAGCTTGAGGGCATTATGGAGTCGCCGCTCGGTATCTGTGTCACCTGCGACCGCTCGCGCTCGGGCGAGGTGGTGATTGGCCGCACAGCAAATCCTGAGATGGATCTCTACAGCTCGGTCTGTGCGGTGCAAAACCTCTGGCTTGCGGCGAGGGCCGAAAACCTTGGTGTCGGGTGGGTCAGCATTATCCATCACGACCATATCCGCCATGCGCTTGGAATTCCTGACCACATTGTGCCGGTAGCTTACCTCTGTGTTGGCTACGTGAGCTTTTTCCATGCAACCCCGGAGCTTGAGCAGGCAGGATGGCTGCCGAGAATGGAGCTTGAAACCCTTGTCCATCATGAAACATGGTAGAGCACGCTACAAAATATCGTTCGCTTGCGGTCTTCGGCACAGCATCTGATGTCGGCAAAAGTATTGTCGCCACAGCGCTCTGCCGGATATTCAGCAATGCAGGGATTGATGTTGCTCCCTACAAGGCGCAGAACATGTCGAACAACTCCGGTGTCACCTCTGACGGCCTTGAAATCGGTCGGGCTCAGATTGCCCAAGCCGAGGCCGCCCGGGTTGTGCCTACCGCCGACATGAATCCGGTGCTCCTGAAGCCAAACTCCGACACGGGAGCGCAGGTGGTGCTGCAGGGCAAGGCGTGCGGCACCGAGACGGCCAAAGGCTATTTCAGGGATACCACACTCTGGGCTGAGGCTGCCCGCGAGAGTCTTGACCGGCTCATGCAGCGCCACGAGCTGGTGGTTATCGAAGGGGCGGGCTCCTGCGCCGAGATGAACCTCTACGATCGCGATTTTGTCAACATGCGAACCGCCAAAGCGGCTGATGCTGCGGTGATTCTGGTGGCTGATATTGATCGGGGCGGCGTCTTTGCGCAGGTGGTTGGCACACTTGCCGTGCTGCCACCCGAAGATCGGGCGCTGGTGAAAGGCGTCATCATCAACCGTTTTCGAGGCGATATCGATCTTTTCCGTGACGGTGTCACCATGCTTGAATCAATGACCGGTGTGCCGGTGCTTGGGGTTATTCCTTATTTCAGAGGCTTCGTCATTGATGCGGAAGATGCGGTACCTCTTTCGGCGAAGGTTGACCCTGCCGGTGAACCGGAAGCGGGAAAGATCGGAGTCGCCGTCATCTATTATCCCCATATTGCAAATTTTACCGATCTTTCGCCGCTTGAGCATGACCCCTCGGTGGTGCTGCACTATCTTCACCATCCCAAGTCGCTGAAGGGGTACAGAGCGCTTATTCTGCCTGGCTCAAAAAATGTGCGCGGCGATTTTGAGTGGCTGCAGAAGCTTGGCTGGGAGGATGAAATCCGCGCCTTCAGGGAGCAGGGCGGCATTATCATGGGCATCTGCGGAGGTTATCAGATTCTGGGCCGCTCCATTGCCGACCCGCATGGCATCGAGGGGGAAGCGGGCGTTACCGGGACGCTTGGGATGCTTGAGATTGAGACGGTGCTGGATCCTGAGAAGTGCCTTGCCAATACCGTGGGCACCATCAACGGCACAACGGTTGAGGCTTATGGCTACGAAATTCATAACGGGCGAAGCAGCGTCGGCGCGGATTGCCATCCCTTCATCAGCGTCTCCACCCGGAACAATCGCCAAGAGTGTGATTCGGATGGCGTGGTGAGCAGCGATGGAAAGGTGATCGGCACATACTTTCACGGCATTTTCGATGAACCTGCCGTCAAGGAGTGGTTTCTCACTCTTTTGGAGCCATCCTGGAAGCCGCAAAGGGCAGAGAAGGGGCATCAGGAGAGCTATGAACTGCTTGCCGACCACTTCCGTCAGCATCTTGATCTCAAGACACTTTTTAACCTTGTTGGTGTTTCGCTTACGGATGCTGAGTAGCCCGGAAGCGCGTATCGAAGCGTAACCATTTTCTTTATTGACCCTTATGAACTCTCTTTTTTATCACCGGCATGGTGGCGCGGGCATCAACTCCGGCACGGAGTCGCTTGATTTCAGTCTCAATATCAGTCCGATCTTTCCTCGAATAGGCACTTTGTCGCTTGACGATTTTTCGCTTCAGGCCTATCCCTCAATCGATGGAAAGGGAATAAAGGATTTTTACAAGACAAGGTTCGGGCTCGACAACGCCATGGTGTTGTCGCTCAACGGCGCAATTGAGGGAATCTACCTGCTTCCGCGTGCTCTCGGGCTCCGCCATATTCTGGTGCTTTCACCCTCTTTTTACGAGTATGAAAGAGCAGCAAGGATTGCCGGTGCTGAGGTAACATTTCTTCCACTGACGGCTGACAAAGGATTCCAGTTACCGGGGATCGAGCAGCTTGCCGAAGCCCTGCTTGATGCCGACGCTTTTTTTGTGGCGAACCCCAATAATCCCACAGGCACCGAGGTACCCCCGGAGATGATCATGGCGCTTGCCAGCCGCTTTCCCGACAAGTGGTTTATTCTCGATGAGGCCTTTATTCAGTTTACCCCCGGGTTTCCGGATAACTCACTCATGTACCAAGTAATGGCGCTGAAAAATGTGGTTGTGGTGCACTCGCTAACCAAATTTTATGCGCTTCCCGGTCTGCGGCTTGGGGCGGTGATTGCTCATCCCGATGTTATTGGGCACCTGCTCTATTACAAAGAGCCATGGACAGTCAATGCCATTGCTGAGTCAGTGGCCATGCTACTGCTCAACTGTGGCGCGTACGAGGAGGAGCTGCGCGACATGATTATTTCGGAACGGGAGCGCCTCACAACCCTTTTTTCAGGTATTGAGGGCATCCGCCTTGCCGGTGGTGCGGCAAACTTTTTTCTCGCACAATGGAATGGATCCTGCTCACTTGATGCTTTGTTCTCATGGCTTGTCGAGCGTCAACTTCATGTTCGAGATTGCCGGAACTTCCCCGGTCTTGAAGAGAACTATTTCCGTTTTGCCATCAGACGGCCGGTAGAGAATGACCGTCTTTTGGATGCGCTGCGGAACTGTCTGAACCGTGATTAATATGATTACATTGATGAGCATTATTGGTGACAGTGTTGTGGCGATGTATTACAATAGTCCTTTACCATAGTGAAAAATAATCAAGGAATCGTGCTCATCATGCGAATCACGGTTCCAGACAATAAGCGTTATGAAAACACCTGAGCTTCTTCTTCTGGCGGCATTTGTGCTCGACCTTATTGTTGGCGACCCTCGCTGTATACTCCATCCGGTGAGAGGAATCGGCTGGCTTGCGTTGCAGACCGAGGCGTTGCTGAGGCGCACGGCTCTGCCTCTTCGGCTGGCAGGCATTCTGGCCGTGCTGGTTGTTGTTGGTGGTTCTGCCGGGATTGCCGTGTTGCTCGCGGCATTGGCGACGACGTTGCATCCTCTGGCCGGTATGGCTATGGCTATTTATCTTATGTACAGTTGCTTTGCCGTCAAAGATCTTGGCGATCATGCCGAAGCGGTGGGTAAAGCACTTGATGCGGACGATATTGAGCTGGCGCGTCAAAAAGTCTCCTTTATCGTTGGTCGCGATACGGCGGGCTTGATTGCCAGCGGCATTGCGCTTGCCGCCACAGAGAGTGTCGCGGAGAACAGCGTTGATGGTGTCACTGCACCTCTCTTCTATGCACTCCTTTTCGGGCCGGTCGGTGCCATTGCTTACAAGGCGATCAATACCCTCGACTCCACCTTTGGCTATAAAAACGAACGCTATCTTGAATTTGGCTGGGCTGCGGCCAAGCTGGATGATCTTGCCAACTATCTTCCTGCAAGAGTGACGGTTCTCGTCATCGCGCTGTCGGCGACGTTGAGTAGACTCAGGGTTTATGATATCTTTCAAGCCGTTCGTCATGGTGCCAGACTTCATGCAAGCCCCAATGCCGGGTATCCAGAATGCGCTTATGCGGGTGCGCTTGGTGTCACCTTTGGAGGTGGCAGAAGTTATGGTGGAGAATTCCATAACGCTCCACTGCTTGGTGTCAAAACGGGGGAGTGTTCTTCGCTCACTATCCGGCAAAGTGTGAGGTTGATGCGGATGACGGCCGCGTTGTTTGTCGCCCTTGGAATGGGTTTGAGGTTGCTTGCGCAATCACTTTAGTTCTTGATTTTGTGCACTATCTTCGCTCAAAGGCAGAAAAACAGGAGATAAAAGATTGGGCAGATTTCTCCTTATCCTCTGAGATGCGAGGGATGGAGGATGAAGTGTTCGTCTTTTTGTTTTCAAGTCAGTATGGTTCAACAGTGGATGTGCGTAAATTGAGCTGATAAAAATTATTCACCTGCCCCATATCGGGCATATTTACCGCATGCATGCCGGGGAGGGTTTGCCATGAAAATATCCAATCTCATTCTGTACAACTTCAAAAAATATATGCTCGCTCGTTTTAATCCTCTCATGGCAGCGCCGTGTTGTGGGCGAGGACGGCATTATGTCCTCAAAACATGATTGTCCATAATCGTCCGATATATGTCCGATAATTGCCCATCAGGGTGCCATTGTTTATCTGTTTCGGGTAAATGTGTTTTGTTGGCATGAGATTGCTTGTTATACTGCAAAGTCCAGTTATCTTGACAAGAAAAGGCGAGGTTCAATGGTTGATGTATAGCGAAGTACGAACGACCCTGACTCTGTTTCTGTGTTGTAATGGCGGTCCTGCTGTTTAGGCTCTCTGGACTGCTGAAATCAACGCACTAGATCAGATTTCGTTGTTCGAGAAGGTATATTTACTGCAGTTGGGCAATTTTGAATGTTACGTTAAGCTTTATATTTCCCTTGGAGCAAGCTATGTGCCAAAACAACTATACGGCCATAATCAAACAAGATAATGGCTGCTGGATAGGCTGGATAGAAGAAGTGCCTGGAGTTAATTGCCAGGAATACTCGAAAGAAGAGCTGTTAATAAGCCTTAAAATGACCTTGGAAGAACTTCTTGATTTGAACAGGGAAGATGCTATTGGCTTCGCTGGGAAAAATTATCAAGAGGAACTTGTTTGTGTATGAAGCGACAAGAATTTATCAAATATCTGCGATCACAAGGTTGTGAATTTTCCAGAGAAGGTGGATGTCATTCATGGTGGATAAATCGGGCGTTACCTAAAGCAATATGAAAACATTACCAGTAAGTGAAATTCGCTCCAATCTCTCAGCCCTCCTGCGGGAAGTCGAATCCGGAAATGAAATCGGTATTTCTTTCGGTTCCATGCGACAGACGATCGCTGTCATTGTTCCAATCGCTGAGTACAAAAGAATCAAAGAGAGAAAACTCGGCAGTTTAGCCGGGAAAGTGAGCGTTGAGTTCCGGGACGATTGGAAAATGTCGGACGAGGAATTCTTGAACTCATGAAGATCTTGCTCGACACACACTATCTGATTTGGTCATTCACGAATCCCGAAAAGTTACCTCAATGGGCTGCGGATCTCCTGGTTTCAGACGAAAGTGAAGTCTTCTTCAGCCAGGCAAGTCTATGGGAAATTGCCATCAAGTTTAATGCCGGAAAGTTGGTTTTCAAGGGTCCACTGCACATTTCCAGTGGTGGCAACCACCCTGTTCCATTGGAAATTCAGCACCCAGCCAACTCTCTTCACCTCCTGTGAGGGTTCAAGGTTGTACGCTATCGTGACTAACGCTAAGAGAATCACCAGCAGTATTCCAGTTCCAGCTACAGTACTTTTTTTCATAGTATGTGGGGGGGATGGTTGTGAGAGGTTCTGTTTTATACTTCCATTGCAAGCTCCGACGCTGAATATTCTCTACCATTGAACTCATATTTTCCCGCTGCGTTCCGTATCAATGAGAGGATGCTTGCTATCTTCTCGCCCTTAGCCTGAAGAGCTTCTGCGACACTGCCTGGCTGTGGTTGCAATATTTGTTCTGTTATTGATGCAATTACCGACGGCGACAAGGCGACTCTCTGCGGCTCAATCGCCGACAACATGGGCAATCCCTCAATAGCTTTAATCTGGTCTTTCTGGTTCGAGTGTGAATAAATCTCAGTGGTCTTTAAATCCCTGTGCCCAAGTAGCTTGGATACAGTGAACGAAGCTGTTCCTGCTGATAGTGCCAATGATGCAAAGGTGTGACGGCTCGCATGGAAATGTAACCGCCATGATAAGCCCGACCGCCCCCCCCACTCGTGAAGTACGCGACCGATCATCTGCTGGCAAGGCAGAATGAAAATACGCGCATCACCTTCAGGAGCATATTCGGCATGGAGTTTTTGGACGCTCTGCAATATCTCAACAGCTTGAGCGCATAACGGCATTTTCTCAAGCCCGCCGGTTTTCTTTTGCTGAAACTTCACGAAGTGCTGGCCGTTCTCAATGAGGATCTTTTCCCACTTCAGCAACTCAATATCTGAAATCCTCAGTCCAGTAAAACAGGAAAACAGGAATGCAGATTTTATCATAAGGTTATTACACTTCGACCGGCTCAATACGTCGAGTTCGTCAAGGGTTAAAACGTGCCGTTCTATTGGCTGTTTTTTTATCCCTGCAACCTTGCTGGTAAAGTCTTCAGGAATGAATCCTGCTTTGTACGCCAACCGAATGCAACCCTTCACAAAAATAAGGTAACTGTTCGCGGTGTTGCTGCTCAGTCCGTCAACGGATAATAGATATACCTTGAATCGCTCAAGCCAATGGGAATTGATACTTTCAAACGTGACACTCCCACCGGTGAACTCTCTCAACCGCTTCAGCGTGTTTAAGTATGAAGGGTAGTTATCTTTCTCTGCTCGTTCCCTGACATATTCTACAAAGTCATCACCAGCAACCGCTTTTCTGTCGAACACGGCTTTAGGGTTACGGATAAAATCCCGCTCGATTTTGCGCCGCTTATCTTCGGCCTCTGCCTCAACTCGCTTAAACTCCGCTTTATTTTTGGGATTCGCTTGTAATCCTGTTTTCTGGGAGAACCGCCCGAAATCCTTGTGATACGTGTCGATGTAAAAAGTGACTTCGCCGCTCGCCATGACTCTCTTTCTGATCTTTACGCCCATGCCTCACCACCTTGTAACGAATTTTTGTAACGAACCGCCTTGAATGTTTCAAACACGTTACAAAAGAAAGGGAAAGTATACAAATTAAAAAGAAGGGGAAAGAATGAAGAGGAATGGATAAGTTGTTCAAATATATACACAAAAACAACTAAGGAGAATGTAACGGAAGTTACAAGAAAACCGCCTCTATGAAATCACCCAATTCTCAATCTGTAAAGCAGGAACCCTGATAAACTCCTTGACATTGTTGGTGACCAGAATCAGCCCTTCACTGCGGGCATGAGCGGCAATATGGACATCGTTGACACCA
>Ga0194037_1000079_pt1 | contig 67763 bp, 54 predicted proteins | sample JunL306m_MetaG_FD_148653 | JGI IMG/M metagenome (GOLD analysis project Ga0194037, IMG submission 148653) | Anoxic zone freshwater microbial communities from boreal shield lake in IISD Experimental Lakes Area, Ontario, Canada - Jun2016-L304-6m | ecosystem: Environmental > Aquatic > Freshwater >...
GCACATAACCAATTGACTTTCTTACATGCTGTGTCTGGATATCTTTAATATCAATCCCGTCCAATAAAATTGATCCGCTATTTGTATCATACATTCTATTTAATAATTGGGCGATGGTACTTTTTCCTGATCCTGTTTTACCTAAGATCAACACTTTTTGTCCCGATTGAATGGTGACATCAAAATCAACCAAAGCTTTAATGCCTGAATGAGGATATTCAAAATAAACATTTTTAAATTCAATTCCTCCTTTTAAAACTGGAGAAATAGCATCTTTTTTACTTTGTATATTAGGTACAATAGATAAAAATTCATTTAATCTTTTTTGAGACGCAGCTGCTCTTTGAATCATGCTAGCAGTCCAACCAATGGCACTCACAGGAAAAGTAAGCATATTAATATAAATCACGAACTCCACGACAGTGCCCACTTTGCTTGGATCATGATAGGCTTGTAATCCGCCTAAATAGATAGTTAATAAGGTACTTAACCCAATCATCAAAGCCATAGTAGGTGCATAAAACGCTTCTACCTTAGCTAAACTCACTGCATTTTTACGATACAACTCACTATTGGTTTTAAAAAAACCAAGCATCGCTTTTTCTTGTACAAATGATTTTATAACTCTAATGCCCGAATAAGATTCCTGAGCATTCGTAGTGAGATTAGATAATTGACCTTGTATTTCTTCACTCTTTTTATTAATAACACTATTAACAATATAAATAGTAATGGCAAGAATTGGAAGTGGGGATAAAACATATAAACTCAAAACTATATCCTTACTAAACATATTATACAAACAAAAACCAATGAGTGAAATCAAATTGATCAAATACATTAAAGAAGGGCCCGTATACATTCTTACCCTACTCACATCTTCGGTGATACGACTCATTAAATCACCCGTACTATGCGTTTTGTAAAATTCGGTATCTAATTTTTGATAGTGGGCATACACTTGATTTTTTTGATCAAATTCAATGTGTCGACTCATGACAATAATGGTCTGTCGCATAAAAAACATAAACACTCCTCTTATAATGGCTAACACTAATATAGTTATGCTACAAAAAGTCACAATCCAACTAAAGCTAAATTTGAAATGACTGCTTAATTGATCAATTCCCTGTAGGATGTATTCACTATGTACGGTATTTGCTGGGGCTGCTCCAGGTAATTTTGCTTGAACCATTCCCACCACATATCCCGTGATTTGAGGGGCTAAAACAGCCAAATAGTTGGTCGCTATCACCAACAAGATTCCAAGAAAAAATCGAACCCTATATTTCCAAAAAAAGACATTTAATGCTGCTAGTTCTTTCACTTATACCATTTTTGTAAAGATACATGGTAGTCAATAAATTAGGAGATTTGTTTAAGCATATAAAAAGCAAGTATTTTTTGCATATTTGGGTTTCCCTTACTACATTTGCCGCGGAGAGTTGGCAGAGCGGTCGAATGCGGCAGTCTTGAAAACTGTTGACTGTAACAGGTCCTGGGGTTCGAATCCCTAACTCTCCGCCAATAAGTTGAAAACCTGGCATTTATGCCGGGTTTTTTTATGGATTTATAGGAACCAAGCTTGCTTGAGAGACTAGAAATTCATAAAAAAACCTAAACCGCAAAGCGGTTGGATTTCAACTTATTGGCTTCCCCCGAGGGAAGCCGGAACGAAGTGACGGCAATCTCTGTATTATGGATTGTGCTTGTTTAATCCTCCAGCACTCCAAACTTTCCATTTTCATAATCCTCAAATGCTTGAACAATTTCTGCTCTTGTATTCATTACAAAAGGGCCATGAGGAGCAATGGGTTCATTGATAGGTTCCCCACTTAAAATAAGCACCACCGATTTTTCGGAGGCTTGTATTGTAAAATCAGTGCCTTCGTTTTTAAATAACAAGAAATGATCTAACGGCACATCTTCAGTTTGATTCACTAATATATTCCCTTCAATCACGATTAACGCAGTATTAAAATGAGCAGGGAAACTCAAATTAGCACTACCTCCTTTTTCTAACTTTACATTAAATAAATTCACAGGAGTAAATGTACTTGCAGCCCCATTTTGATCATATTGAGTACCCGCAATTAATTCTATAAATCCATTATCCACTTGAACTTTGGGAATATCTAAATTTGAAATAGCTTGATATTTAGGAGTTGACATTTTATCCTTTGCAGGTAAATTCACCCACAACTGAACCATTTGAAAATCACCTCCTGTTTTACAAAAACTTTCAGCATGATACTCTTTATGTAACACCCCAGATGCTGCAGTCATCCATTGTACATCCCCTTCGTGAATTTCACCCCCTCCACCTGCACTATCATGATGCGCTACACTTCCTTTATAAGCAATGGTCACTGTTTCAAAACCACGATGCGGATGCACTCCCACTCCTTTAGGTTTTCCTGTAGGAGGAAAATGATATTTAGAAGCATAGTCCAACATAATGAATGGATCCATTCTTTGCATGGTAAGGCCATAGCCACTTGGAATAAAGTTATGTACTCTAAATCCATCCCCTACAAAATGAGGTTGCCTTGGGGCCAACACCATTTCAATTTGTTTGACTGACATAAAAAGAAATAAGAATAAAAAAAACTAGTTACTGTACTTGCTCAAATAGCTATTCCAAAATCCAATAAAAATAGACGCTTTGTTACGCAAAGTTAAATTACCAGATTCTAATATTAAACCTGAATTAAAATTGGCATTACGTTTTGCTTGACCATCCAATTCTAAATCTACAAATTTAATAGTTGAATCAGAAGGATTATATTGAATGTGATTGATAAAAGTACGGTAAGTAAAAGTTAAAGTATCAGTGATTTGAACATGCACACTGTCTAAATCATTCATATTACCTGGACTCTTTGGATAAATAATATTTAAAGAATCTAAATAGGCTAAACCATTTTTATCATTTGGATTTTTGATAGATCTGATGATAATTGAATCCGCAAATTTTAATACGCCTGGATTGATAGAATCTTTAGCATTGAATACAAATTCAGGCATCATATATGTAATACTACGAGACCATTTTCCAATAAATTTATCTCTTACTTCAGCAGTAATCATACGCTTATTGTAAGCATAATCTAATTCATACACCACAGACTTATTACAAGCAGTGGATAAAACTAAAACCATTATACCTATATAACCTACTATAACTCTCATAGAATCAATTTAAATTAGAAATATAAAGATAGATAATTTATTAAAGTGTCCCACCTTTTAAAATGAAAATATTAAAAAATATTAGAATATATAAGGGGAAATGGTCTATTTACCTTTCTTCTCTTCTAACTTTTGGACGGCAATTAAATCGGTCAATGCCACATTCATAGGCAATTGTCCTATTTGCACTATGGCTCTTTTACCCTTAAATCCGATGACCTCCCCCACTTGATAATTCTTTTTCAATTTTACCATCATACCCACTTCAATGGGTTGTGAAAGTTCTTTATACTGTTTGTCTACTTTTTTGGCCAATTTATTAATCACAATCGCATCATTCTTTTTAAATAACAAATGATACAGATTTTTCATAACCTCCTCCTTCTTATCCGCTTTTTTCCAATCCAATGCAATTTGACGCAATTTGCGTTCCATGTCTTTCAAATAAGCAAACTTATCTTCGGCTATTTTATTTTGCTCTCTTAGTAAATTGATTTGTTGAATATGTTTTTCCTTATTAAGTGTTTTTTGAAGATCACTATTTAAAACTTCATTTTCCTTTATTTTCTTATGCAATTCTTTTCTTTCTATTTGTACTAATTGCAAATCCTGCTCTGTTCGATTCAATAATTTATCTAATTCAAAATGATGACTATCCACCAGCTTTCGCGCGCGATTGATTAAATTTTTTGGAAGACCTATGCGTTCAGCAATCGCAAAAGTATATGAGCTACCTGGTTTGCCTATTACTAATTGATATAAGGGTTCCAATTTTACTTCATCAAATTGCATGGCACCATTTACAATACCTTTATTATGATTTGCCATTACTTTTAAATTCAAATAATGGGTGGTCACAATTCCCTGTGCATGTCGGTGAGATAATTCTTCTAAAATAACTTCTGCAAAAGCGCCTCCTAAATGAGGATCACTGCCACTTCCTAATTCATCAATAAAAAATAAGGTTTTACCATTCGCATTTTCTATGAAATGCTTCATGTGCTTTAAATGACTAGAATAAGTACTTAATTCGAAAGCTAAATTTTGCGTATCTCCTAATTGAATAAATAACTGCTTATATATTCCCATTTTAGAATCGGGATGCACCGGCACCAATAAACCACTTTGCAGCATGACTTGATTGAGCCCTAAAGTTTTCATGGAGACCGTTTTCCCCCCTGCATTGGGTCCACTTATAATTAAAATTCTAGATTCATCATCTAATTCAATATCAACAGGTATAGTTTTTTTACCTGAAGTTTTATTGTAGATATAAAGTAAGGGGTGATACGCTTGTATTAAATGAGAAGTAGCCGTATTCGCCACCTCGGGTAATTGACCATTCATTTCAATGGCCAATAAGGACTTGGCTTTGACATAATCAAATAAGCCTACTATTTTCAAATAATCCTTTAATAAAGAGGAATAAGGAGCTAATTGAGCGGTTAATAGTCTTAGCACCCTTTGCACTTCTTTTTCTTCTTCTTGTTCTAAACTGTATAATTCATTATTTAATTCAATAGTTTCCTCCGGTTCAATAAAAGCGGTTTTACGACTATCACTTTCCCCATGTAAAAAACCTTTCACTTGTCTCTTATATTCCGAAAATACTGCCACCACTCTTCGGCCATTACTAAAGCTCTCGTCAATATCTGCAGTATATCCAGATTTCGCTAAACGACTCACTACCTTCTCAAATATGCGTCTAAGTTCTTGTCGTTTTTTATACAACTGCATTCTGATATATGCCAAATCCTCTGAAGCGTTATCTTTTACCAATCCTCTATCATCAATGATCACATCCATTGCTTCTATGATATACTTTTCAAAGTAAGTATCATGAAGTATTAAACATAAATTAGGATACGCACTTCTTCTTTCCTCATCAAACCATTTAAAAACCTGCTCCATGTGCATCATCAACCTGCGAATTAACAACCACTGTTCGCCCGTCAATTGAGCTCCTGGAATTCCTAATAAATGAACATCTTTACGAATATCCAATACAAAATCGGAAGGAAAGTATTGATTCGCCAATTTTATGTACTTATACTCCTGCGTTTGCGATAAAGCTGTTTGAATGTAATTTAAATGAGTATGGATGCGCATATCCTCTACCCATTCCTTCCCCATATTAGTTTGGCAGTAATTCAATAAAATAGTAATAATTTTATCAAACTCTAATTGAACTAGTGCATTTTCAGGATATAATTTCATTGGGATAGATAGGCAGCAAAATTAATCAAATAAAGTGGAAATTGCATTGAACCAATTAGGTTAATTATTGTTATATATGAAGTAAACAATTAACATGAAAAAGACATATCACATCTTTCTGGTTTTTACATTATTCATTTGTTTAAGTGCTTGCGCTCAAAATAAAACGAACTCAAAAAATAATAAAATAAATATGACTCATACCGAAACTATTACTTTAGGATCAGGTTGCTTTTGGTGCACCGAAGCCATCTTTCAACGTTTACAGGGTGTTGTCAAAGTCACTAGTGGCTATAGTGGCGGTTTTGTGGACAATCCTACTTATGAGCAAGTTTGTGACAAAAACACAGGCCATGCCGAAGTTTGTCAAATTGTATATGATACGACCCAAATTAAATTAGATGATATATTAGCTGTATTTTGGAAAACACATGACCCTACCACATTAAACCAACAAGGAAATGATGTGGGGCCTCAATATCGTAGCGTTGTATTCTTCCACAATGAGCACCAAAAAGAATTGGCTCAACAATACATCACAGCTCTGAATGATTCAAAAGCCTGGGCGAACCCTGTTGTTACTACAGTTGAACCTTTTCAAAAGTTTTATGCGGCCGAAAACTACCACCAAAATTATTACAACGACAATAAAAACCAAGGTTATTGCCGTTATGTCATTGGCCCTAAATTGGAGAAATTTGAAAAAGTTTTCAAGGATAAATTAAAAAAGGACTAGGATTCATTTTATATTTAGCTATCCAAAAAAGCTAATTATGAAAAAGGTAGGCGCTTCTTTATCGTTATTATTATTGACGCTATGCAGTATGAATGCAGTCTGTCAACCTGTTTTCAATCATGATGATACCCTGCGTGGAAGTTTAAACGCTCAACGTGATTGGTTTGACATTCAACGATATGACATACATGTCACCCCTAATTATGCTCAAAAATCTATTACGGGAATGGTACAATGGACTGCCAAAGTAAAAAAGCCTGCACAAAATATTCAAATAGATTTACAACAACCCTTATTCATCGACAGTATCACTTATGTTGGAAGTAAAAATGGGGCAACTCAATCCCTTTCTTTTATCAGAAATAACAATGTTGCCATTGTCAATTTTACAGCTCAGCTCAATTTACAATCAAACTTTAGTTTATTCATTTACTATCATGGGGTTCCAAGAGAAGCCATTCGTCCCCCTTGGGATGGTGGATGGATTTGGAAAAAAGATGCCAATGGTAAACCTTGGATGTCTGTGGCATGTCAAGGTTTAGGTGCTTCCGTTTGGTATCCTTGCAAGGATCATCAATCTGACGAACCCGATTTAGGTGCGAGTTTGACCATGAATATCCCCGATACTTTAAATGCCATTTCGAATGGTAGAATGATTAAAAAAATAAATCAAGGTCATATAACCAGCTATACCTGGGAAGTAAAAAATCCAATCAATAATTATAATATTATCCCCTACATTGGAGATTATGTAGGATGGAATGAAAAATACCCAGGTTTAAAAGGTGATTTAGATGTGCATTATTGGATACTAAGAGAGGACTCGTTAAAAGCTCGTAAACAATTTACACAAGTTCCTCAAATGTTAAAAGCTTTTGAATATTGGATGGGGCCTTATCCTTTTTATGAAGATGGCTATCAATTAGTACAAAGCCCCCATTTAGGTATGGAACATCAATCTGCAGTGGCATATGGGAATAAATTTATGAATGGCTATTTAGGACGTGATTTATCTGGCACAGGCTGGGGTGACAAATGGGATTTTATTATCGTGCATGAAAGTGGTCACGAATGGTTTGCCAATAATATTACCACTCAGGACATTGCTGATATGTGGGTCCATGAAGGATTTACCAATTATTCCGAAACCTTAATGACGGATTATTATTTTGGAGTTGAAGCGGGCAACGATTATAATTTTGGAATACGAAAAAATATCCGCAACGATAAACCTGTCATAGGTCACTATGGTGTAAATGAAGAAGGCAGTGGTGATATGTATTACAAAGGATCCAATATGATTCATACTATCAGACACTCCATAAATAATGATAGCCTATTTCGTCAAATAATAATGGGTTTGAATAAAACTTTTTATCACAAAACAGTGACCACGCAAGACATTGAAAATTACATTTCAATGCAAGCTGGATTTAACTATAAAAAAATATACGACCAATATTTACGCACTGCACAAATACCTGAATTAATTTTTGAATACGACGCTAAAGAAAAAATATTGACTTATCAATGGAAAAATTGCGAGGTTGGGTTTAACTTACCATTATCATTTAAATACAGAGATAAAAAATACAACCTATCTCCTATTGATTATATCCCTCAAAAGAAATTAATCACGCAAGATAATTTTGATTTAAAAGAATTTACAAAACTTATTAATAGATTGTATTACGTAAAAGTAGTCTCAGAATAAAACGACAAAAAATATACATTTTTTAGATACATAAGTGAATCAATCGTTAGAGATGTTGATCTTTATAAAATAATAACCTTTATAAGCTAGGATTCACTCTTCCTAAACTGTATAAACGTCTCTGCCAATAAGGATCGGTTAAATCACCAATAGTAACCCCTTGGCTAGTGGAAGCATGTGCAAATTTATTATTCGCTATATAAATACCTACATGGGAGATGCGACGACGTCCTTCTGTTTTAAAAAATATCAAATCTCCTTCCTTTAAATCATTCCATTCAATTTTAAAACTCTGCTCATACTGTTCTGCTGCAGTTCGTTTTAAATTGACTTTAAATATATCTTTCATCACATCCAACGTAAAATAGGAACAATCCACGCCATTTTTTGAATTACCTCCTAATACATACGGAGTACCCCACCATTCATCTATCTTTTGTAATAAAGGAATATTTTTTATTTCTTCCACAGCGATATCCATTTTAATGGAATATTTTAATTGCAACCAATTGGCTTTTTCTACCTCAGACAAATTACTCGGCATCATCTCATAATTCTTACTCACTGGAGCTGGCTTTTCAGTTTCCACTGCATCTGATGCATTATTGATCATAATTTTACCAGGTGTCACGGAAATGTCTTCTAAAAATTCCATTTTACGAGGCGCTTTAGGACTCGTCACATTTACCTTACTCAAAGTAGCAGACTTAGGTAATGAAATGGACTTTAAGGCACTACAACTGCTTAATAAAGCAATCATACTGCAGGCTCCTAAAAAATGTTTACCTAATTCTATTTTCATAGGTAGGCAAGATACTGTAAGTCCTTGTAAATTGACCTATTTTGGCTTATTTTAACTGTTTTTTTGTGGAAAATTAAGCCTCCTAAAACCCCTGTTTTTTACGATATTTGTACACTTAGTCCCTATTCCTACATGCCAAAGTTTTCACATTTACACGTTCATACGCAATATTCATTATTAGATGGTGCCGCTTCCATTGAAGGCTTATATGATAAAGCCATTAAAGATGATATGCCCGCATTGGCCATTACCGATCATGGGAATATGTTTGGCGCTTTTAAATTTGTAAGTCAGGCATGGAAAAAAACCAAAGTAGTTGGAAAAGATGCGAAAGGAAATGATACTCTAGCTCCTATTGTAAAACCCATTGTAGGTTGTGAATTTTATGTCGTAAAAGACAGACATATTAAAACTTTTACAAAGGAAGCAAAAGACGATAGATACCATCAGGTGTTACTTGCTAAAAATGCTATTGGATATCAAAATTTAATCAAACTAACATCCTTAGGATATATTGAAGGAATGTATAGTAAGTATCCCCGTATTGATAAAGAATTAATTGAAAAATATCATGAAGGACTTATTGCGACCACTTGTTGTATTGGTGCTTATGTTCCTCAAACCATTTTAAAAAAAGATGAAGCTGAAGCAGAAAAAGAATTTAAATGGTGGTTGAATATGTTTGGTGAAGATTATTACATTGAAATTCAAAGACATCAAATTCCAGAGCAAGAAATTATCAATCAAAGATTACTTCAATTTGCCAAAAAATACAAAGTGCCTGTCATTGCCACCAACGATAGTCATTATGTAAATAAGGATGATGCCAATGCCCATGATATTTTACTATGTATCAATACCGGAGAAAAACAATCCACTCCAGGTTTTGATGATTTCGTAAATGATGAAATTCAAGTCAAAAACAGAAGATTCAAATTTCCTAATAACGAATTTTATTTTAAAACAACCGATCAAATGAGTCAACTGTTTCAGGATATTCCTGAATCTATTGATAACACAAATGCGATTGTAGATAAAGTAGATATCTTAAATTTAAAAAAGGATATTTTATTGCCCGCCTTCCCTATTCCTAAAGCATTCCAAATACATAAGGATGCCAATATGAATCAATGGGAATTTTTAAAACATATCACTTTAGAAGGTGCACATAAAAGATATCCTGAAATCACCACCGAAATACAAGAGCGTATTGATTTTGAATTATTCACTATTAGAACGATGGGGTTTGCAGGTTATTTCTTGATTGTAAGTGACTTTATTAAAGCAGGTCGTGAGATGGGCGTTTTTGTGGGGCCAGGTCGAGGTTCGGCAGCAGGAAGTGTAGTCGCCTACTGTATTGGGATTACCAATATTGATCCTATCAAATATCAATTACTATTTGAACGTTTCTTAAATCCGGATCGTAAGAGTATGCCGGATATTGATACGGACTTTGATGATGAAGGCCGTCAAAAAGTCATCGATTATGTAGTTGATAAATATGGCAAGGAACAGGTAGCACAAATTGTTACCTATGGTACGATGGCTGCTAAAATGAGTATCAAAGATGTAGCACGTGTAATGGACTTGCCTTTATCTGAAAGTAATTTGTTAGCTAAATTAGTTCCAGATAAACCAGGTACCGAATTAAGAAGAGTCTTGCACGCTCCTATTACGGCGAAAGAAGGTGAAAAATCATTAGCCGAAAAAGAAGGTTACCAACCTGAAGATATTGACAACGTTAAAAAAATTAGAGAGATCTATAAAGGAACCGATTTACGTGCTGCTGTATTACATGAAGCCGAAAGATTAGAAGGATCCGTTCGAAATACAGGAATTCATGCGGCAGGTATTATCATTGCACCAAGCGACTTAACCGAAATCATGCCAGTAGCAACTGCAAAAGATTCTAATTTATGGGTGACTCAAATTGAAGGAAGTGTGATTGAAGAAGCGGGTGTTATTAAAATGGACTTTTTGGGATTAAAAACCTTATCTATTTTAAAAACTGCCCTGGAATTAATTAAACAAAATCATGGTGTCACGATAGATCTGGATTTAATATCCTTGGAGGATGAAAAAACATTTTATTTATATCAACGTGGAGAAACCAATGCCACTTTCCAATTTGAGAGTGTGGGAATGCAAAAACATTTACGCGATTTAAAACCAGATAAATTTGCCGATCTCATTGCCATGAACGCCTTGTATCGTCCAGGCCCTATGGCATATATTCCAAATTTCATTGATCGTAAACACGGCAAGGAAACCATACAGTATGATTTACCTGTGATGGAAGAAATTTTAGCAGATACTTATGGCATTACGGTGTATCAGGAACAGGTCATGTTATTAAGTCAAAAGATTGCTAGCTTTACCAAAGGAGATGCGGATGTACTTCGTAAAGCCATGGGTAAAAAGCAAAAATCGGTGCTGGATAAAATGAAAGCGCAGTTTATTGATGGAGCCGTTAAAAATGGTCATCCTGAAAAAATATTAGAAAAAGTATGGACAGACTGGGAAGCATTTGCACAATACGCATTTAATAAATCGCACTCTACTTGTTATGCTTATCTAGCCTATCAAACGGCTTATTTAAAAGCACATTATCCTGGAGAATATATGTCTGCAGTGTTAAATCATGCGGGCAGTATTGAAAAAATCACCTTCTTTATGGAGGAATGCAAGCGAATGGGTATTAAAGTATTGGGGCCTGATATCAATGAATCATTGAATGGTTTTTCGGTGAATAAAAAAGGAGAAATTCGTTTTGGATTAGGTGGATTAAAGGGTGTGGGTGAAGCTGCCATTGAAATGATTATTACCGAAAGAAATAAAGCGGGCCATTTTAATGATATGGTAGACTTTATAAAAAGAGTATTATCAAAAGCAGTGAATAAAAAATCATTAGAAAGTTTAGCCTACTCTGGCACTTTTGATTGCTTCCCTGAATACCATCGTGCACAATATTTTTATGTCCCAGAGGGTGATCGTACGAATGGTTTAGAAAAACTAATTAACTACGCACAGGCCTTACAAAATATCAATGTGGGCACCAGCAATACTTTATTTGGTGATTTACCTTCGGCCATGCAAGTGCCTGTTCCTAAAATAAATGTTTGCGAGGAATGGACTTTGACCGAAAAATTAGATCACGAAAAAGATATCACAGGGATGTTTATGAGTGGGCATCCTTTGGATCATTTTAGTTTTGAAATGAAACATTACTTGTTTAGCCCTATCAATGATTTTAATGAAGTTAAAGATCATTTGAGTGCTCAACCACAACAATTAGGTCGCAATTTTAAATTGGCAGGATTGGTTACAGAAGTGCAACATAGAATGACAAAAACGGGAAAAAACTTTGGTTCCTTTATCATTGAAGATTTTACAGGAAAAACTGACTTTATTTTATGGAGTGAGGATTATATTAAATTTCAGAACTATTTGGAAGTAGGTCAAAAAATATTTCTCAATGGTGCTTTTAGAAATAGATACAATCAACCCAATGCTTTTGAATTCAAAATTCAAAGCATGTCCTTATTGGAAGTGGTGAAACAAAATCAAACAAGATCCATTGAACTCAGCATGCACCCCTCCCATCTCAACCCTGAAATGATTGCTTTCATTGAAAAAAATGTAAAACAAAACCCAGGAAAAGCCTCTTTAAAATTCAATTTTATTGAACCCAGAGAGCAAATGGTAGCAAGTTTATTGACTTATGAACGCGGATTCCAGATAAATGATGATATGATACTTTTTTTAGATAACCACCCAGATGTTCAGGTTCAGGTCAATCTTTTGTAAGACATGACTGCTTGGCTGAAAATTTGTCCCCAACAGCTAGCAGATTTAGTGGAAAAGTCAAAAGGGCAGTTATTAAATATTGGAACTATTTTTGGAGTAATAAGAACAAGAACTATAAAATTTAAAAATATACAATTATGGCATTAGAATTTACAGATGCGAATTTTCAGAAAGAAGTCATGGAAAGTCCAAAATTAACAGTGATTGATTTTTGGGCAGAATGGTGTGGACCTTGTCGTGCTATTGGACCCGTTATTGAAGAATTAGCAAAAGACTATGAAGGAAAAGTAAACATTGGAAAAGTAAATGTGGATGTGAATCCTAATTTAAGTATGAACTTTGGTATTACTTCTATCCCTGCTATTTTATTTGTAAAAGGCGGACAAGTAGTAGACAAACAAATTGGTGCAGTTCCTAAAGCAGTATTGGATAAAAAAATTCAATCTCATTTATAGATCTTATACCTACTAACTTAAAGGAACTCCCTCTTTAAGTTTAGCTTGAAAATAATCATCTAAATAAGTATCAGAGATATTCAAGACCTTCTCTCCCTTAGTGGCGAGGAGGTTTTTTGCTTTATACACTGTTAATTCAACCATTTTTATTTATCTTTCTACAATAATTTAAACCTATGGAAAGATTTCAAGGAGTGATTGGAATTATTGTCATTTTAATGATTGCTTATTTATTCTCCAATAATAAATCCAAAATCAATCATCGTTTGGTGATGAGCGGATTGTTATTACAATTGACTATTGGTTTTTTAATATTAAAAATCCCCGCTATCACTAGCTTTTTTCAAATATTAGGCAAAGGCATGGGTAAAATTGAACAATTTGCTCGTCAAGGAGCTGCCTTTGTATATGGTGGTATTGCTGCAACTACCCCCGCAGGCGTGACCGATTTCACCAATGGCGGTTTTGTATTTGCTTTTAATGTGACTGCCACTATTATATTAGTTTGTGTAATTGTAGCTTTATTTTATCATTTTGGCATCATGCAAAGAATCATTTCGGTGATTGCTAAAGCCATGAATTTTATCATGCGCGTGAGTGGTGCAGAAGCTTTAAGTAATGTCGCGAGTGCTTTTGTAGGACAAGTGGAAGCGCAAGTCATGATTCGCCCCTATTTAGCCACGATGACTAAAAGTGAAATTTTAGCTAGTATGAGTGGAAGTTTAGCCTGTATTGCGGGTGGTATTTTAATTGTATACGCAAACATGGGTGCACAAGCGGGTATAGATCTTGCTCCTAAATTAATTACAGCAAGTTTAATGGCAGCACCTGGTGCCTTAGTTATTGCTAAAATTATATTTCCAGAAACCGAAGTATCTCAAACCATGGGTGAAGTGAAATTAGAAGTAAAAAGCCAATACAGTAATACGATAGATGCGATCACACATGGTGCTGGAGATGGTTTTAAAATTGCAATGAATGTAATAGCGATGTTGATTGGTTTTATCGCATTAATTTCATTGATTGATTGGAGCTTATTGAAAATTGGACATATTTTTAATGCTGATTTAAATTTGAGTTTGAATTTTATTTTTGGAAAATTATTTTATCCTATGGCATGGGCGATGGGTATTCCTGGTGGCGATATACAAAATGCAGCAACCCTATTAGGACAAAAATTAACGATTAATGAATTTGTTGCCTTTAAAAGTTTAACAAGTAAAGTGGTTCCTATTGTAACCGAAAAGGGATTGCTTATAGTAAGTATTGCTATTTGTGGATTTGCAAATTTTAGCAGCGTTGGAATGTTAATTGGTGGTATTGGAGAATTAGCCCCCTCTCGTCGCAAGGACTTAGCCGAATTAGGGCTTAAGGCGCTTTTATGTGGCACTTTAGCCTCCTATTTATCTGCCAGTATTGCGGGTATCTTAGTGGGTTAATAGAGTGTATCTTATGATTTCTATTAGCTCATTTCCTGTTCTATTTTCTATATTTAATACCTAACTTTGTGGGCATAAAGTACACGTATATGAACAAGGGGAATATAGAAGTGGTGATAGCAGCCGAAACCAATCCAACATTACAACAAATAGGTGAAAAAATAATTAATAATCAACGCATCTCTTTTGATGAGGGTGTTTATTTATTTGAAAATGCAAGTCTTCCCTTTGTAGGAGCATTAGCAAATTGGAAAAGAGAATCTTTACATGGTGACGCTACGTATTTCAACAAAAATTTTCATATTGAACCTACCAATGTATGTGTGTTCTCTTGTAAGTTTTGTTCCTATTCCAAATTATATGCGCACAAGGAAGAAGGATGGGAATTGACTATTGATCAAATGTTGGATATTGTAAAATCATACGATGGTAAACCCGTCACTGAAGTTCATATTGTAGGAGGTGTTCATCCTAAATTAACACTTGAATTTTTCTTAGAACTCATGCGTGCTATTAAAGCACATCGTCCCGAATTGCATATTAAAGCCTTTACACCAGTGGAATTAGATTACATGTTCCGTAAAGCAAAAGTTTCGGTAGAAGAAGGAATGAGATTAGCACATGAAGCAGGTTTAGATTCTCTACCAGGTGGAGGTGCCGAAATATTTCATCCAGAAATTAGAACTGTGATTTGTAATGATAAAGCAACTGCTGACGAATGGTTACATATACACAAAACAGCACATCAATTAGGTATGCATAGTAATGCCACCCTTTTATACGGACATATCGAAAAAGCATGGCATCGTATTGATCATATGGAAAGATTACGTCAATTACAAGATGAAACAAAAGGTTTCAACACTTTCATTCCATTGAAATTTAGAAACAAGGACAATGACATGCACGATGTTCCTGAATCTACCCTATTGAATGATTTAAAAATGTATTCAATCTCTCGATTGTACTTGGATAATTTTCCTCATGTTAAAGCTTATTGGCCCATGTTAGGTCGCGAAACGGCACAATTGACTTTAAGTTATGGGGTGAATGATATCGACGGAACGATTGATGATACCACTAAAATTTATTCTATGGCAGGTAGCGAAGAACAAACACCTGCAATGAGTACACAGGAATTAGTGAGATTAATTCAACAAGCTAAACGTAAACCAATCGAAAGAGGAACTTTGTATAATGTGATACAGGATTATTCTAATTACGAATTTGCAGAAAACGAAGCTTAATTCGCATTAGCATTCTGCTAAAGCAATTGATATTTGTGTTGCCAATCCTCCATCTGCAGTTTCTTTATATTTCGCATTCATATCTAATGCCGTATTCCACATGGTTTGAATGACTTTATCTAAACTTACTAATGCAAAATCGGGTTTGCTTTGTAAAGCTAATTGAGCAGCTGTAATCGCTTTAATAGCACCCATAGTATTTCTTTCAATACAAGGTATTTGAACCAACCCACCTACCGGATCGCATGTAAGTCCTAAATGATGTTCCATTGCAATTTCGGCTGCCATTAAAGTTTGTCTTTGACTTCCACCTAATAATTCCGCTAAGCCTGCAGCTGCCATCGCAGAGGATACTCCAATTTCTGCTTGACATCCACCCATTGCTGCAGAAATAGTAGCTCCATTTTTAAATAACATCCCCACTGCACTAGCAGTATATAAAAATTGTCGAATATGACTAGGATCTTTTTTATCGCAAAATAAATTAGCATATAACAATACTGCAGGAATCACTCCAGCAGCCCCATTGGTAGGAGCCGTTACCACTCTACCAAAGGAAGCATTTTCTTCATTCACAGCCAATGCAAAACAACTCACCCAATCTAATATATATTTAAAATCATGTCCGCCCTTTTCTATCAATACCAACCATTCGTTTAAATTAGAAGCAGTTTGATTATTTAATAAAGTATTATTGAGTTCATACGCTCTGCGCTGTACTTTTAATCCCCCAGGTAATTCACCAGGCGTATGGCAACCTTTATACATACAATCAAGCATCACTTTCCAAATCGCATCCACTTGCTGATTGATATGATCAGCAGTATGGAACATTAATTCATTTTCTAAGACAATTTCATGAATAGGCAATCCCGATTTCATACAACCATGCAATAATTCTTCAGTAGTTCTGTATTCAAAAGGCAAATCCACTTGCGGATGATTTTGGGAATTTGAAGTATTTAGTTTTTCAATTGACTTTCCATTTGACTTTCCATTTATAGTACTCTCATTTTCTTTAGTAGTATTTTCTTTAGTAGTATTTGTAAAATCCGAAAGTTCTTTTTCAATAAATCCTCCGCCTATAGAATAGTAGGTATTTGTACTACTAGTTTGATCCGAAAAATGAAATATGATTTGCAAGGCATTGGGATGATAAGGCAATGATTCATTTTTTAAGAAAATAAAATCACGTTCATACACAAATGAAATGCTATGCTGTGACGATAACACCAATTCCCCCTTTGACTTTATTGCGTCCACTTTTTGAAGGAGTAATGAAGTGTCTGTAGTGACAGGGTCTTCCCCACACAAACCCATTAATAGGGCAATATCGGATCCATGGCCTCTTCCTGTTTTGGCCAAAGACCCATATAATTTAATTTGTAAAGAATCAACTGCCTCCAATTTTTGCTGTTCTAGGAGTTCACTTATACATTGCAAAGCTGCTTTCCAAGGGCCTAATGTATGAGAACTAGAAGGGCCCACTCCTATTTTAAACATATCAAAAACGGAAATAAACTTTTCTTGATTCATATCCAAATGTATGTTAGTTTTTATTACATTTGATTATGAAAAGGTATTTTTTATTCCTAGCCCTTTATCTAAGCGCCCTAATCACCTATGGTCAAAAGGATACTGTATTACTTCGCCAGTTAATGGCCAGTCAACCTGCACAGTTTGGTTCATTTATAAAAGACCCCTCCGCTAATCGAATTCAAATTTTATATACCCAAATTGATCGCGACAAAAATAATATACCTCACTTTAAAGAATTTTCATATCGCTTAAACGCAGACGAATATTTTTATCCTGCGAGTACTATTAAATTTCCTTTATCGGTATTAGCATTAGAAAAATTAAATAATTTAAATATTAAAGGACTTAATAAAAACACAAGGGCCATTTATGATAGTGCTAATTCAAGGCAACAACAAATTTATAATAATCCCTTCTCACAAGATGGTCGACAAAATATAGAACAAGCTATTAAAGAAATTTTATTAATTAGCAGCAATGACGCAGCAAACAGATTATACGAATTCCTAGGTCAAAAATATATTCATGATCAATTAGCTAGTAAAGGCTATCCAAATATTTACATAAGAAATCGTTTGGATTTAGGACGTACCGCCGATGAAAACAGACATACTCCTCAAGTGAGTTTTTATGACGAAACTGACCAGTTAGTTTTTCAACAACCCGCTCAATATAATACAGACCCTCTTCCTAATTATAATGTCTTTTTAGATAAAGGGTATTTAAATAATAAAGATTCACTGATACATGCTCCATTTGATTTTTCAGTAAAAAATAGAATTTCATTAAGCGACTTGCATCATATCATGCAATCTGTGATTTTTTATGACCAAACCTCCCCTCAGCAAAAGTTTAATCTAACCTTAGCGGATAGACAATTTTTATTGAAGTGGATGCGAACACTTCCTTATGAAGCTCAGTATCCTACCTATGATACCACTGAATACTGGGCTACTTATAGCAAATTTGTTTTAATGGGTGCCGAAAAAGTTCCTATGCCTTCACATATTAAAATTTTTAATAAGGAAGGAGACGCTTACGGTTTTTTATTAGATAACGCCTACGTAGTAGATACCTTAAACAAAGTGGAGTTTATGTTAAGTGCCGTGATTTATTGCAATAGTGATGGGATTCAAAATGACAGCAAGTATGATTATGATTCAGTGGGTTACCCCTTTTATAAGCATATTGGGGAATTAGTATATCAATATGAATTAAAACGTAAAAAGCGTTACTTACCCAATTTTGACAGTTTGTTGAATTATTAACATGTACTGCATAATTTCCTAGCCTTTATTGCACAAAACTTACACGTGTTTGCGAATTATTTGCGAAATTTGTTGCATCAAATAATTAACTATGATTTTATCTTCTTTATTAAACCGATTTAGTGAGCCAGAAACTTTGAAAATGGCCAAATTAGGTCGTGAATTACGTGCTCAAGGAATTGATGTGATTGACCTAAGTTTAGGCGAACCAGACTTTGATACACCTCAACATATTAAAGATGCTGCTATAAAAGCCATCAATGATAACTGGAGTCACTACACTCCTGTTGCTGGTTTCTTGGATTTACGTGAAGCAGTTTGCAGTAAATTAAAACGTGATAATAATTTAGATTACAAACCTGAACAAATAGTGACTTCTACAGGAGCTAAACAAAGTTTAGCCAATGCTATTTTAGCATTAGTAGATGATGGTGACGAAGTGATTATCCCCACTCCATATTGGGTGACTTATTCCGAATTGGTAAAAATCGCAAGAGGTAAAGTGGTAGAAATTAGAAGTACGGTAGAAGATGGTTTTAAGGTGTCTCCTGCACAAGTGGAAGCTGCTATTACTCCAAATACCAAAGTATTTATGTTCTCCTCTCCATGTAATCCATCAGGAGCAGTGTATAGTAAGGATGAATTAGAAGCCCTTGCCAATTTATTTAAAAAGTATCCAGGCATTACAATATTATCAGATGAAATTTACGAATACATCAATTTCGTAGGCAAACATGAAAGTATTGCTCAATTTGACGAAATCAAAAATCAGGTGGTAGTCATTAATGGATTGAGTAAAGGTTTTGCCATGACTGGATGGAGATTAGGATATACTGCTTCAAGTGTTGAGATTGCAAAAGCTATGGAGAAATTACAAGGTCAATTTACTTCAGGGACATGTTCCATTACACAAAAAGCGGCTGTAACTGCTTTAGTGGGTGATTTAAAACCTTCTCATGAAATGACGGAAGAATTTACAAGACGTCGTGAAAAAACATTGGCTTTAGTGAATGATATTCCTGGATTTAAGTGCTTTGCTCCACAAGGCGCATTTTATGTATTCCCTGATGTAAGCCATTATTATGGAAAAACAGATGGTACGACTACCATTACAAACGCTTCCGACTTTAGCATGTATTTATTAAACACAGCGAATGTTTCATCGGTCATGGGTGATGCATTTGGTGAACCTAATTGTGTGCGTTTTTCCTTTGCCAATAGTATGCCCAACATTGAAAAAGCATGGGCTCGAGTTAAAGAAGCACTTGCTAAATTAAAATAGTATTAAATGTTTTAAAATCATTTAATTTTAGAAGCGTTATTTTTATAACGCTTCTTTTTTTATAAACACTATGACGACAGAGAAATTTCAGATGTTCGAGAATCGATTGCTTAAAAACTATAAGCATCGATTAAAACAAGCCAAGCGCCAAAATATAAGTTGCTGGAGATTGTATGACCATGATTTACCTGAATTTCCAATTTGTATTGAACTATATGAGGATTATATTTATATCGCCGAATACAATCGAAGACATGCTTTAACCGATGAGGAACATGAGGTTTGGTTGGAAGAAACCAAAAAGATCATTGAAAATATGACGCAGGTCCCCATTGAAAAAATGTTTTTAAGAGTGCGAAAGAGAATGTCACATAGAGAGGGCCAATATGAAAAAGCTGAAGAAGTCATTGCCTCTAAAATCATAACTGTACAAGAAAACGGGCACCAATTTTTAGTCAACCTCACCGACTATTTAGACACTGGATTATTTTTAGATCATCGTATTACAAGACAAATAGTGGCTGAACAAGCACCTCTAAAAAATGTTTTGAATTTATTTTCTTATACCAGTTCCTTTTCGGTGTATTGTGCAGCTGCAGGTGCACGCAGCGTGACTTCTGTAGATTTATCAAAAACCTATTTACAATGGAGTCAAGATAATTTTGCACTCAACAAGTTGATAAATCCCAGTTCCTATCATTTTATACATGCTGATGTAAAACAGTATTTGAAAACCTTACCCAGTAGTGAATTTGATTTAGTCATTATGGATCCTCCTACTTTTAGTAATAGTAAGAGAATGAAGGATATACTAGATATTCAAATGGATCATGTTGAATTAATCAATGATGTTTTAAAAGCTATGAAACCAGGCGCGACTTTATACTTTAGCACAAATTTTTCAAGATTCGTTTTAGATACCGAAAAGATACACAGCACACAAATAAAAGACATCACTAAAGCGACTACCCCGTTTGATTTTGATGGACGACTAAAAAGATGGTGTTATAAAATAGAGAAAGCTTTATAAAATATATAAATCAAGAGTATTTCGATTTCTTGATTTATCCCAAAAATATTTTTAAAATTATAAGACTTGAAATGTTAAATACCTTTTGTAAGGGCTTCGTGAATTTTTAATACCTGAGGAATTAATAATTCTTGATCATTGTTAGTAATCACCCAATCACATAATTTCATCTTGATGGAATCTGACACTTGGTTTCTCATGCGCATTTCAACATCTGCTTTAGTACATTGATCTCGCTGCATCACTCTATGAATACGTAATGACAATGGCGCGGATACTCCAATTACTTGATCCAACCCTTCCGCTGCATTAGATTCAAAAATGAGCGCTGCTTCCTTGATGACATAAGGTGCATTTTGTTGCGCTGCCCAATCCCATGCCGCTTGAATGGAAGCAGGATGCACAATGGCATTTAAAAGATTTAATTGATAAGGATCTTTAAAAACGATATTAGATAAATAAGCTTTATTTAATTGGCCATCTTGATATACATCAGCACCAAATTGTTGCATTAATTGTTCCTTCAACAGGGGGCTGTTTTGCATTAATTCTTTGGCTGTATCATCCGCATTAAAAACAGGAATACCTAAAGTTGCAAATATTTTTGCCACCGTAGTTTTGCCCGATCCAATGCCTCCTGTTAAGCCAATCATGCGCATAAAAAATCCGAAATTAATTACCCCAATTTCGGATTCAATTTTTACTTAAACAAATGTTTTATTTGTTTAAGGCTTGAGACCACTCTAAACTAATAGAAGATCTTTCAATTTTAAGGTAACTACCTGGGTTTACTTCTAATTGAACAGTATTGTCTTCATTCACTTTATTAATAGTACCATGGATACCAGCAATGGTAACCACTTTGTCTCCTTTTTGCATTGTGTCAATGAACTTCTTTTGCTCTTTTGCTTTTTTAGCTTGCGGGCGAATCATAAAAAACCAGAAAACTAAAATAATACCACCTAACATTACTAACTGAAAAGTACCACCACCTTGAGGGGCTTGTAATAAAATTTGCATCATGTTGTTTTATTTAAAAATTTAAAATTTGCTTTTTGTTGTTACAAATATAATCGGAAACCATATTCCAAATTATTTTATAGGTCGAATTAACGATTATTTATTTTTATGGCTAATTTTTTGAATTTTACCTGTATTCACCAAATCCTTGTGAATATGATCCAAAATTCCGTTCACAAAATGTCCGCTTTGTTCGGTACTATAATCCTTTCCTAAATCGATGTATTCATTGATAGTCACTTTGGTCGGAATCGTATCAAAATACATCAATTCACAAACACCCAAACGCAAGAGGATCATATCTATTACAGCAATACGTTCTGGATCCCAATTTTTTAAGGTAGGCTTAATGATATCTTCTGTGATTGTTTTTTTCTCTATGGCTGTGGCTAACAAATCTTTGGCAAACTTATTTTTTTCGTCTCCTACTAAATCCAAGAAATCAATGCTGCTTGGTTTTTGTAAATAATTTAAAATAAACCCAATCATCACTTCTCCTTCATCTTCCCAATTGGTGAAATGTTCATCTATATAATCCAAGGTATTTTCTGAATTCAATATTAGAGTTCCAAAAATGAATTTTAAAATTTCCTTTTCCTTTGATTTTTCGCGACTGTCTTCGGCAATATATTGTGCATATTCGGGAGTCTCAGACAACTGTCTAAACAAGCCCTTCACCATTTCATCTTGAATCCACTGTTGTGGTTTTACGATTTCGCAAGCCTTTTTAAAATTGTCATTTTCAAGGGTTTGCCACACAAGACTATTCCCTGCCAATTTAATATTGACAGATAAATCTGCATGATCTGGTAAGTTTTTGGAGGCTCTTTGTCCTGCTTCTACCTCGGCGTATAATGCCACTTGGTGTATTAAATGAACCAGAAATACAAACAAATTTCGAGTTTTGTCAAATTCCTTTTGGAGCAATGAGCTAGGGCTGGCTTGATTTTCGGCTTCTATCATGTATAGCACCTGCATTACTTTAATCCTAATATTTCTTCGATTCATCATATGTGTAAGAGCTAAATGGCTGCAAATCTATCCAATAAATTGATAAAAACTGACATTTTTTACCTTAAAACTAGTTCAAGCATGCAATTTTAGGCATAGATTTGCCTCCCCCAAGCCCTTCATAATCAATAAACTGAAATTTTGACCTTTATATACTGAAAAAAGGTCATTGGCATGGTTATCGATAACATTAGGGTACAAACATTATTAAACAATAAAAACGATAAAGTATGGCTAAGAAATTGAACATTACTCCTCTGCATGACAGAGTGATTGTTAAGCCTGCCGCTGCAGAAGAAAAAACAGCTGGAGGAATCATCATCCCAGATACCGCAAAGGAAAAACCACAACGTGGAACTGTCGTTGCTGCTGGAACAGGTAAGAAAGACGAACCAGTGACTGTGAAAGTAGGTGATACTGTTTTATATGGTAAATACGCTGGAACAGAAATCCAAATTGAAGGTCAAGATTTATTGATTATGCGTGAAAGTGATATTTTGGCCATTGTATAATGGTTCTTTATTTTTAAAAATTAAAAACAACTCTATATGTCTAAAATGATTTTTTTCGATTTAGAAGCGAGAAATAAAATGAAAAAAGGCGTTGATACTTTAGCCAACGCAGTGAAAGTGACTTTAGGACCTAAAGGTCGTAACGTAGTGATTGAGAAAAAATTTGGTTCTCCCTCTGTTACTAAGGATGGGGTATCTGTAGCAAAAGAAATTGACTTAGAAGATCCTATTGAAAACATTGGTGCTCAAATGGTCAAAGAAGTAGCTAGCAAAACAGCAGATATTGCTGGTGATGGAACTACTACTGCGACTGTGTTAGCGCAAGCAATCATCAGTGAAGGTTTAAGAAACGTAACTGCTGGTGCAAATCCAATGGATTTGAAACGCGGTATTGATAAAGCAGTTGAAAAAGTGGTGGCTAGTTTAAAAGCACAATCACAAACTGTTGGTAATGATTCTAAAAAAATTGAACAAGTAGCTTCTATCTCTGCTAACAATGACAATGAAATTGGAAAATTAATTGCCATGGCAATGGGTAAAGTAGGTAAAGAAGGGGTGATCACTGTTGAAGAAGCAAAAGGAACTGACACTACAGTAGATGTAGTAGAAGGTATGCAATTTGATCGTGGATATACTTCTCCTTATTTCGTTACCAATAGCGAAAAAATGGAAGCTGAATTACAAAATCCATATATCTTAATTTATGACAAGAAGATTTCAGCAATGAAAGATATCTTACATATATTAGAAAAAGTAGCACAAACAAGTCGTCCATTGGTGATCATTGCGGAAGATTTAGAAGGTGAAGCAATGGCAACATTAGTAGTGAACAAATTACGTGGTACTATTAAAGTAGCTGCTGTAAAAGCACCAGGATTTGGTGATCGCAGAAAAGAAATGTTAAATGACATTGCTATCTTAACTGCAGGAACTGTAATTAGTGAAGAACAAGGTTTCAAATTAGAAAATGCGGACTTAACTTATTTAGGTCAAGCTTCTTCTGTCACCATTGATAAAGACAATACGACTATCGTAGGCGGTAAAGGTAAAAAAGCTGATATCACTGCAAGAGTCAACCAAATTAAAGCGCAAATTGAAAATACAACTTCCGATTACGATCGTGAGAAATTACAAGAGCGTTTAGCTAAATTAAGTGGTGGTGTAGCTGTTTTATATGTAGGTGCTGCAACCGAAACTGAAATGAAAGAAAAGAAGGATCGTGTTGACGATGCTTTACATGCAACACGCGCTGCTGTTGAAGAAGGAATCGTACCTGGTGGTGGTGTGGCTTATATCCGTGCCGTTGCTAGCTTAGATAAATTAAAAGGTTCGAACGATGATGAAAATACAGGTATCCAAATCGTAAGAAGAGCGATCGAAGAACCACTGCGTCAAATCGTTAAAAATAGCGGTATCGAAGGTTCTATCGTAGTTCAAAGAATCAAAGAAGGAAAAGATGATTTCGGATTTAATGCTAGAACTGAAGTTTTTGAAAACTTATTTAAAGCGGGTGTTATTGATCCTACTAAAGTAACAAGAGTTGCTTTAGAGAATGCAGCTTCTATTGCATCTATGTTGTTAACAACAGAATGCGTTATTGCTGACAAACCTGCTCCAGCTGCACCTCCTGCAGGTGGTGGTCATCCAGAAATGGGCGGCATGGGTGGATACTAATACTTTACAAAGTATACACATTAAAAAAGCTCCTCTCGAAATTTCGAGAGGAGCTTTTTTTTATATTTTTTTTATTTTTTTTCCACCTCCTACTCCGACTTATTATTTGTAAAATACAATTGAAAACCTTTTACTAAAAGCAATTGTGCAATACCATAAGTCAACATAGTCACTAAGCCAATATTTTTGATATGAGGTCCCGTTTTCTCCCAGCTAAATTTATTGAAAGCTAAAACCGCATCCGAGGTAATAAAAAATAACATCCCTGGAATCCAAAATAAATTAGCAATCATTTTTACTTTATCATTTCGCGATGCTCTTACGGCACAAATCGCCGAGCTACAAATTAAAATCATGTACACGAGAACTGGATAAATCAAACTACCCATTGCGTTTTTTAAATTGGCATAAATTATAAAACAGAAAATTGAAAGCAGTGCTGTATAAACATATACTTTGGTATTATTAGACCCTACGCTGGGTGCATGTTGCGTGAAAAATAAAATATTAAAAATATGTGTGGTCATAAATGCCACCATACCCACAATAAATAAATTGGGAAAACTTAGTAACACATCTCCGGCTAAGGATCCCAACAAAGCTAGCATGATAAACCACTTTTCTTTATTTGAAACATTAGGGAAATTTTGAGCAGCCAAGTAAGCCATTAAGGTAGGAATTAATAAAAACTTAGAACCCCATTGTAGATATTTGAAATCTTCTCCTAAAATTTGTGCATATAAATGGACGGATAATAACAGAATAAAAATAGTGACCCCCCATTTTTGAAATATCGTTTTCATAAAAAAATTGTTCGTTTAAAATTAAAAGTACATCGGAAAAAGGGAATCTAACTATCAATGCATAAATTTGCCCTATGATTAGTGCCGAGGAAGAAAAATTTTACCAACAGTGGGAAAAGGATCGATTACTACCCAATTATAAAAGAAAACCCTTTTTAAGGGGATTAAGTATTGGGCTAGCGCTTGGTATACTTTCTATGATCATCACAGAGTCTGGATGGTATGAGCGAGCTAATATGGTCGCCAATATGAGAGGAAATGAAATTTGGATACTTTTATCTATTGTTGTTATTTCGGTAGGAATTGCCTTCCTCTATCAACAATTTAGCTTTGAAATGAATGAGCAACGTTATCAAGAATTAAAACATATAAAATCTAAAAAATGAGCCAAAATCACTCAAAATTGACCAAAAACACCCCATTTTTAACCATTTTAGCCTCTTTTTTGACCATTTTAGCCATATTTGGCATAACTGGTTGTAGCAAGTCTGGAGCCAATGAAAAGGAACAAATGATAGGCTTCGCTAAAGCTAATAATATTACCTATACTGAAGATCCAAGTGGTATTTTATATCAAATTATCACTCCAGGTACTGGAACAAAGCCTACGATAAGTAATACCATCACAGTCACTTATGTGGGTCAATTAATGAATGGCAATCAGTTTGATGCCGGAACCATCACTTATCCATTAAGTAGCCTTATTTTAGGTTGGCAAAAAGCGGTGCCCTTGATTGGCGTAGGCGGTGAAATCAAAGTATTAATTCCTTCCTCTTTAGGATATGGCGCTGCAGGAGCTGGTTCTTCCATTCCAGGCAATTCTCCTTTATACTTTGACATCAAGCTTTCAGCGGTAAAATAATGGCCATTTAGCCTTAGTTTTCCCTCCGTTTCCATTATATTTGCCGACTAAAAATCAGTTAATCAAACGACTATGCAACTTAAAGGATTAGTGCGCTTTTTTACATTTGCGCTTATTTTGATTTGTCTTTACCAATTGTCTTTTACTTGGTTTGTTCGCAGCCATGAAAAAGCAATGGAAGCAAAAGCAGCAGCTTGGGTTAAGAAATTACCTACTGCTCAATCTTTATACCCCAACGACAAAGACAAGCAATTTTGGTATAATGACAGTGTGAGTGATGCTCAAAAAGCTTATGTAAAGCATTTATTAGACAGCACCAAGGAAACCAAATTAGCTTTTGGTTTAACTACTTATGCTTCTGCAAAAGAAAAAGAAATCATGTTAGGCCTTGATTTACAAGGTGGTATGAGTGTGACAATGGAAGTAGGATTAGGTGGGTTAATAAAATCTTTAGCTAACTATACCAAGGATCCAGCTTTCAATACTGCTTTAACCAATGCAGTTGCTAAAAAAGCGAATAGTAGTGCCGATTTAATCTCATTATTCAGAGATGAATATGCGATAACAAATCCTTCTGGAAAACTAGCTCCTTTATTTGCGACACGCAGTAATGGTAAATTAAAGTTTGATGCATCAGATGATGTAGCTGCCACTTATTTAAAAGAACAAGCAACTCAAGCTTTCAATAACACGTATCGTATTTTAAGAACGCGTATTGACCGTTTTGGTTTGGCTTCTCCAAATATTAATCCAGATGCGAACAAAGGTATTATCAATATTGAATTAGCAGGTGTGAATGATAAAGAGCGTGTTCGTTCTTATTTACAATCAACTGCGAATCTTCAATTTTTTGAAGTATATACTTTTGAAAACAAAGATTTTCAAGAAGGTATTTTATCTGCTGATAAAGCTATTGAAGCTAGCCTAAACGGTTCTGTAGATACTGCAGTAACTGCTAAGATGGATACTAGTAAATTAAAGGCAAACAAAAATCCATTATTAAGAACTGTTCAGTTCACACAACCCTACCAAGGTAAAAATGGACAATATATATTCCCTGCTGAAATTGGTTATATCTTGAAAAAAGATACTGGTACTTTAAACAAGTACTTAGCAATGACAGAAGTAAAATCTAAGTTCCCTACCAATTTAGTTTTCATGTATGGTAAAGTGGAATCAGAAGATCCTAAAACAAAAGATGTTCTTCCTTTATATGCTATCAAAACTTTAGACAACGGTATTGCTGAATTAGAAGGCGACCACGTTGCTAATGCTGCGCAAGATTATGATGAAAGAGGAAAAGTTGCTATCAAAATGAACATGGATAAAGTGGGTACCAGCATTTGGGGTAAAATGACTTCTAAGAACGTAGGCAAACCCATTGCTATCGTTTTAGATAATATCGTGTATTCAGCACCTAACGTTAATGATGCAATTACTACAGGTAATTCTCAGATTTCTGGAAATTATTCTTTAAAAACAGCACAAGATTTAGCACAAATTTTAGAGAGTGGTAAATTACCAGCACCTGCTGTAATTGTTGCAGAACAACAAGTAGGTCCTACTTTAGGTAAGGCTTCTATACAAGGTGGCGCTATGGCTTTTGGCATTTCCTTCTTAGTCATATTTGCTTTGATGTTATTATACTTCAACACAGGTGGTTGGGTAGCTAACATTGCTTTAATATTAAACTTATTATTTACTATTGGTATCTTAAGTGCTTTAGGATTTACTTTAACCGCACCAGGTATCGCAGGTTTGGTATTAACCATTGGTATGGCAGTAGATACGAACGTAATTATTTTTGAAAGAATCAAAGAAGAATTAACCAAAGGAAAAAGTTATCAATTAGCGGTAACAGATGGTTATAAACGTTCTATGTCTCCAGTATTGGATGCACACGTTACTACCCTATTAACAGCTTGTATCTTAGCTTACTTTGGATTAGGTCCAGTATTAGGATTTGCAACCACACAAATCATTGGTATTTTACTTTCTTTATTCTGCGGAATTTTAGTATCTCGTTTAATTACAGATATCTACACCAGCAAAAACAGACACTTCGAATATTTCACTAAAATTTCTAGAAGCATCTTTAAACATGCTAGCTATAAATTTATCGAATTCAGAAAGTACGCTTATATGTTATCAGCAGTAGTGTTGGTAATGGGTATCGCAAGTTTCTTCAACGGATTTGATGAAGGAGTTGAATTTGCAGGTGGACGTAGCTATACTGTGAAATTTAAAACTGCTGTTAATACAGAAGAAATTAGAGACGAATTAAAGAAAGTATTTGGTGAAGCTCCAATTATTAAAACAGTAGATACTAAAAACCAAGTCAACATTACTACTTCTTATAAAATACATGAGCAAGGAAATAATATTGATCAAGAAGTAGAAGGTTTATTGTTCAAAGGATTAGCTAAGCAATTACCTGTCAACATCAGTTTCAAAGAATTTGAAACTGATTATAAGCAAAGTTCTCAAACAGTATTGCCTACTATATCTGATGATTTAAAAGCAGGTGCAACTAAAGCAACCATCTTTGCTTTAATCGCAATTTGTTTATACATATTCATACGTTTCCGTGATTGGAGATATTCTTTAGGAACTATCTTCTCTTTATTACACGATGTATTAGTAACCTTAATTGTATTCAGTTTTGCTCGTAAATTTGTTCCTTTCCCTTTAGAGATAGATCAACATTTTATTGCAGCTATCTTAACCGTAATTGGTTTCTCTATGAATGACACGGTAATTGTATATGACCGTATTCGTGAGGACAGTCAATTAATGAAAGGCTCTGATAACGCTTCCATCATTAACAAAGCGATCAACCAAACATTAAGTCGTACCATCATGACTTCATTAACTGTGTTCTTAACCATCTTAATTTTATTCATCTTTGGTGGTGAAGTAACAAGAGGTTTCGCATTTGCAATGTTAATTGGGGTAATCACTGGTACCTACTCTTCTATCTTTGTAGCGGCTCCAGTATTAGTAGACTTTGCAAAAAGCCGACCACTCGGAAAATCAGAAGACAAAAAGAAATAGTAAACGATTCATCGTTATCAATAAAAAAGCCCTCGAAAATTCGGGGGCTTTTTTATTGATAGAAAGATTATATAAATTGAAAACAATACTAATTCGAACGAACTTTGAGCGCAGCGATGGAGAGAGAGAATTAGGTATTTTTTCAATCTCAACTTCAAATATCAACTAAATTTTAAACCGCAAATGAAGTCCCGCATCCACAGGTACTAGACGCATTGGGGTTCGTAAACGTAAATCCACGACTGTTCAACCCCCCTTGCCAATCAATTGTCATGCCGTATAAATAAATTTGATGCGATTTTTCCATACAACAAGGTATACCTTCAAAAACAAAAAGCTCATCTTCTTCTTTAGGAACGTCAAAACCTAAAACATAGGTCATGCCGCTACAACCACCTCCTTTAACACCTACTCTTAGGCGCTGTTGATTATCAAAACCTGGCTCTGACATTAAACGATGTAATTCCTCAATGGCACCTGCTGTAAAACTCACGGGAATGCTTGCTGCTATAACTGTTGACATAGGAATAAATTTAAAATATATAGTTATACAAAATTACAGCTTAAATCCGAATCAAAAGACAGCACATTTTCGAAAATAGAAATATTACAGGACTCTCTACTACACATTTTTTTCGTAAATTGAACCATGCAACAGGCACCTAAAAAGACAGATAGTGGTATTGAAGTGAAGAAGGTTTATACTTCATCGGATGTCCCTTCTATTTCTAACAGTGAAGCAACGAGAGCGAATGCTATGATTCAAGAAGCATTGCCTGGACAATTTCCATATACTAGAGGTGTGCAAGCAGACATGTATCGAGGTAAGTTATGGACAATGCGTCAATATGCCGGATTTTCTACCGCAGAAGAAAGCAATAAAAGATATCATTTTTTACTCGCTCAAGGAGTGATGGGATTAAGTGTTGCTTTTGATTTACCCACTCAAATTGGATACGATGCCGATCATGATTTAGCCGAAGGCGAAGTGGGAAAAGTAGGTGTCTCCATTTGTTCCATAGAGGATATGGAAATTTTATTCAAGGATATTCCATTGGATAAAATAAGCACTTCCATGACTATTAATTCAACCGGTTTTATTTTACTAGCTTTTTATGTTGCATTAGCAAAAAAACAAGGCATCCCTTTAGAAAAATTAAGTGGAACCATACAAAACGATATTTTAAAAGAATACGCAGCAAGAGGAACCTACATCTACCCTCCTAAGCCTTCTATGCGTATAATAACTGATATTTTTGAATGGTCTAGTGAACATATTCCAAAATGGAATAGCATCTCTATTTCAGGATATCATATTCGTGAAGCTGGAAGTACAGCCGTACAAGAAGTAGCATTTACTTTAAGTAATGGGAAAGCCTATGTAAAGGCAGCGTTGGAAAAAGGTTTAGATATTAATGTATTTGGAAAACGACTTTCATTCTTTTTTAATGCTCATAATAATTTATTTGAAGAAGTCGCTAAGTATAGAGCAGCTCGAACATTATGGGCCAATATGATGAAAGAATTAGGAGCAACAGATGAGAAAGCAATGATGCTAAGGTTTCATACCCAAACAGGCGGAGCGACACTTACAGCACAACAACCTATGAATAATATTAGTCGTGTCACCATACAAACCATTGCAGCGGTTTTAGGAGGTACCCAGAGTTTACATACCAATGGATACGACGAAGCATTAGGACTACCTACACAAGATGCAGCTAGTGTTGCTTTAAGAACACAACAAATAGTAGCTTTTGAAAGTGGTATCACAGATACTGCGGATCCATTAGCAGGAAGTTATTTTGTAGAAAGTCTCACTAATGACATTGCCCAAAAAGCAACAGAATTGATTCAACAAATAGATGCCATGGGGGGAAGCGTTGCTGCCATTGAATCTGGGTTTATGCAAAATAAAATTGCTGAAAGCGCTTATGCTTATCAAAAAAATATTGAATCCCAACAAAAAATAATTGTAGGTGTCAATCAATTTCAATCCAAAGAGTCGCAAGACATGCCGGTATTTAAAGTAGATGAATCCATTCGCTTACAACAAATTGAAAAATTAAAAATATTAAAGACAAAAAGAGACACCCATAAAGTAAATACTTGTTTAGCTACTATCAAATTGGCAGCTCAAGAAGGAACCAACTTAATGCCTCCAGTGATTGATGCAGTAGAAAATTATTGTACTTTAGGCGAGATATCAGATATATTAAGAAATGTATTTGGAGAATACCAAGCTTAAATTTAATCTAAAATAGAGGTTTAAAAAATAACAGTAAGAAAAAGAATTAATTAAAGAATTAAAAAAAGAAAATAAGAAAGAAAAAAGATAGAAAGAATGAAAAATATTATTAAAAATCAATTTATGCTCCATAAAAAATAAATTCTACCAAATAAAAAATAAACACTACTATATGAGAAAAATTATTGTTCTTTTTGTTTTAACCATGTTGACTAGCAGCATGATTGTAACAGCTCAAGATCTTCCTAAAAACTATACCCAATTAGTACAGGATATAGAGCCTCAACTAATTAAATGGAGAAGACATTTCCATGAAAATCCAGAGTTATCTAATCGCGAAGTAAATACTGGAAAATTCATTGCCGACTATTTAAAAACTTTACCCGGCATTGAAGTTCGCTACCCTGTTGCAAAAACGGGTGTGGTGGCTATTTTAAAAGGTGGGAAACCAGGTCCTGTGGTTGCATTAAGAGCTGATATTGATGCCCTTCCTGTGAAAGAAAGAACTCCGGTTCCTTTTGCTTCAAAAGTTACTGCAGAATTTATGGGTAGTCAAGTGGATGTGATGCATGCATGTGGTCATGATTCACATATATCTATTTTGATGGCTACTGCTAAAGTATTACAAGCGATGCAAAAAGACGTGCCAGGCACCGTGGTATTCTTATTTCAACCTGCCGAAGAAGGTCCTCCCAATAATGAAGAAGGTGGTGCACCTTTAATGATTAAAGACGGTGCATTAGATCAACCCAAAGTAGATGCTGTTTTTGGTTTGCATATTGAATCTCAAATTCCAGTGGGAACAATTCATTATAAACCAGGCGCTTTTATGGCTTCTTCAGATTGGTTTACGATTAAGATTAATGGTAAAGGAAGTCATGGTTCACAACCTTGGGGTGGTATTGACCCCATTGCTTCAGCTGCACAAATTATTGAAGGGTTACAACATATTGTAAGTAGACAGATGGATTTAACAAAAGCTCCAGTAGTGATTACAGTGGGAACTATTAAAGGTGGTGTACGTTCTAATATTATTCCTGAAACTGCAGAATTATCAGGCACTATCAGAACCTTAGATAGTAAAATGCAAAAGGAAGTACATGAAAGAATTAGAAACACGGTAAAAAATATTGCAGCAAGTACAGGCGCTACTGCAGAGGTTACTATTGACACCAAAACATTAGTCACTTACAATGAACCAAGTTTAGTGAAAAAAACTTTGCCTTCACTTATTAAAGCGGCAGGTGCTGAAAATGTGGAAGAAACTACATGGCAAACAGGTGCCGAAGATTTTTCATTCTTTGGTGAAAAAGCACCCAGCTTCTTCTTTTATTTAGGAGCCTTGCCTAAGGATAAAAAAGCAAGTGAAGTAGCACCCCATCATACCGCTGATTTTTATTTAGATGAATCAGGTTTTATAGTAGGTGTGAAAGCCTTTTGTCAGTTAGTATTTGATTATGGTAAAGTAAAGTAAAGTAGAGTAGAGTAAAGTAAACTTATCAAATATATTATATTATTTAGCGTATTCCCTGGCGCCAAATAACAAACTACCTATGCGTACCATAGTACTACCCTGTTGTATGGCCAAAGCATAATCGGAACTCATGCCCATACTTAAGGTTTGGAATGAGTTAGCAGGTAAAATGGTTTTTACTTGTTGAAACAATTGGCTTAGAGAAGCAAATTCAGTTTTTACTTTATGCATATCGTCCGTAAAGGAAGCCATGCCCATTAATCCTTTTACTGAAATATTTTGATATTGTATAAGTCTATTACTTTGAATCAATTCCATTAAAGAGGAAGCATCAAATCCAAACTTGGTTTCCTCTGTAGCAATATGAACTTGCAATAAAACATCAATGACTCTATTATTCTTTAAAGCTTGTTTATTTATTTCTTGCAATAGCTTTTCACTATCTACTCCATGTATGAGGTGTACAAAAGGAGCAATGAATTTTACTTTATTAGATTGTAAATGTCCTATAAAATGCCAATGAATATCGGTTGGTAAACTAGCCGCTTTATCCACTAATTCTTGTACATAATTTTCACCAAAGTCACGCTGCCCTATCTCATATAAATCAATAATGTCTTGATGGGGCTTAGTTTTACTTACAGCTATCAAGTCCACACCGGAAGCAGTTAATTCTTTTTTAATTTGATGAAACGCAGTGGTATTAACCGACATGAAGAAAACTTTTAACTATACGAATAAGGATTCAAAAATACATCCAAATTTGATAATATTAATAGTTCATTGAAATAACTATGTAATATACTATCTAGTAATATTCCTTCCAATCACCATTTTTTGAATTTCACTGGTCCCTTCGTATATCTGAGTAATTTTAGCATCTCTCATTAAACGCTCTACGTGAAACTCTTTCACAAATCCATATCCACCATGCACTTGTACCGCTTCTGTAGTCACCCACATAGCCGTATCACTAGCATGTAGCTTCGCCATTGCTGCAGTAGTCGTATAATCCATTCCATGGTCTTTTTCCCAAGCTGCTAAATAACATAAATAACGAGCCGATTGAATACGTGTTGCCATTTCGGCTAATTTAAATTGGATGGCTTGATGTTCATGAATAGGTTTACCAAAAGACTTTCTTTCTTTACTATAAGCCAAGGCTAATTCATATGCTCCACTTGCTATACCTAAGGCTTGTGCTGCAATTCCAATTCTTCCCCCATTCAATGTTTTCATGGCAAATGAAAAACCAAAACCATCTGCACCTATTCTATTTTCTTTAGGCACTTTCACATCCGTAAATGAAATAGCATGCGTATCACTACCTCTTATACCCATTTTATTTTCCTTTACTCCTACATTCACTCCAGGCCAATTTTTTTCTACTATAAATGCATTGATCCCTTTAGATCCTTTACTAGCATCGGTTTGCGCCATTACTAAATAGACAGATGCAGTAGATCCATTCGTGATCCAATTCTTGACCCCATTTAAAATATAATGATCTCCATCTTCTATCGCCGAAGTATGCTGATGCGTGGCATCACTACCCGCTTCTGGCTCACTTAATAAAAAAGCACCTACATAAAGTAGTCCGTCTTTTTTACCATGTGCTAATGGAGTTAAATATTTATTTTTTTGCGCTTCATTTCCATAATGTTCTATACCCCAACACACTAAACTATTATTCACACTCATACAAACACTCACACTGGCATCCACTTTACTTATTTCTTCCATGGCTAGAACATAGGAAATAGTATCCATGCCGGCACCTCCAAATTGAGGATCGGTCATCATCCCTAAAAAGCCTAAATCGGCTAACTTTTCAACTTGTTCTAAGGGAAATTTTTGTTTTTCATCACGATCAATGACACCCGGTAAACAATCTTGTTGGGCAAATTCACGAGCCGCTTTTTGTATCATTAACTGCTCTTCAGATAAACTGAAATCCATAGTAAATATTTTGCTCAAAATTACGCTAACATTTGTTAGTACGAAAATTTATTTTGTAAACTTATACTGTATTAATTGGGCTAAAACTGATTGATCCTCAGGTGTTATAATGGCGGTACTATCCTGTCTAAAATGTCGCTTAAAAGCTAAAATAGCGGCTGTAGTATCCTTGATATCATATCCCACCAAAGCCAAAGCATAACTTATAGAAGTGTTTACTGGTAAGATATAATTAGGCTGCGGATCAAACCACATACCATACCCTTTGGAGGCTAAATATTTCCAAGGAAAATGAATATTGGGATCTACTTTACGCTTTGGAGCAATGTCTCCGTGTCCTATAAAATTAGTTTCTGGGATACTATAGTTTTTCTTTAACTGTTCTAATAACAAAACCAGACTATTGATTTGTGCCGTATCAAATGGATCAAATCCATTATTATCTAATTCAATTCCAATGGAACTAGAATTGATATCAGAATTATTTCCCCATTTTGAGATACCCGCTTGCCAGGCTCTGTAATAATCATTCAACATATGATGAATGGTGCCATCCTTACATATCACATAATGCGCACTTACTTTAGTTCTCTCTAAAGTGAAAGTTTTTAAAGTCTCTTGACATGAATTTTGTGCAGTATGGTGTATGATGACAAAATTAGGTTTACGCAAATCAAAATTAGTTGTTCCTACCCATTGGCTGGCTTTAGTTAATTGTTCAACTGTTTGTATGCCTGGGTTTAATTTTAATTCCTGTTGTAGTTGTTTGCTTCTATTTTTATAAAATTGATTGGTAGTGGCATACGGAAAAGAAGTACAGGCAATGAATGCAAATATCATAGCACTTACTATCATGGATCCCTGTAATTTTTTCATATCGTTGTTTTTAAATACTTAGTTTTAAAAAAATCTTAGTTCATTTATAGACTGGGTTCTTGTTGGCTTAAACAATGAAAGCTCCCAAGACCCCATATAATATCTGTAGAATCTATTCCCACTACTTTTCTGTCTGTAAAACAAGATTGAATAATTTGCATCGCTTTATCATCCTGTGCACATTTATAAGTAGGCACAATAACATGTCCATTACTAATATAAAAGTTAGCATAGGATGCAGGTAGCATTTGTCCTTCATAAATCACATCTGCAGGCATTGGCAATTCAATAACGTTTAAAGCCTTCCCATTCAACAAACGCATTGCTTTTAATTCTTTTAAATTTTGCTGCAACAAATCATAATTTTCTGAAAGTACATTTTCTTCTACCACGGTCACTACTGTATCTTCATTTACAAAACGAACAGTATCATCAATATGACCATCCGTATCATCTCCTACAATTCCTTCTGACACCCAAAGCACTTGATCCACTCCATAATAATCCATTAAATACTGTTCTATCTGATCTTGATTTAAATGTGGATTTCTATTGGGATTTAATAAACAACATTTAGAAGTAAGTACCGCGCCTGCACCATTAAAATCTACCGAACCCCCTTCCATGATGATGCCTGGATTGAATAACGGCAATTGTAAAGCTTGTGCAATTTTAGTAGGAATCACATCATCTAAATCATAGGGAGGATATTTACCACCCCATGCATTAATATTCCAATCTATTATAGCTTTTGAATTTGTATTCTTATTAATTAAAAAAGAAGGCCCATGATCACGACACCATGCATCATTGGTGGGATGCATGAAAAATTGCACTTGATCCATATTTGCTCCAGCTAAATGCAGCATTTTTATGGCCGAGTTTTTCATTTTTTCATCTACCACATTAATACATACTTTTTCAGTAAGCGCAACTATTTTAATAAATTCGGTATAAGATGGATAAATGCTTGCGATTTTCCCAGGCCAACTTTCTTCTTTGTGCGGCCAACTTAACCACATGGCATCATGTTTAGCAAATTCAGCCGGGAAATGATATCCTAATGATTTAGGAGTCACTCCTTTTATTTCTTGAAATCCTGTTGCCATTGCACTCATTTATTTTACATTTTTGGAATCGAATTCCCGATGAATTATAATTGAAAATTGATATTTGAATCCCGAAAAATTATAATTGTTAGAAGGAATAAAATTAATCTTCCTGATCGTCAATATATCTTTTGGTAATAGGGCCATAAGAATCAATTCGACGATCTCTTAAGAAAGGCCAATGAGTTCGATAACTATCTGATTTTTCAGTATCAATATCTACCACCGCAATTTCTTCTTGATCGTGAGAGGCTTTATATAATAAAGTCCCAAAAGGATTACTGACAAATGAGCCACCCCAAAATTGCATCGCACCATTTTGCTCCATGCCAACTCTATTGACACTAATCACAGGTACTCCATTCGCAACAGCATGGCTACGTTGAATGGTTTGCCAAGCATTGTATTGTTCTGTATTAGTCGCTTCATCTTGTGAAGTTGCCCAACCAATAGCGGTTGGATAAAATAACATTTCAGCGCCCATTAAACTTGTAATTCTTGCTGCTTCAGGATACCATTGATCCCAACATATTAAAACTCCAATGGTAGCAAATTTTGTTTTAAATACTTTATACCCTAAATCACCTGGTGTGAAATAAAATTTTTCATAATAAGCTGGATCATCAGGAATATGCATTTTACGATACTTACCTAAATATGATCCATCCGCATCTAATACCGCTGTGGTATTGTGATATAAGCCTTCGGCTCTTTTTTCAAATAAGGAAGCAATAATCACGACTCCCAATTCCTTCGCTACCGCAGATAATTGATCTGTGGTTTGACCAGGTATAGATTCGGCTAATTTAAAATTATCATAGGATTCTACATCACAGAAATATAAAGAGGTAAATAATTCTTGCAAACAAACAATTTGAGCTCCTTGTTGAGCTGCATCTTTTATTTTAAGAATTGCTTTTTCGGTATTGCTTTTTTTATCAGCAGTACAAGACATTTGAACTAATCCTACTTTTACAATGGCCATTTTATTATGATATTATAAATGTTTCTAAAATGTGATGTTTATGATGAAATGATTTGATTTTTAAAACCAAGATTTTTTAAGTAGTCTGTTGAATGATGGAATCAAAATTACGGATACCTAATAACTTATGAGTAATAAATCCTTCCGCATATTCCACCCCCACTTGATGCCCCATTTCTTTCGCTCTTCCTTTGATAAATTCTAAGAAAGAAGCTCCTGAAATAAAAGTATTTGGTTCTGTTGAATTAGGATCAAAAAACTGAGAGCTGTGCGCTAATATCGCTTCCATTTTTTGATCTATAAACCCACTAATATCTACGACAAAGTGAGGTGTCAAAGATTTGGATTGAATATAATGAAACACTTGCGTAGGTCTCCAAGACTTTTGATCTACTCCTTGATAGCTTGTTTTGATTTTTGCTAACCCTGCTTTAAAACATGATTCCTCCACTAATGCGGAAGCACGTCCATGGTCAGGATGTCTATCATCAGGTGCATTACAAAAAACGATACTTGGTTGATAAAGACGTATTTGTTCAATCACTTTTAATTGATGCGCTTCATTATTTTCAAAAAAGCCATCCGCCATTTCTAAATTGGTTCTCACCACAGCTCCTATTAATTTGGCTGCTGTTGCTGCTTCAACTAATCTACCTTCAACAGTTCCTCTGGTTCCTAACTCTCCTTTGGTTAAATCGATAATGCCTACTTTTTTGCCCTGCGCTACCAAGGACAATAAAGTACCACCACATCCTAATTCAACATCATCAGGATGGGCTCCAAAAGTAAGTATATCCAATTTTTGCATAACCAATATTTATTCAATACAAAGTTAGTTTCTAATATGTTTCAATTGACAAAAAACCCTTTCTTAAATCAATAAGAAAGGGTTTAAATGTTGTATAAAAAAGAGTTACACTCTTGATTATTTTTTCTTTGCGTAACGCTTATTGAACTTGTCAATACGTCCAGCTGTATCCACTAACATGTTTTTACCAGTGTAAAAAGGATGTGAAGTGTTAGAAATCTCCAATTTAATGACTGGATATTCTTTTCCGTCTTCAAACAAAATAGTTTCTTTTGTTTGAGCAGTGGATTTGCCTAAAAAAGAAGTACCGTTACTCATGTCTTTAAACACTACAAAACGATACGATTCTGGATGGATACCTTGTTTCATTTATATGATTTTTAAGGGAGCACGGATTTTGCCGTACCATTATTAAATAGGACGCAAATTTAAGGCAAAACAGGGTTTTTGCCAAATATTAAAGGCTAATAAGGACCAAATAGCCTTATTTCATATTGATGTACTGAAGTGGCAAGCCTAAATTTCCACTTCGGCAAGCCGCTATAACATCCTGTAAATCATCAATTTTTTTACCTGTTACACGTACAATATCATCCATGATGGCAGCTTGCACCTTTAATCCACTGTCTTTGATCAGCTTAACCACTTTTTTGGCATCCTCCTGTTTAAGACCGTTTTTAACTGAAACCGACTTTTTATAGATTTTACCGCTGGGGAAAGATTCCTTAGAAAAATCAAAAGAAGAAGCATCAATACCTTGTTTCATGGAACGGCTAATTAATACATCCACAATTTGCTGAATTTTCATATCCGATTCTGATTCTAATTGAATCAGGTATTCTTTTTTATTTAAATCAATCACTACATGATTTCCTTTAAAGTCAAATCGATTGGTGATTTCTTTCTTAACTACATTCACAGCATTATCTAATGTTTGAATGTCCACTGAACTAGCGATGTCAAAAGATGGCATAACAATTGAATTAAAGTGTTTTTGAATTTATTTTAGGAAACCAAGATTTAGATTTGATTAAAAATACAATCCCTAATAGTATTAAGAAAGTAGAAATCAATTCCGCTTGGGTAGGTTGAAAAGGCAATGATGTATATTTATTATTCACTCTTATTTTTTCAATAAAGAAACGTTCCCCTCCTGCAAATAAAAAGTAGATTGCGGTTAAAATACCAGGCTGCGTGATTTTTTTACGAATCGCCCAAATAATAGCAAATAAAATGAACATTATGATGATCTCGTAAAAAGTTGTGGGATAGACGGCCTCTGGTAATTGATTGCAATAATTTCCTACGCAACCTGGAATAGGCACTCCTTGATTGACTACATTATGCGGATAATGATATGCCCACATCCAATCTGGTAACCATGAAAAAGGTTTAGGATTGTAATTCGCAATACCCCAATCACCATCTCCACTCATATGGCATCCAATGCGTCCTGCCGCATAAGCAAAAATCATCGTAGGTGACATTGCATCTGCAAAATGAATGACCCTCATATTATATTTACGAACGTAAATGATAATTGCAATAGTAGCTAATATTAACCCCCCATAAAAGGTAAGTCCACTAAATGAAATAAGTGACCCCCAAGGATCATTGACAAGGTCATCTATATTTTCTAAATTATGGAATATTTTAGCACCAATAAATCCCCATAAAGCTGCTTGTAAAACTATATCTCCTACTCTATCATGTGGCCATAGCATGACTTTGCGCGTTTCGGGTTGATCTAATTTTTGTTTGTTTTTTTCCTGCCATTTTAAAAAACACAAAATAGCTCCTCCAACTATTCCAGCACCTATACTACCCTCTAGAGAAAGTATAAAAGCCTGTGTATTATTCAACGCATTTGCAACTGTAAAAGCACCAATAATTTTATACCCAAATAAAAATCCAAAAAAGAAATTCATCACCAATTCTGAAATACTCGCAGGCGCTCCTACAATAAAAGATTCTTCTGTTGGAATAAACTCCCCTAATGCTTCTTTTCTTTTTAATTCACTATATAAAACATATCCTGAAGCTATAAATGCTAAAGCCACAAAAAAACCAAAGGAGTTTACGAGTCGTAACCCATTTAATTTTACTCCAAATAAGTCTTCTATTAAATAATATAAATTGGGATACATGATAAATGGTGATTATAGATTACAATGTTACTTAGAATTCTTCATTTACGTATAAAAAAAGGGCCACACTAGAAAGTGCGGCCGTATTTACTAACCCATCTAAAAACAAAAAACGTTTAATATATTGTTATTAATTACAGTGTTCTTGAAATACTGAAATTAAATGTTGAGCGATCACTTGAGCAGGTCTTCCTTCAATTTGGTGTCTTTCCACCATATTCACTAGAACGCCATCCTTAAATAGTGCGATAGCTGGAGAAGATGGAGGATAAGGCAAGTGCATTTGTCTTACTTTATTCACCGCTTCCAAATCGAAGCCAGCAAAACTAGTGGTGATTCTTGTAGGTTTTTGAGTCGCATTTGCAACGGCCATTAAAACACCTGGTCTGCATGCTCCTGCTGCACATCCACAAACAGAATTAATTACTACTAGTGTAGTACCTACATTATTGATAGCATTTTCAACTTCAGTAACTGTGGTTAAATCTTCAAAACCATTATCTACTAATTCAGCTTTCATTGGTAAAACTATCTCTGCTGGGTACATATCTTCTACTATTTATAACAAAATTAGGGATTTTAAAAATCCCCTACAAATTTGTTTTCAAGACATTTAGGCACTTAACACAAGGATAATACAGGCCATTTTGTCTTAAAACAGGCTTTAAAAGCTAAAAAAATAGGATTTTAGCGTAAATAGCCCAAAATCTTGAGCATGCTTTGAGCGGTTTGTTCCTTCGCATAAACCCAATCCACTAGCTTTCCAGTTTTAGGATCTTTTTCTACAATAACATGTTTAGGAGATGGTATCAAACAATGTTTAATTCCTCCATAACCACTTATTTGATCTTGGTAAGCTCCTGTATGAAAAAATCCAACGTATAAGGATTCATTATTTTCTTCGGCCTTCTCTTCCTTGTTAGCATCTTTTAATTTGGGTAGAAACACTTCATTAATATGTTCTTCTGAATCATAATAGTCATGTGAGTCACATGTAATACCTCCTAAAACCACCCTCTGATAATCATTCTCCCATTTATTGACTGGCAGCATCAGAAATTTCTCTCCAATCCCCCAAGTATCTGGTAAGGTAGTAATGAAAGAAGAATCAATCATATACCAACACTCTCTATCATTTTGCTTTTTCTCTGCTAATACTTTATAAATATGCGCCATACTCTCTCCCACTGTATAACTTCCAAATTCGGTATAAATATTAGGCATAGGAACTTTAGCCTTTTTACATGCTTTTTTTATATTCGAAACAATCTCATTGATCATGAATTGATAGTCATATTCAAAACCTAAAGAATGCTTAATAGGAAAACCTCCACCAATGTTAATAGAATCTAATTCGGGACATATTTTTTTAAGCTGACAATATAAGTTGATGATCTTATTTAATTCGGACCAATAATAAATATCATCCTTAATGCCTTTATTTAAAAAGATATGTAACATTTTAAGTTGAAACTTATCTTCATATCCTTCTATCTCATCTACATAAAATTCTAAAATATCCTTAGCACGAATGCCTAAACGTGAGGTATAGAAAGGAAAACTAGGTTCTTCCTCCGCAGCCACTCTAATGCCTACTTTGAAAGGCTGTTTGGCATTGCGTTTATAAAATTGAAGCTCTTCTACATTGTCTAAAATTGGCACCACATTTTTAAAACCTGTGTTAATCAATTTAGTAATACGGCTAGTATATGTTTTTTGCTTAAACCCATTACAGATAATATAAATATCCTTATTGATCTTACGACGTTTGTATAATTGATTGATGATTTCAATATCATATGCAAAAGAAGTTTCTAAATGCACATTATTATTTAAAGCCTCTTCCACTACAAATGAAAAATGAGAACTTTTTGTACAATAACAATAAAAATATTCTCCTTCATATTTATGCTTGCGGAAAGCTTCTTTAAACATTTTTTTTGCCTTACTAATTTGCATTTCAATTTTAGGCAGATAAGTAAGTTTTAAAGGAGTGCCATGTTTTTCAATAATGGCTTTTAAATCCACTCCATTAAATTGTAAATAACCATTATCATTCACTTCAAATCCTTCTTGAGGGAAATGAAAAGTTTGATTCACCAGTGAAGTGTAGGTATTATTCATTTTTAGAAAAGTCGTTTAGATGGTTATTTTATAAAGCACAAAATTAAATGATTCATTGGATTTTGAGCATAAAAAAAACCACCCCAAATTTTGGAGCGGTTCTTAGTATTTTTTGCTTAAAATGGCTTGATTATTTAACGGACTGAACCAATGCTTTGAAAGTTGTTGGTTCGTTCATTGCTAAATCAGCTAATACTTTACGGTTCAAATCAGAACCTTTTTTAGCTAATAAGTTAATGAATTGGCTATAAGTAAGACCTTCTTCACGAACTGCAGCATTAATACGCGCAATCCACAAAGTACGGTACTCACGCTTTTTCAACTTACGGCCTACATAGCTATAAGTCAAACCTTTCTCTAATACGTTTTTGGCAACGGTATATACGTTTTTACGCTTACCATAGAACCCTTTTGCTTGATCTAAAATCTTTTTTCTTCTTGCTCTAGATGCAACGGCATTTTTTGAACGTGGCATAATTAATATTTTTTTGAATCCTGTTGAGCGATCTATTTAACGCTGTACATTCGGACTCGGTGATTTAAAATGTTTGAATCAATGGATAATGAAATGGTATTATCCTTTTAATCTTAAAAGACGAAGAACGAAATCTTTGTTAGTAGATCCTACTAAACCTTTCTTTCTCATAGCTCTTTTACGCTTAGTAGATTTTTTAGTAAGGATGTGTCTTTTGAAGGCTTTTTGGAAGGTGATTTCACCAGTTCCAGTAACTTTAAAACGCTTTTTTGCGCTTGAGTTGGTTTTTACTTTTGGCATTATTATAATCTTGACGATTACTCCCTGCTGGCGGCTCCGCTCGGGCGGTGCACTTATTGGGCCTTGTGGGAAATGGATGGTAAAGGTAGCGTAGAATTACTTACTACCCAAAAAAAAAGGGTCCCGAATTTCGGGACCCTTAACAAAATTTATATTGATTTTCAACTACTTACAGAAAGTAACTGGTTGAAACCTAGCTTGATGCTTTTTTCTTACCTCCTGCTTTCGGCTGGAAGATGGCAAACATTCTTTTACCTTCTAATTTAGGCATGCTTTCTAAAGTACCTGCTTCAGCCAATCTTTCGGCAAATTTTAATAATAATAATTGACCGCGATCCTGGAACATAATAGCACGACCTTTAAATTGAACATATGCTTTTACTTTGTTTCCGTCTTGCAAAAACTTTTCAGCGTGTTTTGCTTTGAAATCAAAATCATGATCATCTGTACCTGGTGTAAAACGAATTTCCTTAATCTCACTTTGCTTGGAATTCGCTTTCATTTCCTTTTCCTTACGCTTTTTCTCGTATAGGAATTTTTTATAATCAATGACTTTACAAACTGGAGGATCAGCTGTTGGAGATATCTCTACTAAGTCCAAACCTTGATCAGCCGCTATTTTTAGCGCTTCTTGAGTGTTGTACACTCCAACGGTGATATTATCACCCACTAATCTGATTTGGGGAACTCGAATACGATCATTAATACGATGCTCTGGTTCTTGTTGTCTTTGAAACCTTGGGTTAAATCTGGGTCCTCTGTTAGGTAATGCCATTAAGTAATTAAACGTTTATTTAAGTTTTGTAAAGATAGTCAATGTTATGATATGGGCGTTTTTTCTTATTTTTTTCTAAAATTAAGCTTCTGGCGCCTTTCTTTCCTCCATTTCTTCCACCACCTGTGCTAAGAAAGCTCCTTTATCTAACATACCCATGTCTCCTTTGCCCTGACGACGAACCGAAAGCTTGTTTTCAGCTACTTCCTTTTCTCCAATCACTAACATATAAGGTACTTTCATTAACTCCGTATCACGAATTTTTTTACCGATTTTTTCATTGCGATCATCTATTTCCACACGCACTCCGGCTTTCTTAAATTCAGCCAACACTTGCTCCGCATAAGGCATGAACTTTTCACTGATAGGTAAAATTTTAACTTGTAATGGTGCAAGCCATACTGGGAATTTACCTGCATAATGTTCTAATAAGAATCCGATGAATCTTTCATGGGTGCCCAAAGGTGCACGATGAATAATCAATGGAGTTTCTGGTTCATTATCCTTGTTGGTAAAATTTAAATTAAATCTTTTGCCTTGCGCAAAATCAACTTGGTTGGTAGCTAATGTAAACTCACGACCTATGATGCTCCAAATTTGAACGTCAATTTTTGGACCATAAAAAGCGCCCTCATCTTGTACTTCAATAAATGGTGTACCAGTTTCAATTAAAACAGCACGCACCATGGCTTCAGTTTCCAACCATAGCTCAGGCTCGTTAATATATTTTTGACCTAATTTTTTAGGATCATGCAAACTTAAACGCATTACATATTTGTCAATTCCAAATATTTTGAAATACTTTAAATACATCTCATTCACAGCTCTAAACTCTTGCGCAAATTGTTCTTTGGTACAATAAATATGTGCATCATTCATATGCAAACAACGCACGCGCATTAAACCAAATAACTCACCACTTTGTTCATATCTATAACAGGTTCCATATTCCGCTAAACGCAATGGCATGTCCTTGTAACTCTTAGGTTCTGCATCAAATATTTTGTGATGATGCGGACAGTTCATTGCTTTTAAATAATATTTGGTACCATCTAATTCCATAGGTGGGAACATACTATCCTGATAGTAAGGTAAGTGACCACTCTTAATATACATGCTTTCTTTAGCAATATGCGGAGTCACAACACGCTTGTATCCTGCAGCTTCTTCCGATTCTTTCGCTAAATTTTCTAACGCTTCAATAATGATTGTTCCATTAGGCATCCATAAAGGAAGACCAGGTCCTACATCATCATCCATAGTATAAATACCTAATTCTTTTCCAAGTTTACGATGATCTCTTTTTTTAGCTTCTTCTAATAATAAAAGGTATTCATCCAACTCCTTTTGATTCGGGAAAGTAATTCCATATACCCTAGTCAACATTTTATTTTTTTCATCCCCCTTCCAAAAAGCACCTGCAATATTGGTAATCTTAATTGCTTTTATAAAACTAGTATTAGGAATATGAGGTCCACGACATAAATCGGTGAATTGACCTTGGCTATAAAAAGTAATAGATCCATCTTCCAATCCAGCTAATAAATCTAATTTATATTCATCTCCCTTTTCAGTGAAATAAGCAATCGCTTCTGCTTTAGACATTTCCTTACGGATATAAGCATTGGCTTGCTTTGCTAATTCATTCATCTTTTTTTCAAGAGATAATACATCTTCTTCTTTGATGCTTTTATCCCCTAAATCAATATCATAATAGAATCCTTTTTCAAGCGCTGGTCCCACCCAAAACTTGGCTCCTGGAAATTGCATTTCTACCGCCTCTGCTAATAAGTGAGCAGAAGAATGCCAAAAAGTATTTTTACCATCTGCATCGTCCCAGGTGAATAATTTAAGTGCCGCATCCTCTTGGATAGGTCGCGTGGCATCATATACTTCCCCATTCACCGAAGCTGCTAATACTTTTTTTGCCAAGCCCTCACTGATAGATTTGGCGATACCTAAAGCAGTGATCCCTTTTTCGTAGGATCTCACTGCACCATCTGGAAATTGAATTTGAACCATGTTTTAAATATAAAATATAAGACTGCAAAGGTAACAAATGCAGTTCATATTTTATACATAGCTTTGTAGTATGCGTCGCTTTCTATTCTTAGGACTATTTATAGGAATTTTCAGCACCCTTCATGCACAAGAATTGACAGGGAAATGGAAAGGATATTTCATTCCCAATAATGACCAAGAAGGCCGTATTTACATTTATGATGTGGACATTAGGGAGTCAGAAAATCACCAAATAACGGCAAACACTTATACCAATTTATCGGGTAGTTTTTCGGCTAAAGCAGTTGCCAAAGGTTTTCATTCGGTAAAAACACAATTAGTAAGTATCATAGAAACCAAATTCGAAGATGTAAATGTTTTAGGGAATATGCAAGCCTGTTTAATGATCAATTACTTAAACTATTCCAACAACCAAGGCCGAGGCATTTTACAAGGGACTTATATATCTAGCAACACTACTGGCACCAAGGATTGCGGAGGCGGTAAAGTATATTTAGAAAAAGATTTTGTGATAGAAAAATGGGATAAAAATAGTTTTGCAAAAAATAAATTGAAAGATTCCCCAAAAGAGCTTCCAAAAGATAAAGAGACAACCGCTTCTAAAAATCAGAACAATAAGATTAATAATAGTACTAATAACAGTATTACCGAGAACACTATTACGAATAACAAGAATAGCCTTTTAAAGAATAATTCCAGTAATATTTCCAGTAGCAATACGAATTCGAGTAATGTTGGAAATGTCATTATTGGTGATCATTCTAGCAAAACAATAGCGACCAACAAATTAGTTATTCCCAAAGTAAATAATAACATAACTATTGCATCTTCTAAGAATGCTATCAATTCCGCAACCCCTACAATTATTCCTGCAACTGCTTCAACTACTCCTCCAATTATTTCAAAAGAATCCAATCCCGCTCCCAATACTATCATCAACAATGATTCTAAATTAAGTACGGCTAAAATAGAGCCTATTGCAGAAGAAACCGACACCCGAAATAATCAAAATATTCCTTGGGTTTTATTGGGTAGAGAAAATAAATTAATCAAGCATATAGTGACTTCTAATAAAAAAATCACTATTGATTTATATGATAATGGCACCATAGATAATGACACCATAAATATATACGACAACAAACAACTTATTTCCAATAAACGAAGATTAAGCTATAAAGCCATTCATATAGAGGTTGACTTTAGTAATGGAGTACGAGAACATGAAATTATTATTGTGGCTCATAATATGGGTACCATTCCTCCCAATACAGCCCTATTTGTATTGAATGATGGAGATACGCGTCAAGAATACTTTATTACCACGACCGATAAAGTAAACGCAAAGTTTGAGTTTGTCTATAAACCTACAGACTGATAAATAAATAAATAAATAATTAATTACTTTCCTGAAATATTTGAATTGCGGTAACTTCTTGATTTTCATTTGTTAAATAAGGGTTACTTGATTTTTTAGTTAATGCCAACCAAGTAAAACCATCCTCTTCCATCTCTCTTTTTTTCACACCTGTATTAAATATATAGATGCTTTGCTTTTGATAACCAATGGCACCCAACAAATGAAGTAATTGTATGCTAGTCATATTGAAAGATAAATGGATATCATTAATGTATTGTTCCATGACTAATCCTTTCAATTCAGCACTCAAATGCCCCAATTCTTGAGAAAAGGCTTTTTGCAAGCTGGTATCATTTGAAATCACTTGATTTTGTAAGGTATCTGCTAAAGTGATGAATTCCTTTGCTGCCCCAAAGATTTGAATGGTATCACCCCCCGAAACTGATTGTAAAAGCCTAGCATATTGTGCTATTAATCCATCGCTCGCCTGTTCCAAAAGAGGATCATGTTGACTATTAAAAGACCAATAATTTACTTTTTTCTCACTCAACTTAGAGTCATTACACGCAAAAGCCACAAGAACGATGACCACTAGTAGTATTTTTCGCATAAAAATATTTTTCCAAATTTATGCAATATTAGATACGCAATGGCACTAACTTTGCGGTCTGAATTTTTAATATATGCTGATAGGATTACAAAATGTAACTTTTGAATTTGGTGCGCGTGCAATTATAGCGGATGCAACTTGGCATATACAACCGGGTGAACGTATTGGTTTAATCGGATACAACGGAACAGGTAAATCCACGATTTTAAAATTATTAGTAGGTCAATATACCCCCAGTAAAGGGACGGTAGAAAAAGGCAAAGACACTTCTATTGGATATTTACACCAGGATTTATTAAGCTTTGACACTAATGAAACCATTACCGAAGTCGCATTGGGTGCTTTTGAACGCGTGAGAGCCTTGGAAAAGGAAATAGAAGCGTTGGGTATTGAATTAGAAGCGAATCCCGAAGACAATGACTTATTAATTAAATACACCGATGCCTTACATGAGATTGATGTATTAGATGGCTATAATATTCAACATAAAGCGGAAGAAGTATTACATGGTTTAGGATTTAATAGCGAAGATTTAGCCAGACCTTATAAGGAATTTAGTGGGGGTTGGAGAATGCGTGTTTTATTGACTAAAATGATTTTGCAACAACCTGATGTATTATTATTGGATGAACCTACGAACCACTTAGACTTACCCAGTATTGAGTGGCTTGAAAAATATTTGTTGCATTACAAAGGAAGTGTGGTGATTGTGAGCCATGATAAATACTTCTTAAACAAAATGGTGAATAAGATTGTAGAAGTGTATCAACAACAACTTAATTTTTATACGGGTGATTATGAATATTATGAAGTTGAAAAAGAACAAAGGGTAGAAATTCAACAACGTGCTTTTGAAAATCAACAAGATTATATTCGTCAACAAGAACGTTTTATTGAACGCTTTAAAGCCAAAGCATCGAAAGCCGCACAAGCACAAAGTATTCAAAAAAGATTGGATCGTTTAGATGTGATTGAAGACGTTCAAATTGAAAGACCTAATATTAAAATCAACTTTGCGGTAGATAAAACACCCGGTAAAGTATTAGTGGATTTGAAAGGTGTCACCAAACGCTACCCTACTTTAACCATTGTTGAACATGCATTTGCAGAGATTGAAAGAGGCGATAAAATTGCCTTGATTGGTGCGAACGGTAAGGGAAAGTCCACCATGCTCAGAGTGATTGCAGGGATGGAGACATTTGATGGAGAAAGAGTTTGGGGACATAATGTAGATGAGAGTTTTTATGCACAGCATCAGTTAGAATCATTGAACTTAAATAATACCGTATTAGAAGAAGTTCAAGAGTGCGGCAGTAAAAAAACAGACTTAGAATTACGCGCCTTATTAGGATGTTTCTTATTTAGCGGTGATGACGTTGAAAAAAGAATTAAAGTATTAAGTGGAGGTGAAAAAGCACGTGTCGCTTTAACTAAAACCATTATCAGTAAGGCTAACTTTTTAATGTTGGATGAACCTACCAACCACTTAGACATGCATTCGGTAGAATTATTAGCAGATGCTCTGACCAAATATAATGGCACATTGATTTTAGTAAGCCATGATCGTTTCTTTATTTCTAAAACAGCCAATAAAATTTGGGAAATTGAAGACCATAAAATTGTAGAATTTAAAGGCAATTATAAAGAATGGTTAGAATGGAAGGAAAGAATGGCTAAACAAAAAGCAGCACAACCAGAAGCTCCTAAAGCTACTAAAGAAGAAAAGAAATCAGCTCCTACTCCAACCCCTTCGGCGGCTACAAAGCCTGCAGAAAGCAATGCTCCTATTGATAAGGATTTGCAAAAACAAATTCAAAAATTACAAAAAGCTTTGGCTCAAATTGAACATAATATTGATACCCTTAAAAAAGAAAAGGAAGCCCTTGAAGTTCAAATGGCAGATCCTACCATTTATACAGATGTATCAAAGTTTCAAGTGATTGAAAAAAACTACCATGATAAAAATGCACTCATTCGCTCCATGAATAAGGAATATGAAATGGCATTCAATGACTTGCTTATTTTAGAGAGTAAGTAATGTAAGTCTTTAATTTATTATAAGAAAAAGATAACGAGTTGGGTATATAAAAAAGGGGAGTTTTTCAACTCCCCCTTTTTTTATGAAGACACTCTATTCAATTTCTATCTTAAAAATTGAACTCGTTTAATTATTAAAATTATTTGAGTCTTCATTTAAAATTACAACCCTATTTTAAATAGGTATCTAACCATCTTCCTTGTTCGTATAAAAGATGTAATAAATTTTCTTTTCCTCTATAGCTATGCGCCTCATAAGGCAAGTATACAAATCGAACAGTACCTCCATGACCTTTTATAGCAGCATATAAACGTTCACTATTAATTGGGAAAGTACCCGTATTATCATCTTGTTCACCATGTGTCAATAAAATAGGTGCTTTAATTTTATCAGCAAAGGCAAAAGGACTCATCTCTAAATACAATTGAGGTGCTTGCCAAAAAGTACGCTCTTCATTTTGAAACCCAAATGGAGTAAGGGTTCTGTTATAAGCCCCACTTCGAGCAATTCCTGTTTTAAATAAATTAGTATGAGCTAATAAATTGGCTGTCATAAAAGCACCATAACTATGTCCTCCCACAGCCATTCTTTTACGATCCCCCACACCCATGTCCACTAATTTATCAATTGCCGCTTTGGCATTTAATTCTAATTGATGAACAAAATCATCATTAGGTTTTTTATCAGGCCCTGCAGCTACGATGGGCATTTCGGCATTATCTAAAATGGCATATCCTTGTGTCACATAAAATACGGGAGAAGCCCATGACAACAAAGTAAATTTATGTTGGTTTCCTCTAATTTGACTTGCATCAGCTGCACTTGTAAATTCTCTTGGATACGCCCAAATTAAAGTAGGCAATGGGCCATCTTTTAATTTATTATATCCTTTAGGCAAATATAGATCCCCTGTCATATCCACTCCATCTTCACGTTTGTATTTAATTTTTTCTTTGGTCACCCCTACCATACTCGCATAAGGATTTTTAAATTGAGTGATTGCCATCGTATTTTTTAATGCATCCCCCGATTTAATATAGTAATTAGGCACTTCCACTTCAGTTTCTCTTCGAGTAATCACTTTTAAAGGGCTTAATTGAATCACATCAGCCACATATTCAAAACAATCTTCGGAACTTCTCCATAAAATATCTTTCACTTTTGTATTTAAATTGAAAGAAGCTAAATAAGGCAAATCTCCTTTAGGGGATGCCCCTGTCGTATTATTATATAAAATAGTTTGGCCATTATTGACAACCGCAATAACCTCTTCCCCATATTTATTTTTTTCAGTCACAGGCGTTCCTGGATTATTATACAAATCGGTACTATTCCCTTCATACAAAGTAGTGAAAGTGTTTGCACTTGCATTATATCTGCTCACCGTATACTGTTGTTTAGAACGCAATGATTCAGCTACTAAAGCCAAAGCATCATTCCCCCAAGTAGTTCTATTGTATCTGGTTTTAGTTTTAAATAATTCCTTAGCAGCGCCAGTAAAAGGAGCTTCTAAAGCAAATACCGCATCGTGAAAGGGTACTTTCTTTTTGATCAAGCCACTATCTAAAGGCATGGCATATACAATCGTAGCAGCCGCATCATTTTTCCAATCAAAAGCCCTAGGTACATTTTGCACGTTGTCATACCCCGAAGGTGTATTTTCGGAAGAAGGCAAATCGGCTAGCGTATGAACTTTATTTCCTTTAAAATCTTCTATTGTAATGTTAGAAGCAAATCCTCCTGCAGGTACTAAATAAGAAAATGGTTTGTTTAATTTTTTAGTAAGTAGATAATTTTTATCAGGAGATATATTAAGCGAATATAAAATACTAGGTTTTCCTATAGCTGTTTCTACCCCATTGGTGTTTTTTACTAATTGTACTGTAGTAAAAAATTCAAACACATATTCATCATAAGGTGATTTAATCATGTCCTGATAAGTCACACTAGGTGACACTTTACCTAGGTTTTCTTGAATCGTTGGTCCTTTAGGAGTGATGGGGCGTTTTTTTAGAGACGACAATACATTCACATTGGTCTTATACAACAATGAATTATCATCTACCCATAATAAAGTACTTCCTAATACCGTATTAGCTTGTCTTGTATTTATTTTTTTACAAGATAACTTTGCAATATCAATAACATACACATCCACTTGTGAAGAAGTAACATTAAAAAATGCAATTTTATTTTCAGATTTATTCCATGTAGGCGAAGTCGCAGACATATTGCTAGGGAAACCTGAAATAGCTAATAAATTTCCTGTAGTAATATTTTTAATAGATAATTTATTAATATAGGTTTGACGCGTTAAAGAAGCATTATTCGGATTTAATCTTAGTCCTGCAATTTTAAATTCAGGCTGCCCTAATTCTTCCACAGTGGGATAAGAATTTCTTTCCATGACTAACATATACTGCGCTTTACTTTCTACACTTATAGAAGGTGTAGGTGGTGCTAATAATAAATCTGCAATAACCTTTGGCGGTGTTTTATACTCATACCCATCTTGTGCAAAAGTGAAATTGAATGCAAAAAGTATTGCAACTAATAATGCGATTTTTGGAACTCTATTTTTCATGTGACTTATTTTACTCAAAATAATGATTTTTAGAATCTTAGCCGCTTAAATTAACATACAAACGTTTGCATTCAGAAAAATACCCACATTTAACAATAATCAACCATAAATTGACGCCAAATGATTAAATTTGGGGCTCCGTTTTGTCATGAACGTAATGATTAATTATTGGTAATCAACGTTTTAAAGTATAATTACCTAGTTTATGTCTGTAAAAAAAGTAAGTAAAATCGCTGTTTTAACCTCTGGTGGAGACGCCCCCGGAATGAATGCTGCTATCAGAGCAGTCGTAAGAACCGGTTTATACCATGGTTTAGAGGTATTCGGGGTTGTGCGTGGATATAATGGTATGATTGAAGATGATATCTTCCAAATGGACTCAAAATCGGTTGCTAATATTATACAAAGAGGTGGCACCATTTTAAAAACTGCTAGAAGTAAAGAGTTTTTTGAATCTGAAGGAAGACAAAAAGCGTATGAAAATTTAAAGAAGAGAGGTATTGATGGCATTGTGGTAATTGGGGGTGATGGAAGTTTTAAAGGCGCCCAAAAGTTTAGTAACGAGTTTGATATTCCTTGTATAGGTATCCCGGGAACCATTGATAAAGATATTGCAGGAAGTGATTTTACGATTGGATTTGATACTGCAGTGAACACCGCAGTGGAAGCGATTGATAAAATTAGAGATACTGCCGATGCACATGATCGACTATTTGTTGTAGAAGTGATGGGTCGTGATGCAGGTTATATTGCTTTACATAGTGGTATTGCCACGGGTGCCGAAAATATATTAATTCCAGAAGCCAAAACAGATATGCATTTATTGGTGAAAGGATTGACAGAAAAAGAAAAACGAAAAAAATTAGTCAACTTAATCGTAGTAGCCGAAGGGGATGAATTTGGTGGTGCCACTGAAGTCGCTAATTTATTAAAAGAGAAATTACCAAATGCAGATATTCGAGTTTGTATATTAGGACATATTCAAAGAGGTGGAGCGCCAAGTTGCTTAGATCGTTTAATCGCCAGCAGAATGGGATATCATGCAGTTGAATGTTTATTAAATGGAACACATAATGTCATGGTAGGTATTGAAGATAATAAAATGAAGTACACTCCTTTAAACAATGCAGTCAAAGCCAAACAAAAGATTTCTGATGAATGGCTAAAAATCGTAAAAATATTAGCTAGCTAATTTACAAATACAATTAAATATAAAATCCTCCCCAAAAATGAGTCAAAGTTTTAAACACATCCATCACAAAACAAAAATTATTGCAACAGTAGGCCCGGCTTGTGATCAGTATGATCAATTAAAAAATTTAGTGATAGCAGGTGTGAATGTTTTTAGATTAAACTTCTCACACGGTAGTCATGAAGACAAAAAACTAATTATTGAACATATTCGTGGCATCAATAAAGAACTAGGCTGTACCGTTGCTATTTTGGGTGATTTACAAGGCCCTAAATTAAGAGTAGGTGAAATCGAAAACAACCGCCTAGATGTAAAAGAAGGCGATATTTTAACTTTCACGAACGTTAAATGTGTGGGTACCTTGGAAAAAATATATGTCTCCTACCCTAATTTGGCAGGCGATGTAGTGGTAGGTAATACGATCATGATTGACGACGGCAAAATTGAAGTGAAAGTGCATAGTGTGGAAAGTAATGGCGATGTAAAAGTAAAAGTAACTTTAGGTGGAATTATATCTTCTAAAAAAGGAATCAACTTACCTGATACTAAAATTTCTTTACCTGCATTGACCGAAAAGGATTTGGAAGATGCTCAATTTATTATTGATCAAAAATTAGATTGGGTTGCTTTAAGTTTTGTAAAAAGAGTCGCTGATATTGAAATGCTAAGAGACTTATTAAATAAGCACCATAGCAAATCAAAAATTATTGCAAAAATTGAAATGCCAGAAGCATTAACCAATATTCGTGATATCATTAATTCAAGTGATGCTATTATGATTGCACGTGGTGACTTAGGTGTTGAATTACCTGTTGAAAAAATACCTTTAATTCAAAAGGAACTTATTAGAAAATGTTTACATCGTGCGAAGCCTGTTATTGTGGCAACACAAATGATGGAGAGCATGATTGATAGAGTAAAGCCCAACAGAAGTGAAATCACAGACGTTGCGAATGCAGTTATTGAAGGTGCAGATGCCGTGATGTTAAGTGGAGAAACAGCTACCGGTCAATTCCCCGTATTAGTGATTGAAACGATGCGTAAAATTATTTCTGAAGTAGAACAATATGGCTATAAATATAATCGTGCGGATGATTTTAAACCTCAACCGCATTCTCCTTCTTTCTTAAGCGATGCAGTTTGTTATAATGGTTGTAAACTAGCCGATGATAGTAATGCACAAGCATTAGTGGGAATGACACAAAGTGGATACACTGCATTTATGTTAAGTAGTTTCCGTCCTAAAGCGCCTTTATTTATTTTCACCAAGGAAAAAACCTTAGTAAATCAATTAAGTTTAAGTTGGGGTGTAAAAGCCTTATTCTACAATAAAGAAGAAGGATTAGATGCCATCATTAATGATCAAATTGAAATTCTGAAGAAACACGGATTTGTTCAAAAAGATGATGTTGTAGTGAATACAGGCAGTACGCCTGTAGAATTACATCTACCTACCAATATGATCAAGATTAATAAAGTTCAATAAATTAAAAAGCCTTCCATTTTTTGGAAGGCTTTTTTTTAACTATTTTTACAATATAATTAAAATACTATGCTTGAGTCATTTGAAAAAGTCCCGGTAAAGATTTATAAAAATGTAGCGGAAGGCTCTCATGCAGTTGCTGTTCAAATAGCACAATTAATAAGAGAAAAACAAGCTCAAAATTTACCTTGTATTTTAGGAATGGCTACTGGAGCAACTCCCATTTTATTATATAAGGAATTGGCAAGAATGCATAAAGAAGAAGGGTTAAGTTTTAAAAATGTAATTACCATTAATTTAGACGAATACTACCCCATTGCACAATCTGCTTATCAAAGCTATTGGAGCTTTATGCATCGACATCTTTTTAATTTAATTGATATTGATCCAAAAAATATTCATATCCCCAATGGCGAATGGCCAAAAGAAGGAGTGAAAGAAAGTTGTACTTTTTATGAACAAACCATTGAAAAAGTAGGCGGAATTGATTTGCAAATTTTAGGCATTGGCAAAAATGGTCATATTGGATTTAACGAACCTGGATCTAGTTTTCATTCCAAAACCAGAGTGATTCACTTAGATCAACAAACTCGTATGGCTAATACCTATGAATTTTTAGATTTAAATAAAGTGCCCAAACTGGCTATTACCGTAGGTATTAGCAGTATCATGAAAGCTAAAAAAATTGTGTTGTTGGCTTGGGGCGATAAAGCATCCATTGTTGCAAAAGCCGTTGAAGGAGAAGTCACAGAACAAGTGCCAGCAAGTGTATTACAAAATCATGATGATTGCACTTTTGTGATTGATGAATTAGCAGCCACTGAACTTACGAGATATAAATCTCCTTGGTTAACTGGCAGCCTAGATTGGACACCTTCCATGATTAAAATGGCAGTCATTGAGTTAGCCCTTAAACTCAATAAAACTATTTTAAGTTTAACTGCAAATGATTACACCGAAAATAGTTTAGCTGATTTACTCGTATTAAAAGAATCTGTATACGATATTAATTTGCAAGTATTTTACATGCTAAGAGATTCCATCACAGGATGGCCTGGCGGAAAACCTAATGCCATTATTCCTGCACATCCTGAACGCAGCAATCCACATCCTAAAAAAGTGCTTATCTTCTCCCCTCACCCTGATGATGATATTATAAGCATGGGCGGAACATTTATGCGATTACAAGAACAAGGACATGATGTTCATGTGGGATATCAAACCAGCGGAAATATTGCAGTGACTGACGAATTTGTAACACGATTTTTAGATTTCGCTGTAGGTTTTGAAGATTTATTTGGAATAGACAATCATAAAAGTCAACAAGTATTACAAGAAGCTAGAGCTTTTTTAGCAGACAAAAAATCGGATCATTTAGATACTGCTGAAATTAGAGCCATCAAAGGATTGATTCGCCGATGTGAAGCAAAAGCCACTTGCAGATATGTAGGCCTAAAAGATGAAAATCATCATTTCCTTGATTTACCTTTTTATGAAACGGGGGCAATTGAGAAAAAGCCCATGAGTGAAGTAGATATTAAAATCACGATGGATTTATTATCGAAATTAAAACCACAGCAAGTGTATTGTGCGGGCGATTTAGCCGATCCACATGGTACCCATAAAGTTTGTTTAGAAATTGTTTTTGAAAGTTTGAGACGTTTAAAAGCAAGTGGTGCAGAATGGGTGAAAGATTGTTGGGTTTGGTTATACAAAGGAGCTTGGCAGGAATGGGATATTTCAGAAATTGAAATGGCAGTCCCTATGAGCCCCGACCAAGTATTAAAAAAGCGTTTTGGTATATTTATACATCAATCACAAAAGGACAGTGTTCCCTTCCAAGGAAGCGATTCAAGGGAATTTTGGCAAAGAGCTGAAATTCGCAATGCCCATACAGCCGACCTATATGCTAGGCTAGGATTAACCAAATACGCTGCTATTGAGGCCTTTGTACGCTGGCATTATTAGAAATAAGCCCCTTTTTATTTGAATTTTACTTGGGTAAATCAGGTATTTAAAATATATTTGCACCCCCTTATAAAGGGTGAAAATGGCCCCGTAGCTCAACTGAATAGAGTATCCCGAACTAAGTTCGGGAAGGTTTCAGGAAAGAATAAAGGGTTTTTTATCATAAAAAGGGAAATGGCCCCGTAGCTCAACTGAATAGAGTATTTGACTACGGATCAAAAGGTTTCAGGTTTGAATCCTGACGGGGTCACAAAGCCCTCCCGAATTTCGGGAGGGCTTTTTCGTACAAAGAGGTGCTAAAAGCAACCATTGTACTTTGAAAGAGATGATCAAGCTTGCTTGAATGAAATCGATTGAAGAGTATTAGAACGAGCGAAGCAACTGCTTTTAGGCACCGACGAAAATGCAAAAGCAAAAACAACAGGCAATGATGTTTTTGAAGGGCTTTGGGTACAACCAATGCGAAAGGATGCGACCAAAGGGAGTCATCCTTGCATGAAAGAATATTAAAAACAGGATGTTGCGAAGCAACTAATCGTAACAAATTTTTAACTTTAATCAAACAAACTTCTCATCCCTTCGTTACGACGTTTCCCAAAATAAGTGGATAAGGTAAACTCAAATGTTTGCGGTTTTAAATTGGCACTCGTTAAATCATTACTATAAATATCATAGGTGAGCCCGAATTTATATTTATTACGCATCACCCCAATGTAGGGCACCATAGCGTCTTTGGAACGATAAAACAATCCCAAATATAAACGGCTTACTTGATCGTAAGTTTCATTAAAAGGAAGACCTATTGCACCACCAATATAATAAAAATCATTTTCATACCTACTTTGATAATCAGCATGAATTAAGATGGTTTTATTTTCATTAATAACATGTTCAAAATTAAGTTGCCCTAAGTATTGATTGAATTCATTTAAAGGGGTTACTTTTCGAATACTATCTGTGGTATTAAATCCAGAAGCACGATTAATAAAATACGAACTTGCTCCTAATTGAAAATAACTAGTATAGGAATTATAAGAATACATCAACCCTACATTGATAGTGGATTGCGTTTTATAAGAATTCAACACTTCCATACTAGTAGGGCTTAATAAACGACCTGAATAATATTGATCCCCAAAAACTAAGGAAGACATATCTACTGTTCTTGAAATAATGGTAGTTCCTAAACCCAAGGATAAAAATGCATTGCGATCATCATTTAAAAAAACACGATCAGCCACAGAAGCTGTTACATAATTGGTATTCATTACTCCATTGAGTACTTGATCTGAAACTGCTTGTAATCCAAAACCTAAATTATTAGGCTCTGTTTGATCATTCTTTAGAAAGCCAAAATCAACCCCCAATCCAATGGTTTTATAGGGCTGCCCTACTCCCGAAAATTGTGTCCTAAAAAAAGATTGTGCTTTATTAAAACTTCCTAAACCAACATTAGCCGGATTAAAGAAGTGACTTGCAGTAAAGCTTTGTGATATAAAAGGAGTTTGCCCTTTCGCATTTGCAGCAAACAACAATATGAATAATATATGCTTTACACTTTTCATTGACTCAATTATCTAAACAATATGATAGAACCCGTTTTTTTAACCGGCACCACTACATTTTTGAAAAAATCATTATAACTATACTCCACAAGATAAGTATAAGCATCCATTTCCTGCAATACCCCGTTGGCATCTCGGCCATCCCATCCCTTGGATATTTCATTGGTTTGGAAAACTAACTTACCCCACCTATTAAATATTTTAAAAGTACTAAAGCTGGTGATTCCTGCCCCGTACTCAATTTTCAGTATATCGTTTAACCCATCATTATTAGGGGTAAATGCATTAGGTACGTTTAAATAAATATCTGCCGAAACATTAATATCATACTCATCATAAATGTTACATGAAGTCACGGTATCAGTTCTCACTAAAGTATATAAGGTTGACTTATCTCCTTTAAATACGGGTCTTGCGACATTTGGATTGGATAAGAAAGTACCGGGTGTCCATTTATATTGAGTATACCCTGGGTCCGATTTAGACATCAATAGAGTGTCAAGATTAGGATATAAATATAATGTATAACTATTGCCATATAAAGGAGCTACTACTTTGACAGTAGCACCATTTACTTGATAGGCATACTTAGGGCACCAATCATTGCTTACATCTAAATTTATTTTATAGAATCCATTACTCATGTATTTATGATACCCAGGATTGGCCACATAACTTGTTGTTCCATCCCCAAAGGTCCACTTAAAATGAATTTTATTTTGCTCCACTGCTGAAGTATTGATAATTAAAGGAACTCCAATACATCCATCCAGTTTTGTAGTAAAAGTATATCGTGGAATCACCAATAAAGAAATTGTTAGAAGTCCTGATTTTAAAGAATTACAACTTCCATCATTCACTACTAATTTATAAGTTCCTGGTGTTCCTACCGAAATTCGACCCACTTGATTCGACAAAAACAAAGTGTCATTACGATACCATTTATAGGTGTTCGCTCCTTGTCCTGTAATCACGACAGAATCCCCATTACAAATAACTGTATCCACTGCTGCAATAGTAGCAGTGGGAATACCTATGACAGGAATTTGAAAAATATTATCAAATCCGTAAACGCATTTCTTACGATCAGTTAATTGAAGTGATACCCCCGTATTACCCTTTAGTAATCCGTGTATAGTGGAATCGGTCATTTTAGAATTGTTATTCGTAGTGGTCCATAAATAATTAAATGGCGGCACCCCTCCAATAGTATTGGATGATAAATTTAAAGAATCATATAAACACAAGAAATTCTTAGGACTTGTTATAATCGGCACATTAGGAGGTGGAACAATTTTAATCGCTGTGGCAGTATTACTCTTACAAACCAAACCAGAAACACTACTAAGTTTAATAGTATAATCCAATTTGTTGGGTACACTAAAATTGGCATAATAATGTTGATATAAAGTATTTATAGTCGGATGATTGATAATCGTATCAGGAGAACCATCACCCCAATTTAATTTTAAAGTATCAATCAAACCAAAATTAGTCCAAGTGCTATCCGATATTTTTACAAATTCATTACTACATAACGCAGTATCCTTGATGACATTAAATACAGTTTTTGGTATGGCCCCGTTCACTGTAAACACGGATGTAGTAGAATCTATACAGCCTTTTGAAATGGTAGTAACCACCAACTTCACATTATATTTATTTGCAGAAGTGTAGGTATGAGAAGTATTTTTATTGACGTCTGTATTGTTTACTATGTCACCAAAACTCCATAAATATTTGAAGTTATATAAGTTATTCGCAATTTTAGTAGTGTCTGTAAAATTTGCAATTCCATTTTGCAAACATCCATTGGGTAATGTAAATCCAACCACTGGACTTGGAACTAAAGTGATCAAATTAGAGGTATCATCCGCACAAACACCTCCGGAGGAAGCTAGCATGCGAATCGTATAATTCATCTTATTAGGATATTGATAACCTGTATACTTATGTGCATACTTTTTACCTATGTATGGAAATTCATCCATGGTAGTATCCGTCAACTTATTAATATCCCAATATATTATCAGCTTACCTATAGTACCAAAGTCAACGGTAGAAAGATTTTCAATACGAACCGAATCATTGGTACATAATGCTGTATCTCGAATCACCCTAAAACTTGCATGAGGAATCGCACCATTTACAGTAAACTTAGAAGCCAATGAATCCACACAACCTGTTTCAGATTGTGTCACTCTTAATGACACTACATAATCAGCAAAATCATTATATTTTACTCTAGGATTTTTTGCAGTAATAGCAGCAGGTAAAATAGTAGGTAATTTTTTGCCCACTGGAGGACTCACATTAAAATCCCACTTATAAATAAATTTACTAGTCGAATTATCATCAATTTTTGTAGAGTCTAAAAATTCAGCATAAGAATCGGCCAAACAAACTTCAGGTAAAATATACCCAACTCTTGGATGCGGAATTAAATTGACTTGAATGATAGTATCGGACACACAGGATAAACCAGAAGTCGTTTTCATCCTAATTTTATATTTCATCTTATTAGGATAACTATAATTCAAATATCTGTAGTTATATTTTTTATTAAATGTAGGCGAAGTATCTACAGTGCTATCTGTGCCTCCACTATCATTATCCCAATAAATCACTAGTTTTTCAATATTCCCAAAATCAATTGTAGAAATATTTTGAATCGTGACATCTTGATTGGTACATAATTTTAGATCATTCAACACTTTAAAACTAGGATGCGGTATGGCACCAGTCACCGTAAAAGTATTCGTATCCATGGTAACGCAACCATATTGACTTGCCACCTGCAAAATAATATCATAATTGCCTGCACTTGAAAATTTGTGGGTGGGTGTTTTAACTGAAGCAATATTGGGATTAGTAGTAGTCGCAGATGGATCATTAAAATTCCATAAATATTTAAAATTACCTGTATTATCTACAATACTGGAGGTATCCGAAAAAGTAGCCAATGCATTACTCAAACATCCATCAGGTATCGTAAATCCAACTACTGGGAATGGCCTATTGGTGAAACTGATGGAATCTGAAATATGGCAGCCATTTAATGTTTCCAGACTCAGTAAGGGACGGTAAGATTGAAGTTGCGTATAAGCATGAGACTTCGGCTGATTGTCATTCACTGAATCCAAAGGGGAACCATCACCATAGTTCCATACCCAATGTAATAAGGTAGAATGCGGAGTAGATAAAGTAGAGTCTCTTAAAATTAAATGGGTATTAAGACAAGTCGTATCTGAAATTGAAAATTTTATTTTTGGAACACTATCAAGAAGCACTAATTGTAAAATGGAACTATCCGCAGTTAAAGTATCACTTAAACAACCAATATCATTCACCACAAAATGTCGGATATTAAAACGACCCGCGGTGTCTGCTTTAAATTTGATATTCGCAGTAGTATCTTTAAATACCCCAGTTCCAAAGTCCCACATATATTTAATAATGGCTCTTTCATCTAATGCCACTGTGGTTTTATCTATCAAACTCACTGAATCACTCAAACAATGCGTACTAAAAATACTATCCTTGGTTTTGGGAGGTGCTGCTACAGTTAAATAAAAAGACAGGTCTTGTTCTCCACTACAACCATCAAATGTGGGATTGTTTGCTAATACTTGTATTAAATATTGGCCTGGTGTGTTGTAACTAAATTTGTTTTTATAACTATACTTATAAACCATTTTTCCGCTTACCAAAGTGGAATCATCTGGAATGGGATTATACACTGAATCCTTGGGGTAATTAGGTATATTCCATTTCAGAGACAATGGCTTATAAGGTAATGTAATAGAAGCCTTTGATGTCACTCCTGTACAAGTAATAGGCAAATAAACGGTGTTGTAATTATTATTAACTTCTAAATGTTGATATAAATCCACCACATTGGCACCCGCATTATACCCATAAGATTCTGCACTTCCATAACCATAAGCAATAGCATTAAATCCTGAATCAGAAATAATGGTATGCGCTCCCGCTGATAAAGAATATTGTAAATAATAATAATTGGTATCCACAGGATGTTTGACCGAACCTGTCGGCTTCACTCCATCAATCGTTAATGAGGATAAGCCATTTTTTGGAATAATAATATTTATGTAGTGAGATGTAATGGCTGCATTACTTGTTGAATTGATGGTTACTTTTTTAATAGTTTGTTCGATAGGACTCAAGTAAATCATTTCCGGATCACCATTTCCTCCAATAGCAGTATTACCACATGAATTAGCGGTAGTAATATATTGAGCCACCATAATAGGTTTATTGGCTTCTACCTTATTAGGGGTATTACTTGCATATTCATAATAAAAATTATTTTTTAAAGTTGATTTTGCCAACGCTACACCATCCACTTTTACAATTGCCGAAGTATCAGACACCCCAATTCTAAAATAGTTGTTGGGCATTTTATTGGTAGGAACCGTTAAATATTTCATACCCCAAGCACTTGATGGAAATGCTTGTTGCATATAATTATCTGCACTTCCAGATCCATTGGTACAATTTAAACTAAGCTTACCAGAACCTGAATACACAGCAATTCTTTTGCAAGCACTAGTAGAAGTAGCTACGGCTCTAATTCTCGTACCGGTTAAATCTTCTCCTTTATAGGGATTGGTGGTGGTAATTAATTTACCCATTATATTATACACTTCTCCCTTATTTAAAACAACTTTAATGGTATCTCCTTTAAGTGCATTTAAAGTATTTGCTGAAGGTATAATTTCAATATTGGTATTGTCTTCCGTTGCAATTACATAAGCAAAACAATAGGAATAAGCTGCATTTGATACTTGGGTGTAGTTTAAAGAATAATAATCTCTAGACAAAGTACTTACTGGGAATAATAAACTTGCTCCCGAGATACTTCCATTATAAATATGTGCATAGGCAATAATACCTACGTTAGACGTAATATGAATCCCTTTAGATGATTTTCCTTCATCTAATAATCTGACATCATCGGTTCCAGTTTTAGGAATTTTGTCTGAAGTAGTGACTTGGTTGGCAAGGACTTTATAAGTTCTTGTCCATCCTGTGGATGGAATTTCTACAGTAACATCTGCATTTTGATCGGAAGTAAAATATAAAACCATGTCCTGTGTACCTCCAGTTGTAACAGCAGTGCCATTTGCATTATACATGGATACATGGCTTCCATACCCCACCCAGAACTCTTTGCCTTTATTGGAAAAATCCTGTCCAAAAATAAGACAGCTTAATAATAATAATATTATTAAAAGAAAACTACGTGTATAGAGTTGACGAGCAATCATTTATTGATACTAAAAAATGGATATTTTATTAGTATAAATGTACTGAAAAAAGGGAAAAAAAGGAGTCTAAATAGGGTTATTTTACCCCTTTCCAAATGGGACAGCGGTTAACCAGTCAATGAGTTGATTGACAAAATACTTATTTAGGGTCGTTTTAATGGCTTTTTCCTTGTTTACAAAGGATAAAAACTTGTTTTCATTATACCCTGTATTTTTTTCTAAAGTATACCCATGCCCGGTAAAACTATTGCCTTTGGTTTCATCATCAATCAATAATAAACCGGCTTTTAAATCACTGATTAATTGAGCTACATTTTGTTGGCTATTTAAACGAATGGTGTCAGATTCTTGCTTATAAATGTAATTCTGATTTTTGTAAATGACATAAACCGCATAATCGGTTTTTTGATTAGCTTCATGTTCTATCTTTAAATAGCTTACACTCAAAGTTCCTATTTCTTCAGAATTGATAGTGGTTATTTTTGATTGCGCAAAAACAGTTGTGCTTGTAAATAAAAACAGCAATAGGAGACCTTGGGGGATTAGGTTTCTCATTTTTGGGGGATTAATGAATTGTAAAAATAGTATATTTACAACTAAGACAAGTAATTGTTGAAAAAGATTAATTTGCTTTAGAAAAGATTTTAAAACAGAGAGCTACATAGTCCAATTATATGCTATATGTAGTATAGTTTTAACTCAAAATCACTACTATATTTTATATACATTAGCAATAAATATTATTTGATAAAAACATTATGAAAATATCCATTTGGTCTGTTGGGAAAAATCATGAAGCATATATTAAAGATGGGGTAGCTGAATTCACAAAAAGAATAAGTCATTACTACCCTATTGATTGGCAAATCATAACACCCTCCAAAGCCAATCAACCCATTGCCATTAAAAAAGAAGAAGCACAAAACATAATGAAACAATTGGCTTCCACCGATGTTTTAATTTTATTAGATGAAACAGGTAAGATGATGAGCTCTCCTGGCATTGCTCAACTTATTCAACAAAAAGCCAATCAAAGTGCACAAAAACTAATTTTTTTAATTGGAGGCGCTTACGGTGTAAGCGACGACATTAAAAAACGCGCCAACCATACTTGGTCTCTTTCGCAATTAGTTTTTCCGCATATGTTAGTTCGATTAATATTGTCAGAACAAATTTATAGGGCATGTAGTATTTTAGCCAACGAAAAATATCACCACGAATAAACACCTCCTCTACTAATAACAACTCTACTTTTTAAAAAATACATTTACAAATAAATCAAAAATGAGCATTACTTTATATATCACACTTATCACCGTAGGTATTTCCATAGCTGCTATGTATAATGATAGTTTAATGGATAAACTTATTTTTCATCCGCATACGGTCAAAAATCATCATGAATGGTATCGTTTTTTCACATCTGGTTTTATACATGCCGATTTTATGCATCTTGCATTTAATATGTTTTCCTTTTACATGTTTGGAGACTATGTGGAGCAATACTTTAGTATGATTTTTGGTTCTGCAGGATCTATTTTTTACATTATTCTATATGTAAGTTCCCTCTTAATATGTATGCTTCCCACCTACTTACATCATTATCAAGATTATTACTACCGAAGCTTAGGCGCCTCCGGCGCCGTATCCGCCATCGTTTTTGTAGGCATCTTCTTACAACCTACTATGCAAATTGGAATGTTTTTATTGCCTCCAGTGATACCTGGATTTATATTTGGCCCTCTTTATTTATTATTGACGGCCTATTTATCCAAAAAAGGACAAAGTGGCATCAATCATAGTGCACATTTATGGGGATCTATCTATGGAGTGGTATTTCTCATCATCACCAGTCATTTTTTAAGCAACTTTGATGTGATAGGTTCTTTTGTAGAACAAATTAGAGGCTATCTTGGTAGATAATTTTTAACACCCATTTTGTGTTATTCGTTACTTTAAATCGGTCATCAATTCGTTGACCCACCACCCAAAGTATTTTATCTCCCATCGTCAACACATTCACTCTCTCTTTAATAGCAGGACTTAATTTTAAACTGCCCAAAAAATGAGACAATTTCTTTTTTTTGCGCATGCCTAAAGGATAAAAATAATCCGTTATTTGCCAAGACCTCACCAGTAATGGGAAGTCTAATATATCTGCATCTAAGTAAGCATGCGTGGGTGAGGTATTGATTTCCCCTATTAATTCCTTGTCAATGGTTTCTATTTGCAAAGTGCCATATTTAGTTTGCAAAACTCCTTCCCCTATAGGAATCATAAGATGCTCCTTTGCAGTATCATTTGCCACTAATTGAATGGCATCATTAAACTTAATAAAACGATGTGTCGCTGTGGCTAAATAAGCTCCATTATTCGCATCTAATAATTTATATACCTCCGGTATTTGAGCGGGCTTACATCCATACTTTTCTATCAAACCCCAAGTATAAGTGTGATTGTTTTTTATTTTTTTCCAATGCGCAATGCTAATAGTAGGTATCCCCTTTTTAATGCGCAACCCTTTTTTCCAAAATTCATTCACTGATGCTTCTACAATGGCTTCCGCCTCTTTTAAACGGTGAATGGTATCTAATACATTTTCTATTACCTGAGGATAAATTTCTTTAATAGGTGGTAATAATTTATTTCGTATTAAATTTCGGGTGTAATCATTTTTTTCGTTAGAACTATCTTCCACAAAGGTTA
>Ga0194037_1000080_pt1 | contig 66447 bp, 51 predicted proteins | sample JunL306m_MetaG_FD_148653 | JGI IMG/M metagenome (GOLD analysis project Ga0194037, IMG submission 148653) | Anoxic zone freshwater microbial communities from boreal shield lake in IISD Experimental Lakes Area, Ontario, Canada - Jun2016-L304-6m | ecosystem: Environmental > Aquatic > Freshwater >...
ATACCATAAGTAACAGTGAAGTCGTTAGATACTCTCCACTTGTCTTGAGCAAAAGCACTTAATTCGGTAGAACCCGCATAAGCCCATGGGAACTCATTATTAGGTAATGCAGAATATTGTAAATAATAACTCTTCGCATTTGCTAAACCATTGTTAGCACTATTGTAAAAATCAGTTAAAGAGTTAAACTGATACACCCCTTGATATCCTGGTGCAAATGCATTTTGATACTTTCTGTAATAATCCTGTGTTCCAAAAGTAAATTCATGCGCACCTTTATAATAAGTTACGATATCAGAAAATTGATAAACATCTGTATTTAACTTATTGTTGTAAGTATACATTTCATAACCAAAAGTGGTATAAATATTATTATTGTTTAAGATATCTACTAATGGGAAGGTATTGCTAGAAGAATGTGGCGCTCTGTAATCTCTTAATGCAGTATATCCAAATTGTAATTTGTTAGATAACTTATTAGATAAGCGAGTATTTAATTCAGCAATAAAAATATTGAAATTGTTGTTAATTACGTAACCACTTCCAAAGAAAGGCATTGAATAAGTTCCTGGTTGTCCACCCGTTACTTGACCACTACCTGGACGGCTTGTACTAGCAAATTGATCTGCAAAAGATTTTAAGAAATTATACTTAATAGTAAATGTATTTTTTGCGTTGATGTTCCAATCTAATTTAGCAGTTACTTTATCACTGTTTGTTTGGAAAGAATATCCTTGAAACGCACCTGGATCATAATTAAATTTAGTTTTCAAGAAACTCGCTAAAGCAGCTAAAGTATCGGCATTTGCTTGAGAATAGTTTCCGCCTGGTGCATGACTTGCATCAGAAGCAGATAAACTCGTTGCTGGAGCATCTTGTCTTACTTGTTCTGCACTAATATAAAAGAAAACCTTGTTTTTAATGATGGGACCACCTAAAGAAGCTCCTTTAATAGAATATTTAAATGGAGTTTTTGTAACGGTAGTAGGTCCCACATTATAACCTTGATAATCTTGATTTTTTTGATAAGTATACACACTTCCTTTAAATTGGTTTGTACCACTCTTTGTCACTGTGTTAATACCTGTACCAGCAAAACCACCTTGTTTAATATCATAAGGAGATACGTTCACTTGAATTTGCTCAATTGCTTCTAAGGATATAGGTTGAGACCCAGTTTGACCTCCTAATAAAGAAGATAAACCAAATGAGTTATTAAAATTAGCGCCATCCACAGTCATATTATTGTATTGACTGCTTCTACCTCCAATGTTTAAACCATTTGCAGTAGGTTCTAATTTTACGAAATCTTGAATAGAACGATTAATAGTTGGTAATTGCTCTAATTGATTTCTTGTAATTAATTCCTGAGAACCATTATGGTTATTATTAAAGATTTTATCATTCGTAGATTTTACAATTACATCCTTTAATGAAGTAGAAGTAGCTACTAAACTAAAATTTTGTTTAAATGATTGACCAACTTCCAAAATGATATCCTCTTGTGATTCATTTTTAAACCCAACATATGAAACTGTTAAGCTATAAGGTCCGCCAATTTTTAAATTGGGTAGGTTATAACGGCCATCTTCACGAGTAGTTGTTTTGTAAACAGTGTTGGTTGGTTTGTGTGTTGCAGTAATTATAGCACCAGCTAATTTTTGAGTACCAGAAGTAATGGTACCTTGAATTTCTGATGTTGTTTCTTGCGCCAATAAACCAACACTAACTGATACAAAAACAGCAAGCATTAGAATAAATTTTTTCATTATTTTTTAATTTTAGGCCACAAAGGTAGTCATCAAAAATTTAGAAAAAAGATTTTCTGTTAAAATCTTTAACATTATTTATTTCTTAATATGAATTTTAAAAAAACATAACAAAAACTTAATAATAAATTAACATAGGATTCTTATTTACCCTAAAATTGTTTAGAATCAACTTTAAGTTTGCTTGATATTATACAAATGATACATATTAATTTTCATGAAACAAATGCTTAAGTTTGCAAAAAATAATTATGAAAAATAAAATAGCAATTGTAACAGGCGGTAGTCGTGGATTGGGCAAGGATATGGCCTTAAGTTTAGCGAAGAAAAACATAGATGTTATTGTAACCTACAATCAAAATAAGGAAATGGCTGATGTTACTGTAAAAGAATTACAGCAATTAGGTGTCAAAGGAGCTGCCATCCATTTAAATATGAGTGATTTTAACAGCTTGGATGGTTTTGTGGCAAATGTACATTCCACACTTACCAATACTTTTGAAAATACTCATTTTGATTTTTTAATTAATAATGCTGGCATGGGCCAAACAGTTCCCTTTGTGGATGTCACCGAAACCATTTTTGATGAATTTTTAAACGTTCATTTTAAAGGAGTTTACTTTTTGACTCAAAAGTTACTTGCTAATATAAATGAAGGCGGAAGTATTATTAATATTTCTTCTGGAACAACACGATTTAGCAATCCCGGTTATTCAGTATATGCTTCCATGAAAGGAGCGATGGAAATTTTGACTAAATATTTAGCGAAGGAATTGGGCGCCAAAGGAATTAGATCCAATATTGTAGCTCCTGGACCGGTAGAAACCGACTTTAATAATGCAGCTATTCGCAATAATCCGCAATTTAAAGCAATGCTTGGAAATATGTCTCCATTAGGCAGAGTGGGTGCTGCAGATGACTTAGGTGGTGTTATTGCTTTTCTATGTTCTGAAGATGCTAAATGGATTAATGGCCAACGTATTGAAGTAAGCGGTGGCATTAACTGTTAGAAATTCACTCCAAATTAGTTTATTAAACTTAGGAATAAAGAATTATGACTACTAGTACTGAGTAATTACCTACTTCCTTATTTCAAGGAAATATGGATGCTTTTACCCCATGTGAAATCGGTAGCATTTTTATGCGCATTCCATAAAATTTCTCTTACTGATAATGCCCCCGTATAAGCATTGATAGATACTAATTCAAATGCTAATTGAGTTTCATCTTTAGCAGATAGTCTGCCCTTCATAGGACTATCAGTCCTAATACAAGTAAGATTCACATTGTTATCTGGGCCTTTATATTGATAATATTCGGTCCAATTTTCATGCCCATGAAAATAAGCTTTGATATTAGGATGTTTTTGTAAGAAACTTATAAAACCTTTTTGTTCTATAATGGTTTCGCCTTTTACATCCTTCCCGTCTTTGTACTGTTCCGGAACTAGATTTTCAAATTTATCTTCCTCATTGATATCATGAAGCCCATTTGGATTTTGAAAAAAACGCGGTTCCACATCCGGTATAGAATGTGCAAATAATAAAACGGGTGTATTCACACTTACACTTTTTAAATCATTTTCCATCCAAACTCTTTCGGCAGAATCGGGGTACAAACTTAGTAATATAAAATGCACCCCCTTTACGTCTTTAGAATAATGAATTCTATTTAAACTACTATCAAAAGTTTTAATAGCCTTTTCGGGAAACATTAAATTATAAATACCCATCATGGAAGCCGGATCCTTCTTTGGGCTCATAGGTCGGTGAAATCCAATGGCATTGCTCATATCGTGATTGCCTGGCATGACCCATAAGTCAGTTTTCAATCCCTCTTTATTTTTCAAATGCATTGAATCAATAAAAACAGTCCTAAACTGTTCCCAAGATTTTGTTGCAGATTGAAGCCCCTTTTCCATTCTATTGGCAATATCTCCTGTAATCACCACAGCATCTATCCCTTGCACCCATTTGTTTTGTTGTACACCATTATCTTTTGGCAACTGAATACTAGGTAATTGATTCATCACTTGCACCATGGCTTTATTTACTTCCAAAGCGGGAACATCCTCTTTATTTCTAAAATGCTCTTTTTCTAATCCAAAATGAACATCTGAAGTAAAAATAAAATGAATAATGCTATCCTTGGATTGTGCAAAAACGATATTACCTATTAACAACAATGCAGTAACAAGAATAACCTTAGTATTTTTTATTTTCCATTTCATGATCTATTCTTTTTTATCATTTTTGGCTTAAACCATAAATAAGTACCAGTAATGGTAAGTAATAGCAAGGATAAACCCATGATTAAAGAATATCCTTTTTTAAACCCACTTACTTTATTTGTAATCCAACTATCTAATATAGCACCATCATGAATATCCTGAATAATACCCCCATATTTTTTTTCAATCAATATGGGTAATCCATTTTGACCATTCACTTGTATACTATACGCATCCTTAAAATAAAATAAAACAGTACCTTTTGAAATTTTAATTTCTACTTTTTCAGATTTTTTAAAAGAGGTCCCCGCTTTTTCATTTATAGAAGCTATTGCTGCTTTTTCTAAACTATCTAATGGTAAAAATTGGGCTAAAGAACCTTCGGCTTTCACTTCCTTGTTTTCAAAAATTGTTTTTGTAAAAAAAGATTTAAAAGCAAGTAAGCTTCCTGTTAAACCTATAAAAAAGAAAAATACAAATAAAACAGAGGCAAATTTTCGGTGTAAATTTCTGAAATTATTTAATAAGGATTTTGACATGATATTGGAGTATTAAAAAAGGTGCCAAAAGTAACCACTTTTGACACCTTTTATTATTAATTTAAAAATTAGTGTTGGTTCCCTCTACCGTTACTTTGATAACATCCTATGTCTTTTCCTGGAGGCGTAATTTCAGTAGCCCCTAATCTTAAATCTTGAATTACATCCGCTCTTGGTGAAAACCCAGTAAAACCAGCACCAATACAAGGTGAATTAGCTTTTAAAGCAAAATTGTAACTACCTACTACTGCAATATCGCGAAGCATTAAACCTGCTGGCAAAGGTACAGGAGCATTAATGAATTGAGGATTATTGGCACCTACAATAGATGCAGGAGCAGTATACACTGCGCCAATAGCCCAACCTGAAGGTAAATAAGTAGAAGGCTTTGGAATATCCGTTTCCATTGGCTTACTAATAGCTGTACTTACAGATAAAGAAGGAATGAACTGACTCGCTACAGATATTGAATCTGCATAATAAAAATTATAGCCGTATCTTAAATTGGCAGTATCCGCAATTGGAGTTCCTACTACTCTCAATCCAAATTTGCAATTCACAATTAAATTATTGTATGCCATACCACCAGCGCCTTCTTCAAAGTTGATAGAACCGCCACGACCAGCTGCCGATCTTCTATACCCACAGTTAATAATGGTATTATTAAAAATACGAACATTAGATCCTGGTTTTCCTACTGCCACATTAATATTTGAAACTTTAGGTCCGTTAGTTGCCATGCCAATACATAAATTGTAAGCGAAATCGCCAATCGTTCCTGCTTTTGAATTCATTGCTTCTCCTCCGGTATAACCACATTTTTCAAATGTGTTTCTCATCACATGAATCTTTCCACCGTTAATTCTAAATGGATCATCCACGCTTCCATAAATCCAAGAATCTTCCAAAATAAAACTTCCATCAGGATTTGCAAAATAAACTGGATAAGGACTTGAGCTTCCTGTAAAACTCTTCATGGCAGAACTCATTGCTGCACCACCAAATTCAATATGTGTCCATTTGATTACTATTAAAGGGCAAGTTGTAGCTCCTGTTATTCCAGTCCACTTTCCTTTTAATGCTGGATCTAAATCAGGATTAGCACCCAATTGATCCGTCTTTGTGACTCCAGAATACGTCAACATGATAGGATTTTCTTTGGTTCCTAATGACAACAAAGTTCCTTTAACTCCAACACCCACTGGAACACCCGCAGTTCCTGTAAAATTCACAGTCACTCCTGGCTGAATAATTAAGGTATCCCCCGTATTTACAAAAATATCACCTACAACGGTATAAGTTTTGCCCGCTAACATGGTTCCTTTTACAGGACCTGTTAAAGGCGTTGATTCACTGATGGGTGAAGCGGGTACAATGACTGCTGCCCACAAATCCTTAGTTTCTTCTGTTTTATTACAAGAAACTAACCCTGTAGTGATTGCAACTAATAAGAATAAAATATATTTTTTCATCTTTTTAAATTATAATATGATTAAAGTTTATAGCGAATTCCAAATAAATAAGTGGTTTTATAATAATCCTTCTGGATAATAATTCTATTCTCAGGATCAGATTGTAAAGCCAATATTCTGGATCCACTTGCTGCCATATAATTATTATAAGATTGATGTAACGATAATTCTAAAGGAGCATCAGTCAAGTTGTTCACTTTACCATAGAAAGAAAAATGTTTTCCAAATTTTTTCTCAAACGATAAATCTAATTGAGTAGTTGGTGATTGCCAGTAATTTAATCCTGCATAAGGACTCACAAAACTGATTCTTTCTCCTGTATACACTCCTGCTAATTGAAAATCTAACCCAATTTTAGGATTTTTATAAATCAAGGATATGTTTCCTACGTTTTGAGATTGACCTTGTAATGGTCTTGTTTCAGAAACTCTTTTTGATACGATTTGCCCTGCTGTATTTCTACTAGAAAAAATTAAACTATCATTGGTAATGCTAGAATTTGTATAAGTATAGTTGGCCGAAATTCCAAATGAACCAAAGTACTTAGTTGCCACTGCTTCAAATCCATAGTTAGTTGCTTTCCCGATATTGACAGGTTGCAAATACAAGCTATTAATATTTACAGGCTTAACTGCAGAAATCTCAATGGGGTTTTGAATATCCTTATAAAATCCACCTAATAATAATTGATCCGAACCTTTGCTATATAATTCATAACGTAAATCTAAATTATCGGCAATCGTATGTTTTAAATGGATGGGGTCACCCACTTCTTTAAAGAATTCTCCATCCGCGCCATCTGGAATTAATTCAGAAAAACCAGGTCTTGCGATAGCTCTGTAATAGGCGAAACGTAAATTTTGATTAGGAGTTAAAGCTAATTTTAATTGTGCACTAGGTAATACATCAGTATAATCAATGGTACCCGATTTTGCATCAACATCTTTAGTTAATAAGGTCTCATAATGTTGATTCGTGTGCTCCGCTCTTACACCACCTAATAATTCTAATTTATTAGTTAAGTTCCACTTCCCTTGAACATATTCTGCAGTAATTTTTTCTTCAAAAGTATAATTATTACCATTCAATGAAGGTGCTCCGTCTCCCGTATTAAATTGATATTGAGCATTATTAATATTCGTATATACAGAACCAAGTACTGGCTTTAATGAATAATTGATATAATAATTATCTCTGTTTTTATCGCGATACAAACCACCTAATTTTAATTCAAAATCACGATTAAATATGGATGTATTTTTTGTATAATTGAAATAAGCCGATTTGTCTTGGTCTGTATTTTTTGACCAAATTCTGGACATAGATTGTAACTTATCTGCAGTTAAACTTGTTGCAACAATGGCATATTGATGAATAAATTGAGATTGATCAGGTGTGTTGCTTTTAGCAGTAGAAGACACTAATGACCAATCAATTTTATCATTGGAAGTTAATTTATGCTCGCCTTGTAAAGTTGTGCTATTAATAGTTTGGAAAATCCATTGGCTTCTTTGCCAGTTATCAACTACCGAATTCAATGCAACTGTATCCCAAACAAATCTTGTTTGATAATCGTCTAAACGAACAAAAGTATTAAATAATGAAATCTTATTATTCTTATTAATTCTGTAATCTAACTTGGCATTCACCCCTTTTCTTTGGCTCTGCACAGAATATTTTCTTAATTGCAAATCAGAGAATAATGGAATATTATTTAAACCTGGTTGTGAGTTAGGTAAAAAGAAATTAGAAGTCGTTCCTCTGTAAATATTTTGAAAACTTCCAGAAATAATGAATCCAAATTTATTATCCTTACCAAATCTGTTTCCTAATGTTAATCCAAAAGTAGAATTCACAGGATTTGATTTTTCAGTATAGTTTAAATGCGCCACTGGCAAATCATTCAAATTAGCAACATAAGTGCCACCATTAATTTGCGCAGGTGATTGTAAATTCATAGTTGAATTATCAAACTTGCTATACTTTTGATCAGGAAAAGAAGTGTTAAAACCACTTGCTGCATTGGCTTGAACTATTAAACGATCAGGGGCATCTTTCATCACTAAATTGATTGTACCACCTATCGCATCGCCTTCCATACTTGGAGTTAAACTTTTACCCACTTCCAAACGCTCTAGTAATTCTGAAGGAAATAAATCCAATGGGATAAAACGATTCTTATTATCTGGGCTTGGAATTTTAATGCCATTAATTAATGTGTTAATGTATCTTTTTTCCATCCCTCTAATGATAGGATATCTGGCTTCACCCGAGCTACTTTTTTCTATGGTAACACCACTTACTCTTTGTAATGCATTGGCAACTGTAATATCTGGTAATAATTGAATATTTTTTGCAGACAATACGTTGATAATGGGATCAGCAATTTTTTCTAGTCTTCTGATAGATTTATCATTATCCTTTCCTGTGCTAGAACTTACTGTTACAGAAGCTAAAGCGTTACTTGTTGGCTGAAGTAAAATTTCAACATTTTTTACTTCATTTGACTTAGTCAATTGAAATTCCTTAGTCTCACTTTTATAACCCGTAAAAGTAACTGTTAAAGCATTTTTACCCACTTCAGCATTTTTAAACTGAAAGGTTCCGTCTAACTTGATGTAATTAGTTTGTTTATTTAAAACAACAGTCGCTCCCACTAAAGGTTCTCCAGTGACTGCATCCATCACGCGCACTTTCACCCCTTGTGAAAAAGCAAATAAATTAATTGAAAAAAGAAGAATAAAAAGGCTAACCCTTTTTAATAACACATTTTTTGAGGTCATAATTACTTTTTAATAATGAACGACAAATTTCGCATAAAGCCTATGCTGTGTTGAAAAAGTTAAAATATCAAAACATTAACTTATGATGAACATAATGTTTCCTAAATATTAATTAAATGTTAACAGATGAATAATAAATATTGAAATATTAAATACCGTATTGATTATCAATATGTATTTGAATTCAAGAAAAAACGATTCAATACTTGTTATAGGAACCAATACACTTACCTCATACTATTTATATAATTGAGACTCAAAAAACAAGTTGTGATACCCATCGGGAAGTAAAATTTACCCTAGAAATGTTAAAATGATTGGATTTTAGTCATTTTAGAGCTTATTACTTGGCATAAATTTATAATACATTTCGAAAAAGCTTAAATTTAAATAATCTATTTATCTGAATTTTGAAACTCTTTAAAAATATCTTATGAAATATTTTATTACAGCCTTGATATGCGTTTTCGTGATTTCCGCTAATGCACAAAACAAAACGCCTTTAGCTGAAAGAAAAAATGAATTAAAAGTAGGCTCCTTGCAATTACTCTTAGCTGGCAATGTAGATCTTGCCTATGAGCATTTAACTAATAATAATTTTGGATATGGTGTATCCTTATATAGTGGTAAAAGTTTAGTGCCAGATAATGAATTCTCTATTTCCCCATTTGCTAGGGTTTATTTTGGTGAAAATGAAAAATTAGGAGCGAACGGTTTTTTTGTGGAAGGTGCCGCTAAATTTAGTAAAAATGTGGGGGCAGGCCTTTCAATAGGTAAAAAATGGATTCATAAAACTGGTTTTATTTTTGAAACTCTTGTTGGATTAGGACGTGATTTCAAATCAGGTCAAGAAGTGTATCCTCGAGGAGATTTATTTATAGGTTACCGATTTTAGTATGCTATCAAAATACATTATATTTAAGTATATAAAACACCCAAATAATGATTCATAGTAAGAAGTTTATCACATTAAGTGTAATCGTTTTAGCGATTGCCTTTTTAAGTCAATCTTTCCAAAATATACAACCAAGACCACCAAAAAAGCTAAAAAATATAAAAGCTTTCCCAGCCTCGATGACATACAATGAAGTGGATCATCAAATGGATGAATTTAAGGTTGATTTAGGTGTGAAATGTAATTATTGCCATGCTCCTTCTAAAACAGAAGCTCCTAAATTAGATATGTCATTAGATGATAACCCTAAAAAGGAAATTGCTAGAAGTATGATTCGTATGACCATTGAAATGAATCAAAAATATATGAGTACATTACCTCATGGTGACACCACTGCAGTTCAAACTATTACTTGCAATACTTGTCACAGAGGTGCTGCTAAACCTTTTGGTAAATTACCTGAAGTAAAGGCAATAGTCAACGGGACTAAATAGTTTAATAGTTTAATTTTTTGATGGTCTTTACCTGAAAAGTATAAAAGATCCAGTTTTTTTCACAGGAATGACATCTCCTGTCTTGTAATTTTTATATTGATACTCTAAATAATAGCTATATCCATCTGTTTCTTGTAATGCCCCGTTTATGTCGCGGCCATTCCATCCCTTTGTGATATCATTGGTTTGAAAAACCATTTTACCCCATCTATTAAATATTTTAAAAGTAAAGGTTCCTGTCACCCCTGCACCATATTCTACTTTTAAAATATCATTTAACCCATCACCATTGGGTGTGAACGCATTGGGAAGATTCACATACACATCTGGAGATACAATAAGTTCATACTCATCTGCAACACTACAACCTGTTACTGTATCGGTGCGCATTAAGATATAATCAATAGATTGATCTCCTTTAAAATTAGGAAACGAAATAGTACTAGACGATAAATAGGTAATTGGATTCCAATTATATTTTACATATCCAGGATCCATCTTTGTTGGCAATATTGTATCCTGATAAGACATTAAATATAATTTATAGGAAGTAGGTTGAATAGGTGAAATAACTTTTAATGTTTTACCAATCACTTGATAATAATATTTAGGGCAGTAATCGTTTGTGACATTTAATTTAATTGTAAAATTCCCATTGGTTACATATTTATGTTCCACCGGATTGGCTTTTGAGAAATAAAATCCATCCCCAAACTCCCATCTATAATGCACATTGTATTGATCCTTGGCATCGGTAGTGATTTTTATAGGAACACCTACGCATACAGTTGCGTTGTATGAAAATCCATATTGTGTAATATCTAAAGGTGATATTTTAATACTAGAAGATGTCAATGAATTACACTTGCCGTCGTTTACGATGAGCGAATACATGCCTGGTTTATTATGTCTCATACTATCAATCGAAGTAGTATATACCAATGTGTCATTACGATACCATTTATATTTTGTAGCATTCGTTCCTGCTCCATAAATATTGACAGAATCTCCATTACAAATCACGGTATCCTTCGCCGAAATAGTCACTATTGGAATATCAATTGCAGGAATAGAAAATACATTATCAAATGGATACACGCAGTTTTTAGCATCGGTTACTTTCATGGAAACACTGGCTACTCCATTGCTTATTCCTTTGATCCTATTTTGCAAAATACTTGCGAACGTATTATCCGAACTATAAGAATAGGTAAAAGGTCCCACGCCGCCTTTAGTGGTGGTATTTAATATTAAACTATCCATAATACAGAGATAGTTTTTATCGGTTTGGATAATGGGGGTTTCGGGGGGCGCTACAATGTGTATGGCTTTCGTGGTGTCTATGTAACAAGCGCCCCCCGAAAAGGCTTTTACTTTAATGGTATAATTTAATTTTAAATTATTAGGGGCGCTTATATTTTTATAAAAATGTTGATAGCCTTTATTAATGACTGGATCATCCACAACCGAATCTGCCGTTCCATCTCCCCAATTAATTTGCAATTTTCCAATGGTTCCAAAATCTACCCAAGAAGAATCAATAATTTTCACCGATTGATTATGACATAATAAACTATCATTCATCACTCTAAACTGCGCTTTAGGAACAGCTCCATTTACAAAAAAACTATCCACTAAAGTATTTTCGCAACTTGCATTAGAAACTATTTTTAACGTTACATAATACATGCCAGAGGTATCATACTTATGCCTTGGATTTCGCTGATTAGATGTGTTGGGATAAAGCAATGTGGCATATTTATCTCCAAAATTCCAATTCCAGGTTTTTAAAGCCACTCCATCTGCATTAGTAGTTGAATCATTAAACTGTCCAAAAGCATCTTTTAAACATATTTCTGGTTTTGAAAATTTGATATTAGGCAATGAATTAATAAAAATAGTTTTGAAAAGAGTATCACTCTTACAACCCATACTAGACTCTACCGCTAACTTCATGGTATAGTTGCCCCAGGTTTGAAGGGTGTCTTTAAAGGGTATTTTAGAAATTTCATTTCTTATTTTCCCATTCCCTAAATCCCAATACCATTTTGTAAGCGTATCTAAAAAGGCTCTGGAACTATCACTAAATAGAATGGTGTTTTTTTCACAACGTATTTTTGAAATATCAAAATTAGCAATGGGTATAGGATTTACAATCAAAGTATCTTTTTCACTACTATAATTTACATCCACTACACAGGAATTAGAATCGGAAATATTTAAAATGCTATAAATGGTGTTAACCGTTGGCGACTTCGTAAAATAATTGGGTGATTGTGAAATCCCTTTAAGCGTATCATTTTTTGTTCCATTGGTAAAAGCCACTGTCCATGGTGCTTTCCCATTCAAACTAAAAGCTATATTTTTTGCGCTGCCAAAACATACGGAATCTATTGATTTTAAAAAATGGATGGTAGGTTTGGGGTTTACTTTTACATACACGCTATCCATAGACAATCCACAGCCATTAATATTAGCGACTACCACATACATTCCTGAATCTACAAATTTTGCATTTTTAATAATTGGATTAGAAATAGAATCCATAAAATTATTAGGACCCGTCCATTTATATTTAACATTTAATAAATCGGTGGCTTGTAATTGTATATCCGAACCAAAACAAGAAGTAGAAGCAATTACCGGCACTAATGCCACTTGCGCATAATTTGAAAAATAACCTAAACGAGATCCGCCACTACTTGTATTTAAAAAACCTAAATGAAATAACCCAGTGCTATTGGTTACAGAAGTTGCAGTCGTAGTGCTAATTAAATTATTTAATGCAGGAATGGAAGAAACATTGATTCTCGCATATTGCCAAACATTATTGGTTCCATTGACTGGACTAAACATGGTTGTGTTTATTAATCCAGCATTCCCATTAATTAAAAAACTACCAATATCTTGTGTTTTACAAAATAAGTTTAAATAAAATTCACTTGCATTAGGTCTTACAAAGGAAACCGATTGAGATCCTGTACATTCTATACTAGGTAAGGATGTGGCTGCTGCTTCGGTGCCTGTTCCTGTTAACTGAAACACATAAACAGGCTTGTCTGTTGTAATATATGCTGTGGGATCGGAAAGTAAGAGTTCATAACTTTTCCCTTTATTATACTTGGTAGTTAATGCTATACCATTAATAGTAATTTCAGTGTTATCTTCCGTAGGCCATATATAAATAAAATCGGTAAGTGGGTAATTGGGAGTGAAGTTTAAAACTCCTTTTACGACAATAAATTTTTTACCTGTATTATTTATCGGAACAATTTGATCTCCTATAATATCCCATCCACCAATTACAATAGAATCATCATAAATGGTGACACAAATGGGTTTATTTGATTTCACCACCGACCCCCCTATATGAGTGGAGACACTTGCACTTGCTGCATTTACCGCATAGGTTTGTCCTTTATTCAAGGTAACACTATAAGTTACTCCAGGTAAATGACCTGCTTCATCTTTATTGGTTAAAGTGATATCCACTTGCGTATTATCTTCAGTTGCAATTATGGCAAATCCATTGTGTGCAGGAAATGCAGTATATACCTGATTGTTAAATCTTGTCTGTGCAGGAATTAAGAAATCAACGCCCTTGGAAACATTTCCTTTGAGTGGAAATATTTCTGGATTATTGGTTGATGCTAGTTCATAATAAGCAGATATGGAAGCAGTAGAAGAAATTAATATTCCATAATTCAAAGCAGTATTTCCTGGCTTATTCTCTATAACGGGTAAATAGGAAGTGAACTCAATACTATAGGTTTGATTGGCAAAAACGGAAAATACAATAGGGGCAAAACTAGGATTCGCAGGTTGGGAAATGGTGACTATCGCATCTTTTGAATATGCGGTCACTCTAAAAAAAACAGGTTTATCAGCATGATCAGAAGTGACTTCAGGTGCCGCAAACCAAAACTCACGATCCGACTGTGCTTGTGTTGAAAAAAATACAAAACAAGCTAATAAGATCATGATCCCTCTACAGCTTACTTTCCACTTTTTCGATTCATAAAACATGCCCCAATTTAGCGAAATAATATATGCTTTTCTAAATAAAAAATCCCGCGCCAAAATGAATGAACGCGGGAAACCAACATAGATTACTATTCTCTATTCTAATCCTAACTTCTTTATATTTCTAATTTGAAATAATAAATAAATAATAACAGCCCAAACTACGGCCACAATGCCATACGCTAATAATTCCAACCAAATAGGAGAATGTCCTCGGCGGGCAAACAAGGATCGGTGATCAAAATTTGTAGTATAAATAGTTTTAGCCCCCCATGGCGCAGCTAGTTCAGCACTTAAATTTCCATACACATCATTGTCTATCACGGATGCGACTAATATAATATTCCCTTTGACATCTCCAGGAATACTGTCTCTTTTAAATTCGGCTTTAACCATTCCACTTGAATCTGTAGTATAGGTAAGCGTTTCATTTGCATTTAATACCCCTCCTAATCGCTTTACACCCAACACCACATCCACCCCGCTAATGGGTGTCCAAGTGGTATCCACCAATGCGATTAATTTGGCAGTAATAATTTTCCCTTCCACCGTATCTATTTTTAATTTCGCCTTTGTGATCGATACTTCAGCACGTCCTTCATCAAACTTAGGTGTCGATTCACCTACTACTACAAAATTTTGATGAGATGATTTTAGCCATTCTATTTTTGCAGCAGGTGGAATCAATAAAACATATTCTCCTTTTTCATTCGTCAAGCCAGTACCTATTAAATTTTTCTTATCAGCATCATTTGTGATATAGAATTGAACTGAAATATGTGCAATTTTTTGAAATTTCCCATCTATTTTAGATTTTGCTTGTACTAATAAATGAAGTGTAACATTATTGTCATTAAAGTATTTCAAAGTAAGTGATAGTCCATTTTTTTCAACTTGCTGAGCTAATAATAATTCAGGCAATACCACCATTAAAATAAAAAATAAACGTAAAATATTATTTGTTTTCATTGGATTCAGTTTCGATGATGGTTTCATGAATAGGTATAATAGGGAATATTCTTGCAAAGAAGGTGATGACCAACAAAGCGCCAGCTAAGGATCCGCCAGCTATTGCCCACTCTTCCCAACTTGGAAAATAATGTTTGTAATTAGCGGGAACGTCATGCATGGGTAAAAAAGGATGTAATAAAGTAGGCGTTACAATTAAATATCTTTTAAACCAAGAACCTACCACTACAAGAATACCCGCAACAAATGCAGCTTTGGGTCTTCTTCCATTTTTAAATAATAATATTCCAATGGGAATAATCATCGCTGTAAAAATGGCAAACCAAAACACCGGCGCAAATTCTCCAGTAAACAATCCTAATAAATGTTCTTCTTCCGATTTTTTCATTTTAAAAGCAGGTACTAAAAACTCATTCACATTAAAGTATAAATACAATAAAGCTAATAACACCACTACTTTACCCATTCTATCAAAATGATCATTCGTAATATACTTTTCTAATTTGTACTGAGTTCTAAATATATACATCGCAATGAGTACAGCACCTGAACCTACTAAAAATGCACCAGATATAAAATAGGCGCCAAAGTTGGTGCTATCCCACCCTGGGCGATAGGTGGTTGCAAACAACCATGAAGTCACAGTATGAATGGCAAAAGCAACAGGTATGATGGATATAGATAAAATATTAATCGCTTTGTCGGTGATTTTAAATTGTTCGGGTTTATTTTTCCAAAATGATCCTAAAAATTCATATAAATTTTGCAGCCATTTACCATTACGTTCTTTAAATGCAATCATGATTTTTAAATCCGGCAATAAAGGAAAATACAATAATAATAAGCTGATAAAAAAGTAAGTTGTAATTACTAATACATCCCAAATTATAGGTGATTGTAAACGTCCGTGTAAAAAAAGATTATAAAATCTTTCGGGTCGTCCCATATCTACTATGATAATTAAGGAAGCAAATGTGATTGCAGACACTGCAATGATTTCGGCAATTCTAGTTAATGGAGTACTCCAATGAACATTGGTTAATCTTAAAACAGCAGTAATTAAAGAACCCACTAAACTTATGGCTACAAAAAATACGAAATTAGAAATGTAAATCCCCCATGAAACATAATCACGTAAACCAGTCACTTCTAAACCATAGTACAATTGTCGACCATACGCAAAGGCGCCCAAGGCGCATATCGCCAATAAACCTATCACCCACAACTTTCCTTTTTTTCCAAATTTTTGAGGGAGTAAATCCTGGATAATTTTATTTTCTGCTGATTTTTCCACGTTGAATATTTTAAATATTACTTATTCTGTGCTTAGTTCTTTTTTTCTTGGGCTTCATGATTTTCAAAAGGAAAGTTTCGATTCACTGGAGGTAAATAATATACACTTGGCTTAGTGCCTAAATCTTCCATCAATCTATAGCCTGCTTTATCTTTTATTAAATCACTAAAACGGAAAGTCTCAGAACCATTGGTTACGCTATCTTCCAATATATCTCCAAAAAAGAAAACTCCATTTGGACAAGCTGAAACACAATGTGGTAAGCTACCTTGACGAACCATATCAGGACAAAAATCACATTTGCCTACCGTTCCTTTTTTCTGAGGGACACTAGTTTCGCAGTTATACGGTAATGCTGCTAATTCTTTTTCCACTTTGGGTTCTTCCCAATTAAATACTCGAGTAGAATAAGGACAAGCTGCCATACAAAATCTGCATCCTACACATCTATCACTATCAATTAATACCGCTCCGTCTTTACGTTTAAAAGTCGCATCCACAGGACATACTTTTACACAAGGGGGTTCATCACAATGCATACATATAGTAGGCTGCCAATAGGGTGCAGTATGATCCGCTTCCTGCATAGGATATACTTTAATCCAATTTTGATCGGCATGAATATGATGCATATGGTTACATGCAGATTGACACTTTTTTAAATTTTTACATCTGGAAAGATCAATCACCATGGCAAATTTTTTGCCTGGAATTCCAATCCTTGCTTCATCATTAGTCACCGTGGGCATTTCAGGAACTGGTTTTAAAAATGCTTTATCTACTTCAATAATTTCTCCATCTACAGATAAAAGCTTAACCATTTCACCTGAAGGTTTTATGTCTTCTACCTCTTCGGGTGTAAAAGGACTTTTGTTACTACATCCTGCAAGTGCTGCACCTGCTAATAAACTAGCCGCTAAAAATTCTCGTCTTGAATTATCGTTTGTTTTCATTAAAATACTTTTTAGATTTCTTTTTTAACCCAAGCCTGCAATTCTGTATTGGTGATTTTTTGTTTATTGCCTTGTATTTTGGATAGGTCTACTTCTACCAAAATGCCCTCCTGTGTTAACATTTTTACTTTTTTTGAAGCGGCCTCTGGCGCACAACTTATAAGGTCTTTCTTTTTAGTCATAGAGCTAAATTTCAGTAAAGGAAATAAGCTTAAAGCACCTATACTTGCTAATAGTTTTCTTCTTTTATCGTTGTTCATATTATGTTATTAGAATCGTTATGCATATGATGTTTCAGAACCCCTATTTTATTCAGATAGAAAAATCAAAAAATAGGCCCCACTAGAGAGGCTTATTCAATCAATTCATTATTTTTTAAAACTTCTCATGTAGTTGACCAAATTCCAAATATCTTCTTGATCAGGAATTTTCTTTTTAAAACTCGGCATATCTACACGACCTTCTGATGTCTTGAAAAATAGGGCTCCATCCGTTTGACCTTGAAATGCGGCCTTACTAAAATCGGGAGGAGTGGTTTCTAATTGAGCGGCCTTAGAACCATCACCTAAACCTGATTTGCCATGACAAGAAGCACAATGTTGCCCCCATAACGACTTACCTGTTGCAATAGATGCTGCATCACTTTTTACTGGATTAGTAGCCTTTGCTTTGTCTGCAGGTACATTCCATGGTTTTGATTGAAATAGTGTAAAACTGGCGGTGGATATAAAAACCACGATTAAAATTAAGATGGATAATTTTTTCATTTGTAACATATTTTTATGACACAAAGATTAAAATTTGACCCGTTAAACATCAATGACTGCTATCATCAAAAAATATGATATTGATCATTAAAAGCATCTACTTATCAAATGATGCTCAATCCACTAACCAAAAGATCCTCTATCCCTTTGAGCTAAAAATTCCATAATCTAGAGATATTAAACCCAATGGTAAATTGACTTTTATTAAAATCATTATGATTAAAAACATTATTAGTTTGGGGGAGCAAATAGCCATAGTTACCTAAGAACAATTGAAAATCGTGTCCACTTGTTTTCATATCTAACCCAATACTAATATTAGGATTAGGATTGTTCATGGGATGCTGCGTAATGGGTTGATCATAATTTGCTATGACTGAAAGGCCAGTTGCTATGATATATCTTCCAGCTAAACTTACTGCTAAATGAGCATTATTTGTTTTGGGCTGTATTACATTATTGGCATCATAAAAAGCTTCCACATTATTGTAATAAGATAAACTAGGTGCTAATTGTAATGATAGCTTTTCAGTCACTTTTCTGGCGATAATAAGTTGTGAAAAATAACTAAATCGATCTTGAACGTTTACAATAGGTAAAGCACTATTTTTTTTCCTTGTATCCATCACGGTATTTGCAAATAAGGTTACGCTCACAGGAATTTTATTGTTTTTGGTTTGTTTTAAAATTGCATATTTTAAATTACCCGTTGTTTGCATTCTATCATTGGTAGCACCAAATCCTAATTGCACATCTTTCACAGGAACATAACTAAATCCCAAGAGCATATTCGCACTTGCGTATAATCCGGCTAAATCTTTCCAACCATTTTCGATAGTTCCAAAACGGTGTTGTATATCAAATTCAAAAGTCCCTTTAATTGGTACCATGACCGTTTGATTGTCTATAATATAATTACCTTCAAACGTATTTTTGACATACGCCATTTTTTTAGCCGCCGGCGCTAAGGGCTGAGTAGTATCTTGCGCAATCAATGAAGAACCTATTAAAATAAAAATGCCTGTAATGATAGGAAATTTTAATAGTTTAAAATAGGATGTATTTATTATTTTTTTCATTGGAATTAATTTAATTGTTTTTTGCTCCTTGTTTAATCCATGCATATATTTTTGCATTTATTTTTTCATCTGGGCCTTTACCGATAGGCATTACTGGACTTTTTTTACCAGTCAACCACATCATCAAAATACTATTATCGGGATCATTCGCTTTTAAATAACCTCCTTCAATAAGTGATTTATAGGCATTCGCACTTGACAAATCCGGAGCTTTCGAGCCTGAGACATGACATCCACTTATTGCGCAACTATTTGTTAGTATTGGTGTAATATCTTTTTCAAAACTCATTATTTCGGTAATACTACTTCCCGGGTTTACTACAATAGTTGAAGTTTTATAACATCCTGTAATAGCAAATATTGTGACTGCAAATAAGCCTAAGATGAATGCTATTTTTTGAGTTGACATACTTTTACTTTTAATCAATTAAGGAACCTATTTATTTTTTGAACTTCAACAAAAGGCCAGGTTGAATTGCATGTTGATAGTTAGATCTATTCCATACTGCAAAACCAAAAGGTTGATCTTGTAAACTTGAAAAGTCAACATCTTGTTTTAATACATCAGATGTTTTTAACCTTCTTTTATATTCAACTATGTAGCCTGTTCCTGTATATACGGTTGCACAATCAATATCTGCTCGGCCATTTTTAAGTGGAGATACAATCACAGAAGGTATACATTTCGCGCCAATTGGACTGGTAGCCGAAGTCCCAAAGCGTTGGTATTCACTACCTATATTTGGATCAATTGTCCCGCCAGCATAAGATAATACTCCAGTAGAACTTACCCCAGTTACTTTTTTTGCAGCACCACCAGATGTGGTATCTGAAATATTGATATAGCTACTTGTAGCACCTGGAATTACATATAACGGAACTGCTACACTGGCACCAGTGCCATCTAATTTTAAATTTTGAGTATTTGAATAAGAACCTTGCGTTGCATCTGCGGAATAGCCAGGTCTGTAAGGCCATGTGGTTGAATTACTTGTAACAGCAACATCATCAACGTGTCTTCCGTTTGCATTTCCTCCTGTGATATTAGTAATAGCAGGGCCGCCTGCCCAATCTTGATAATTGTCATCCATCTTGCCATAACTCAACCCCTTGCTTGGTTGCATCCACCACATATCTATTTTTTCTGAGGTACCATTAGTATAATGATTACCACTCGCAGAGTTTGATTTGTAAGTGGGTGATGTCACTAAACTATCTACCAAACCGGTTTTTGTACTTTTTACCAAAGTTCCTACTGTTGTATAATCCATATAAGGAGTAAATACATGGCAACTTGCATAACAGGTTTGAGTGGCAAATTTCGAAGTTGAATTATCAATATTCCATAGCATGGCAATTTTATCTTCTCCAAATCCATCACGTGTTAATACTCCATTTACATCAAAAGTTCGACTACTAGGTTCTTTTGTCCATAATTTAGTAGTAGGATCAAAATACCAAGGTGCTACTTTTTGACTTTGATCGGCATCCGCATATTGAGCTAAAAAATAAACGTATTGATCATCATACATGGCTTTTAAAGAAACCGGATATTTTTCTCCTACATATCCAGCAAACAATGCATTTCCTGGATCTGGAACTGCAGCAGTAAAATTGATTGCAGTTGCCTTTGCCCATGCAGTATCAATGACGCCATCTATGTTTGGAGCATTCGCAGTTTTTAATGCTGTTAATTCCGAAGTGTTAGCGGTAGCAGTGGGTGCTACAATTTGATCAGTTTTCGTACAATACATAAATGCCAACACTACAAAGGCAAATACTGATAAAATTTTAAAAATTTTCATACATATACAATTTATTGTTAGAGATTTAATTCCAATAGCAAAATTTGCAATAATTTTTGTGGACAATTCTGATGAATGTCAATTTTTAAAATGATTAATGTCATAAATAGATTCCTTTTTTGTAACTTTCACAGTATTAATTGAATTTTATGAATCCACATTTCATTTCGTTTAGCAATAAAATAAATTCACCTATTTTATTTAGATTCTTTTTAGCCACTAAACTACCTGCAGCTTTTTTTGCTGGTTTAAGAATCAAAGAGTTTGATGAAAATAAGTGTGTGGTTCGTATACGTTATTCCTGGTTTAGTATGAACCCATTTAAATCAATTTATTTCGCAGTAGAAGCTATGGCTGCCGAAATGTGTAGCGGAATGTTAGCCTTTTCGCAAGTATATAAACGCAATCCTAAAGTAAGTATGTTAGTTGTAAAGATGGAGGTAGCATTCGTTAAAAAAGCAACAGGTGTTGTGTTATTCACTTGTGAAGATGGCAAAGCCATTCAAGATTGTATCAATGAGGCCATTCAAACTAGAGAAGGAAAAACATTAATATGCAAATCGGTAGGACGTAATCAAAAAAATGAAATCGTAGCCGAATTTAATTTCACTTGGAGCTTTAAAGCAAAATAAAAGGGCTTACTGGTATTACCCAATAAACCCTTTTGTATTTTTACTCACTATTTTTAAACCTATTAAATCCTGATTCCTAAAGAAGAAAATGATTTAAAACGTTTTCGTTCCATTGGATTGAAAAATAAATCGAAAAGTATAATAACGTTGCTTAGTTAATTTATCTGCATCAGAAGCTGTCACAGGTAAAGTCACACCGCCTTTGTAATAATTAATAATTTCAAGTTTAGCATACTTGCCCGATGCAGTTTTAATCACTAATACCCTTCCCGCTAGTGGAGTCACTAAACTTGTGGCTTGATCATAGGTATACCAACCCTTGCCGCTACCATAAGGAATAGCATAAGATGCAGGCGCATTATCAGTTTTAAAAACTGAATCGGTAGGAATAGTTTTTAAGTCATCAAACAATCCAGTATACACAAAAGCACCGCCCATGCCAGTTCCACTGGTTCCGCCATTGATTAATATTTTAGTGGAAACAAAAGCAATATCCCACTTTGTAGAAGCGCTGTCTGTGTTAGGCACTATAGCATTTTTTTCTACACTGTAAAAAGTGTACTTCCCTGCACTATAGGGCATACCATTACTGGCAAGACCTAACACAGTATCGGCTGCCAAATCCTTCACTATTGTAGCGGTAAGAGGTGCTATTGCAGTGTCTTGATTTTTAGTACATGCAATCATTGAAATAGAGGCGATTGCAATTAAGGTGATTTTTTTAATTGTCTTTAACATAATTTTTACTTGTTGTGATTGATTTGATATTTAACTGTCATAAAATAAGTTCTTCCTGGAAGGTTTGGCAAATTGACTGCATCAATATAATTAGTGATATTATCACATCCTATTTGTACACCCCATCCGTTTTTATAATTTTTCCCAATGGAACTGTGAACTGAAAGATATCCATCTGCAAAACTGTCCCCATTATCAAAGACTTGATTCCCATTGGTATTATTCACTGCCCATTTGCTACGATATAAAAATCGCAAGTTTGCAAAGACGCCATTGTCGTTATTATAGTTCCATTTTAATTGCGCCTTGTGTTTACTATTATTGGGAAGTCCCACATAATCACTCATGGTTAATCTTCGGCTATTCCCATTAGCGTCTCTGGTATATACAGTACCAGCTTTAATTTGAGCTATTTGATCCTTGTCACCCGTAATCACTAACTGATATCCACCATTCACTGAAAATTGATTATTAATTTGTTTTCTAAATTCAAATTCTCCTCCTGTTGTATAAGCTCTTCCAATATTGAGATAGCTAAAAATTTGTGCCCCACTAGTATACGCTCCAACTTGTTGTACTTCAATTAAGTTTTTAATGTCATTTCTAAATAATTGAAAACTCAAATAAGTGCTTGCATTAGGTTCGATATCCCAAGCTAAATGTATCCCTGTTGAATATTCAGGTTGTAATATTTTTAATTGATAAAAATTATCATACAAGACTCCAACTTGACCTAATGTATTTAACTGTGTAATCACTTTTTGCGCTTGTGCAGAACCAAATACACTATAGCCGCCTGCTGCTGCATTGGTGAAATCTAAATACAATTGTCTAAAATCGGGTGCTTTAAAACCTTGTCCAATACTCCACTTTAATTTATGAACTGCATTTATTTTATATAGCATTGAAAACTTAGGACTAAAGGCGGATGCAAAGGCAACGTTTTCATCAAATCTTGCACCCGCTATAAAAGTCATTTTTTTGGTAGGTAACCATTCCCATTGTGTGAAAGCATATTGAATGGCGTTCGTTTTACGTAATTGTTCGCTATCATATCTACTACTTTTAACCCCTTCCATCACCGAACCTGCCCCAAAAATGGCATTGATATTTTTTCGAACTACCCAATCGGTTTGATTTTCGACACGTTGAAATAAATGATTTAATACATCCACATAAGGCGACCCGGATAAGGTTAATAAATCTTGTTTAGAATCATATTGAGTGAGATAACTTCTAAAACTGGTTTTTAATGAATTTGAAAAACGATGGTTTAAAGTGGCTGTCACATTGTAGTCATGTATATTTTCCTTTCCATTAGAATGGATGGTGACTCCTCCATTACTTACAGATATATCATTTTGTATTTGCTCGTTGGTATATCTAACACCTAACAACACGTTCGTATTCGTATTAATGGTATATTTTAATTGTTGATTTGTTGTATATCTAGTGATGGGAGTCGTCACTCTACTTGAACTATTAGGTCTTATACTATACCCATCGGTGCTGTAGTAATTGTAAAAACCTTGATAAAAAAGAGACTTACTATGAATTGCATTATCAACACTCATGTCCTCGGTTTGATACGTGCCGTATCTGGCAGAAACCTGAATAGGGATTTGCGTATTTTGATCCGTGATAATATTGACGACCCCTGCCATTGCTTCACTACCATATAAACTAGAAGACGGTCCTTTTACAATTTCAATTTTTTTGACATTCCCTAAAGCGATTCTATTTAAATCTAAAACACCTGCAGTTCTGCCCACCAAAGGCTCTCCGTTAATTAATATGATAGTATAGTCAGGATTTAGGCCTTGTAATTGAACCCCTGCACCAAAGCCACTTGTCATAGTAAGTCCTGGTTGTTCTTTTAATATATCAGTTAATCGTAATGAACCAGTTTGTTGAATAGTTTTAGCATTAATAATGGTAACAGGGACTGTAAGGTTGCTTAATTTACGCTCCGATCTTGTGGCAGTAACGACCACACTATCTCCTTGCAGTTGAATAGTATCTTTCAATACTTTGACTTGGCTAGTTACTATTAAAGGGAAGAGAAGAAAAAATAAAATTGCTTTGTTTTTCACTCCGCAAAGCTGACACAAATAAACTTTAATTAAAACAAAGTACTCTTATAATACACCCTACGAGTGCATATTTTGACACTATTATGACAAACATTAAATGGAATAAAAAAAAGAAATAAAATAGATGAGTTAACTCATAATTTTGTTTAACAAAAGCTAGCTTTTATCAATAATTTTTTGAATATTTTTTATTTCTGACACAGCTATGAAATATTCTAAAAATCTTTTATCATCCTCTTTTCTGACACTTACAATGAGCGATTGAGGGTTATTATTTAATAATTGATATTTTTCGTTGATAGTATTAATCACATCACTTCTTACCTTTTTTTGCAAACCAATATTTTTATCTTTAATACCTAGTACATGATTAATTTGATGAATTTCCACTTTCGTATTTTCTGCAGCAGCCTGAAGCAATAATTGAATTAATGAAGCTTCTACTCCTATAAAAGCCTGGCCAATCGATCTTGTTTTTAAAATTTTTAGTTGATTATTTTGAACTTTATTTTTAAACCTGCTATTAAAGAAATGAATAGTTGCAATCACAATAATTAATAAGATAAACGCCCCAATGATATACTTATCATACTCTTTATCGCGTCCCCAAATAGGAAAACCCAATTGCTCAAAGTTTTTGAGGTCAAATGCAATCTTATTAAAAGTTTGAGTAGAAGAATTGAAAAAGTAGATAGCTCCTTTATATTCAAAACAATTAGTCATCCCTATTCTGCGTACAAAAGTTTGATTAAAATCAGCCTTGGTGCATTTGTAAATTTTATTATTTGCAAAATCAAAATATATCATTTGATCTGCCACTACATGCATCATACCATTTTGAACTGGCAAAAAATTAGTAGAGCCCCCCGAATTAACCAACTTGACTGTTTCCGAATGCATAGTACCCAATAGGATCCATTTTTTTTGATTCAGGTCTAAATAAAAACTTTGATATGCTCTTTGTTTATCAAACTCACTTTCTTGCGTTAATCCAGCATTCATGGATTTTTGAAAGGGTACATAAATCTTCCCTTCTTTTTTAGAAAACCAATGCATGCCATACGTTATAATTTCATCGTTCAGTGGAAATATATCCCACTCCTTATCATTGTAATTAAACTTTCGCAAATGACCATTCGCGCGCCAAAATCCATACCCTCCATAACTATACAACTGGTTTTGATATAAAAAATTTAAACTGCCTATGTTATAGTTAATATTGACAGTTCTATCTAGTCTTTTAAAAACGGCCACCGAATCATAGTAATCTGATAGCTCAAAAACAAACCCCGTTTGCTGAATCATCAATAAAAGATGATTGCCTTCTTTAATAATCTCTTGGGCATTGGGGGTAAATATGGTACCCTCCGTAGGGATAATATGGTTTTCTATTGAAATATTAATATTTGCATCCAGCTCTTTAAACTCCAGTAATTGTCTTAAAAATGGAGTCATTTTGACTTTATAAACCGTATCTAAGTCTCTATTTTGTCCATAACCAATTCCCAAAAAGAGCAAATTTGCTATAATCAGTAAAAAATAAAATTTTTTATAACTCATTGATTTACAATATTTAACTAGGAAAGTAACGTATTATAATTTAGAAAATATATATCTAAGATAAGAAATAACCTATAAGTATACTTATTTGGTAACTTAAAATACTCACTTAAGTATATAAAAAATGCAATTTTGAGATAGCTTTTGGGGGAAAGCTACGGATTTTAAAAAGGCTACGGTTTACCGTGGCCTTTTTCGTTATTAGCCTGTTCCTTGCCCAATATTTACCTGTCATTTCTTTAAAAAGAGACCCTTGACTATATTACCCCATTGTTAACGAAGCTTGGTTCTTGTTAACAATTTAGTAATAATCGAAACCCGTTATTCCGGGTCCAAAAAGGGAAATTTGTAACACTTAATTAAAGTAAACAAAAAACTACTGTATGGACTTAAATTCAATCTTTAAAATCTTCCTTCCTAAGGATCGTGTATTTTTTCAATTATTTGAAGAAGTCGCTGAGCATGTATTTGAAATGGGTGTTAAATTGAAGGAGATGGTTACTGAACCAGATGCCGATAAGAGAGCGAATATTTTAGCTCAGATAGAAAACTTAGAACATACCAACGACGATTTGACGCACAACATTTTTACCGAATTGGGTAGAAATTTTATTACTCCTTTTGATAGAGAAGACATTCACTACTTAGCTACCTCTTTAGATGATATTGCTGATTATATTTATGCTTCTGCAAAAAAGATTAATTTTTATAAAGTAAATCCTAACGACACTGGTATTCACAAATTAGCTGAACTTATTTTGCAAGGGACTATTGAAACTAAAAAAGCAGTTCTTGGTTTACGCAATATGAAAAATATAAAAGAGATGACTGAGGCTATGATTAAAGTGAACAGTATTGAAAATCAAGCAGATGATGTATTTGATATGAGTATTGAGCGATTATTTGAACAAGAAAACGACTTTAAAGAAGTCATCAAGAAAAGAGAAATTTATCAAGTTCTTGAAATAGCTACCGATAAAATCGAAGATGTTTCCAACGTAATTGAATCTATCATTATCAAGTACGCTTAATTTAATTCAAGATGACTTTATTAATTATCATTATAGCGCTTGCGCTTATATTTGACTATATCAATGGATTCCACGATGCGGCAAATTCCATTGCAACTGTGGTTTCAACTAAAGTGTTGACCCCATTCCAAGCGGTTTTATGGGCTGCCTTATTTAACTCCATCGCTTTTTGGATATTTAAGGATCACGCTGTTGCCAACTCTATTAGCAAAACGGTTTATAAGGATTTTATCACTTTGCCTGTTATTTTTTCAGGTTTATTAGCCGCTATTTTTTGGAACTTACTTACCTGGTGGTATGGCATTCCATCTTCTTCCTCTCACACTTTGATTGGTGGATTTGCAGGGGCTGCAATTGCGCATGCACTTATGATTAAAGGATTTGATTTCCCTTGGTCAAAAATTGTCGATTCAGATACCATCATGAAAACGGTATTGTTTATATTCTTAGCGCCTATCATAGGAATTGTAATTTCAATTTTTATTACCGTAGTGACTATCATGCGCAATGTGTGGCTTCGACTTGTCATTATTGCAGTAGTGACTTTAGGTACCGTTTTAATTTTCGACAATTTCGAAGAGACTAAAATGAACGACAATGTTCAAAAATTTTACGGCATAGATAAATACAAAAAAGAAGTTGGAAATTTAAAAGAAGATTTAGCTAAAAATGCAAACGATACTATCTTGCTTTCAAAGCTTGCATTAAACGAAGAAAAATTAACTAAAGCAACGGCTACTTATAATCATATAAAGCCATACGTTGATAATTTCGATAATTTGAGTGCGGATAAAATTGCTAAAACTGCACAAGATAGTGGTTGGTTAAAAAACGCAGCCATTAGTAAACTAAAAGATGCGGTAAGAAACGCGAACGATTTTTTAGTATTAGAAGCTAAAGCACCTGAAAATAAAGAATCAAAAGAAGAATATAAAATTGCTTCTGAAAAAACGGAAGGTTATAAAGCGCCTCTAAAATTATACTTAGAAGGAGCTATCAACCTAGATTCTGCTTTGGTTTTAGTGAACGCCATTTATCCCATTCAAGAAAAAAATATAGAAAAAGTTGAAGCTAAAATTACTAAATTCAATATTGAAAAAACTTTTTCGGATGAAATTGACAAAGCAGATAACTCCATCATCGTATATGGTATTATTGGTGCTTCTATTTTATTCATGATAATATATTTATATGTAGAGAAAATAAAAACCCCTACTGCACATAGTGTTGCGTACATGTTTAAAAAATTACAATTATTTAGCTCTGCTGCCTTTAGTATTGGTCATGGTGGTAACGATGCTCAAAAAGTAATGGGTATTATTGGTGCGGCTTTAATTGCTAGTGGAAGTATTCAGGACTTTAGTCAACTGCCAAGTTGGGTGCCTGTTGCATGTTATTTAGCTATTGGTTTAGGTACCATGAGTGGGGGTTGGAAAATTGTAAAAACAATGGGGTCTAGAATCACCAAAGTGACTCCATTAGAAGGGGTTGCCGCTGAAACTGCTGGTGCCTTTACACTATTCTTCACTGGACAAATGGGTATTCCAGTATCTACCACACATACTATTACAGGATCCATTATAGGAGTAGGTGCTACTAAACGTTTAAGTGCAGTAAGATGGGGTGTCACAACTAATTTACTGTGGGCTTGGGTATTAACTATCCCAGTGAGTGGTGTATTAGCTGCTATAACTTTTTATATCGTCCATTACTTTACAAAATAATAAAGTCGATAATTATAAATTACTTCAAATCCTTCCCGTTGCACGGGAAGGATTTTTTTTCGCAATTGTCCTACTTACTCTTCGTTATCTCTTAAATTTGCTTGCATGCAAAATCGAGCAAGTATATTAGGTTTATTAATGATATTGCTGACCCATTTAATTTATGGGCAAGACACAAGCTATAAGCCACTTGCAACAGTAGTTGTATCTGCCAACAAATTAACCGAAAAGCGGATTCAATCTCCCGTTGCGATTTCTATTTTATCCCCCAGGCAGATTCAAGAAACCAAAGCCCCACGCCTCGATTATCTCTTAAATAAAGTAAGCGGCGTTTATATGCCTACTATTGGCAATGAACAACATATGATGTCCATACGACAACCTATATCTTTAAAAGGTCTATACTTGTATTTAGAAGACGGTATGCCCATTCGAACGAGTGGATTGTTTAGCAGTAATGCATTTATTGAAATTAATACCGATGCCATTTATTCCATTGAAGTGTTAAAAGGACCTGCCTCTGCATTATATGGTGCGGAAGCGATTGGAGGCGTGGTGAATATTTTAACTCAGCCAATAATCACCCAAAAACAACTCACACTCACGAGTCAAGTGAGTCATGTGGGTTATAAAAAAATAAGTCTGCATAGTGCAATTCCTAGCAACAAAGGAAGTTGGGATATTACAGGATCCTGGACCGATCAAAAAAATGGAGTCACCGAATATAGTGACTATCAAAAAAAAGCAGCAAGTATGAAGCACCATTTTACAATTACAAAAAAACTAAGTGGTTATCAAACACTGCAGTATATTGACTATTACACACAAATGACAGGCTCTTTGGATAGTATTAAGTTTTTCCAAAAGAATTTTAGCAGTCAACAAACTTTTACTTATCGACAAATTAATGCTTTAAGGTTTCGCGAAAATTTGCAATATGAGTGGAATCAAAATTCCATCACTACATTCAATGCGATGTATCGAAACAATACCATGGATCAAAATCCTACTTATTCCATTGCTTCTACAAGTAATCCAACTAAATTTAAAGGCCAAGTGAATAGCAATCATTTTGATTCTTATGTGGTAGATGTTCAACACAGATGGAACTTGAATGCTGTACATAGTAAATTGATTGTAGGTGGATATTTGGATGTTACTCAACAAAATTTAGTGGCCCATTATATTGATATATATAAGGACACCACGCTAGGGAAATACACAGGATTTAATTACCCCATCAAAGATTCTCTTATCACCTCCTATCACACCAATATTAGCAATAAAGCTTTATATGTGAATTGGATAAGTGATATCAGTCCTTCTATTCATTTTAATATGGCTATGCGTTATGATGATTTTGCATATGCATTTACCAATGAACTCACTTCTGGAACACCCAGTGCTACTAATCATTTCACACGTTTTACACCTAAAATAGGAATCACCTATAACAAAAATAATATAGGAGGCTATATAAATTATAGTGAAGGATTTGTTCCTCCGCAAATCACCGAAATATACAATGCTATTCGAGTACCTTATTTATTACCTCAGCAATTTACCAATGCCGAAATAGGCGGATGGGGTCATTTTAATAAGCTGTACGCTGAAATATCTGTGTATCAATTAAAAGGTAATAATGAAATCATCTCAGTGCGACAAACAGATGGCGTAAACTTAAATCAAAATGCAGGAGGGACTAAACATATTGGTGTTGAATATCAATTTAAGTATGCATTAAAGCCCACTCTAGGAATTTTATGGAATGGAACTTATGCGAAACATAAATATATAAATACTCAAATAAAGGGAGTAGATGTGAGCGGAAATGAAATGAATGCTGCGCCACATTTTTTCAATAACCTCACTTTACAGTGGAAGCCCATTAAAAATATTTTTACTTCTGTAGAGTGGATGCATCAATCCAAATATTTCATGGACGAAACCAATGTCACCGCCTACCCTGGATTTGATGTTGCCAACCTACGCATGAGCTATCAGTTCAAAAGATCTGAAATTTGGTTGCATATTTTAAACCTTACGAATGCCTATTATTCCACCATGGCCACTAAAAACTTTAGCGTGAAAGGGACTAGCGCCTATTCTTACTACCTGGGAGACGCAAGATCTATCGGTATGGGTTGGAGATGGGATATCATAAAATAAGCAGCCCGAGGGCTGCTTATTTTAAAAAAATTTATTTATAAATTCTTTAAAAACTCTTTATAAAAAATTCGAAAAACCTTTTTCTCAAAAAGAGCACCTTTCTAAAAAGGAGATGATATCTTAAAAAAAGAAAATTGAATTCACTCTCATTAGAAAATCAAAGCAGGATTCATTATCAAAGATTAATTAAAATTCCCTCCTGTTCTAAACTGCATACCACCACCTCTTTGCATGCCTTTCATTAACTCTTGCATGCTATCCATAAATTTCGCACGATTCATTTTTTCACCTTTAGTAGGTTGCTTTAATTCCTTCGCACTAAATTTAGTAGTATACTCTTGTGCAGTAATAATATTATTGCCGTTATCGCTGTCTACTTCTAAAATAGCACCTGGTAAACCAGCATAAGTATCAGGACCTACAGAAACAGGAATAGATTCCGTATACCAAACTGTTATTTCAATTTCTTTAGGTTTAGCTGCAGCGCTATCTGGATTACCCCCGCGATTAATATTGACTCCGCCAATATTAATACTTCCACCACCACGATTAGCATCACCTCCGCGATTTCCTTCACCACCACGATTACCACCACCACCACCAAAACGCATTGTTAATTGTTGTGGCACAATAGAAGTCGTTGCTTTTTTACAAACATACTTTGCAATAGTTTTAGTTTCCTCCGACAATTTCCACTTTAAAGGTTTTAATGTGTCCATGATTAAATAATCTTTTTCAAATAGAGAACGTGCCTCCAATTGAACTTGAGTATTTAAATCAGTATAGATAGTCGTCTCAGGCATTCTAAACATCATACGCATACCGCCACGCTCTCCGCCACCACCACCGCTGTTCGCAAACGGATCTGGTGCTTCATCATCAGGTATCGTCTTGAACATACTTGCTTGTTCATTAAAAATAAGTTCAAATTTTTCGGTTCTGAACTCAGGAATTCTAGCCCTCATTTCGGGATCTGTAATCATTCGACGCATATTTGTTTTACGTTCGAATATTAATTTACCTTCTTTTACTTGTGCAAATACGGTAGTAAAAGCAATAAGCATCATAGAAATCAATAGAGAAATTTTACGCATATATATTTTTTTAAACTCGTTAAAATTAATTAATTCATTCGAATCATCACATTTCTGTTATTCCCACCTAAGCCAGATTTTTGTAAGCTATAAATAAAGCTTAACAAGAAATATTGGTTAATCACATTATAGTTTTGATCCACAATCTGGTTTTGAGATACATTACGGCTAATGCCTGCATTCTTATTTAAGATATCAAAGGCACTCGCTTTTAATTCAGCACGCTTATTTTTCATGAAGAATTTTGAGAAAGAAGCATTCCAAATAGGAATGGCTGTGTTAAATCCTTCTGCACGGCCCGAATTTATTGTGTAATTAAATGATTGATTTAACACCAAATTAAAAGGCAAGTAATTGGTTACATCTGCACCATACACCCTTGTTAAATAATTGGTATTTAAAGTAGGTGTAATTTGATTGTTGGTATTGCTAAATGAATATCTCGCAGATAAATCAATATCTATTACATCTTCCTTTTGGAAGTTGTAAGTGATGGAAGGGCCATATGATTTAGTCACAATGGTATTTAACAGTGAGTTGGTGTAAGAAATATTATTACTAAATCCACTGCTTAATCCAAAGTTTAAACGAGAATATAATTTTTTGATACCAAAACCATAGTTCACACTTCCGTTCACTCTATAAGATCCATTTACGTTCACAGGTCTTGAAAGCGTTACTCTACTGGGTAAAATACTATCGTAGTTCACAATAGAATTATTAGTAGAAGAGGCGTTTAACAAAGCAAAGAAGTTGCGTTGAGAAATAATTTTTGAAGAGAAGAATCGGATATTCAAATTGTTAACATAACTACGTTTCAAATCGGGATTACCAATGGTTTGACGGTTGATATTAGACTGATCTAATACCGGTTGTAATTGTGTAATAGAAGGTTGATTCGTAGAAGTACGATAATTAATATTCAAGTTTTTAGTTTGAGAAAAATTATATTGAAACATTGCCGAAGGTAAGATATCCTGAAAATCCTGATTCAATTTGGTTTTAGCACTTACATTCTCTCCATTTAATTTTGCATTTTGTAATGAAAATCCTGTGGAGAAATTAAATTTACGTTGATTCGTGCGATAGTTCATTCCACCCCCTGTATAGGTATATTCACTGTTAAATTCGTTGGTTAAACGCGTGTTTAATGTTTCAGTAGTTCCTAAGTCATATACTTTTTTACTGCTGCTTCCTAAGCTTTTACTTAAATAAGCATTCATTTCCAATAATGACTTCTTACCCAAAGGTTCGGTGTACACTACGTTTGCCGAAAAAGTAGTGGTATTACCATTTCTAGTGTTACGTTGATTTAAAAGAGAATCTTTAGTCACTTTTCCTAAAGTATAAAACAGCTGATCTGTTAACTGTGTGCCATTAGAACTAGATTCATTATAACCATTCGTAATAGTAGATGACATGGTACGGCCCTTCTTAGCAAACTTTTTTCTTAATAATAAAGTATTCGAAAAATTAGTTGCATCTGTTGCACTGGTAGATTTAGTAGTACTAGAATTTGTCATTGTCCCATCTGGCAAGAAAGTTTGAGAACTTGAATTGCTTTCTGAACTACTATTTGATCTACCAATACTAGGAGTCAACTTAAAAGAAAAAGTTTCAGATACTTTATGATCCAAACTCATTCCAATATTTTGTTGTTGGTTCTTAGAAGTGCTTGTAGAATTATCTTTTCTATTAAATAAATTTCCTGGCGTTAAATTTTGAGTATAAGAGTTACTAATGTTGGTGCGTTCTATATCACTTATAGAAGTGTTCGCATTAAAATCGGTTTTCTTTTGATTAAACACATTGGAATAATTTCCACCACCCGATAAAGTAGTTGCTACCCCTGCGGATCCAGCATCACTGCCACCACCGCCGCCGCCGCCAAAGGAAATTGTTACCCCTCCGCCACCGCCTGGTCGGCCACCACCACCACCGCCATTAAAACTAGAAAAATCTCTTTGAGAGAAATTTTGACGATTGGTATTATTCGCACCACCAATGATTGAAAATTGTTCGTCGTTATTTAATCGATTCAAGTTTCCTTGAAAATCATATCTGCTTGGAGTTCCGGCACCGCCTGTTAATTTACCAAAATTGGATTGGTTTCTATCTTTCTTCACTTTCAAGTTAATCGCAGTTTCTTCTGTACCATCATCTATGCCTGTAAACATCGCTTGATCGGATTTACGATCATACACTTGAATTTTATCAATCGCATCTGCTGGTAAATTTCGAGTGGCCATTTTAGGATCTCCGGTAAAAAATTCTTTTCCATTCACAAATACTTTGGTCACCGCCTTCCCGTTCACCGTGATAGCTCCAGATTTATCTACTTCTATACCCGGCATCTTTTTTAATAAATCTTCTACCACTGCATTGGGCGCAGTTTTAAAATTCTCCGCATTAAATTCAATAGAGTCTCCATTAATTACTACTGGGGCACGACGAGCTGTCACTGTTACCGTTGACATGGTTGCTGCATCTTGCAAGTAAATGGTATTTAAATTAATATTGGCATTTTTCCCGGTTTTAAAAGCCACCCAAATAGGAGCATATCCCACATAGGAAATAGATAATAAGTATGCTCCGGCAGGGATATTTTTAATAGTAAAATGTCCCTGATCGTTAGACCTAGCAAAACTTACTAAAGCAGAATCCTTAGCATGTACAATAGATACTGTTGCTGAGGATAAAGTACGTTTTACGAGACTATCCATAATGGTGCCTTCAACAGTAAAATTTTGGGCTTTAGCCATTATGCTTAATAGAGCAAAAGTGCTCACTAAGAGCGTTTTAAACAAGCTGTTTTTATTCATTTTGTAAAATTACGACTCAATTCGTAAATATTTAATTTTCAATAATTTTTAACCCTTTTTTTATATAAACGGCGCCCTTTTTTTGGATGAGCGGTAATATGGTTGGCACTGATAGGATTTCTATTTGTCTGAATTCAGTAACTTACTTAAAATTATATCCTATGAGAATCGTCTCTTTGACTCTTTTTTTAGCATTGGGTTTAAGTGTTCAGTCACAAGTAAAAGACAACGCACCCAAAGCAACTACTTCCTTTACGCAGTATAAAGGATTGCCTTTAAAAGCAACACGTGCAGTGCCTCTAAAAACTTCCGAGGGCACTTGGACTTCCGTAAGTTTAAGTCCCGATGGAAAAACCATTGCATTTGATTTGATGGGGGACATTTATACCTTACCTATCGAAGGAGGAAAAGCCATTGCAGTGACCAAAGGTTTAGCATATGATAACCATCCTAGTTTTAGTCCGGATGGAAAAAGATTATTATTTATTTCGGACAGAGGGGGTGCCGAAAATTTATGGTACATCGACATGGTGAAAAAAGATACCGTGGCGTTGACCGAAGATGTGAATCAAAATTTTCCAGGAGCGGTATATACCCCCGACGGAAATTATATCGTGTATTCCAAAGGACGCAGAAATAACAAATTGTATTTAATGCATAAAAATGGTGGAGCAGGCACGAGTTTGATTGCTGCACCTGCTAATTTAAAAACCATTGATCCAGCGGTAAGTCCCGATGGTAGATATATTTATTATAGTCAACGTAATGGTGCTTGGAATTACAATGCTATGTTACCACAATATAGTATTGGTGTGTATGATCGCGAAAAAGCAACCACACGTACCATTGCTTCACGTTATGGTTCAGCATTTACACCTGTTTTATCAAAGGATGGAAAATGGATGGTGTATGGTTCTCGTTTTGAAGATAAAACCGGTTTAGTAAAACGTAACTTAATCACAGGGGAAGAAAGTTGGTTGGCCTATCCAGTACAAAGAGATGATCAAGAATCTATTGCTGTGCTAGGAGTATTGCCTACTATGGCTTTCACGCCCGATAGCAAATCTTTGATTGCATCTTACGGAGGAAAAATACATAGTATTAATATTGAAAATGCAGAACAAAAAGAAATTGAATATACGGTAGATGCTCAAATTGAAATGGGCCCTGAAGTATTATTTAAATACCCAGTGAAAGATACTTCTGCTGTTTTAGCAACACAAATTAGAGATGCAGTTCCTTCACCTAATGGCAAACAACTTGCCTTTACAGTGTTAAACAGATTATATGTGATGGACTACCCTAATGGCACACCTAAAAGATTGACAAAAAATAATTTTACCGAAGCACAACCTGCATGGCATCCTAATGGGAATGAAATATTTTTTAGTACTTGGAGTGATCAAGGAGGAAGTATAAAGCATGTGAATATTAGCACTGGGCAAGAAACTACAATCACTAAAGAAAATGCATTATATCAGGGAGTAGCCATTGACCCTTCTGGGAAAAAATTAGTGTTCAATAGAACTTCTGCACAAAAATTTAAAGATTCAAAAGATCCTAATTATGACGATAATGAAGATGAGATATGTTGGTTAGATTTAAGCAGCAAAGAAATTCATGTGATTGATAAAGCGAATGGAAGATATAACGCCCATTTTAGTATGAATGATAATCGCATTTACTTAAATAACAATGGTCGTTTACTTTCTATTGCATGGGATGGTACCGATGAAAAAGAAATTGCTAAAATTACCGGCATCACTACCTTTGGCAGTATTCCTGAACATCGAGGCAAACCCGCTGCTGACGCATGTATTGTGCCTCAAGTGATAGAAGAAGAGGATGACGCGGCAAAAGAAAATAACCCTCCTTCTAATGCGAATAATATTTACATTTCTCCATTAGGAAAAGCGGCTATTGCACAAGTGAATAACAATATTTATTATGTTACTATTCCGCAAACTGGAAAGTCGGTAGAAATTTCGGTGGCCGATGCTAAATCGGCAGCATTCCCTAGTAAAATTTTAACCGAAATGGGAGGCGAATTTCCAAGTTGGGAATCCAATGGAAAAGTGATTCATTATAGTTTAGGGGCTGCTCATTTTACGTATGACATTGATGCTTCTTATGCTTTTGATGATAGTCTTGCTACTGCTAAAAAATTAGAAGAGACTGCTAAAAAAGATACCACTGTTAAGAAAGTAGATAAAAAAGAAACGCCTAAGTTTAAAGCAACCGAAAATTGGGTGAAAGTATATTATCCAAAAGATATTCCGAATTCAAAAATGTTATTCACTAATGCACGTTTGATCACGATGAAAGGAGATGAAGTGATTGCGAATGGAGATATTTATGTCGTGAATAATCGTATTCAAGCCATTGGAAAATCAGGAAGTTTAAAAGTCGCTCCAGGAACACAAAAAATAAATGTGTCTGGAAAAACCATCATTCCTGGTTTTGTAGATGTACACTCTCATATGTGGCCAAGTTGGGGAATGCACAAAAATCAAGTTTGGATTTACGCAGCCAATTTAGCTTATGGAGTTACCACTACACGTGACCCACAAACCGCTACCACAGACGTTTTAACTTATAGTGATATGGTGGAAGCAGGTATGATTGTAGGACCAAGAGTGTATTCCACTGGACCTGGTGTAGGATATTGGGCATACAACTTAAAAGATTCTGCACAAGCAGAATCGGTATTAGCACAATACTCTAAATACTATAATACTAAATATATTAAAATGTATTTGGTAGGAAATCGTAAACACAGACAATGGGTGATTCAAGCTGCAAAAAATCAACAGTTGATGCCTACTACCGAAGGGGGATTAGATTTCAAATTAAATATGACCAACTTATTAGATGGATATCCTGGACATGAACATTCTATTCCTATCTATCCTTTATACAATGATGTGATACAATCTATTGCTGCTTCTAAAATGATTGTAACGCCCACATTATTAGTTTCATATGGTGGACCGTGGGCCGAAAATTATTATTATGAAAATGAAAATCCATATAAGGATCCTAAGATGCAATTTTTTACACCTTATGAAGAATTAGCAAGTAAATCACGTCGTCGTGCTACTTGGTTTTTACCGGAAGAACATGTGTTTCAAAAACATGCTGCCAGTATGAATAAATTAGTAGAAGCGGGTGGCTTAGCGGGCATTGGAAGTCATGGACAATTACAAGGGCTAGGTTTTCATTGGGAATTATGGTCCATGCAAAGTGGTGGTATGCGCAATATAGATGCATTGAAAACAGCTACGATAATGGGCGCTACTGGATTGGGTTTAGATAAAGATTTAGGAAGTTTAGAAGCCGGAAAATTAGCTGACTTTATCATCTTAGATAAAAATCCATTAGATAACATTCGTAATACCAATACCATTCGCACGGTGATGAAAAACGGTCGTTTATACAGTGGGGATTCTTTAAATGAAATTGCTCCAAATCAACGTCCTTTAGATAGATCTGAGTGGTTAGATAAAAAACCTACTACGAATACTAAAGTGAAAGATTAAAAAGAGTATAATACTAAAATTAAAAATTTCAAAGTCAAAACGATTGTGATGTCAAACTCTAGAAGAAAATTTTTACAATATAGTGCACTACTATTAGCGGGCGCGAGTATGAAACCCTCCTACCTTCTTGCACAAAAAGAAACTGCAATGAAGAAACTAATTGGCATACAATTATATTCTGTTCGCGCAGACATGTTCAAAAATCCTTTGGCCACTTTAAAAGCCATATCTAAAATGGGCTATGAATATGTGGAGCATGCAAATTATGTAGATAGAAAATTATATGGCTATACAGCGAGTGAATTTAAAAAAGTATTAGATGATACCGGATTACATATGCCTAGTGGCCATACCGAATTACTAAATGCTCATTGGAATAAAAGCACTAAACAATTTACAGATGAGTGGAAATATACAGTAGAAGATGCAGCTACCTTAGGGCAACAATTTGTGATTAGTCCTGGCATGGATGAAAATGTACGCAAGTCCTATGATGGATTGATGCGCTTTTCGGAATCATTTAATAATGCAGGCGACTTATGTAAGAAATTTGGAATGAAGTTTGGCTATCATAATCATAATTTTGAATTTTCTGAAAAAGTAAATAACCAATTAATGTATGATATCATCGTTAAAAATACGAACCCAAGCACCGTCATTATGCAATTAGATACCGGCAATATGTATGGAGCAGGTGGTCGTGCTAAAGAATGGATCGAAAAATACCCAGGTCGTTTTCCTAGTTTTCATGTGAAGGATGAAATCAAAGCAGAAAAAGGAGAAATGGGGGATGGATATGATAGCACTTTATTAGGAAAAGGCGTGATTGACACCAAAGGCCTTTGCTTCTTAGGTAAAAAAATGGGTGGTACACATCATTTTATCATTGAACAAGAATCTTATCAAGGACTTACCCCACTGGAATGCGCTAAAATCAATTTAGCCACCGTAAAGGGTTGGAACTTATAGTCTACTTGACAACTTAATAAGTCAACTTTCAGACTTTCATTAAAAATCGAATATAAAAAGCACTACCCTAGGGTGGTGCTTTTTTATTAACTTTAGAAAGAAAAAATGATGTCTATGAAAAAGCAAACTGCAATTATAAATTGCCTATCGTTGTTTGTCCTACTTATAATAAATCAAACTAGTTTCGCTCAAAGCAATAGCACTATCGAAAAAGCAAGATGGCAAAAGCATGCACAACAAACGACCATCATTAGAGATGAATGGGGAATCCCACATATATATGGTAAAACCAATGCCGATGCTGTTTTTGGATTGATGTATGCTCAATGCGAAGAAAATTTTGAACAAATTGAATTAAACTATTTAGAAATGCTTGGACGCACTGCTGAAGTGAAAGGTGCGAGTGCGATTTACGAGGATTTAATGATGCGATTAATACAAGACAGTGTAGCGGCTATTCATGATTTTAATAGTAGTCCTTTATGGTTAAAGGAATTGCTCATTGCTCATGCAGATGGATTAAATTATTATTTATCAAAACATCCTGAAGTACATCCTAAAGTGATTCAAAAATATCAACCCTGGTATCACTTAATGTGGACCGATGGAAGTGTTTCTCCCACTCGAACTGGCGGTTTAAAAACAGTAGACGTAGAAAAATTTTATAGTAGAGATGCTTCTTTAGCAATTGTAAATGTGTCAACATCCAATCATAATTCTACTAGTGAACTCACTCCTAAAATAGAAATCACTGCCCCTTATGATATGGAAGAAAAAACATTAAAAGGTTCTAATGGATTTGCCATTGCACCCAATCATAGTAAAAATGGGAATGCTATGTTATATATCAATCCGCATGTGCCCTTTTATTTTCGCTCCGAAATGCACATGGTGAGTGAACAAGGTTTAAATGTGTACGGCGCTGTGACTTGGGGTCAAATGTTTATCTATCAAGGATTCAATGAACATTGTGGTTGGATGCATACGAGTAGTTATGCAGATGTTGCGGATGTATTTGAAGAAAAAGTAACTAAATCAAATACAGGTTGGGTATATGAATATGAAAAGGTAAACTACCCTGTTAAAGAAAAAAATATTCCTATTAGTTATTCCGAAAATGGAACCATCAAAACCAAACCCTTTGTTACTTATGTTACCGAACACGGACCAGTGATGGGAATGCGCAATGGAAAATGGTTGAGTTTAAAAGAAAATAATCGTTCTTTAAAAGCATTAGAAGAATGTTGGATACGCACCACTTCCAAGAATTTACAGGAATACCAAAAGGCTTTAAATTTATTAGCTAATAATAGCAATAATACGGTGTATGCAGATGATCAAGGTAATATTGCTTATTGGCATGGCAATTTTATTCCTAAACGAAACCCACAATATGATTATACTTTGCCTGTAGATGGTAGTATCAAAAATACCAATTGGTTAGGCGTACATTCCTTAAATGAAATTGTACAAAGCATCAACCCTGATAATGGATGGTTACAAAATTGCAATGCCACTCCTTTTACGATGGCAGGCAACATGAGTCCTTTAGCAAAAAATTACCCATCCTACATGGCACCCGATGGTGAAAATGGAAGAGGCATTAATGCAGTTCGTTTGTTAGAAAAAATAAATAAAATTGATATAGACGACTTAATTAAAATTGGATACAATCGTCATTTAACTGCTTTTGATGTTTTACTTCCTTCCTTTATTCAAGAAGCAAGAAGTATGAATTTGAATCCTGACATGAAAAAAGCAGTAGACTATTTAGCCAATTGGGATCATGATGCTGCCGCCAATTCGGTAGCCACTGCCCTTGCGATTGAATGGGCGACCAAATGGTCTAGTGAAATTCCTCCAGCAACGACCGAAGAAGGGGGAACACAAGTGTGGGCTAGGTATCAGCGCATGGTCAAAGAAGTTTCTATCGAAAAAAAGTTATCACTTTTAAGTACTACTTTAATTCAATTGGAAAAAATGTATGGTACTTGGGAAGTAAAATGGGGTGATATCAACAGATACCAAAGAGTGAACCCAGGTGAAAAGTTAGATGATAATAAGCCTAGTTGGTCTGTCGCACAAGCTTCTTCTAAATGGGGCTCTCTCCCTTCCTTTGAAAGTAAAAGAGTAGATACTAAAAAAAGATATGGGTACACTGGCAATAGTTTTATTGCTGCCGTTTCCTTTGGGAAAAAATTAGAAGCTAAAACTGTGATTACGGGTGGTCAAAGTAAATATGCCAACAATACTCATTTTACAGATCAAGCTGAAAGATATATTGAAGGCAATTTTAAAACCATCCATTTTTATAAAGAAGATGTTTTAGCACATAAAGTCACATCATACAAACCAGGATTAGATAAGTAATGATCATATAACTTCGTCAAAAAAGCAATCTTCACTAAGCCTGCTACATTTTTAACATCAAACTTTTGCATCAGTTTAGTTCGGTGTCCCTCCACCGTGCGTTTGCTATGTCCTACTTCATAGGCAATTTGTTTGGAAGAAGCTTCTTGACAAATTCTTACTAATATATATTTATCATATACGGTTAATGCCTGCATGCATTCTATTTGTTTTATTTTTTCCATTTGATTTACTAAATCAAATACTTTTTGGGCAATGGTACTACAGAAATATATTTTATCCATTTGTGCCATCTGTAAAGCTTTCAACCATTCTTCCTTGGAAACGTTTCTTGAAACAATCACCGAAAAGCCAATATCTACCAAATGATATAAGTTCAAATCATCTTCCTCATGATAAAGAACCATGATGGGTATTGTTTTTTTATGGGCGACAATGGATTGAATTTCTGCCAGATTATTTAAATGAAGCATCCCACTGTCTAATACCAATATTTTAGGTAAATCACTTTGATATTGATGTTCATGAAGTAATTCCTGTAATTCTGATAAGCTTCGAATAATACAAGAACCTTTAAATTGAGTGGACTCATCTAATAAAGAATGACATCCTAAAGCATACACTGCTTGTTGATCACATATGATTACCTGACTTTGCATATCAAATGGGGTTAAATGGATGGATAAACTGGTTTATGTAAGTAAATAAACAGGATGTTTATAATAGTCTGATTCACAAACATCTAATGATATATCAATGGTCCCTATTTGTATGATAAAGGGCCCTAATCATGTTTTTTCTATTTATTTAAAATGAAAGCGAATACCATAGAAGGGTATGGGTATTAAATAAACCCCTATAATAATTTGTTAGTATTATATATTTTATAACTTCAATGATAATTACTAACCCTATACACTATCGTTAACCCCTTTGCGTAACCTATTTTATCCCTTTGTTCCTGTAGGACATTTAAAAGTTTGGGTGCTTGCTCCCGCACTGGATAATCCAGATCCTAACCTAGCTTACTACTATGACTTTAGTCAAAGTATTGAGGAATATACGCGTGTATTCAAGGAATTAGATCTTCCTTGGCAATGGCAACCCGTTACTTTAGAGTCTTATAAAACTATAGTACAAGAGATCGCACAGGAACGTGCCATAGGTAACTTTTTCCCTGTAGTGCTCAACTTATGTGATGGAGATGAAATTAATGGAGCACCAGGACTGTCTGTCATTAAAGCATTAGACGATAAAGAATTGGTATATACCGGGGCGACCGATTATTTTTATGATATCACGACTTCTAAAATACCAATGAAGAAAGCTTTTGATCAAGCAGGTGTGCCTACTCCTAAATGGGCTGCCATCAAAACAAAGGAAGAGGTAGATACCCAATCCATTATTCAACAATTAGGAAGTCCTTTGATAGTGAAGCCTGCTGTATCTGGTGGAAGTTTGGGGGTAGGTGTCAAAAATGTGGTGGAGAATGAAACTGATTTACAAGTTCAATTAGATAAAATGTTCGAAGGCTATCGTGGTTGGAACTTATCTACCGATGGCATTATTGCGGAATCCTTTATTCAAGGACCTGAATATACAGTGATGATTGTGGGATCCTATCATCAACCTGAATATGCTAAAATTTATCCTCCTGTAGAAAGAGTTTTTCATGCATCTCTTCCTGAAAAAGAAAAGTTTTTATCCTTTGATCGGCTTTGGGAAATTTATGAGGACGAAACGCCCATGCCCGCTGGCGAAAATTTTTATCAGTACCAAGAAAGTCCTAAAGAAACGCAATTAGAGATACAAAAAATTTCTTGGGATGCTTATGCAGCAGTCAATGGAACTGGTTATACTCGTATTGATGTTCGCGTAGATGCTAATACGGGCATCCCTTATGTGCTAGAAGTAAATGCACAATGCGGTTTAAGTGAAGACGAAGACTATACTTCTATCGGTGCTATTTTAAGATATGCCAATCAAAGTTTTACCGAATTAGTAGTTCATATTATTAATGACGCTTTTGCAAGAAGAAAAATTTAAACTTATGCGCGCGCTTCCTATTTTAAATAATGCTGATAGTTTTAAAGGATTAAAAATTTGTGTTTTGCAACCCGACTATTCTACATCGGGAGTAGATTATCAACATTATGATCCTAAGCGTGACTTATCTGTCATCCTGCCTGAAGCACATATTCATCATGCGTTTTTAAATAAACTCACGACCTACCAACAATTAAAAGAATTAAAAGAACAAAATTTTGATATTTATATTAATCTATGCGAAGGATATTTAGAATGGAAAGTTCCTTCTATTGATGTGATTACTTGCTTAGATTTATTAGGGCTTCCTTATACGGGACCTACTGCTAATTTATATGACCCCGCTAAAACTATCATGAAGTATTTAGCGTTTTGCGAGGACGTTCAAACTCCTGCGCATATTTTAATTGAATCGGTAGAGGAATTACATTTATTGCCTGGCAATTTAAAATTCCCTTTGTTTGTAAAACCTGCGAAAGCCGGTGATAGCTTAGGTGTAGATGATGCTTCTAAAGTGAATGATACTAATTCACTCAACACTAAAGTGAAATCTATCTTGGTTGAATTTGGATCAGCACTCGTAGAAGAATATATTGAAGGTCGTGAATTTACAGTGTTAGTGTGTGGCAATGCAGATAGTAAAACTTGTACTAGTTTCACTCCAGTGGAATATATTTTCCCTGAAGGATTTGCATTTAAAACCTATGCTTTAAAAACTTCCGAACTACATCCTAATGCCAATATTCCTGTTACAGACGCTACATTAGCTGCTAAATTAAAATCGATAGGCGAACAAGTATTTTTATCCTTCAATGGTGTGGGTTATGCTCGTATGGATTTTAGAATGAATGCAAAAGGTGATATTTATTTTTTAGAAATTAATTTTACTTGTTCTGTGTTTTACGCACAAGGATATGAAGGATCCGCTGATTATATTTTAATGCATGACGGTATTGGACAAAGAGGTTTTTTAGAAAGAATTATTATTGAAGGAATGGCGAGGTTTCAAAAAAAGGAAAAGCTATTCACCATTAAAGGTAATGCGATTTCAGGATATGGGATTTATGCAAAATATGATTTACCTGCACACACTTGTATTTTTAGAGGGGAAGAAAAAGCACAAAGAATTGTCACTAAAAAATTTGTAGATAACAATTGGGATGATCGTGAAAAAAATTATTTCCGTAGATACGCTTACCCTATTGGTAAAGAAGTATATATATTATGGGACCTGCAACCCGAAGAATGGTCGCCACAAAATCACCATTGCGATGCCAATTGCGAATACCATGGGTTGAATGTGGTTACTAACAGGACCATCAAAAAAGGCGAAGAGCTTACTTTAGATTACGCACATTTTCTAGATCATACCATGGAACCTTTCCAATGTAGTTGTGGTGCCTCTAACTGTAGAGGCCTCATAAAAGGTGAGCTTGAATTATAATATTTGATGGCTTTTCGTTAAATTGCTATAACAATAAAACGATGCTGCTATGAAAAATATTTCTCTAGCCATAATAGGTATGGGCTTATTAACCCAAGTGTCAGCTCAAAAAATTTCCAGACAAGATAGTATTACCGCAGAAGCCATCAAATTAGAATCCTGGGTACCCGTCCCAGTCATTACCCCCGGCAAGCTAAATACCGATGCACCTTCGGATGCTATTATTTTATTTAATGGTAAGGACTTATCTGCCTTTCAAAAGAAAAATGGCGGAGCGCCAAAATGGACATTAGACCCCGATGGTTCCTTTACCGATATTAAAGGTGCCGGCGATATTGAAACCAAACAAGCTTTTGGAAATTGTCAATTACATATTGAATTTAGATCTCCAGCAGAAGTAAAAAATAGCGGACAAGCAAGGGGCAATAGTGGGGTGTATATGATGGGTAAATATGAAATTCAAGTTTTGGATTCCTATGATAATGTGACTTACTCTAACGGACAAGCTGCTGCTTTATACAAACAATATGCTCCACTTGTGAATGCAAGTCGCAAACCAGGTGAATGGCAATCCTATGATATTATTTTTACAGCACCCGTATTTAACGACAATGGATCATTAGCTTACCCTGGTCGCGTTACAGTAATACATAATGGCGTTTTGGTGCAAAATAATGTAACCATTTTAGGACCTACGGATTGGGTGACAAAACCTAAATATGAAAAGCATCCTAGTAAACTACCTTTCTATTTACAAGATCATGGAGATGATGGCAATCCAGTAAGCTATCGCAATATTTGGATCCGAGAATTATAAAATAAATAATGATACACATACCATTTGCTGAATGTTTTAAGTTTGAAATTATTTTGATTATGAATCCAATACAATTAAGATAAAATGATAACTGGAAAATTTCATCCACCTGCATTTATCCAACCCTTTTCTCCTTTTTGGTGGGAATGCATGGTTATGGTGGTTGTTATTTTAACCATTGTAGTGCGCGCTCCCTTGCATTTAAAAAAAATTAATATAAAATTATACGCGAATTTTATTGCTTTGTTTTTTTTAGGCAACTACATTTTTGAAAACTATTACAACTATAGTAATGGATATTGGAATTTAAAACAAAGTTTGCCTGTACACTTATGCAGTGTTAGTTATTTTATTTGTATTTTTTTACTCTTCAACTTTAAGCAATGGTTAGCGGAATGCCTGTTTTACTGGGGGTTAGCGGGCGGCATTCATTCCCTACTCACTCCCGAATTTACCGTAGGTATGGAGGGCTATAATTTTTATGCTTACTTTATTAATCATGCAGGTCTTTTATTAGTTGTTGCTTTTATGATTACCCATTTAAACTTTAGGCCTCGTGCAAAATCTTGGATTTGGGTCTTTGGATATACTCAAATTGTAGCCTTGGGAGTCGGCTTAGTCAATTATTCCGTAGGAGCTAATTATATGTATTTAGCACATAAGCCCGAAGTCGAAAATCCCTTTGTGATAGGAGAATGGCCTTACTATATCATCGTATTAGAAGCAGTCGCTTTATTACACTTCTGGGTATTCTATCTTCCCTTTGCTAAAAAAAATAAAGTAATTGCACATTAAGAAATAATGTATGCTCGTAAAATAGTTTGAATTTTTAGAATTACAATTCTTCTATTCTTTTGGCTTTATCATCTATCACCAAATCAAAACTAGGTTTAGTAGGTCCTCCATTAGGACAATAGCCTGTGATTAAATCATGGAACTTGCATCCCCAACTCGTTAATTGCTGTAGGGTTAAATCTCTTAAGTCGCGCTTAGAGCTTTCTCCACGTCCAGTCCAATAAGTGATATGCCAACCTTCATCATACAGTTGATTGATTTTTGCAATATTATCATGATTTGGTGTAGCTAGTTCATACACTCTCTTATCTCCATAAAAGCAAATGGTTTCATCTATATCTACTAAAGCCTTTTTAGATCCAAACCTTTTTGATTCAATCATTGTTATGTATTTAGTGTAAGTAATCTGATGGGTAATGAACAAACTATACCTTGCAAATTTAGATATAATTGATAAATTACACCTTCTAAATAATTAAAGTCAATTTCATGAAGCATATAAAGATCGTTGTAGGAATTTTAGTCCTTTTTGCATTTGCATTTAGCTCCCAAGCACAAAATAATGCGCCTGTCATTCACACGGAAAAAATCACGATTGCCAGAGATAGTTTTGGTGTCCCACATATTTTTGCACCCACCGATCCCGAAGTTGCTTATGGATTGGCTTGGGCGCATGCCGAAGATGATTTTACAACCATCCAAACTTTAATGTTGACAGGAAAAGGAAAATTAGCCACTTACTTGGGTAAAAAAGGCGCTCCTGTTGATTATGTAGTTGGATTACTTAACACTAAAGCAACTGTGATAGCGCAAATGAATAGTTTGGAGCCCAAATTTATTCAATTAGTAAAAGGCTATTTGTTAGGATTGGAAGCTTATGCAAAAGCACATCCTGAAAAAGTATTGAATAAGCATGTATTTCCTATTAGTATAGAAGAGTATTTATCTGCTACTGTTTTTTCAGTGGCGGTATTTTGTGGGGTAGATAAAGCCTTACCTAAAATTTTAAATGGCACGATTCCCGCCTTACCTGGTTTTACGGGAGAAGGCAGTAACTCCTTTGCAATACATTCAAGCAAATCTGCTTCGGGTGAAAATATGTTAGTCATCAATGCGCATCAACCTATCGAAGGAGCAACTGCATTTTACGAAGCACAATTGCAAAGTGAAGAAGGTTGGAATATTTTAGGGGGATTGTTTCCAGGTGCGCCACTTATTTTTCATGGTGTCACACCGCATTTAGCTTGGGCACATACCGTGAACTTGCAAGACAAAATAGATGTGTATCAACTTGAAACCGATAAACAACATCCCAATCAATATAAAGTAGATGGAGAATGGTTGAATTTGGAAGTGCGAAAAATTAAATTAAGTATTAAAGGCATCCCTATTCCAATTTATAAAACAGCGTATACATCTATCTACGGACCAACCGCTAAAACACCTGCTGGACAATACTTTTCGATGCGTCTTCCTTCTTTAATGGATGCAGGTGCATTACAACAATGGTATGCCATGAATCGCTCTAATAATTTTACAGAATTTAAAGCGGCTTTGACTCAAAACCATTTAGCGATGTTTAATATTGTGTATGCCGATCAAAAAGATACCATATTTTATATTTCCAATGGAAAGATGCCTTATCGTAATAGCAACCCAGCTTATCAATGGAACAGCACGGTTCCTGGTAATACGCGTGCCACTTTATGGACAACTTTTAAACCATTAAGCGCCCTTCCGCAATATCTAAATCCTAAAAGCGGATATTTATACAACACCAATCATTCTCCTTTTTTAGCGACTGCCGAAAATGAAAATTTATCGCCAAAGTTATTTGATGCTTATGATGGTTATGAATTAACACATAATAATCGCAGTCGTCGTGCAAAGGATTTAATTGATGGCCTTGACAAAATTTCTTATGAGGATTTAAAACGTATCAAGTTTGATCGTCAACTTCCTGCTACAATTTTATACCCATATGGCTATCAGGCGGATTCGCTTTTTTTAGTAGATGAAAATAAATATCCAATATTGGCTCCATTGATAATGAGTTTGAAAAAATGGGATCATAGAGCAGTGGCAGAAAGTAATGGCGCATTAATTTATAATTTAGCTTATTATAATATTCCAAGAATAATGGGTAGCAGAAAAAATAATAGCGATCATAAATACGATCTGTTAACCAATGAAGAAGCCGTAGCTACTTTTCAATATATTCATGATTTCTTAATGAAAAACTATCAACGTTTAGATGTTACATTAGGTGAGATGCAGCGTTTGGTAAGAGGTGATGAGAACTGGCCACAGGGCGGTATGCCGGATGTTTTAGCGGCGGTGCAATCTGAACCATTTGGAGCAGGTCAAAGAAAAATGAATAGTGGAGATGCGTATATTTCATTGGTTCGCTTTCCTAAAAATGGCGACTTACCTCTTATTGAAACAGTCAATACTTTTGGTGCAAGTAGTGTGAAAGGAAATAAACATTTTGCCGATCAGCGTCCTTTGTACCAGGCACAACAACTTAAAAAAATGACCTTAGATAAAACTGAGGTATTAAAAAATGCAGAAAGCATTTATCATCCACAATAGTTGAATGAAATTATGGAATGAATTTAAGGAACGTGATTTTTGAATGGAACTTATGGAATAAAATCCTAAAACGAGATGATTCAATAATACGATGGAGAAGTCTCTTTCATTCCTACTATTGAAGAATCTTACAATCTTGCTGTGACAAAGGCTTTGTCTAATAAAGCTTTGGTATCATAAATCACAGCATTACTGCTTGACTTTAATGAATCATAGTTCAATGACTTGAAAAAATCATGTGCAACTGTTAATACAATAGCATCGTACCGCTGTAGTTCGGTTATTAATTGTATTTGATGTGTCCCTAATACTTCTTCGGTATTCGCAAATGGATCAAAAGCATTTACGTCCATCCCCATTTGATTTAATTCCTGAACAATTTCAAACACTTTTGAATTTCTAATATCAGGACAGTTTTCTTTAAAAGTCACCCCCAACAAAAGAACTTTAGCGCCCTTCACCGCAAAGCCTTGTTGTATTAAAAGCTTACTTACTTTTTGTGCTATAAAATGACTCATTTGATCGTTCACACTGCGTCCCGATAAAATAACCTGAGGATGATATCCCACGCTGGTCGCTTTATGCGCTAAATAGTAAGGATCCACTCCAATGCAATGCCCCCCCACTAAACCTGGTTTAAAGGGTAGAAAATTCCATTTGGTCGCAGCTGCTTCTAGTACATCATGTGTGTCAATCCCCATCTTATCAAACATGAGCGCCAATTCATTTACAAATGAAATATTAATATCTCTTTGTGCATTTTCGATTGACTTTGCGGCTTCCGCTACTTTAATACTCGGTGCTAGATGTGTTCCAGCAGAAATTATAGTTTGATACAAGGCATTTACTTGATTTGCTACTGCTGGTGTAGATCCTGCTGTTACTTTTACAATGTTTGTAATGGAATTCACTTTGTCTCCTGGATTAATTCTTTCGGGTGAGTACCCTACAAAAAAATCTTTATTAAAATTAAGACCACTATTTTTTTCTAGCACAGGGACGCAATCTTCTTCGGTACATCCGGGATATACCGTGCTTTCATAAATCACTAAGTCGCCCTTCTTTAATATGCCGCCAATCATCTGTGACGCTTTCAATAAAATACGTAGGTCAGGATTTTTATAAGTATCTACCGGCGTAGGCACTGTGATAATATATATTTGACAATCCTGAATGTCTTTAATATCATTCGTAAATTGTAAGGTATGTAAGGAATTTACTTGTGCTAATTCTTCGCTACTACATTGTAAAGTTTTGTCCGTTCCATTTTGTAAATCATACACTCTTGCGGAGTCAATATCAAATCCAATGACAGGTCTTTTATGAGCAAACGCTACCGCCAAAGGCAAACCCACATAGCCTAGACCAATGATAGCAATGGTTTGGGTAGTAGCTGCATTAGGGGATATTGAAATATGTTCGCTCATGTACTTTCAAAGTTAATGTTCCCACTAGTGATGGCCATAATTTTTTTCACCTGCAGTAACAGCAATAGGTAATCGATTTTGTACTGGAGGCAATGGACAAGTAGCAAAAGCAGTAAATGCACAAGGTGGATTATAGGCTTTATTAAAATCGATTTCAGTATTTCCTTTGGCATCTGGTTTAGGCAGTTCAATAAAACGACCTGCCCCATAAGTAGTCTTCCCCGAAGTGGCATCAGCAAATGTGATAAAATATTGTGGACCCCCTTCGTCTATCACATCTAAACTATATTCTTTACCTTCTATTTGAAAAAATAATTTTCCCGCATTTTTAGTGGCTGTATTTTGACCCAATACATTCATGATCATTAATTGTGATTGTACAGGTGGATTTAAAATGGCTTTTATTTTCCATTTTTCATTCACAGCAAATCGATCTATGTCTTTAAAATGAAGTAAAGTAGATGCCTTTAAATTTCTAAACCGTATACCAACCTTATCTTCTCGTTGAATGATATTCCAAACAAAACTTCGGTAAGACATCATTGCAGCGTTTTGATTTTTTGCAAAAACAGTCTTTTGTTCCTTTGCCTTAACCCACTCGCCGTCTATTTTTACGGAATCAGAATTCGCCGACACCCAAATCACGCTATCTCCTTGATATATAAAATCACCTAAGTAGGATGGAAAATAATTATTCTTATTATCAGCTCCCTCATATCTGCAATCTTTCCCTGCTGAAGCTCCAAAACTATTGGACCCCTTATGTAACCAAAATAAACCTTCTAAATTTAGCCACCCATTAGGCGTTTTTAAATCGGCAATTCTATTTTGATGCCAATTTTCAATGGTCTGCGGATAAGTAATATTGTTTTTTGCCGTCTTCAAATGAACTGCCTGAGCAGTCAATTTTTGAACTCCTCCCAATATGCCAAAAGCCACCAAGAAAGATAAAAACAGTTTAGATAGAGCGTATTGATTCATATTAATATATAAGTCGTAAAGTTAACCCCTTTGCCCTTCTTTATCAAAGCCTTCCGTAGAAATTCATTGGATTTTGTGTTATTTATTATTTAAATTTACGTAGTTCAAAAAACCAAGATATATAACTGAACGATTGATACCCCGATTATCTGCAAAAATTGAATGCGTATGAAAAAATTATTGATTGCACTATCTTTTACAATTCTTATTGCATCATGCAAAAAAGATATGACTACTATTACCGATAATAGTGGAGGTGTTGCTAACACTGATGTGAATACATGGATTTATCAAACCATGAACTATTACTATTTATGGTCTAGCAATATGCCAAAAATCACCAGTACGAATTTGAATGATCGTCCTATGAATTATTTTTACACCATTTTAAATGATTATGGTAATACAGATCGTTTTTCTTGGATTGATAGTAGTGCCACTAATTTAACCAACCAACTTAATGGAATTAATACCGTTCTAGGTATTAAATATTCTATTTTTTATGTAGATAATGCACAAGTGAATTTAGCTTTTGTGATTGCTTATGTTTTAAAAGGGAGCCCCGCTGAAAAAGCAGGTTTAAAAAGAGGTGATATTATTTTAAAAGTGGATGACCAAAATATTACCATGGGAAATTATGGATCTATTTTACAAAATCAAACCTTAAAATTAGGAATGGGAACTTATGCTGCTGGTGTATTTAGTACCAATGGTATTGCTAATACCATTACTAAGATTGAAATGCAAACCAACCCTATTTTAAAAGACACCGTGATCAAATGGGGTGGTCGTAAAGTAGGCTATATGGCGTACATACAATTTTTATCCAGTTATGATGATAGTTTAAGAGCCGTGTTTGGTCGTTTTAAAAATACAGGCATTGATGAACTTGTCATTGACTTAAGATATAATGGGGGAGGCTATGTGACTTCTTCCGATTTATTGACCGACTTAATTGTAAAAGATTTAGCAGGTAAAGTAGATAAACTCATGAATAAAAAAGTATATAATGATACTTATACTGCAGAATTAAATAAATCATACGGAGCTAGCGCCTTTAACACTAATTTTAAAATGGAAGCAAATAATATAAGCACCCTTAATAGAGTATTTATATTAACTTCTAACGGTACCGCCTCGGCAAGTGAATTGGTCATTAATAATCTTAAACCGTTTATGGATGTCATTTTGGTGGGGGAACATACCTATGGAAAAAATGTAGGTTCATTCACTTTAACAGATAGCAAGAATAGATGGAGCTATGGTTTACAGCCCATCACCTTTAAAATTGCCAACTCTCTGAATGAATCCAATTATGGGACCAAGGATGGTTTTTTACCTAATGTAAATGTGGTTGATAATGTACTTCCATTTAAACAATTAGGAGATCCTTATGAAACAGTTCTATACAAAGCTTTATTTCAAATTAGTCCAGTAGCTTTTGTACCTTTTGGTGCTCAAGGCATTGCGAATGAAACAAAAGCTACTTTACAATCGGCAAGATCCATTTCAGATAACCCTAAAATGGATCGCATCGATATGTGGATGAAACCTAAATATTAAAATATAATATCTTAACGGATATTATTTCAATGTAACAAATATGAAACAAATAAGAATCGTGATGTGCCTTATGATAACTGCAATAGTTCAATTAAATGCACAACAAAATAAATCAAAAGCAAGTTTAAACCACACAGCTATTTATGTTGTAGACCTTGCGGCATCTGGAAATTTTTATTCTAATATCATTGGATTAGATACTGTTGCCGAACCTTTTCATGATGGAAAACATATTTGGTATAAAACAGCCGAGCATACTATGTTGCATGTCATTAAGGGCGCTACTCAAAAAAAGGAATACTTTAAGAATCAGCATACATGTTTTACGGTACCCAACTTCAATGAATTTGTAAATAAGTTGAATCAGCTCAAATGGAATTATGAAGATAAGGATGGTAAAAAACAAGCTATTACCAATCGTATAGATGGCGTGCATCAATTATGGATTCAAGATCCAGATGGCTACTGGATAGAAATTAATGATGATAAGTTTTAAGTAATAAAATTTACTTCACTTTAATTATAACATAGTAATTTAAAAATCAATTATGAGTATTCAAGTTTTTATAACGGGCGGCACTTTTGACAAAGAGTATAATGAAGTCAATGGTAGCTTATTTTTTAAAGAAACTCATCTATCCGAAATGTTGGATTTAGGTCGTAGTAAATTGGAATTATCTATCACTACTTTAATGATGAAGGATAGCTTAGACTTTATGGACTCCGATAGACATCTCATCGCAAAAGCTTGCAACGAATCTTTGGCTGATAAAATATTAATTACGCATGGCACCGACACGATGACCATTACGGCATCTTACTTAGCCGAACAATGTCCTCAAAAAACAATTGTCCTAACTGGGGCAATGGTACCTTATAAATTTGGAAGCTCTGACGGATTATTTAATTTAGGAAGCGCTTTAGCTTTCGTACAAGTATTACCTATTGGGGTTTATATTGCTATGAATGGCAAAATATTCGAAGCCAATAAAGTGCTAAAAAATAAAGATAAAGGAGAATTTGAAAGTATTGAATAATACTTCTTTGAAGCCTATTTCTCATTCTATTTTTTTTCTCTGGCCTTATGTGTTCCCAACTTTACGCTCTACTTAAATTTTATAAATTTTTCTTATTCTGTGTCGTCGTATCCAAATTTTTGATTCAAAGCAAAAACTGCTTCTGCCGAAAAATCATTTTTATGGATTAATTCCAATTGACCTTCTAGCAACCCTCTTTTGGTAGGGAGCATTTGTGCATTTTTTTCATAAATCGCATTCGCTGATCCTGTTGCTGTTTTACCCAAAGATTGAATAGCAGCAGCCACATCTTCCATTTGATGAATCACTGACATAATTTGATTAGGTATCCAAGAAGTAATAGGAGTACCACCTGTAGCATAGGCATACTTGGTATTCGCCATAATATATTTTTGTACAAACTGCCAATGCCCATTTCTAAAATGATAAATTTCTTCTAAGATGCCTAATAAATAACATAAGCTATCCACATCTTTATTTTCTAATAATTTGCCCATCAATCCTTTTTCATGGACTTCTTTCATTGAACTTTCTAAGTCGATGAAAAATTGTTGCACACATTTTGGACGATATAAACGTAAATCCAATAAATATTTAGTCAACTCATTTTGAGGATAATAAAAAATCACGCCCGAAAAAATATCTTGCATAGGAATGATATCGTCTTGTGCACCTGTTTGTCCTCTAAAAGCTTGAGGTTCTTCCCAGACACCTTCATATAAAACACCCTCTCCAAATAAATCGGTATTGCCTTTCACTCCCATAATGAAAACTCTAAAATCATTGTATCGTTGCCATCTTGAAGCCTTCCACATTTCCTTGCGACGCAAGTTCATCTGCTTCATAGTTTCCCAATTGGTAGCCAACAAATGCGAAACTGCTTCATCCCCTTTGAATAAAGCCTGAATCGTCTGCATCACAGAGCCTACTAATTTGGCTGAAAAACGATTGATGTCAACATGCAACATAATAAAACCCACTTCATCTGGCTGACCCGAAAATTTATTACACATCGTAATGTTTTCCCAGTTTAAATCACCATTCTCATCTAATTTTTGATAATTACCCAACGAGTAGCCGTAATGATAATCCATCCAAGCAAACACATCTAATTTTTCTGCAACCTTACAATAAGGTTGTGCAATATTAGCTGGCAAAAAATTTCGAGCTTTACCATATTTACCGTCAATTTTAAATTGTTGGAAAGAGGGTTCTAACAAGTAGGCCGAAGTGATAAAACTATAAGATCTAAATAGGGCTTGTAATACAAATACATCGGTTTCCTTTTCAACCTCTGCTAAATGATTTTTGATAGCCATCACCGGAGCTATTATAGCATCCTTGGTGTGCAATAAACCGTTTTCATTTTCATTGAGCACTACAGGCATCGCATCCAATACATCTTGTAGATCCTGATATACTGCTGGCAACTTGACCATAGGCGCTTTAATTGGTAAAAACCCATTTTCAGCACCCACGTTAAAAAATCCATCCGAATAATTAGATAATATAGACATTGTAATTGTTTTTGTTAAAAACCTAGGCTGAAGCTATGAAAAAAAATTGATAGGCTAACAGTTGTTTGTGGATTATTTTTGAACTAATTTGTATTCTAAATTAGGAGGAATTTTAGCGTCATTGGAATTGTTTTTAGTAAGGCCTAGATCCGTTAATTCCATTAACTTTAAATTGTATTTTAATTCAATAAGCAAGCATCAAATGAATCAAAAAATTAAATTATTACTCAGTTGTATGATCATCACAAGTGGTATAATCGCTCAAACCAATACTAAAATTATTGCGCATCGTGGAGCTTGGAAGGAATTTAACAATCCGGAAAATTCTATCGCGTCCTTAAAAAAAGCCATTGAACTAAAATGTTATGGTAGCGAATTTGATGTACGCCGAACCAGCGATGGTATTTTAGTGGTCAATCATGACCCTACTTTTTATGGAGATACAATTCAAACGCATACCTATGCTCAATTGAATGAAAAAAAATTATCAAATGGGGAAGACTTGCCTACCCTAGAAAAATATTTTAAAACGGGGACCCAAGGAATTCATAAAACCTTATTAATATGTGAGATTAAAGAAGCAGTCAAAGATGAGCATGCGACTCAATTAGCTACTTTGGAAACTTTAGCATTGGCCGATCAATTAGGGATTCAAAATAGAATTGTATACATCAGCTTTAGTTTTGAAGTATTAAAAACAATCAAATCAAAACATCCTGAAGCAATAGTATTGTATCTAGAGAACAATAAATCCATTGATGAAATAATAGCGCAACATTTTGATGGAATAAATTATCATTTTGATCAATATAAAAACAACACCAATTTAACCCAACAAGCTTCAAAAAATAATTTAAAAATTGGGAGTTGGACAGTCAACAAAATAGAAGACTTAGAAATATTGATTCAGCAAGGAGTGGAATTTATTACAACCAATGCACCCCAACAATTTTTAGAAAAAGTCAGCAAGTAAAAAAGCGAGATATCCTGAAACACATAGACCTAATAGGACATCATGTGATATGAGGTTTGCCATCATGAAGGAAAGAAGGAATAAATGAAAATATCAATTAATCATTTCTTCTTCTTTGTCTTCTAATGATAATGATAACAAGGGCTATAATCCCAAATAATAAAGGTAAACTCATAAATTATTGATTACATTACATACAAGGTATGAAAAAAATATATATTCTTTCCATCATCGTTCTATTTATGGGTTGTTCACCCTATAAAAAAGTGACCATAACAATGAGCCAGATTCAGACCAATAATTGGATGAATAAGACCGAGCAGGAAGTGGTTTCTAAATTGGGGCCCTATAAAAGAAAAGAAAATATAGAATCAGGCTATAAACTTTTTTTTGATTATAGCACTTATACGATACCTAAAACAATAGCAGCTGTCAATAATTATAGCATACAAGCAGCTAATGCTGCTCCTGTAGATAAACAAGGTAGGCTTCAACAACCAAGAACTGAATTTACTTCAAGTTCATCAAGATCTTCGGCGCTTAATCAGCTACAAGAAGTGGCTAATCTAAAAACGCTAGAATTTTATTTTGATAAAAATAAAAAAGTGAGTTACGTTTTTGCATCGGGCTACCCCGATTCGGTTCATTATGAGCTTCGCAAAAAATAATTATTTTTTGAACTTTTACTTATTATTAGGTAGCGATGCTAGTAATTTTTTCAAAAAATTATCAATCGCATTATTTTCAATCCATCTTACCACTACCACTAAATCATTTTCTTCATCTACATAAATCATGTTCGTACCGTTACCAATATGAGCATAAGCGCTTGCTGGTGCTGATGGATACATTTTTTGTTGGGTGTTCAAGAAATAATTCATGAAGCCATATTCAGGATTCACATTGGTGGGTGTAGTGGCTTTCTTAAACCAATCTGCTGATAAAATTTGTTTTCCTTGCCAATTGCCTTTTCGTAAAGTAAATAAACCAAATCGTGCCATATCATACCCATTGATAAACATCCCTCCACCAAAGTGTCCGCCACCACTCACCGATTGCACTAACTTTCCATCTAACACAATCCATGAATTTTGGTATCCAGTCCAAGTCCAAGAATTAGAAGCTCCAATAGGTTTCATAATGTTTTCACGAAATACTTCAGGTAAAGATTGATGCCAAACTGTGGTGGCCGCTAATGCTAAAGCATTCACTCTTGTGTCATTGTATTTATAACTGGTACCCGGTTCGTTTCTTTTACGAGTCAACCATTCATCCTGTTTGTCAGAGGGTCTATCTGCCCAATCTGGTTTACCCCATAAAGTACCTTCCCAATCACTGGTTTGTCTTAATAAATTATCCCAACTTATTTTTTGATTATGCGGTGTGTCAAAAGGAAAAATAAAAGATTTTTTATCAATTGGGTTTTGATTTTTAGTTTCTTCTGTGAATGGTGCAGTTTCAATAGGTGGAAGATATGTATACACTTTGTCCTCTAAAGAACGAATCAATCCTCGCTCATAAGCTAAACCTATCGTGGAAGAAACAAAACTTTTGGTCACGCTATTACAGGATTCTACTTTACTCGGATCACCCCATTTCGCAATGATGTATCCTTTATAAATAACAATACCACTGAGTCCGCCTCTCTCTAACATTGGGCCTACAGGATCCGAAAAGGGCTCTTTCCCAAATTGCATGGCTTGTGTTAACCAAGGATTACGCGGATATTTAGTTTCATTTTGTATCGAAAACTGAATAGCCTCATTCAATTTTAAACTATCAATTTTAAAAAATTGCGGTGATTTTACTTGCCATTCCTGTGCCGAAGGGAAATACAATTTTTCTGTAAGTTGCTGCGTATTTTGAGCATTCACTAATGTAGCTACATGAATCCAACAAACAACTGTAACAACATTTTTTAGATAGAATAAAATTTTACGCATCTTTAAGTTTTGAATTATTTTAATTGAGTAGTATCTACTCTGCTTGGTGTATCTTTTCCTGCAATGATGCTTCTTGCACTTTTTGCAATGGCTTTAATAATTTCAGTCATGTTATCAATATCCAATGTTTCAAATTGATCGCTTGGTTTGTGGTAATTTGGTTCACTATCCATCTTGGAAGTAGATATGGTATGCGCAGGAACACCTAGTCTTGCTAATGTTGCATTATCTGATCTATAAAATAAATTTTGATCGGTATATGGATCTGGATAAAATGTAAACTCAGTGCCTTCTAAATTTTTCTGTAAAATAGCACCCATATCTGTTTTTTCATACCCTGTAATGTAGGCGCTATTTTTACCCCATTTACTTTCGGTACCAATCATCTCAATATTAAACATTGCTTTTACTTGCAAAGGATCAAATTGTTTTGAAAAATATTGTGCGCCAAAGCCGCCCGCTTCTTCGGCTGTGAAAGCGGCAAATATAATAGTACGTTCATTATTCCCTAAAGCTGCAAAGTATTTCGAAAGCATGATCATAGCTGTAGTTCCAGCAGCATCATCATTCGCGCCGTTGTATATAGAATCACCATTCACTGCTCTTTTACCATTGATACCTAAATGATCATAATGTCCTGAAAAAATCACATATTCATTAGGTAGTGATTTTCCAGGAAGTACCCCTACCACATTCGCCAAAGGTAATTTTTCAATTTGATGTGTTGCTTCGATAGTGAATTTTGATGGAGTATTATTACTTAAAACAAATACCAATGATTTTTGATTTTCATTGATATTGGATTTTAATTGAACTAATCTTCCAAAATTTTGCGCAAAGGATTCATCTACTAGCACTACATAATTTTTGCCTGCAGTCATGAATTTCCTAACGCTCGTCATTAAATTATCTTCCTTATTTATTTTGACTACTTCATAGCCACTATTTTCATTGACCGCTAATTTTTCTTGTGCTGTTATTACTATGATATTTTTGGTATCAATTGCAGCTCCGTCAAAACTTCCTGACGCTGAAATAAATTTGGCGTTCATTTTAGAAAAACTCTGTAAATAACTATCACTTTTGCCCCAAGTCTTTAATCCATTTTGCTTAAATTCATTGGCAATAAAATCAGCCGCTAATTCAATACCCTTACTATATACTTTACGCCCTTCCAAAGCATCAGAAGATAGAAATTTTTCAAGACGCTCAGTTTCTGATTTGTTTAAGTACTTGTTTGGATTTTGACAATAAGATATAACGGTTGTAACTAATAAAATGACGAGTAGACTTATTTTATTCATAACATGATTTTTGAGAATTAAAAAAGGAAGCTAAAGATAATCTCAAAAATTAGGAAAAAACAGAAAAAATAATTGGCTATATTTCTAAAATCATGAAAAATTTGCTAAATTCATCAAAGAATCAATTCTAATTATGCCTGCTACCCCCCTTTCAAGTAAATTAGGCTTAGCTCCCTATAAAGGGACATGGAATAAGGCAACTGCAAAACACTTGCTAAAGCGATTGCAATTTGGTGCCAAAAAATCGGACATAGATTACATGGTTAGCAAAGGGATGGTGGGTGCGGTAAATGAATTATTAAACCCCACAGCTCCATACCCCACTCCTCCTTTAAATGATTATAGTTCTGCTACCGTGATAGATACTACTGTGGTATTAGGCGCTACTTGGGTGAATAATTTTAATCCGGATGGAACAGTAAGTAGTTATAGAAGATTGGGGTTGAAAAAATGGCTGGTGGGGCAAATGATAAATCAAGATCGAAGTATCACAGAAAAGATGTGTTTGTTTTGGGCCAATCATTTTAGTACGGAATCTGATGTGATTGCTTATGGCAATTATGTTTTCACACATCACGATACCATTCGTAAAAATTGTCTGGGAAATTTCAAGCAACTCATTAAATTAATTACAACTGATGCTGGGATGTTAAGATATTTAAATGGTTATTTAAATACTAAAACCGCACCAGATGAAAATTATGGCAGAGAATTACAAGAATTATTTACGTTAGGAAAAAATGTTGCCGTAAAATATACTGAAGATGATGTAAAAGCAGCTGCTAAAGTGCTTACAGGTTGGAGAATTAATAGCACCTATAATGTTTACTTTGAACCTACCGTTCACGACACCACCAACAAACAATTTTCAGCCTATTACAATAATAAAATCATCACTGGTAAAACATTGGCAGCAGGTGCCACAGAAACAGATGAGTTAATAAGTATGATTTTTGAAAGACCGGAAGTGGCCAAATTTATCTGTCGAAAAATTTATCAGTTTTTTGTGTACTACTATATTGACGATTCGGTTGAAACTAATATAATTACACCACTCGCAGATATATTTATCAAAAATAATTTTGAAATTAAACCAGTCTTAGATGTTCTTTTTAAGAGCGAACATTTTTATGATACTCTATATTTTGGATGTCAAATAAAAAGCCCCATTGAGCATGTAGTAACATGTGTAAGAGAATATAATATTGCTTTCCCCAATGCTGTGACGGACTACGCTGATGCATATTATTTATTTAATAATATGCTGAATCAAATGATTAGTATTGGGCAAGATCCAACGGATCCTCCTAATGTAGCAGGTTGGCCAGCATATTATCAAATACCAGAATATTATGAACTTTGGATCAATGCAGACACCTTACCCAAGCGTAATAAATTCACCGATTTGATGTTAGAAAACGGGTATACACGAAATGGCAAAAAAGTAGTCATCAACCCCATTGAATTTGCTAAGTCAATAAGTGCCACTCCTAGCGATCCTACTATTTTAATAGATGACTTGTTTGCCTATTTAATTCCTACAGAAGTCTCTACTGCTTTTAAGGCAAATCTTAAGAAGCAAATTTTATTAAGTGGGCAAGTAAGTGATTACTATTGGACCGATGCCTGGAATAATTATTTAACGACACCGACTACTATCAATTTTAATATCGTGAATGTGAGATTAAAAACGTTATTAAAATATATTATGAACATGCCCGATTATCAACTACAATAATGGAAAGAAGAAAATTCATACGAAATAGTTTGGCTTTATTAACGCCGACCATTATTAGTGGTAATCCTATACATATTTTACAGAATCATCCTATCATCAATCCTGAATTATTAGCTTCCGTTAACAATGATAGAGTATTGGTGATTATTCAATTGAGCGGGGGAAACGATGGTTTAAATACAGTCATTCCTATCAGTAGTTACTCGAAATATTATAATGCCAGAACCAATATTGCGATTCCAGAAAATAAAGTGCTAAAATTAGAGGGATATGATGCAACAGGCTTAAATCCTGCAATGACTTCTTTCCAAAAACTATTTAATGAGGGTAAATTAAATGTGGTACAATCCGTAGGATATCCTCAACCTAATTATTCTCACTTTAGAGCTACTGATATTTGGATGAGTGGATCTGATAGCAATCAATATATTAATACGGGTTGGATGGGTAGGTATTTAGACAATACGTATACCAATTATCCGAATGACTACCCCAATGATATTAATCCAGATCCATTAGCGATTCAAATTGGATCTGTTACGAGTCTTACTTGTCAAGGACCTGTGGTGAATATGGGATTGAGCATATCTGACCCTAGTTCTTTTTATAATTTAATTGATGGCACGGAAGAAGCCGTATCCAATACCAATGGAGGATATGAATTAAGTTTTGTAAGAAGAATCGCAAAACAAAGTAATAAATATGGAGTAAGAATAAAAGCAGCTTCAGATAGTGTGACCCAACAAGTTACTTATCCCAATAATTCATTGGCTTCTCAACTAAAAATTGTTGCTAGGCTTATTAAAGGGGGGTTGCAAACCAAAGTATATTTAGTGAATTATGGCGGGTTTGATACCCATTCTGGACAAACTAACAGCACCGATACCACTATAGGAGTACATGCTAATTTATTAAACGCCGTTTCAGAATCTATCAATGCTTTTCAAAATGATATTAAAGGATTAGAAATTGATGACAGAGTGATAGGTATGACTTACTCCGAATTTGGAAGACGTATTAAATCCAATGCAAGTGGAGGAACCGACCATGGAGCTGCTGCTCCTTTATTCTTATTTGGCAAAAACGTAAGAGGTGGTGTGTTTGGTGATAATCCCGACTTACCTGTTAGCGCTACAGTCAATGATAATATTCCTTATCAAAATGATTTTAGAAGTGTCTATAATTCCATTTTGAAAAATTGGTTTTGCGTGAATGAAACCAATGAGTTACAAATCATGTTGAAAAAATTTCCTACCCTTCCACTCATCAATGCAAGCGTTTGTGGGGTTGCCATGGAAAGTTCTGTATTTGCAGGAAATTCAATGATCAACAATTATCCGAATCCATTTAACGCCTTTACCAGAATCGAATTTAAAACTAATGGTGGACCTACCTTGTTACAATTATTAGATACTACAGGGGCAGTCATTAAAATATTAATTGACACTACTTATGCTTATGCAGGCATGAATAGCTATACTTTATTTGGCAATAATTTACATGCAGGTGTCTATTATATTAGAGTTCAAAATGGTATTAACCAATATGTAAAGACGATTATTAAATTATAGAAATAACTATATATTCCTTCATTAAGTTCCATCGGTACTAAATATCGAATATTCAATTATCTTCTTGATGACTTTACTTGTTTTTGACTTTATGGTTTTGAGGGTATTATTTTGAAGTTCTTTTTTTAAACCATTCTTCGGATAGATTGTCTAATTTTATCATACGATGTCATCCGATTCAGAATTAATAATCCAGTTTCAACAGCATACTAACCGTGAGCAAGTTTTCACGCAGTTAATGCAAAAGCATCAGGCAAAGGTATATCACCAAATAAAAAGAATGGTGTTAAACCATGATGATGCGGATGATGTGGCTCAAATTGTATGGATCAAAATCTGGGATAAATTAGATGGTTTTAAAATGGAAAGCGAGTTTACGACTTGGCTCTTTAGGATTGCCTATAATGAAACCCTCAATTTTATAACCAAGGAAAAGCGCAAAGCCACTTCCTCTTTTGACCAAGACAATGGGGACTACGAAACTCATTCTAGTCAAACCGACGCTCCCAAAAGCACCGAAATTCAAATTCAACTAGAACAAGGTATTAAGCAACTCCCTGAAAAACAAAGATTTGTGTTCATGTTGCGTTATTTTGATGAATTGAATTATGAAAAAATTGCAAGCATAACAGGCACAACTGTAGGTGGCGCCAAAGCCAATTATCATCAAGCTATTAAAAAATTGGAGCAATTTATTAAAGTACATTAAACCCAGGTAATAATATACTGTCAAATAAGCGCAATGAAACAAAATCACTTACATAACGAACTTGAAAATGACCAAAAACTAGCGGAGCAGCTTTTTTCAAAAGAAAGCCTTTCTCAGTTTAATGAAAGTAAGGTAGAAGCTCCCCCTTTTTACTTTGAAAATTTTAGTGCCCGCGTTTTAAATAAGATAGATAAAGCCAATCAAGGCAAAGCAAAAATTTTCACGTTATCTAGATTTTCTAAATATGCTGTAGCTGCAACATTATTATTAGCAGTCGCTACTACTTTTATTATTACAAATAATAGTTTGCGCCCCGAAACATCAGATACAAAAGTAGCCGATATTAATATCCAAGAAATTTCTAATGAAGAAATTGAAGCTTATGTGAATGATAACGAATCTTTAGCGGAAGTAGATTGGCAGTCAGAACTTTCAAAATATAGCAATCATGTTGACCCTATAAATGGCAGCAATGATACTATTGAAGCCAATATTGAATAAAGGAAATATTCAAATCATAAATTAACTCCTATTAATAAACCTAATTTTAATAATCCTATTTTTTAAAAACCAATAACTATGAAACAAATATTCTACACACTATGTTTGACCTTGTTAATAGTATCAGCTAGTGCACAAGGCGATCAAGGAAGACCTCCTCGACCTAATGATCAACGTGAACAAGGCGGTCAACGCCCACCTCGTGATCAGCAAATGATGCAAGGAAGAAAAGGTCGTGGACCAATGAGCCCTGAAAAAAAGGCAAATATTGAAATGTTCAAAATTCAATTTGTCACTAAAAAATTAAATTTAACGGCAACTGAAGCTCAGTCATTTTGGCCGGTATATAACGAGCATAAAAATGCTATTCAAGCAATTTTAAAAGAAAAGAAAGACAAGGAAATCGATATGGAAGAATCTATATTAGCTGCCAGAAAAAAAATGGCCACTGCTTTAAAGCCAATTTTGAAATCAGATGAAAGAGTAAATGAAGCGTTGAAAGTAGATAGAGAATTCTTACGTAGAGTTCGTTTTGAAATGTTCCGCAGAAAAGGAATACCTCAAAGACCCTCTTAATTTAAATAAAGATTTTTCAGCCTGAATGGACTAAAAATAAAAAGCGTTCTAATGAAAATTAGGGCGCTTTTTTAGTTTTCGCAATTTTCTCCATCACAACAAGGCATGATATTAGTGCCGCATATACTGCACTGATAATGACCATGGACCATCACCGGATCTGTTTCTTGAGAGCAAATGGGACAAATTTGTATAGCCATATTGTTTAATATAATAGAAGGTGAAATTTAGTCAAGCTTCTCCCTCTTGTTTTAATGCTTTTTGTATCTTACAAAAGTATTCAAGTAATTCCATATGGGTTAGCTTGAGCTTCTAATTTTAAAGTTACAATATTATGAAAAAAGTTTTAGTGGGATTTTTATCTATTTTTATTATTTTATCAAGTATCTCCTTATACAACACCTTTAATAATAAACCTTTTGCCAATAAAAATAAAGTAGTACTTGATCCCTTGCCAACAGATGCCATAGCGCATATGGGACAAGCTATTCAAATTAGCACAGAAACCCCAGATGATAATTACAAGTACGATAGTGCTATTTTTTATAAATATCGCCAGTGGATGGATCTCACTTACCCGACAGTTAAAGCTAGATTGCCTAGGACTATCATTGATAGTTTCAATTATATCTATGAATGGAAAGGCACAGACACTTCTTTATTACCCATCGTTTTAATGGCCCATTATGACGTAGTCCCTGTAGAAGCTTCAGCTGTGAAACTTTGGCATGCAAAGCCTTATGGAGGTGAAGTGAAAGACGGATATATATGGGGAAGAGGTGCTTTAGATGATAAAGCAAGTATGATTAGTATTTTGGAAGCAACGGAGCAACTTTTAAAAACAAGCTTTCAGCCTAAACAAACTATTTTGTTATGTTTTGGATCGGATGAAGAGTCTAATGGACGTGGCGCTTTGGCCATGGTAAAATATTTCAAAAATCAAAAAAAGAGATTTGATTTGGTTGTAGATGAAGGAGGTGAAATTTCAACTGAAGATATGAAAGATGTGAAGCATCCAGTAGCGTCTATAGGTGTAGGAGAAAAGGGATATGTGACTTTGGTTTTAACTGCCCAAAAAGAAGGCGGTCACTCTTCTATCC
>Ga0194037_1000081_pt1 | contig 66148 bp, 65 predicted proteins | sample JunL306m_MetaG_FD_148653 | JGI IMG/M metagenome (GOLD analysis project Ga0194037, IMG submission 148653) | Anoxic zone freshwater microbial communities from boreal shield lake in IISD Experimental Lakes Area, Ontario, Canada - Jun2016-L304-6m | ecosystem: Environmental > Aquatic > Freshwater >...
TCTTGTCAGGTTGGCCACTAAGGAGATGTTTGTTTATCAACGAAATCCGCTGCCAATGATGAAATGGTAAAGGGAGTCTCAATACGGGAGGTACTACAATGTTACAGATACGAAGAGCCAACGAGCGCGGCCATGCCGATCACGGCTGGCTGAATACCTATCACAGTTTTTCTTTTGCCGATTATTACGATCCGAAGCATATGGGCTTCAGGGAGCTGAGAGTCATCAATGAAGATCGGGTTCAACCGGGTAAAGGCTTTCCGACCCACCCCCATCGCAACATGGAAATCATTTCCTACGTTCTTGAGGGCGCGTTGGAGCACAAGGACAGCATGGGGAACGGTTCTGTAATTGTTCCCGGCGAGGTACAAAGGATGAGTGCCGGTACCGGTATAACCCATAGTGAGTTCAATCATTCAAAGGCGGAATTGGTTCACTTTCTCCAAATATGGATTTTACCTGATACGGAGGAGGTTACACCGAGTTACGAACAGACATCTTTTCCGGATGAAGAGAAGAGAGGAAAACTGCGCCTGATTGCTTCTGCTGATGGTCGGGACGGGTCTGTCACCATACACCAGGACGTCAATCTGTATGCAACACTTCTTGATGCGGGAGAAGAGATAGTGTACCTCATCCCATCAGGACGACACGTCTGGCTGCAGGTGGCACGCGGGAAAGTGATAGTGGATGGCCAAAAACTGGATCATGGAGATGGTCTCGCTGTAAGTAATGAGTCTCAGTTGAAAGTATCCGGAGATGGATTTGCTGAGGTGCTCCTGTTCGATCTGGCTTGACGGGTTTTAGTAGGTGATCTGTTTCATACTTCACCCCTCTTGAGAACGCTAGATACTGTAACAGCACTCCAACCGCCAGCAGTTCCCCGTGCTGTCAGGATGTTTCGCTGATTTAATTCTCGTGCGATTCCCCGCAATGACATCCCCTGATCCGCAAGCTCCTTGACGGTTGGATATACTTTAGATGAGTACTCGGCGTTTTTCTTTGCTGTAGCTATTGTTCCGAGTGCCCTTCCTTTTGCAGCTGCTGTTACGTTCAGGTTCTGAGGGTTGCCCATCTTCTCGTTCCGTGCTTTTTTGGCTTGAAGGGCTGCTTTAGTGCGTTGGCTGATCATCTCTCTCTCGTGTTCTGCTACTGCTGCCAGTATATGGATAGTGAACTTGGTGGCAGCTGGCATATCAACTGCGATAAATTCAATGCCGCTCTTCATTATTGAACCAATAAAGTGGCTGTCACGGCTAAGACGGTCTAGTTTGGCTATTACCAGCGTCGCCCCTGTTATCTTGCAACGTTCAAGGGCCTTCTGGAGTTCTATCCTGTCATCTAGCTTGCCAGATTCAGTTTCTTCAAACGTTGCTATTAGCTCCCAGTTTCCACCGTTGAGGTAATCGTGTATGGCCTTAAGCTGGGCTTCTTTTCCGAGACCACTTCTTTCCTGAGTGACTGTTGAAACCCTGATGTATCCAACAAATTTGCCACTGGCCATGACCGATTACCTCCGTGTAAGCTCGCTCTAAACTAATGTTGACTGTAAACTTACACTAGGTTCGGAGGATTGTCAACAAATAGTTAAGCCCTCACCGGTTCATACAACTAAAAAACCCCGCCTCAAAAAAGAAGCGGGGGGCGTGGCTACATAAGCTTAAGTTTGATCCATCGCATTTTCAGGAATCACGATCAGTAAGCTATACCTGAAAAAGTTTGTTAATCACCTACAATCGCATATTCTATTGAATCAGGGTGGGGGACACCGTTAGTAAGAGTTTCGATATCATCACATTCTAAATTTTTTATTTTTTTAATTGCTTCTTCAGGTGAACGCGCCTGTACGATTGCCTCTACCTGATTTGTTTCAAGCCACCTTACGGCATACGTTTTTATCCCACCTTTAATGCCTTGCAGTCTGTTCTTTGCAAGCACTAGATTGCCTCTCAGAAATTCAACATCCTTCCCATTAGTTATTGTCAGATACGATGTTTCTGGGTCTATTTCCGCTTCAGAAACCATCCGGTCAAATTCTTCTGCCTCTTTTATATGGTCAGATTTCTTTGTCAAGAAGGTGTACGAGTCTTCAGTACCACCATAAGAAAGATACCTAGTCACCCGTATCTTCAGAAGAAGGGTGTCCATGCCTACGGTCTGAAGGTAATGAGGGATTCGCTTATGGTTCCGCTCTACGATACCACCGGGATCATCCAGGGGATTCAGTTCATCCAACCGGACGGTAGCAAGACCTTCAAGACCGGCACCGCCAAGCAGGGAAGTTATTTCCCCATTGGCAAGCCGAAGGACAACACCCTGCTGATCTGTGAAGGGTACGCCACCGGCGCAAGTCTGCATGAAGCCACCGGCCACGCTGTAGCGGTTGCCTTTGATGCTGGAAACCTCAAGCCGGTTGCCGAGGCGCTGCGGTTAAAATATCCCACCCTGCGCCTGATTATCTGCGCCGACAACGATCAATGGGGTGAGACAAACACCGGCGTCATCAAAGCCACCGAAGCGGCCCGCGCCGTGCGCGGATGGCTAACAATTGCTAACATTTTGGACTCTTCCAGCAAGCCGAGCGACTTCAACGACCTGCACCAGCAGGAAGGTTTGGGAGAAATACGGAGACAAATAGAGACGGCCACGGAAATTCAGATAAGCTCGGATAAGGTCGAAATGGAAAAAAACCGGACAAAACAGGATATAGAAACCGTTGTTGCAGAACCGCTCCCGCTTACCCGCCCGATGCAGGCAAATGACCCATTCCCGGTTGATAAATTGCCACCAATCATGCGTGCGGCTGCCATGAGGGTTCATGAGGTTGTTCAGGCACCGATTGATATGATTTGTCAATCATTCCTAGCAGCGGCAACATTGGCAGTGCAACCCTATGCCGATGTGTTGATAGATGGCAGGCGCTTTCCGGTATGCAATAACTTTGTTGCCGTCGGTGAATCAGGCGAGCGGAAATCAGCAACCGACAGGATTGCCACCGGCCCGATCAAGGAACGACAACGCCGGGAGTCGGAAACATTCTACCAGGGCAAGCAGGCGCATGAAGCCGAAACAGCGGCATGGGACAAGGCCCGCAAGATTGCGCTGAAGGAAACCGACAAGGATGTCATTGAGGCGCTGCTGAAACAGTTGGGAGAAGAACCGAAGCACGTTCAGCCGTTCTACCTGTTTGAAGAACCCTCGTTTGAAGGGATTGAGCGGGCATACGCCGAAGGGCGCTATACGCTGGGGCTGTTCTCTGATGAAGGGGGGCGGTTCCTTGGCGGCTATGCCATGAGCAAGGATAACCAGACCAAGACCGTCACAGGGCTGTCAAAGCTCTGGGATGGTGAGCCTATTGACCGGGTACGGGGCGGAGACGGCTTGAGTGTTCTGTACGGGAGACGCTTCTCCATGCACCTGATGATTCAGCCGGTACTTTGCGGGCAATTATTCGGTAATGCCATGATGACCGGGCAAGGTTTCCTTTCCCGTTGTCTCTGCTCTTATCCGGCTTCAACCATCGGTTCGCGTCCGTACAAAGCACACGACCTGAGCACCGATCCTGCCATTCTTGCCTACAACGCCGCCATCAACGGCATACTGGACAAACCGCTGCCGCTGGATCAACGCCCGGAAATGGGACTGAAACCGGAAATGCTGACCTTGACGCCGGATGCGAAACGTACCTGGATAGCCTTTGCTGATCACATCGAAGAGTTGCAGCGAGAAGGTGGCGACCTCTACCCGGTCAAAGGTTTTGCCAGCAAGGCGGCAGAACACGCCGCCCGGATTGCCGGGGTACTGGCAATGTTCGAGACTCCTGATGTAACGGAGATTTCTGCCAATGCAGTGAGTGGCGGTATCGAGATTGCTCAATACTATATCGGTGAGGCTGTACGTCTCTTTCATTCCGCCAGCGATGACCAGGAGCTTATCCTAGCCCAGAAGGTCTTTGACTGGGGGATGCAGCAACAGGGTGGCATCATTGCCATTGCCGAGCTGTACCGCTGCGGCCCGAATGCGGTACGGGACAAAAAGACCGCTACCAAGATGATTGAGATTCTGGAACAACACCACCGGGCGGAACGGATTGAAGGAGGCGCAGAAGTCAACGGTAAACCCCGCCGAGATGTCTGGAAGTTGTGGGGGTAGGCAATGGCACTCTTCACAAAATTTGAATTACCAGCAGTTGCGAAAGCTGCGAAAGTCGAGAAAGTTGAATCGCCTGTAATACAGTCTTCGCAAGATTCGCAAGATTCGCAACTTTCGCAACCTGAACAAATAGAAAAATCGCCGACCTTGAGTACCCACCGCCCGTGTTACTGCTGCAAAGGCACTAATTATTGGTTGGCCGGAACCGAAAAATACCCTCACTGGGTATGACGAAAGTGCCATCCACCCGCACCTGGAGCGGAGCGGCTGTAGTTAATAGTTGTTTACAATTTTGTCTAATTGTGCGAAGTATTATCATTTTTTGTGGTGGAATGGGAGAGGTTCAGTAACGTGCCGATTGTGTTTAATAATGAGCTGTATGCCTTTGTAACCCTTGAAAATACGGGTGATTGGCTGCAACTTGGTCAAATATGCGGTGAATATCTTACCGGCCCTGATTACGATAAGCTGCAAAAATATCTGGCCGATGACGCAAAGACTGCCATCATTGAAAAGCGGTATATTGACAAAGATTACCGCGACACCTTTTCAAACTTCTACTCCAAAAAATTAGCCAGCTATCCAGCGAGTACTTACCGGATTCACTTCTTCACATCCATTGTAGCGATTGCCGATCTCTATTCACTTGAGAATTATTCAGCGGATTATATCGGTTTTACCGTCATCCGCCCGACACAGGTCAATTCTATCGGACGAACGCTTTTTGATCCGTCGAAAATCAGGAAGCTGCAAGGGCTTGTTTGCCGTACATTGTACAAAAGCCATCTTTTCGGAACGGAACTTCAAATTTATTGTTTTCCGTACATCAGCCAGGATACGGATGTCACTATCTGCGCTCACGCGGCAACCTGGATGACTTTCCGTTATTACAGCGAACGATATAGCGCCTATCGGGAAATATACCCGTATGAAATCAGCCAGCTTTCTAGCGATGTATCAAGAGGACGGCTGATTCCATCAAAAGGACTGACAGCCCTTCAAATCACCGAGATTTTTTCAAACTTCGGATTCTATCCGGAAATCTATCTCAAGGATCAATACAGGGATAAGTTCTACCGGTTACTTTATTACTACATAGAATCAGGCATACCGGTTGTTGCCTGCCTCCATACAAAGCAACACGCTGTAACGCTACTCGGGCATGTCTCCGACTATCAGCAACAGGCAACAAATCGCAATAGCGAGGATTACCTTACCGGCTACGTGGTTAATGATGACAACTACTTACCATATCAACTGATTATGAAGGATGGATTGCCTTTGCAGGGTTATTGCTCTGCATTTCATGTTGACGACATTGATGGCTTCATTGTACCACTTTACGAAAAGATGTATCTTTCTGCTGAACATATTGAGGGGTTGGTTGACTCCCTGCTATCTGATCAGCCTTTCGGCGTCAATCACCGGTCAGCCCTGGTTACAAAGGATATTCTGGTTAAACGGATATTCCTTACCTCTTCAAAGTCATATAAGGCAATGCGCCGGACATCACCATTGCCGTTCGATTTACAGCGCAGTTACATAGAAATGCCGATGCCGAAATTTATCTGGATATGTGAATTATCGCTTGCCGGCCTATATCCCCAGAAGCAAATTATCGGTGAAATCATCTTTGACGCCACGGCCAATCATTGGGATCGTTTTTCGTTCCTTGCTATACACTATCCAGACTTTATACTTTTCAATGACAGGAACAAGCATGGCAATCAACCGGGGCGTTTCATCAATTTCAAGTTGCCAGCATCAAAGGTAATGCCGTATGCAATGTATGAGAACAACCTAAAGGAGATTTAGCATGGTATTCATCAATGAGATGAAATTTGAAAAGGTTACAGGTCTTCTCGACACCGAGGAAAAGGTGAAAGAAGCACGGACAACCCTTGAACGCTCAACCCAAACCATGTTCAAGGAACTGGAAAAAGCAAAAATGGCTTCGTGGGAAGGCGCACACAGCATACTTCTGGACTAGGCGGCATATCTGAAGTTCATTTTTGTTGAATGACAAGGCCGTTCCGCTGTGGGCGGCCTTTTGTGTAATTGGAGATTGTTATGGCAGAATTATCGAACCGTTCCGGTTCCGATCTTTTCATAGTTGATAACTCCGACGGTGATTGGAAAGTTCATTCCTATCTTGCCGATTGGTGTGAGCTTTCCAGTGCCATTGATATTGCTACCGGCTATTTCGAGATCGGGGCGTTGCTCTGTCTCAAAGAGAAATGGCAAGGCGTTGATCGAATCCGTATCCTGATGGGTGATGAAGCATCGACGTAAAACGGATCATAGCGGGTGTAATATTTGGCTCACTGGCGTCAGTAGTTTCGTTACTGGTAATTATGATCCAATGACAGAATCGGTTACGTTGACACATTGTAGAAACAATGCTAGATTGGAGGTACATCAATGAGAGGTACCGTTATGGAAGCAACACTAAAAAAATGGGGCAACAGCCTCGCCTGCCGAATCCCGAGCGCTCTTGCAAAAGAGTGCGGCTTTACCGACCAGTTATCAGTTGAAGTCACAGCCAGTGAAGGAAAAATCGTTATTTCCAGGGTTTCTTCCATACCGGTTTATTCTTTGGAAGAACTGGTATCAAGGATTACTCCGGAAAATAAACACGATTACGCTGACACTGATTTCGGCGGGCCGGTGGGAAGAGAGCTGTTATGACGCCTGAACGCGGAGATATTGTCTGGATTGAATTCAATCCACAAGCCGGACGTGAACAGGCTGGTTTGAGACCGGCCATTGTTTTATCCACCTCCTTTTATAACCGCCAGGGCCTCATGATCTGTTGCCCGGTAACTTCAAAGCAGAAAGGCTATCCATTTGAGGTCGCAGTCAAGGGCAAACTCGGGAAAATTACCGGAGTGGCTCTTGCTGACCATGTAAAATGCCTGGACTGGCAGTCAAGAGGAATTGAGAACGCGGATGAAGCCGATCAAGACACACTTATTCAAATCACCGCCATGCTGAAGGCCCTTTTGATGCCTTAACACGCTTTACCGACAATTTGCATGCAACCAGAGGTGACCCCGAACAGGCAGTCGCCTTTTTTGTTGCCAAAAATCATCACTCAAACCCGTTGGGGGAAACAATAATCCCATCAGGGATTTTGTCTCCTCCGGGAATATAAAGGTGGCAAAACCATAAGCAAACTCGATTCATTCCTTACAACGAAATGCCTGCGCCCTCCCAAAATGTTCGTCAACAGTGTTTCCGTCACAGCTCGTAACAGCTATTTTCACGTCCATACTCAAAACTCCAAACAAAAAAAAGGCTGAGATCAAGGCGCATTGCCTCTCCTCAGCCTCCAGGTTTCTGGTCAGCCGACACATCGTCTGCTCATATAATTTACAATCAGGCAGATAAAGTCAATCAAAAAAATATAAAAACTATAGGAATAATTTTTTTTGTTGACAGCAGTAAGTCAGCTCATGTTATATATATGGCTTAACAACATGAGCTAATCAATAACAACGTAGTTAAAACGCAAATACTATGGTTCACCAGACATACTGGAGACCGGGGATTTACCCTGGTCTCTTTTTTGTTTTGTGATCACACAGCAGGTTTCATCTCCCGTATCAATGAAACGGGCATACAAATAGTATCCGAGCTGACCGGAAATCCGGAGGCCGAAGGGTGTTTCCCTTCGGCCTTCTCTGTTTGCAAAGGAGAGCATCATGGCAAACACATCCTGCACCAAAGATCGCGTCGTTCACGGTCACCCCTGTTTCGGAGGTAACCGTCACAAAAACGGGCGTATCCACTTGGCGGTCGCACCGAGCTGCAATATCAAGTGCGGCTACTGTGATCGCAAGCACGACTGCGCCAACGAATCCAGACCCGGCGTTACTAGTCGAGTTCTGACTCCTCTGGAAGGCTTGGAACATGTGCGCGGCATTATGGCCGACGAAGCGCTTGGCAAGATTATCAAGGTGATTGGTATCGCCGGTCCGGGAGATCCTCTGGCGAATGATTCAACCTTTGAGACTTTCAGGCTAGTCAAGGCCGAGTTTCCAGAACTGCTCTTCTGCCTGAGCACCAATGGCCTGCTGCTGCCGAACCGCATCAATGAACTGGCCGACATCAATCTGCACAGCCTGACCGTCACCATCAATGCGGTAGATCCGGTTGTCGGGGCTCGCATCTACCGTCATGTGATCTATAAAGGCAATCACTATCGGGGCGAGGAGGGAGCCGGCATTCTGATCAAAAATCAGTTTGAAGGGGTAAGGCTGGCTGCAGAACTGGGGCTGGTGGTCAAAGTCAATACCGTCTTGACACCGGGCATCAACGACGATCAGATCCCTCTTATTGCAGAAAGAGTCAGCGCTGCTGGCGCGTTCGTCATGAATATCATGCCGATCATCCCCCAGGCCGAGCTGTCACATGTGGCGCCTCCTGCCATTGATTACCTCGAATCGGTACGATCGGACAACGAGAGGGTTATCGCCCAGTTCCGGGGCTGCCAGCAGTGCCGCGCCGATGCGGTCGGGTTGATCGGCGGCGGTTGTTCGGCGTTATGAAACATTTGCACCATTCTACGCAATGAAAAAGGAGACTACATGGCCATCAATACGAATATAGCCGAAGCGCCGATCCGTGAACGGCGCCTGAACGCCATCACCGGCTACAGCGGGTCAGTCAAGGACCTGGCGGCACGCACCTCACCCGGCTGCTCGATCACCAACCGGGAGCGCAGCTTTTCACAGCCCTGGAGGAGCAGTACGGAGTTACCTACATCAAGACGTCTCCGCCCCACGGCAATGTCGGCACCGACGCCTGGCTGCGGGTGCTGGATGAACTGGGCATCAAAGTCCTCTATGGAGCCAGTTGGCATTACGACCAGCATTACGATCACGGGGCCCAGCCGGCTATTACGACCGAACTGGCCGCTCACGACCGGGATATCCCTTTCGGCATCGGAGAGCAGCAGAATTTCGAGATCGCCAATCTGCTGCGCGGGCTGAAGCCGGATCTGTACTTCTCGCGGCATCCCGGCAGTTCGGTCTGGGCCGCCAAACAGGGCATTGTCACCGTGCCGGTCATGGACGAGTACGCGGCCGCAATAGAGCGGGCCATTCCGATCATCCATGCCGGTCCGGGCTGCGGCCAAAAACTTTGGAGCGCCCTTTCCAGCGGCAACGGCTTCCAGGGCTACGGCTACGCCGGCGGCCATTCCGTACCCTGCAGCAATTCAGCCGAAAATGAAATCGTCTTTGGCGGCGAGGAAAAGCTGCGTGAGACCATTGACGATTATCGATCAGCTGCTCGAAGAGCCGCAGGAGGTTCAAGCGGGCTTGGTCAACGTCTGGTCGGTGCTTCCCTACCAGGATCCGTTCTGGGCCGCCACTCTGGAGACCATCGGCAGGCTGCTCGGGCTGATCGGCCTTACCCCCAACCTGATCTATGGTCAGGGGCAGGGAATTCAATCGGTACAACGCATTCCGGCGGCGCAATTCAATCTGCTCCTGACCCCGGCTATGATGGCGGCCATCCTCGCCAGGAAGAGAGGCTGGTTGAAGCACGGCTGATCGGACTGCCTCTTGAGATGCGAGGCAGCAACAGCATCTGGTTGGAGCAGCTACTCAACGGCCCTTGGAATTGGGAGAATTTTATCGTGATCGAACCGGATGGCGAGATGAGGGAAGAGCTGTTTTCCGCTCCCGGTGGACCTGTACCATCGTTTCTATAAGAAAACTATCACTGGTGATTTTGGCAACCTTGTTATTACTACGCCTCGTGTCCGCAATTCAACATTTGAACCGGTCATCCTGCCCAAAGGTAAAACCTGCTTCACCGGCTTTGATGACAAGATAATCTCCATGTATGCCCGAGGTATGATGTGTGACGATAGGATGCCAAGCCTATAATTACGATAGGCTTTGATAATAAAATTGTTTGAATTCCCACATAATACGTGTACTGTTTGCTGAAATATAGCCGTATTTAAGTACAGAGGGTATTTGTAATGGCATCTTTAAAACCCGATAAAACAAATAAATCTTGCAGTAGAACATTCATAAAGACCCTGCAACTTGTGGTAGCCGTCTCATTGTTTCTCCCCTTACCTGCACAAGCCCTCGAAACAGTAACACTCCAGTTGAAATGGCTACACCAGTTCCAGTTTGCCGGATACTACGCGGCTAAAGCCAAGGGATATTACCGGGATGCCGGCATTGACGTAAACTTTACCGAAGCTATACCAGGCCAAAGAAGCATTATTCCTGTTTTAGAAGGCGCCGCACAGTACGGAGTTGACGGGCCAAACTTGCTCCTTTCACGAGGAGAGGGGAAGCCGGTTGTGGCGCTGTGCGCCATTTTCCAACATTCTCCAGTCGTACTGATAACCAGACAGGATAATCCTAGCCAGAACATTCACAGCCTCACCGGCAAGCGTATGATGCTTGATGAAAACAATGATGAGATACTGGCCTATTTAAGGAAGGAACATTTGTCCGCCGACAAATATTCTTTGGTCAAGCACAGCTTCAATCCCCAAGATCTGATTGACGGCAAGATTGACGCCATTGCCGCCTACACCACCAATGAGCTATTTTATCTTGACAAGGCGGGCTTCCGTTACTTGGCCTTTAGCCCCAGATCAGCGGGGATAGATTTCTATGGTGACATCCTTTATACCACCGAACAGGAAATAAAGGCTCATCCTGCACGTGTCAAGGCTTTTCGTGAGGCGAGCAATCAAGGTTGGAAGTATGCTTTGGCTCATCCTGAGGAAATTGCCGACCTTATCCTTGCCCAGTATTCTCAAAGAAAAAGCCGTGAATATCTGCTATTTGAAGCAAAGCAGATGAAGGAACTGATCCACCCGGATTTGATCGAGATTGGATATATGAATTCCGGTCGCTGGCGCAACATCGCCGATACCTATGCTGATCTGGGCATGCTGCCGCGCGACGTCTCCCTTGATGGATTTATGTATGATCCAGCCCCAAAGCATGACAAGACGAGGCTCGTACTTGTGGTGCTGGTACTCTCTGTTTGTCTGGCCATAGCCGCTGGTTTCGTAGTTCTTCTGAAGAGAATGGTGAAACACAAAACAGCGCACCTTGAAACAGAGATTGCCGAGCGCAAGCGGGCCGAAGAGGCCCGAAAGGAAAGCGAGTACCGCTGGAAATTTGCTCTGGAAGGAGCCGGAGACGGTGTCTGGGATTGGAACATTCAGACTGGCGAGGCATACTTCTCACGACAATATAAAGAAATTCTCGGGTTTTCAGATAATGAAATTGGTAATTCAGCTGATGAATGGACGAAGCGTATTCACCCTGATGACGCCTCTGGCGTGTTTGCTGCACTTAGGCCGTATCTTGACGGTAAAGCAGGAACGGTATCTGTCGAATATAGAATGATGTGCAAGGACGGTAGCTGGAAATGGATACTTGGCCGTGGAATGGTGGTTGGCAGTGACTGCGACGGTAAGCCCTTGCGTATGATCGGCACAAACACAGATCTCACCGAACGGAAAGCGGCTGAACAAGAACGCAACTCTATTGAATTGCAAATGCAGCAGGCCCAGAAACTGGAGAGCCTCGGTGTTCTGGCAGGTGGTATTGCCCACGACTTCAACAATATTCTGACATCAATTATCGGCAACGCTGAATTGGCACTGCTTCGCATAAACAAGGAATCACCTGGCGTAGATAACTTGCACAAGATTGAGGAGGCCGCTGCCCGAGCCGCCGATCTTGCCAAACAAATGTTGGCATATTCCGGCAAAGGGAAGTTTGTAATTGAAAATATCAATCTGAACCTGCTACTGGAAGACATGCTGCACATGCTGGAAGTCTCTATCTCCAAGAAAGCCGTATTGCGGCTCAATCTAACCCATGATCTTCCCTCTGTGGAGGCAGACTCCACTCAGATACGCCAGATCATCATGAACCTGGTTATCAATGCTTCGGAAGCAATCAGCGAAAAAAGTGGTGTTATTGCCGTTACCACCGGCTGCATGGACTGCAACAAGGACTATCTGAAAAATGTCTGGCTGGATGAGAATATTAGTCAAGGACTCTACGTCTATCTTGAGATTGCTGACACCGGTTGCGGAATGGACAAGGACACCCAGGCAAAGATATTTGATCCCTTCTTTACCACTAAATTTACCGGACGAGGTCTGGGAATGGCTGCAGTACTTGGAATTATAAAGGGACACAAGGGTGCCATCAAGGTCTACAGCGAGCCGGGTAAAGGCACCAGCTTCAAGATACTCCTGCCAGCTTCAAGTAAGCCTGCTAAAATTTTCAATCACGACAGTTTCGAGAATTATTGGAAAGGCAGCGGAACAGTACTTTTAGTGGATGACGAAGAAACCGTGCGGGGCATCGGTAAAGATATGCTTCAAGAATTTGGTTTTACAACCATTACCGCTAATGACGGCAGAGAAGCAGTTGAAATTTTTAAAACGACACCTGACATCTCTTTCGTGATCCTTGATCTCACCATGCCGCACATGGACGGCGAGCAATGTTTCCGAGAGCTCAGACAGTTGAAGCCTGATGTTAAGGTAATTATGTCCAGCGGATTCAGCGAACATGAAGTTACTCAGAAATTCATGGGCAAGGGCTTGGCGGGATTTATCCAGAAACCGTACAAATTGTCAGTACTGAAAGAGGCAATACAGAAGATTTAACGACCGGGAAAAGTCATCTACAATTCATTTTACAGGTCCACCACATATGGGTAGCCCAGCTTCATAAAAATACAACCTGTTCAACCACACGAGTTAGCTTAGACCACATCGACACTGCAGCAAACATGAATATGCTACGATTCAAGAAATTTCTTGACAGGACGATGGCATAATGCTTTAAAATATATAATTTTAGTAGATATAATCCTTTTATACTGTATTTAACAGCTTGCCGACCAGAAATCTGGAGGCCAGGATAGTTCATCCTGGCCTCTTTTGTTTATTCAATCACAGAGGAGACAGATATGGCGCATCGGCTCAAAGAAATCATTCAGGGCGACCTGCTGAACCACCTGCCGGAAGCAACGGTAGTCGGTATCAATATCGGTTCACGCAGCGGCAAGGGGGTTCTGCTGCAGGGAGGAGAACTTTTTCGGCGGTCGTGCCAACCGGCTTCAAGACTCAGCAGACCGCAGAAGCCGTGCTCGGCAAACTGCTGGAGGAATCGGAAATCACGTTCGACGACATCAACTACATCGTCGGTACCGGCTACGGTCGTATTGCCCTTGAGTTCGGCGAAACACCGAATCAGGTGCTGACCGAGATATCCTGCCACGCCATGGGCGCCCACGCGCTGAGCCCCAATACCCGCTCCATCATCGATATCGGCTGGCAGGACTCAAAAGCAATCAAAGTGGATAACCGGCGGGCTTGGCTTCTGTTTTCTCGGAGCGCTCATCTATGGGGCGGGCACCGGTTTGCTCGGCTATGCCAGTCTTTCACAGCTTGCCAAAGTGGAGGGGGAAAAGGGCAAGATCGCTACTCTGTTCAGTCTCAGTGTTGCTGTGGGGAATTTGTTCGGCCCTGTGGCGTCCGGCTATGCGGGAGAATTACTGTGATATTTACAAGTTCAGGTAAATAATGTACCACACTTGCCATTTCAGACCAATATACACTTCAGGAGCAATCAAAATGTCAATCAACATTGCCGCCATCGAACAGCAGATCGACGGCATCATCCCTTCTATTCGCGGAATCCGGCATCACCTGCATGCCAACCCGGAACTGGCGCTCCGGGAAACCGGGACCTCCCGCTATATAAGAGCTGAACTGGCCGGACACGGCATTGATCCCCTGCCTCCTTTCCTGAAGACCGATGTGGTGGCACTGCTGCACGGTTCAGCTCCAGGGAAAAACGTGACTCTGCGGGCCGACATTGATGCCTTGCCGATCCTGGAAGAGACCGGCAAGGACTATTGCTCGACCACGCCCGGCGTCATGCACGCCTGCGGTCATGACGGCCACACCGCCATGCTGCTGGGAGCGGCAATTATTCTCAACTCACTGAAGAATTCATTCGAAGGGAGCGTGCGGCTGGTATTCCAGCCCGGCGAAGAGGTTATTGCCGCCGGAAGGGAACTGGTGGAGGCCGGGGCTCTGGAAAATCCGTCACCGGATGCCGTGCTGGCGCTGCACGCCTGGGCCGGCAAACCGGTCGGCGCTATCGGTTCCCGCCCCGGAGCCATGATGGCCGCGGCCGACTTTTTCCGGCTGACCATCAAGGGTTGTGGGGGACATGGCTCCCGCCCGGAAAAGACCATCGACCCGATTCTGATCGCTTCACGGGTCATCTCGCGGCTCTACGAGATCCCCTCCCGACTGGTGGGGGCGCTGGATCCGCTGGTGATAACCGTCTGCAACATCCACGGCGGGAGCAGCTCCAATGTTATTCCGGACGAGGCGGTGCTGGAGGGAACGGTACGCTACTTTTCCGCCGAATTACGCGCCAGGGTTCCGGAACTGATTGAACAGGCCATCAGGGCAGAATGCGGCTATGCCGGGGCCGGCTACAATCTGGATTACAGCCGCCCCTATATACCGACCGTCAATGACGCCGGCGTGGTTGCGCTCGGCAAAGAGGTGGCCGGGAAGTATCTGGGAGCAGCTTCATGGCAAGCTATAACTGAGCCGGTCATGGGTTCCGAGGATTTCTCCTACTACCTGGAACGATATCCGGGCGCCATGTTCTACCTGGGAATGGGCGAAGCCAGTCCGCAACTCCATAATAATTGTTTTGATTTCAACGATGATGCGCTAAATAATGGCATTCTGTTTCTGGTTGCTATGGCTCTGGATATCCTGTCAACCTGATCGTTCAATTTATATGCCCTCGGAATAGAGTCGATTATTGATCAAGGCGGGTACGTAAAAAATCCGCCATGTTCTATTCCTTTCGTTTCTGTATGATATTACTGTAGCAGCCTGGCCAGCTCTTCAGCCTGAACCCGGATTTCCGGGATTGCAATTGACTCAAACAAGGTTGGAATGCGCAGCGGACCGATGGTGAAGAGAGACTGTCTGACGCTGCCGTCGCTGCCGATCAGACGACCATCCTGATCGGACTCGAAGCCCAGCCGCAGCCTGTCGGGCGTCAGCAGCCCCTGCTCGCGCAGCCGGCCGATCGGCGGGATGTCCGTTGTGGTGTAGTTGCGAGCGGGGCCGGTGCAGTTGATGACCCGCGCAACGTCCAGCGGAAAACTTGCTCCGCCCTGGGTTGAACGAATGATGATCCTGGCGCCGGCCTCACCCGCTTCGGCACTGAGCAATCGCCCGGCGTGAATGATGAGGATGCCTTCTGACAGCAGACGGGAGAGGTGTTCGGCGATCTCAGGAGCCATGCGATGGCGATGGACATCCCAGAGGTTGCGGGCGTGACGCAGAAACGAGCTGCGTTGCCGCAATGACCAGCTTTGCCAGACCTGGGCCGTGTGGGGGCAAACCCCATTGCAAGGTTTAGAGTCAGCAGCAGAATTCCACCGGAGAGCTCCGAAACCGTCATGAAGGTCAAGGTATCCACCAGGGAGCGGGCTTTCTGGGTCGTCAGCATATACGCGGCAACCAGTTCGCTATCAGGATGGCTGTCCCTGCTCCGCAATCTTGCTTCCCGTGAAGTCTCCGTTTGCCGGATACCCCTAGTGGGTCAGGAGATCTGCAACTTTTTCCGCATCCGCCTCTACAAATCGCACGTATTTCCACTCTGCACCTCGCCATTACCGCCGCCTTGCCGCTGACCGTTTCGACTGTCATCTTGAACACCCTGATCGGCTATAATGCGGGCAAGTGGGACACGTCACCCCACGTATCAAGCTGCCACGTGCCGTCGATGATCAAGATTCTGTTCAGACTTGCATTATTTAGCGAAAAAAGGCGGGGATGATTGAGCGGTAGCCCGAGCGTCCTATGAAACACGCCTTGCACGATGCCGCCATGACAGATGACGGCAAAGGCGGAATTCCTGTTCTGCCCGGCAAGTTCCTCCAGGCAGGCGACTGAGCGTTCATATGCCTGTCTGAAGCTCTCACCGCCAGGAATCGTTTCATCGGGGTTAAGGCGAAACCGGTCGAGCTCGCGGCGCAGTTTGCCTTCCAGATCACCAAAGTTGCGCTCCCGTAACCGTTCATCCTGAATCAGCTCCACCCTCAGTCGTTCCGCAACAGTTCGGGCGGTCTGTACAGCACGCCCCAAGTCGCTGCTGTACACCCTGGTGATCTGCCTGTTGTTCAACGCTGCCGCCAGGGCAACAGCCTGCTGTCGCCCTTTTTCCGTAAGCGGGCTGTCCCGGTGCCCCTGCAACTTCCCGGCAAGGTTCCATTCGGTTTCACCGTGGCGAGCTATGTAAAGTGTCGTTGTCATTGAACCACCTGGCTTTCAAAACACCAAAACATCCCCTTGCGAAACGACACCGACCCGGCCCGGCGAAAGCCCAGCCGTTCGTAAAGCGCCAGCGCGCAGGGGTTGCCTGCAAAGGCATCCAGGCGAATGGTCGAATACGGTTGCTTCGCAGCAAATTCATTGCCGGCAGCCGAGACGATGGTGGCGTTGGAGATATAGTTGGAGCGCTTGTGCTCCAGCAGGCGGTCACGGCTGATGGAACCGATGGACTCCGGCGTGTCCAGCGCCTCATACGGCAGTTTGTTGGCGGCGATAACACTTTCGGCAATTGCCTTGCTTTGCCCCTCATTGACAGTCACAAATGCCAGTTGACGCCCTTTCTGGATGGTAAGCTCCTTCAATGATGACGTTGAGGCTTCGGACTTATTCAAGCAATCGCTTCCAGCCCTTTTCTTCTCACCAGATCAAGCAGTTTCAGAGCCGGTCCGCTTGGGTGTTTTTCGCCTCGCTCCCACTTGCTGACCGACCCGACAGAGACATTCAGGTAGTGCGCAAAAACCGCCTGACTGACACCAGCCATATTTCGAGTCTCGACAATGTCACTCGGAGCCAGATTTTCAACCGGCACTAGACATGACTCATCAAAATGTCGCATAGTCTTGGTATCAATAAGGCCGATTTCGTGCAAATCAGAAACTGTTTCATGAAGTGCCGCCAACGCTTTGCTTTTATATTTCTTTGCCATGATACCCTACCTCCTCAATCGCTCCTTTATCTAACGCAGACGCAATTTGTGCATCGCCATAACCCAAAAACTCGCGCGAGAATATTTTGAATTCCTTCAAATCGCTATCTTCTATGTTCTCTGCATCGCTTTTAGCAAAACCATAGAGAAAAAGACTTATTGTTTCAGACCGCCAGGCAATCAGTGTACGGTAACCGCTACTTTTTCCGCCACCTTCACGAGCGATACGTTTTTTGATCAACCCGCCGCCGTAATCCGCATCGATCAATCCATTTTCTATCTCGTGGATTGCCTCAATCAATCTGCTGTCCGCCAAATTTTCTTTACGAGAAAACTTTGCGAACCATTTCGTTTTGAAAACCCTCACTAAATATCTCTCCTCCAGATTTTACAATATTATAGCACTTTGAACTAGAGTTAAGCCAGATTTTTTAATAGTCAGTTGCGCGTCTCTGACCCGAAAGGTTCTGCCCAACACGTAATGTCTCAATCTGATTATCTGTCATGCAGAACAGCCGCTCGCGGATGTTGCCGAGCACTGTGCCGAGTGGAGGCATCAGATTAACTTCAGGTGCGATCGACTGGATGAGGATGTGTATTTCCCTTTGTGTCCATTTTTCCGGATATGGACATGATTGGTGCAGAATCGTGGTAATCGCTTTTTCAGGATTTTCAAGATGCCGTGAATCAAGCAGGTATGTGTCGCAGCTTTACTCCGCCACCCTTGATCTCAACGAACAGAACGCCGCAATCAGGGTGAAAGATGATCAGATCAACCTCACCGATCCGTTCACCATATTTTTCAAGCGTGCGCCATTCCGTGCCGTGGAATATATGCCAGGAGTTGTCAAGGGAGCACAATGCGTTCCATACTGTTAATTCGGCGTAATCGCCGGGTTTATCGATAGCTGGAGGTTTTGGTGAAATCAATGGGAGGATAAAAGAGAGGCAAGGTGTGGCTCCAGTTTTGATGTGAGGGTGGGTGAGGTACCAGAAAGAGCAACATATATTCAGGGAGTAGCAACACCTTTCAAACGGCTCAGTTTTTTGTCGAACGTAAAGAGCGGTAGTTTTTTGTCATGCATCGCAGCTTCCATTTCATCGAGACTTACTGATCGGGATGCTGTCTAAGCAGTATTTACAACAACCCCTTCAACTCCTCCAACCTCTTCAAAGCTGCCTGCTTATCCTTCAGCATCTCCCGGTAATGATCAAGTTCCGCCTGAATCCCTTTGACCAGAGAATTCACGAATTCATCTCGCGATTTTTGCAGGGATGCTTCGATCTCGTTTACCTTGACCTTTAGCATTCCATCAAGGTCTTTGACTACGGCATCAATGGCCGCGCTCTTGGCTTTGCGGAGGTTGTCAAGATTGTCTTCTTCGACACGACCGCTGAACTTGGATGCTATAGTTGCGACATAACGACTGGCATCACCGAAATCTACTTGAGGTATGGCAATATTGCGTACTGTCCGTTCAACCGGTTTGATTATGTATTCATCCAGATCCATCTGGCCGGAATCATCATATTTATCAATAAAATGTTCGGCGGCCTTCCGGATGTCATTTTGCAACTGTTTGATATTAACGATTTCCTTCATGTCATTTAGTATTTTATTTTCAACCTCTACGGCAAAATCTCGCACACTTTCAATGGCATCCTGTGCATCAGCATAGCGCCTGGTTTCCGTCCGCGTTCTGCTTTCGGTACGACTTCCAAAAATCCAGGAAACATCAAACCCAAAAAATCTTCTTGGAACTTCATCGTCATACTCAATCGTTTTAGTTTCTGACATCTCCCGCAGTCTGGTAAATTCCCTGGAGAGTGATTTTGTGTCGGCAAGCAACAGAATAAATTTACTCTTTATTGAGCAAATAGATGAATCAAAAGCGTCTTCAACTCCGCTTCGCCCTTTGTTAATTCGGGTGGCAATCTTCTGTTCTTTATCTTGGAGATCCTTCAGTTCGATCTTGCCAAGTTTTTCGATCTTTTTGTCAACCGTAGTGGCAATATCGCTTCTCAAAGCAGCAAATGTCGGTTCGATCTGTTTCAGTATTTCCGCCAGACGCCCCTGCAATATCTCATTTTTTCTCTCTTTATGCTGCTTGAGTGCGGTGTCAATTCGTTCAATGTTGGACAGTTGTTCAAGAATCGCCGGATTAACGGTAAAATCCGGATACAGCCCATTCAGTGAATCAATGCAGTGCTGTTCGGATTTGTCAGGGGTGGCAAAATGTTTCGCGCATTTGTACGCCATAGCGGAGATAAATACAGGAGAGACAACCTTGTCTGAGCCTTCTTCTTTTGTGCAAGCACTAATAAGGCGGTTGAATATCTCTCTTTCCTGGTCATTGCGGCAGTTTTCCAGTCGATCATTCAGAAGGTTCATAAGCTCTCCACAATAGCCACCAGCCAGGCTCACCACAAGCTTCCTGATGGAATCGTAGCGAATAGCCATGCCACTTAATTCAGCATCAAACTGGGAACCGATGATCAGAACGTCCTTGATCCCCTTTGCCGGGATGTTGCAGAGCAGAAGCTGCATGTCGGTCTCATCAGGAAACTTCTCACACTTTATCAGCAGGAACACCACATCACACTGCCCCATGTAATCTCTGGTACGCGCCCCTCGTGAAAGCACCGGGTCATTCAGGCCGGGAGTATCAATTATTTCCAGATCCTGCAAATGCTCATGATCGTAATGGATCACCGAACTTTTCACTATTGGGGTATATCTGCCATCTGCGCTGATATACTCTTCAAGGCGTGCGGTCAACTCCATCGGGTCTGCCACTTCTACTGGTAAATTCGGTGTGCCGATTTTAAGGGTAACTTCCGCTGTAACCTTTTCCACCAGTTCCTTGGCAATCTTCAATTCATCCGTAATTCCTGCCCTGCTTTCAATATCTCTACGTGTAGGCTCCGTCGGTGGGGAGGCACTTCGCCGGGAAGCGCGTTCAGCCCGTATTTCACCCTCCGCCTCGTGGTATCGCTTCCAATATGTTTCGTTGGCTTGAGTGATTTTTTCCCAGTCATCCTTCGAATAGAATTCAATCTCCGCCCAGGTTCTGGTGTCGTGTTTTATCACCGTCAATGCGGCTGTCTTGGGAGTAGCCGCTTTGGGGAGAACATCGTTGCCATCGAAGAGCAGAGCATTCAGCAGCGATGACTTGCCCGCCTTTACCTGACCGATTATCCCGATACGCAGCTTTCGGTTCTCCTTACTGGCCGCAGTTGCATCCCGGCGGAACTCATCAAGACATCGAGACAGTTCATTCTGTTCATGCTCAATCAGATCGCGAAAGGGGGCTATTCTTTCCAGTAATGATTCAATGACCGTGGCTATTTTTTCCACTTGTTTGGCTGGTGTTTCGTGGCTCATATTGACCCTCCAACATTTGGGACAATTACCAGAGTCACTTTTCTTTCACTTATTTTGATATCGTGGACAGTCGCGCAGCATTCGGCACCCACTGGAAACAGCACTTTTGGATCGCCGCTGTAGCGTTCCTTTACCTTTTTCGGATAGAGGTTGATGTCATCTCCCAGCCCGAAATCTATGAATATCCCCAGAACATCTGAATGTTTGACTTTACCGGTCAATATCTGCCCTTCCGCAAGAGATGCAAGCATGGCATCATCCTTGACACTGCCGGTTACCGGAATCCCATGGTCTTCAACACTAGCCTCTTTTACTTCCTTGATTTCCGCCATAATACTCTTAACCATGCCGTCAATTTTTGTTGCCATTTTTTCAAAACCGCTGATTACCTCTTCTTTCAATTTTTTCTTTTTCAGACGCGCTCGTTCGGTCAATTCGATCTGCAGAGCCTTTTCCTCATCTGACAAATCGCCGGCTAGGCGAATCTGAACAGTTTGAAGGAAACCAAACAGTTGTTGCGTCTGCTGCTGCTCTTCATAATTATGCTTCGCAAATGCCTGAAAAACAGTACTGAACTTCTTGGCCATCATGGTCGGTTTGTTCTTTCTATCAATTCCAGCCAGATAGTCTGAAATACTGTCACCCATTACCTGCACACCCTTGAGGGAGTTAAAGGCAGACGCACCAACACAAGGGATATTGGCGGTTTTCAAACCATTGCGAGCGGACTTCATGACGTTTTCGAGGTCTTTGCCAGGGGGGAGCAGGTCTGCCTTGTTGAGTACAAGAAACAGTTCCGGGATTTTCCCGAGTGAGCTGTTTTTCAGGGAAAGGAGGAATTCGATATCCGAATCCTGTATGGTGCCATCCTTGGCGGAAACAACCCAGATGAGATAATCGGCCTGGCTCAAGTGTTCGCGGGCAATTGTTTCGTCGGTATTGTCACCACGTACCATCCCTTCCGATGCGCTGTAACCGGGAGTGTCAAGAAAGGTGATGTTGCTGTAGGGGAAGTCCGGTTTTTCAATGGTCACCAGTTTGATGAGATGGCTGAAGCCGACTTTGTGAACCCGGAAGAAATCGTGGCAGATGGCCTTGAAGGAATCACGGTCAAGATCAATGATACTGTTCAGGGTGTTGATGGCGCGGATAGTTTCTGTTTCGCCTTTGATGATATGCGTCGGGATGGCGGTTGTCTTCTTGGTATCCCACGGCAACAGATCGCTATCACCCAACAGCGCATTGATAAAGCGTGATTTACCGGCGCTGAAGCTGCCACCGACCGCCACAACGTTTTTGTTTGCCAGGGCATAAAAACCAGCAAGCTCTTCGAGGTCTTTGAATGCCTTGTGCAGTTGCAGGAACAGCTCCGCCTCGTTGGGTGTGTGTTCCATGTTGCAGATATGCAGGAAATTGCCGTGCAGTTCGTGGTGCAGTTTTTCCAACTTATCGGCAATAGCTTCCTGCCGTGCAGGCTTGGCAATAAGCTTTGCCATCAGCTCCAGACCTTTGCGCGGATCGTGCAGGTATGGGTTTTTCTGCGCTACGATCAGGCTGGCTTGTTCTTCTTCGGTTCCATAGATGGAGTTGGACATTGGTTTGATTGCCTCATATTGAAAAATTTCAATTGCGGTGCGGTTGCAAACTTGAATGAAAATACGGAATCCATCTTTCTAAGGAGCTGGCCATTTCATTTACAAAATGCTCTTTTTGTTCAAGACGCAAACCATTATTTGTCCTCACAACAGATTCTGGTTCTGATTTATTGATTGAGTCCTGTACCGTTCGACGTGACAGTTCAGGATAAGTATTCATTATTTCAGTAATTAATGCATTGCAGGTTTCAAATTCATCTTCACCGTCTCTTCTTGACTCCAGAAAATCCCCAATAGAGGATTTAATTTTTAATGAGTTGAGAATGTATTTTTTCATATCAGCTCCTTACAGGCCAAATAATACTTCATACCTTTACCGCTGGTGCGAATTACGAAATATGCAGCTTTAAAGGGCAGTCTCTTCAAAAATTCCGCCGCGAAGTGGCCAAACTGAGCAGCTACTAACGTAGCTGTCGCTACTGGAAGCAACGTCAGGTTGTGTGCGATCATCAATAGAAACCGAAAAATGCTCATATCTCTCAGCACTACTTGAAGACCAGTAATGCCTGTCTTTTACATTGTTAAATCCGCAAGGGTTTATAAATGCTGAAAAATACAACAATTCTTTTTCCGTGGGCAACCGCCAATCACTATAGCCACCGTAATCAAGCTTCTTTACCCATTCCATTGCTTCGTCCCATTTCATCTCCTTGCCAGCAAGATTGCCGTTTCTTACCCACATCAAACATGTCTGCGGGTCAGTGTAAATTAGATTGTCGGCAGCTTTTTTACGTTCTTCAGTTATCCGCTCCTGTTCAATAGTTGCTAGTCGTTGAGCGCCATCAACACCCTGCCTGACAGCAACATCCAATTTGACATAATCTCTTTTCGTTGATTCCGGGATTATTTCCAAGGAATTGCAAAAAAATTTAAAAATATGCATCGGAAGCTCAATCCAGAAATTATATGCCTCAAGCAGAGCCTTCTGCATTGACTCTCGACTTTGCTGTTCCATTCCATCTGCAAACTGTTTCAGAAAGTCATTCTCAATTGCCTTCAGTCCAAGCCACTCGGAGAATAGATCCATCATCTTCTGCTCTTCCGGTTGCAGGTTGCCATCCACATAAGCCGCACGGTATAGTTCCAGTATAAAGAGGTATTTGTGCTCCTGCTTTTGGAATGACGTGATTATGCTTTCAACAATATCCGCATCAGCATCGGTAACAGTAGCAATTATCCGCTCCGTCGGGTCATCGGTCAGCAACAGGGCATCAGCCAATTCCTGCAGATACTCTTTTTCCGCACTGTTCAGATTCTCATCCGCCCGAGCCATCAGCAGAGCAACTCCGGTGGCATACGCCTCCCGCAGCCGCAGTTCTTCATTACAAAGCGGGTGTTTTGGCCTTGTCAGCGTTTTTTTCTTTTTTTCCATGTCGTCAAGAAATGACATCTTATGTCCCTCCTTTGATAGGCTATGTTATCCAGGCACGTCTTACACTCCACCACGCACTGGCCAAACATAGCGAACACCTGCGTTTAACTCACCAGCGATCTTTAAGGCTACAAAGTTTAAAATAAAATTGGAGGAAGTTGTATTGCTTGAATCTGTTGTGGACGTCCAGCAGTTATCTACCTTGACGCCACTAAATCCATTCGCCTTAAACCACTTAGCGTAGCTTTTACCTCCCCGCTTTTTTAATGTCTCAATCTCTTCCTGCGTTGGCAGTCTCCAATCACAGAAACCAGCGTAATCCAGGTTATCAACCCACTTCACCGCAGTTTCCCTCAGCATCTCCTTGCCCGCAATGTTACCGTTTCTTGTCCACATCAGTCCGGTCAGTGGGTCGGTAAAAATATGTCGGTCAAATTCTTCTTTTGCTCCAACAGCGCCTTGTTCAGCAGCAATCCAGACTTTCGCCAAATCTCTTACTATTGTTTCAGACACCGGTTCCAATGTATTACAAAAATATTTGAGGGAATGCAGCGGAACATCCAGGCAGCAATGATAAGCCTCAAGCAGAGCTTTCTGCATCAAAACAGGATCATTTTTTACCTTCCCGGTCGCGAATGCCTTTAGAAATTCTGCTTCGACTGGTTTCAATTTTAGAAGGTTAGCAAAGATATCAATCATCTTCTGCTCTTCCGACACCAATGAACCATCTACATTTGCAGCCCGGTAAAGATCAATAATAAAGAGGTATTTGTGATCCTGCTTTTCAATTGTGTCATTCAACATGGTTACGATTTCCGCGCCGAGATTGCTAACGTTGGCAATAATACGCTCTGCTGGGTCGTCCGAAAGACAAAAGGCAGATGCCAGCTCTTTCAGATGAAGCATTTTAGATTCATTCAGTGTCTCATTCGCCTGTAACAAAATAAATGCAATGCCGGTGACGTATACTTCACGCAACCGCAAATCCTCATCATTGAGTGGATGTTTTGGTGTTGTCAGCACCTTCTTCTTTTTTTCCATCTCGTCCAATAATGACATTGTCGTTTCCCTCTGGTGATTAGCATCAGCCACGAACGGGCCAAATATAAAAGCTCATACTCTTGTTGATATCGTCAACCTCACCATTATCAAAACTTACACCCCATACAAAACCATCATAGTCATCATCTTCGAGTGTTGAGGTCCAATAGAAAAAATCCTCGAAGTGATTGAATCCGTTTCTGTTGAACCACTCAAAAGGAGTGTATCCGCCCTGCTTTGCAAATAACTTCAGCTCGTTTTTGGTCGGCATTCTCCAATCGCAATAACCGCCATAGTTCAAGCTTTTCAACCAGATTAAAGTATCGTCCCAGTTCATTGGCTCGTTGGCGATATTGCCGTTTCTTGTCCACATCAGGCCGGTCTGCGGGTCAGTATAAACGAGTCGCTCCATTTCCATTTTTTGTTCTTCCAATGCACGCAGCTCTGCTTCTTTTTTCTGTTCTTCCGCTTTACGTCGGGCAGATTCCATTTTTAGATCTTCTTCCGCACGTTTTTGCTCTTGATGCTTTATGACCTTTTCAACCCCACAAACGCCTTGCTTGACAGCCAGGTTTACTTTTGTAATATCTCTTTCGGTCGTTTCAGAAACAGGCTCCAATTCGTTACAAAAATATCGGAATACGTTCATGGGAAGCTCAAGCCAGAAATTATATGCCTCAAGCAGAGCCATCTGCATTGCCTCTCGACTTTGCTGTTCCATTCCATCTGCAAACTGTTTCAGAAACTCCTTCTCAATAGACTTCAGATTGAATCGACTTGCAAAAATATCGATCATCTTCTGTTCTTCAACCAACAATTTGCCGTCCACGTTTGCAGCCCTGTAAAGGTCGAGAATAAAGAGATATTTGTGATCCTGCTTTTCAATGGCTGAAACAATACTGAATATAATTTCGGCACCTGCATCAGTGACTGTGGCGATAATACGTTCTGCCGGGTCATCTGAGAGAGCAAGGGCTGTAGCCAGTTCTTTCAGATGTTCCCTTTTTGCCTCATTCAGGTTCTCGTCCGCCCTTGCCATAAGCAATGCAACACCAGTAGCGTATGCTTCACGCAACCGCAACTCCTCATCGCAGAGCGGATGTTTTGGTTTCGTTAGCGACTTCTCCAGTTTTTCCAGATCATCAATAAATGACATCGCAATTATTATCCCTTTTCCTGAATTTTAAACCCATCTCTCGTTCGCACACGCTGCGTGGGAATGTAGTTTTGGCGCACTGCGCCCAGTATCCATTATAGATTGAGGTGCTTGCAAAAGTATTTCGTTCATGGTTCGACTGTTCGACAAGCATACAGTGCACCACGAACCAAATATCAGACAGTTACAGTTCTAAAGTCCGTTCGCCCTGAGCTTGTCGAAGGGTGAAGGGACTTTTGCAAGAGGCATTATCGTAAAGACTGCACATAACAAACACCTGTAGATAGCCGTATAATGGGGATTTACAGACTTTCGACTCGTGGCGCAGCGCGTGGGAATGAGAAAATACTTTAATCCCATAAATCCTGTTTCAAACAAAATCCGCCACGAACTGGCAGGACATAGTTAACACTGCTCTTATAGTCGTTGTACGGATGGCCACTCTTTACATGCACGTTCCAGGCATTGATATTGCAGTCCTCGGTACCAGACCAGTACCATCCAGCCTGATGAATCCCCTCAAATCCATTGGCATTAAACCATGCTGAAGTCTTGCTTCCCGCCCGAAAGAAAGCCGCAAGCACGTCTTTCGTTGGCAGACGCCAGTCACTAAAACCGGCATAGTTGAGATTTTTCACCCAACATATAGCAGCATCCCAAGTCATTTCACTTCCAGCTATATTGGCGTTTCTTGGCCACATAAGTCCGGACTGCGGATCGGTGTAAACCAGATGCTCCATTTGCTTTTTCTGTTCTTCCGCTATACGTCGGGCAGATTCCATTTTTAGATCTTCTTCCGCACGTTTTTGCTCTTGATGCTCCATTATCCTTTGCGCGCCACAAACACCTTGCTTGACAGCCAGGTTTACCTTTGCAATATCTCTTTCTGTCGTTTCAGAAATAGGCTCCAATTCTTTACAAAAATATCGGAATACGTTCATGGGGAGTTCAAGCCAGAAATTATAAGCCTCAAGAAGTGCCTTCTGCATTGCCTCTCGACTTTGCTGTTCCATTCCATCTGCAAACTGTTTCAGAAACTCCTTCTCAATAGACTTCAGATTGAATCGACTTGCAAAAATATCGATCATCTTCAGTTCTTCAGCCAACAATTTGCCGTCCACGTTTGCAGCCCTGTAAAGGTCGAGAATAAAGAGATATTTGTGATCCTGCTTTTCAATGGCTGAAACAATACTGAATATAATTTCGGCACCTGCATCAGTGACTGTGGCGATAATACGTTCTGCCGGGTCATCTGAGAGAGCAAGGGCTGTAGCCAGTTCTTTCAGATGTTCCCTTTCTGCCTCATTCAGATTCTCGTCCGCCCTTGCCATAAGCAATGCAACACCAGTAGCGTAGGCTTCACGCAACCGCAATTCCTCATCGCAGAGCGGATGTTTTGGTTTCGTTAGCGACTTCTCCAGTTTTTCCATATCGTCCAAAAATGACATCATCGTTTCCTTGCGTGGATTATTTATACTGGCCTGGTATTTTCTGCCGTGGTCAGCGCAAGCACCCTCTGAATGTCAGCGCTGATTTTATCGTGTTGGACTTTCTTCTCCTCCGCACACTTTTCAAGCTGCTCTTCAATCCTGGCAATGGTTTGCGCCTGATCCTTTTTTATCGCAACAACTTTATCGGCCAAACTGGCTAAAAACCTGGCGGACATATTTTCAAGCTGCTGCGCTGCTTGGGTGCGAACGGTAGCTAATACCTGTTCAAATGCAGTTGCCAGGGCGCTTTCTGCCTCGCTCTCCTTATCGGACTTGCTGAACAGATATATCAAACCCGCTGCAATTGTGCCAAGTATTGGAAATCCAATCGCAAGCAGACCAAGTCCAACAGCTCCGCCGCCAATCAATCCGCCATTACCCGAGGCAAAATCACCTACATCCGCCGAAGCGCCAGAAACACCACATGTGGCGTAGACGGAGGTTTCTACATAACAGTTGATCTCTTGCTCTGCGGAACTGAACAGTTCCCGTGCCCGTTTGCCAAGCGAAAGCTGAAATTCATTTGCCGCCAGCCCGGATATGCGCCCTTCAACCGCTTTGCCACTGCCATTTAGTAACTGATTTTTCAGGGCATTTCGATTCTGATTGAGAACACTATTTACATCTTCAGCCACTTTTCCTGGCAAGCTTTTGCTGCATTCATCACGGACATTTTTGGTTATCCTTGCCAGCTTTCTTTCCAGCTCATCCATCTTCTTCTGGGTATCAGCCTTCTTCATCTCAAGGTCGCTGGTAGAAAGATTCTCCCCATTCAAAAGCATTTTCAGCGAGAGGCTCAGGCGTGTCGCCAAAGCGTTCAGGGTAGTGCTGAACCGGCCATGGAACAGTTCACCGCGCCGTGCGGAAAGGTCACCTATCATCGAGCGGAATTCATCAAGATCTCCCTTATGTGACTCAACGGACGCAATTGGAATCTGGCGGTCTGTCTCATACAAAAGGGTATCTCGATTCTGCCGGACAATATCTTCATGCTCTTCCGCTATTCGGTTGCTCTTTTTGGTCATCACTACCCTAAAATCAAGCTCGTACAGCGCCATATCTCTTATAAACTGGAGCGTATCGTCTTTGATCCCCTCCGAAGTGCAGAGAATAAAGCTGGTGCCGTTATCCATATAGTTGAGAATAGCCTTGTTGTGCGCCTCCAGTCCGGAGCTCAGCCCCGGCATATCGACCAGAATCAGCTCAGGGTGTTCAGCCAGCACCTGATTGTTGATGTGTGCCTCTATATACAAAAGATTCCCGGCTGGAGCATGTTCGTTGACCTGTCTGGCCAGGAGCGATGATAAAGTTTCATCGGAACTTCCTATAGAATATGAGCGCATACCGCCATCAATAAAGTGCAGAACTACTTTTTCACCACCACTGGTATAATGAAGCTCGGTTGCCACCTTGGTTTCTCGCTTGTTATAAGATTTCAGAAACTCATTCTTCTGATCAAATCCCATATAATAATTCAGGAGCGTTGACTTGCCGGCATTGAAAGGGCCGATGACCGGCACGGCAAACTTGTACTGCTCAACCTGTTCCCGCAGACACTCAAGCTCTCCAGGTGCAAAGGGATTTACTCCATTTTCTGCCGCAATATCTTCCAGCGTTTTGATGTGACTGACTATAAGGCTCTTCATTGGGTCGAGAGTGACCTGTTGCCCGAATCCCGCACGTTTCAATCCATAAAGCAGATCAACTGCCAGATCGTAGACAGGCACCGGGATATCAGCAGCCATCCCATGCCGGATCACCAGCCAGCCACCAGCCGCTTCATCAGAGTCAAGTTCATTACGTTTGACCAGTTCAGCCGTATCAAGCAGTGGTGACAAATTCCCCTTGTTCACGCTGCTGATCCGATGAAACAGGCTTGCAACTGTGTTACGGCAAAGCAGTTCTTTTGGCGCAATGGTCTGCATATTGTCTCTGAACCCGGCATTTAGAAGCGCCTGGAGCAGTATCACCTGGATTTCTTTCTCATTCCATGCAGGTCTGGTAAATCGGTAGAATTCATTTACCAGCTTCATGAGCCGGTGACTGGGAGGCAATGATGCATTTTCAGCTTCTACGGTATTCATCCATTCGCCCAGCTCAACTCTACGTTCCAGCTTGTCAATCCGACCCCGGTCCTTTCTAATCTCATTACGCAGCTTGAGATACACACCAGCCAGGCTGCGATAGATTGATACCGTCCTTCGGTTCATCTCTTCGCCCAATCCGGCAACTTCACCAAAGAGCCAGTTGACTTTGTTACCTATAGCCAGAGTCGCCTCGAAAGAGAGCAGAGTCGATTGCTTTTGCACCTGGCTGATAAGCCGCAGAGCAGCAAATTGAGCCATTGCCAGATCGTGTTGATTATCCGCCAACAATTTCTGATTATTTCCAGTGATCATGCCCCAGAACCTGCCAATAACTCCCTGCTCGGCAAGATGTTTTGATTGTCCGGGAACCGCTGCCAGACAGGAGACCGCATCCGTCACAGCATCTTCAATATCTCTATTGTTGTCACGGACGCGGGAAAGAAATCCATCAACTCTGGTAGTAATTTCGAGCTGTTCGTGACGCGCAATTTTTGTCAAAAGCTGCCGATTTTCATACTCCAGCAAATTATCCGCTTCGTTGATCCACTCCATCTGGGTGGTGAAGTCGTCATTCATGACAATCCTGTTAAAATCGATAATCTGCTTCCGAATGTTGAGCCCTTCGCGCCCGGCCTCATCCATTCGCTCCCGCTGCGACGACGCATCTGCTTCACCCTCGGCAAAGCGCTGCCAGAGCTTTTCATACTCCTCGTTATTTTCGAGAAATCCGCTAATGCTTTGGATAATCTGCTGCGCATCACGGTATCCCTGATCTATCCGTTTTTTGGCATTGTCACCGTTAAAGTCCATAACCCCGGAAAAGAGACCCCCCAGGTCTTGCTGCGGAACAATCGGAAGCAGTTTGACGCCGGGATATTTGCTACGCTCAATCCGATCATCCCTGCTGAGACAGACAAGAAAAATTATGTCGCACTGCTCCTTCTCAAACAACGGCGTTATCGGTGCGTTATCCAGTTTTTTATGTGGGAGAAACCAGTACCAGCCACCATCGCTGTAAACCTTGTCGTTAATCTCAATGTCATCGAAAATCTCCGGCAATGCCGCTGAAGCGAGCAGAATATCTTGTGCAGTTTTATCATCATGGCCGTTGATTTTCTTGTATTCAACCTCGTTGGCTTCTTTGTCGTGCAGCGCCGCATAAAAAGGGATTGGAGTATCCGCAAAGCCAGCAGGGAGCGCATCATCCATCATTGCCTTCAATCCTTGCTGGCTAAAAAGACCTTTAGAGCGGAGAAAAAGTGGCAGACGGGCCAAATCGATATGAAGGCGGGCAAGACGCGAAACGAGGGCGGGGGAATTGAGGGAGAGAACATCTTCATTCTTGATACTTAGCCACATTCTTTCAGCGGTGGCATAGTCGCCAGTAGTCATCATGGCACCATTAAGCGCTCCAACGGAGCTTCCAGCTATAGCTGACGGGATAATTCCGGCTTCTTTAAGCGCCTTCCACACGCCAATCTGATATGAACCTTTGCCACCACCGCCACAAAGGACGAGGCCGACTTTTTTTCCTTCTAGCATTTACCCCCCCTTGATTTCGATGTTGTTGGGAATGCAATCACTAAATGTACAATTTTCTGAATCAACGCCTATTCTATATAAGTTAGAGCCTATATAAATTCCTCCTCCACTACGTGAGCTGCAATTGTTAAAAGTGCAATTGTTGAGTTCTATGTGATCTTTGCCAGCATAATCACTATAAATAGCTCCACCTCCATTACTTGAGGAGCAGTATGAAAAATAACATCCTGATGCTTTAAGTTTAGAAGTTGTTAAGGCACCACCTTTTCCATTTGCTTTACACTCGATAAATTTACAATTCTCCAAAATCACATAACTTCTTCCCCCGTATATTGCAGCACCGTCACCTTCTTGGTTGCAGTGTGTAAATAAAGTGTCCTTTAATTGCAACTGTCCAGAACCCATTTCGAAAATGGCTCTGCCAAAAATGTTAGTAAATTGGCAACCATTTATTGAGTTCATGTTTGCCCAGGTAAATAAGATACCTGCCTTCCCGGCACCATCAAACTTGCAATTATTGACAGTAAAAACGTGAGTACCGGAGTCTATATAGATTAAACAGTTACAAGTATCTGTCGCCTTTATATAAGAACCCTCCAGCTCCAATATTCCTTTATCTACATAAATCATTGTATCTTTCCCAGAAAACCTGAGGCTGGTACCCTTAATTGATAGTTTGCCTCCAGCATTAACGTTTATTCTACCGGTCAACACTCCCGGCCTGGTTATCGTTCTTGTTTCACCAGGCCCCAAATCCGAAACCCTCAATAATTTCCTCATATTTGAACTCTGGCATGAAATACTGAAGATGCCCGATGTTTGGCTCCATGCCACCTTCTATGACTGCCTGAACCAGAGTGTTGGCTTTCGCACAGTCCTTTGATTCCAGCGCAGACCAAAACGATGCTATAAAATCACGCCATTTCTCCATCTTGAGTACTTCCACAAAATCGTTAATCATCACCTTTTCCGGTGCAGAGAAATCCTTGTCTGAGTTGGCGGCTCGGTACAGATCAAGCAGAAATAGGAGCTTCTGCTCTTCGGTTTCCAGCACGTTTACAATGACGTCAACAATATCTGTATCGATGTGTCGTACGTTGGCAATGATTTCCACTGTCATTTCTGCCGGAAGGTCAAGAGCGTAGACAAGGGTTTCCAATGCTTCCCGCTCCCCGTCCATCATGCTTTCGTGATCGTCAGCACGCGCCATCAGAAGCGCTACACCGGTCGCATACGCAACCTTCAATCTTTCAGCAGCATTACATAGTGGGTGCTTTACTGTAAGAAGCTCTTTCTTCTTGGCCTTCATGTCAAATGCCATTGTTACATACTCCTCCGAAATGGAATATTGTACTTCCAAAAATCAGGGAAAATTTTTTGTTGAACAATAACGTTCCATCATATTTGCCGCATGTCCCTTCATCTCTCCCCGCAACCCCAACGGTTCCAACACCTCAATCCTCCCACCAAATCCCAGCAGCCACCAGCGCAGCTGCCGTGTGTCCGCTACTGTGGCTTCCACCAAAACATTACCATCTTGCTGATCAGTCAACTGCTGGTCTTCTGAAAGCGGTGTCTCCTCCAGATGAATAGACGCATCCTGCTCGAAGATAGCCTTCAGCCGGATTGTTCCTTCGCCGGTGCGGTAGCTAAAAGCTCCTCCCGCAATATACTCATCAAGATTGAAACCTTCCGGCGACAGTGCCGGCTCATCAAGCTGTATGGTTTCTTTCATCCGATGCAGTTGCAGTTGGCGGACATCTTTAAGCTGATTGTATTTTCCTACCGTACAGACCAGTGTCATCAGCCGGTCATGCAGCACGATTCCCAGTGGATTGACTGTCCAGGATACCGGATCTTTCTCTCCTCGTTTCTGGTAGCTGACCTGGAACCGCATTTTTTCCAGAAGTGAATCAGACACAACTGCAAAGACTTCTGCCATGATTTTTGGTGGCATCAATGGCAGGCTTCTGCCGACAATCCGTACTTTATCCGGCCATTCCTTGAGTGTGGTTTTATCGGTTTGCTTCAACAGGGTATCGGCGTAACGGAAATGTGGTTTAAGTTGGTCATAGATCTCTTTCGGGAACATATCCGACATGAAATCCGCCACCATACGGTAAGCCAAGGCTGCCGGAGGTGTCATAGTTGGGATATCTAAAGAAGGAGCATCAGCAGTCCACGACCAGCCGTATGGTTTATGATTGTCGTCGCAGGTTATAGCAAATGATTGAGAGAGTTTTTCGAGGTCGCGCTGGATGGAGCGGCGGTGAATGGTCATGCCGTCTCGCTCCAATAGCGCCGCTATGGTGGCAGTATCGATCTTGCGGGGGTAGCGGGGTATCATCCGCAGCAGCAAGAGGTAGCGATAGGAAGTGCTCACGGAGAACCTTTCAGAAAGGGGAACCAATTGTTTCATGGAATATACCACCGCATTCCGGTTTTGCAAGGATCTTAGTCTAAGAAAATAGGCGGTTAACCATGCGGTCAAGCCCCAGGAACACCCCTTCAGCGTTTTGCTCAAAGTTTCGCACTGTTCGACAAAATTCACTCGGCGCATCATCTGTCCATGTGCCGAACGTATGTCCACATTCCGGACAGGTGTGTTTCTGCTCATAGCTGGTGACATTGCCTTTGTCATCGCGCCATATTTTTACTTCACAGTGGGGGCATTCGAATATCGGCAGATAGGTGCCAAAGATTTCTTCCCGGCAGACAGGGCAATACATATCAGTCACCATGCCACCATCTGCGGCAGAAAACTGCTGCGCTAACATGCTGGGAAATGCGGAATTAATCTTTGCGCCAGATTTACTTGAATCTTCAGGCTCATTCGCTGAAACTACCTGAGTATTTTCTTTTTTGATTGGGTCTTCACTTAACATAGTTATGCTCCTTTCACGCTTATCTGTGGTTTCGAACTGCTCTGTTCCAGATGGACTTGATTAATGCAAACTCGTAACGTTCCATGATGCTATTGCACTCTTCGCATCGAGGTGTTGAAAGTATTGAAAGAGTTTCCGGAACAAATCCACCTTCCGAGCGAAGTTCCTTTTTATGGCATATAGGGCAAACATAAGTCACAATCTGACATACTGACATCAGCGTCACCTCTCTCAATTGTGCGTTATTTACTGGAAGATGCGCTGCAGCATTCTTTTAAACCAAAGGTGCGGCCAGCCAGAACGGTAAAAATCAGAGCTGTTAGCACCCCCGAAATTTTGCTGGCGATTAGCGAATGTCTGGTCGGTCTTCGACAATCTTCATAGCTGATAACATCTCCGCTTTCGTTTCGCCAAATCTGACTTTCACAATGCGGACAGTTGAAGACAGGCAGATATGATCCACATATTTCCTCGTCACAGGCCGGACAATTCATTTCAGCTTGCACTCCGCCATCACATGCAGAATATTGACGAGCCAAAAAACTTGGGTACTGAGATGTTGAGTCATTTACTGTAGTGCCGGTAGTTTCCTCTTTACTTGGTTCCATGATGTTGCTCCTTCCATGTGTGAGATGTATGGAGCTTAGCAGGTGGGTACGACAATCTCTGTCGCATAAAAAAATGGGGTGCGCATAATATCGCATAGGACGAACATACCACCGGGAATAAATGGCGGTTGAATCCTCGCCCAAAGGATGGTTTTTTAAGTCATAATAAATGACATATATGCTATCTCCAGATGTCTTGTATCAAATTCGATTGCGGGCCGATCTATACACCTTATCGTTGCGCCGTGGGCCAACAGCCACAATCAGAACCTCTATAATTTCGGCGTGAACGCGATACACAATGCGGACATCGCCAGTACGGAAGCGGCGACAACCAGCCAACTCACCGGAAAGCGGCTTGCCGGTTTTTTCCGGCTCTCCGTCTCGAATCCGGGATTCAATTGCCTTGAGTACCGCCCTGGCTTGATACCTGCCCAATTCTTCCAGGTCTTCAGCCACCTCGTGGTGGTAGATAACCCGCCAACTCACAATTCATCCTCACTGGTAAACCTTTTCAGCATATCCTCGTGAGTGATTGACTTTGCACGATCAAAACTTTGCAGCCGATCCCGTGCTGTCAATTGAATATGCAGGTCATCCAGTTCATCCATCAGTGCTTCATAAATGCTCACCGGCATCATTACAGCCGCAGGTGCATTGTTCCTCATCACAACATATTTTTCCTGCTTGCCGCTGGAAAGACGGTCAAAAATAGATTTCGCCGAACGTGAAACTTCTGTTACGGAAACAGCTTGGCTGGAACGTTCAAGTAGTGCATTCATGGCAAATCCCCCTTTTTATCATTTTATTATCTGATAATAGTATGATTATTACCTGACAAGTCAAGCAGGAATATGCAAACTTTACCGGCCTACGCACTTCCCGCGTTGAAGACTGTCTGGCTGAATCCCGTGAGGTTCTGACCAGACCCCGTGGAACAGAGCGTTTTTTATCTTTAAGAATTGGTGTCAATGGGATATATTCTTCGTGTCGGAAAGGTAGGAACGAAAGGAACTATCAATAAAACACAGTGATGTCATGCTTGATATCGTATCTTTTACCCGCTGATCTTCATGAAAGGATTAGCGGGTTCTTTAATTGTGGCTCTCTGTAAACCACCGGCTCCGACGGTGTGACTATAATGTTTGGAGGTATTGCATGGACTCAATCGCGTTTAAAACTGGTTTACTGATGGCGGGTTTTTTACGTTATATCGGTGCCAATTCAATTGCCCCAGACCATTATTCGTCTACTATCGATCTGGGATATGTGGTTATTGTTTTAGGTGGACTCATAATTCTTGGGGGCCTGGGCGGTTCGGCTCTTAACAGGAAAAGCTAAGGAGCTGTAAAACCGTTACTGATACATAATCCGTTCACCATGAGCTTGTCACATCTTCCGTGTTTCAAACCACGTCAACAAATTGCTGCTCCAACTTCGGGTTTGCCGCCTGAGCTACAATCACACGTAAATCTACTCCTTCTGAAATGAAATCATTTTATTGACCCACATCAAACTAATCCGCTATTGTTCCTCTTTTCTATTACCGGAATTTGAACGCTCATCGGGGAGATATGTGATGCAGCGCTTGATCATACTTATCATAGCTCTCCTGGTTTCCCTGCCGGTTGCTGTTAAAAACCGCGTGAGCGAGGTTTCATCCGCTCCCGCAGCTTTTCCAGCAACTTCATCACGCAAAGTTGTGGTTCGGGTAAGTGGAGATGTCCGACATTCCGGCATATACGAAGTCAACGCCAATACATTGGCTGGCAGCGTCATTAATATGGCGGTAACGAATAGCGTTATCAAGCGTATCATGCCGGATAATTCAGGTGTGCGTCCAGTTGAGCATGGAACTGCTCTCAATGTGAAAATATCGGGTGACGGAACCGGCGTGATCACTGTCGGATCCATACCTGCAGCTGAACGTATAGTGCTGGATATTCCGCTTGATATCAATTCCATGAGTGAGATTGATTTTGATCGTCTGCCGGGAGTTGGCCCAGTTATGGCCAGGCGCATAGTTGAATATCGTCAATATATTGGCGGCAACATGAGGGTACATGATCTACTGGCAGTTGAAGGCATCGGTGAAATGAAGTACCTGGCGATACGTAAATACTTCTAACATGCTGAATACACAAATAAAAGTATTTTGAGTGTTATTATTTCATTACGTTCAGTCTTATTGGCACGAATGATGTAGACTCCCTGTGATAATTTAATTTTCACATAAGGGGAGGAATTACTATGCATTGTCCACGCTGCAAAGGCAGAATGTTCGCCGAAAAGTTCTATGATTTTGTCCGTTCTTTTGACGCATGGAAATGTTCCTGCTGCGGTGAGTTGCTTGATTCCACCATACTAGCGAATCGAGCCAGAAACAATAATTCTCATCTCGGTTGATTCTTCGTCTCTATTTTGAGCTACGCAGTGCGGAGGGAGCCTGGCAACAGGTTCCCTTTTTGTTTGACACGGCATCTCCGACAGGTTAATGAACACCTGCACGTCGCGAAATAATTTGATTTTGGAGACCCACATACCATGCCAAGAAATGACGGTCGTAACAGAGAGGATTTGCGTCCCATATCAATAACGCGCAACTTCGTCAAACATGCTGAAGGTTCGGTGTTGATCGAGTTTGGCGACACAAGGGTAATCTGCACCGCATCAGTGGATGTATCGGTTCCGCCGTTTTTGAAAGGAAAAGGAACCGGTTGGGTGACTGCCGAGTACGCCATGCTCCCGCGCGCCACACATACCCGTTCTGCCCGTGAAGCCGCCAAAGGGAAACAAACGGGACGTACGCTTGAAATACAGCGCCTGATTGGACGCTCTCTACGGGCTGTAACTGATCTGACGAAACTCGGTGAACGTTCAATCTATATCGACTGCGATGTTATCCAAGCCGACGGTGGAACGCGTACCGCTTCTATCACAGGTGCTTATGTTGCTCTTGCAGATGCCTTGGCAACCCTCCGCAACAAGGGTATGTTGTCTGAAATTCCTCTCAAGGAAGCGGTGGCAGCTGTCAGCGTTGGTATCTTGAAAGGAAAAGCGCTGCTTGACCTGAATTACCTCGAAGATTCAGCCGCCGAGGTGGATATGAACTTTGTCATGACAGCCAGCGAGCGTTTTGTCGAAGTGCAGGGTACTGCCGAAGCTGAGCCTTTTACTTCCGACCAGATGGATGCCATGCGTGAACTTGCCACGAAAGGTATCCGGCGCTTGTTTGAAATTCAACGCGAGGCTCAGGGGCGATGAAGAAACTGCTGTTTGCAACACGTAACCAGGGTAAGATAAAGGAGATTCAGGGACTTCTGGAAGGTTTGGTAGAAACGGTCATCTGTTCGACGGATGTCGCCGGACTTCCTGATACCGTCGAGGACGGAATGACGTTTGAGGAAAATGCCCTGAAAAAAGCACGCGAGGCTTCTACCTATGCAGGTCTGCCGGTTCTGGCCGATGATTCCGGGCTGATGGTTGATGCGCTGGGAGGTCGCCCCGGAATATATTCGGCACGCTTTGCCGGTGAAGGCGCCGGAGATGGAGCAAACAACGCCCGGCTCCTCAAGGAGCTGAAAGGGGTCGAAACGGGCAGGCGCCGGGCGGCTTTTGTCTGCGCGCTGGCCTTTGTAACGCCGGGTGGTGTTGAGCGTATCTTTTCCGGAAGGGTAGATGGATATATTATTGATACGCCGCAGGGCAACGGCGGGTTCGGCTATGATCCGCTATTCCTGGTTGACGGCTTTGATCGTACCATGGCGGAACTGGAACTGGAAGAGAAGAACCTCATCAGTCATCGAGGCCAGGCCTTCCGGTTGTTTCGGGATTATGTAAAGGAAACATATTAGTGGAAAATTCCAGAACTGCACATACAAAGAAATCGAAAAAGCTCCATCAAACTGCAGCCGATGCTGAAGCTGCCACTCCTCAAAAAAAGTCCTTTGCCCGTCTGGTTCGCAATTCTGTTCTCGAATTGAGAATTGCCTCGCTGGATGAGGACGGCTACGGAACTGCCCGCAGTGAGGAGGGGATGACACTGCGCGTCAGTGGCGCCCTGCCGGGTGATATCGTATCGGCTGTCGCAGACCATGTTGCCGGTGGTACCGCGTTCTGTCATATACGGAAACTGTTGCAGCCATCCCCGCTCCGCAGCAGGCGACCTCCCTGCGACGAGAGCGCTGTTTGTTGCGGATGTCCTCTGATTGCCATGAAGTACACAGAACAGAAGGTCTGGAAGCGCGGTATGATTCTGGCCGAGCTGGCTAAATTCCCCGAATTTTCCGGCGTTACTGTTCATCAACTTCTTTCCCCCGAAAGCCTGATCCATTATCGTACAACTGCCAAGCTGACTGTAGCCGGAAAGTTCTCCGAACCTTATATAGGTATATACCGGCGCGCCAGCCATGATGTATACGATCTGGAACAATGTCCGCTGCATAATCCGCTTATCAACAGGGTGGTTGATGCTGTCCGAAATGGCATTAAAAAGGGGAAGGTGCCGGTTTATAATCAAAAGAGCAGAATGGGCCTTCTGCGTTATCTGGTGGTGCGGGTATCGGTTTATGAAAAGAAGGCGATGGTGGTATTTGTTACTGCCAGACGCTCGTACAACGAGATTCACCACCTGGGGCGTTTTGTCCAGGAGCAGGTGCCCGAGATTGAAGTGATCGCCCAGAACGTGAACTCCTCGGAAGGGAACGTGATTCTGGGGCAAAAAGATTTTTTTCTGACACGTAAACAGCACCTGACAGAGAGAATAGGAGAACTGACTTTCAGAATATCACCCCGCTCCTTTTTTCAGGTCAACAACAGCGGTGCCAATCTGATTTACAACCAGGTAAAGGAGTGGGCCGGTCTTGGCGGGTCTGAAGTCGTTCTGGACCTGTACTGCGGCATCGGCGGGATTGCACTTTTTCTGGCGGACCGAGCGAAAGAGGTAATCGGTGTCGAGGTAGTTGAAGAGGCGGCGGCTGATGCCCGTCTGAACGCGAAAGTCAACGGAATACATAATTGCCGTTTTGAGGCCGGTGATGCCGCCGAAATATTGAAAGAAATGGCTGAAGAGCGGAAAAAAGTGGATGTGGCTGTTCTTAATCCACCCCGCAAAGGGTGTGAAGCGAAGGTGCTTGAGGGGGTGACGGTGCTTTCGCCCCGTACAATCGTGTACGTATCCTGCTCTCCTTCCACTCTTGTGCGCGATCTGGTGCTGTTGAAAAACCTCGGGTATGTCTGTCATGAGATCCAGCCTGTTGATATGTTTCCGCAGACTGTGCATGTCGAGAATGTGGCGCGACTGGAGAGGTTGGAGTAACCGGCGGCCTCTCCTCTTTACTATTGTATTACGCCCCCTCGCTCTGTGCCTTCAAGGACTCCATCTGGTAATGTGCCCGCAAAGCGTCTGCAATCTCGGCAATGTCTCCCGCCATGATCGAATCCAGTCTATAGAGTGTCAAACCGATGCGGTGATCGGTCATGCGTCCCTGCGGAAAATTATAGGTGCGAATGCGTTCCGAACGGTCGCCCGAACCGACCTGCTGCTTGCGGTCAGCTGCCAGCTTTGAATCATGTGCCTGCTGGATGGTGTCAAGGATGCGGGTTTTCAAAACCTTCATTGCCTTGGCGCGGTTCTTGATCTGGCTCCGTTCCTCCTGGCAGGCCACCACCGTGCCGGTCGGGAGATGGGTGATGCGCACGGCAGAATCGGTGGTGTTAACATGCTGGCCACCGGCGCCGGAAGATCGATACACATCTATCTTCAGATCATCCGGGCGGATATCAATATCTACATCCTCGGCTTCAGGCATGATCGCCACTGTGCATGCGCTGGTGTGGATACGACCCTGGGCTTCGGTTTCGGGTACGCGTTGCACGCGGTGAGTACCGGATTCATACTTCAGTTTGGCAAAAACCCCATCCCCCTCGACCGAAGCGATAATTTCCTTAAAACCACCCCGTTCCGACTCTGAGGCCGAAATGGTTTCTACCCGCCAGCGGTTGACATCGGCAAAACGGGAGTACATGCGGAACAGGTCGCCGGCGAACAGGGCCGATTCGTCGCCGCCTGTGCCGGCGCGGATCTCAAGGATGACGCTCTTGTTGTCGTTGGGATCCCTGGGCAGAAGCAGTAGTCGGATATCAGCCTCAAGCTGATCTTTCTCGCTGTCCAGTGTTTTCAGTTCGTCCTCTGCCATCTCCTTCATATCCGGGTCGTTAAGGAGTTCGCGGTTATCTTCGATATCGCCCAGTATCTTACGGTAGCGACGATAGGCTGTCACCAGGTCGGTCAGTTCGGCATGTTCCCGTGATAATTTTCGAAACTCCGGTTGGTTGGAGATAACCGTCGGATCAGAAAGAAGTGCTTCCAATTCCTGATAACGTCGTTCAAGTTCTTCAATCTTGTCTAAAATCATACTTTGTAATCCATCACAGTAAATTAGTAACCTGAGTCTCTCATAAGATGATTTTCTTCAATGGGTAAAAAATTAAATACATATCAGATACTTGGTCATTATGAAAGTATTTAATAAAATATCTATTGACAGCACATATATGTTGTGGCTATTTTCAAGTCATCCACAAAATGTTGTGGTAACGCACTTCCTGAAAAATTCACTTCCATCCGTACAAATATACACATTTTTATAAACCAAGGAGCTCTCGATCATGGAAACCAGCAAAAGCGCTATCCCGGGCCTGACCAAAAACGCAGCCACCGTACTGGAGAAACGGTATCTCCGCCGAGATGCAACCGGAAAAGTTCTCGAGACTCCGGCTGAGATGTTTCGACGAGTGGCAGATACTATTGCCGCGCCTGACAGAACATTCGACAAGAAAGCCGATATAACCGGTCTGTCAGACACCTTCTTCAACATGATGACCACATTTGAATTTCTTCCCAACTCCCCGACCCTTATGAACGCCGGACGACCGCTGGGCCAACTCTCGGCCTGCTTTGTCCTGCCGGTCGGCGACTCCATGGAGGAAATCTTCGACGCGGTCAAATTCACCGCCCTGATACACAAATCAGGTGGCGGCACCGGCTTCTCGTTTTCCCGCCTGCGACCTGCCAATGATGTGGTCAGCACGACAACCGGAATATCAAGTGGCCCGCTCTCTTTCATGCGGGTTTTCGACATCGCCACCGAAACCATCAAGCAGGGGGGCACCCGTCGTGGAGCCAACATGGCGATTCTCCGGGTCGATCATCCCAACATCATGGATTTCATCATGTGCAAGGCCGACCAGAAGCAACTTAACAACTTCAATGTCTCCGTCGGCATGACCGAGATGTTCATGAAGGCGGTCGAACGGGACGAAGAGTATAATCTGATCAATCCCCGCGATAAAAAGGTTTGCGGAACCCTGAATGCCCGCAAGGTGTTTCAGCGGATCGTCAAGCAGGCCTGGGAAAACGGCGAGCCCGGCATAATCTTCCTGGACCGCCTTAATCGTGACAATCCGACTCCTCATATAGGCGAGATCGAATCCACCAACCCCTGCGGTGAACAGCCGCTCCTGCCGTATGAATCCTGCAACCTCGGATCCATTAATCTGGGCAGGTTCGTACATGATGGATCCATTGACTGGAAAAGATTGCGGGAGACCGTTCACCATGCGGTGCATTTTTTGGATAACGTTATTGAGGCCAACAGCTACCCGCTCCAGCAGATCCACGATATGACCCACGCTAACCGCAAGATCGGTTTGGGCGTCATGGGCTGGGCCGATATGCTGATCATGCTGGGTGTGCCCTACAGTTCTGATGAAGGTGTCAAACTGGGCAAGAAGGTCATGAAATTCATTAATGACGAGGGGCATATCGCCTCTCGGGAGCTCGGCAGAAAGCGAGGTTCATTTCCCAACTTTAAAGGCTCAACCTTCGACAGGAAAAATGCGACGCCCCAACGGAATGCAACCGTTACCACCATCGCCCCCACCGGCACAATCTCGATCATCGCCAATGCTTCATCCGGTGTGGAACCGCTTTTTGCTGTTTCTTACACCCGCACGGTCATGGACAAAAATGTGCTCGTGGAGGTCAACCCCATATTCGAGAGGCTTGCCAAAGAGCGGGGCTTCTATTCCGAAGATCTGATGAAAAAAATTGCCGAGCACGGCAGTGTTCACGATATTCCGGAAGTACCAGCCGATGTTCGCGCCATATTCGTCACCGCCCATGACATATCTCCGGAAAACCATATCCAGATGCAGGCGGCCTATCAGCTTTACACCGATAATGCCGTATCAAAGACGGTAAATTTCCCCAGAACGGCCACCATTGACGATGTCGAGAAAGTATACATGCTGGCCTACGAATCGGGCTGCAAGGGGGTTACGATTTATCGTGACGGTTCCCGCGACGAGCAGGTGTTATCAACAGGCAAAAAAGAAGATCCTTCCGGAGTTGCCACCATTCAGGTCGTTGAGGAAAAAAAGGCCGTCAAGCGCGAACGACCCAAGGCGCTCAAGGGGCAGACACACCAGATGCAGACCGGATGTGGTCCGCTGTACATCACCATAAATGAGGATGACAACGGCTTGTTTGAACTTTTCACCACCATGGGCAAGGCCGGCGGCTGCGCCGCCTCGCAATCCGAGGCGATCGGGCGCATGGTATCGCTGGCCTGGCGTAGCGGCGTACAGGCCCGCCAGGTTGTCAAGCAGTTGCTGGGCATCTCCTGCCACTGCCCGTCAGGCTTCGGCGACAATCGCGTTACCTCCTGCGCCGATGCTGTAGCAAAGGCCATCCAGGATCATATGGTCACGAACGGCTATGATATCAACACCGAGAAGATCAAGCAGGAACGGGGCGCCTGCCCCGAGTGCGGCGGCATCGTCGAACATGAGGGTGGCTGTTCGGTCTGCCACGTCTGTGGATATTCGGAATGCGCGTAAGCGTTATTTTAACGAATAAACCAACTTACCTTCAGAAATAATAACTGAAATCTTTCATCTCGAAAGGTGAATCATTCAGGCACTCTATGAAGGCTTCCACGATAAACGGGTCAAATTGTTCATTTTTCTTCTTTATTAATTCACCGGCGGCACTTTTCCTGTCCACTCCGTCGCGATATGACCGGTTTGAAACCATTGCGTCGAACGCATCTGCTACCGCGACGATACGGGCGTGGAGAGGGATCTGGTCACCTTTGAGCCGTCCCGGATATCCGGAGCCGTCCCAACGCTCATGGTGGTGCAGAATGGTCGGTCCGATATGACTCAGCTTTTCAATGCCCACCACGAACAGCGTTCCCTTGAGGGTATGTTCCCGCGCCAGAATCTCTTCGCGCCGGTTAAGGCTATCGGGTTTATTAAGAAGCTCATCGGCTGTATTAAATTTGCCGACATCATGAAGCATGGCCCCCAGATACAGATCCCGCATCTCGGTTTCCGGAAGTTTGAGTTTTGATCCGATGCTCAGGCAGTATTCCGCCACTCTTTTTGCTTGTCCCTGAGCATAACTGTCCCTCTGTTCCAGAGCGCCGACCAGTGCCTGAATGACGCTGTTAAAGAGTTGTTGATCCCAAACGGGATCGCGCGGCACATCTCGAAACAGCATGGCTTTGGCAACCGCATCGGCCGTATGGCGACCTGCCAGCCGGGCGACGATCTCAAGCCCGAATTTTAAGGCGGTACCTGCCCCCTGGCTGGTGAATATTCTGCCATCACTCACAACAGGCTTGTCTTCAAAGATGGCGCCGTCCAGTTTGCCGCTGTAACTGGGGTATGAGGTCGCGCGTTTTCCAGCCAACAGACCGGCAGCTGCGAGTACGATCGGAGCGGCACAAATTGCGCCAATCAATTTGTCTTTTGACGCAAATTCCTTGAGAAGAGCGTGAACCCGCTGATCGGCATTGAGATTATCCGTGCCGGGCTGGCCTCCTGGAAGAATGATCATGTCAAATACATCGGCATTGAGTAAATCAATAGTGGTGTCCGGTATGACATTCACCTTGCGTGCGCTCGCGACCGGACCAGGCTGCAGCCCGGCAAGAACAACCTCTATTTCAGCCCTGCGCAGTACGTCAACCAGCGCCAGCGCTTCAATTTCTTCAAAACCTTGCGCCAGTGGTATGAGAACTTTTGCCATACATTCCTCCCTTTCAAGCAGAATGAATTGATAGTAACGTATCTATTAGAAAAATCAAGTAATTAAGTACAAACTTCAACGGTTGCCACCAGCCATCCTTATGCTTTCCGGGGATTTTCGCAACATCCACATGAATACAGGACCGGCCAATCCCCCGATTCCCAGGCTGGCAAAAGCGATACCCCATTCTCCGTTTATGCCGGGCAGTGGCTGCCATCCATGGAATGTGTCCAAAGCCCAGCCGAAAACAGTGGGAGAGATCATGCCCAGTGAATAGCCAATAAATGATTGCATCCCCATTGCCGCTCCCAGATATCCCGGTGCAACCAGCTCGGTCAGTCCGGCTGAAAATACCGGTGATTCGGCGACAATCAGGTAGCCATAGGCCATTCCAACCGCCAACGTCAACCAAAGACTGGTATTGATCAGCCAGCCGAAGATAAACGAAAGGGTTGCACTGGCGAACATGACGAGGGTGATGGTGGCCGTTCGGCCAAAACGGTCCGAAAGTGTGCCGGTGATTGCAGTGGAAAAGGCTCCGATGCCTATCAGGACAGCAGCGATGGTTGACGCAAAACCGGTTGCCCGGACGGAATTTACCCCCCAACCGGTGAGAGCCGCCGCGAAAAATGGCGCCAGCCAGCTCCGCATTCCGTACATCTCCCACATGTGAGATCCATATCCCATGATCATCAGCAGGGCAGGGCGATTCTTGATGACTTCTCCGGTATATCCCGCCTCGCTGTGTGTGCGTGGCGACGGATTGTATCCCGTGAAAAGCGGAAAGGAGAGCAGTGCACCGATTGAAACGCCGATAGAACAGTCAATAAAGGCGATTCTCCAGCCAAACAGACCGGTCAGCCAGCCGGTCATGGCCAGAGATAGCGACGCACCCATTACCAGAGAGCCGACGTAAATCCCTATGGCTCTGCCGCGATGTGAGGAGTCGAAGCGTTCGGCTACCAGCTTGAGGCCGGGCATATAGGTGCCGCCCATGCCGACGCCGGTCAATGCCCGGTAAATCATTCCGCTGACAAAGTCGTGCGCACAGAGTGCGAAGAGCAGGTTGCCGATTGCTGAGCAAAATGCGGCAGTAATGAAGATGTGCTTGATGTTGAAGCGGTCGGACAGGATGCTGAGAAGGACACCGGAGGCGATGTAACCGAGCTGGTAAACCGAGAAGATCATGCCGGCCCGGGTGTTGTTCATATTCCATTCAAGGCGGAGAATGGGGAGCACGGCGGAGTAGTTGATAAAAACCAGCATGATGAAAAGCTGGCAGCAGCAGAGCAGCAGCAGCCAGCGCGTGTTGGAACGGATCACGGGAACAGGTCGGCATCCCGGAATGACCGGCCTTCCCTGTCTTTGGCCGAAACGCTGGGAGAAGTGGTGAGCGGCCAGTCAATGCCCAGATCGGGATCGTTCCATGCAATGCAACGTTCATGTTCGGGAGCCCAGTAGTCAGTGGTCAGGTACAGGAATTCCGCCGTATCGGATGTTACACAGAAACCGTGGGCACATCCTGCCGGTATCCACATCTGGCGCTTGTTTTCGGCAGAAAGGAGCGTACCGAACCAGCGACCGAAGGTAGGAGAACTCTTTCGGATGTCCACGGCGACGTCGAACACTTCTCCTGCGGTGACACGCACGAGCTTGCCCTGGGGTTGTTTTATCTGATAATGAAGCCCGCGCAACACGCCAACTGTCGAGCGCGAATGATTGTGCTGGACAAAATGCACATCAAGACCGGTCAGCTTTTGCCAGACACGCTCGTTGAAACTTTCAAAGAAGAATCCTCGTTCATCGCCGAAAACTTTCGGCTCAAGGATCAGGATATCGGGAATGGTTGTGGGAATTATATTCATGGGAATTCTCCATTTAATTTTATGGCAATGAAGGTTAGTCTCCTGCCTGTTACCTCGTTCAGCATGACTGGTTCCTTGTTACGTAGGCAGTACTGCGTTGCTCGGCAAAAGTGAGGTGTGCCATCATTGTCTCGCGGGCCGCTTCCGCATCCCGGGACTTGATCGCCTCAAATATGCTGCGGTGATGCTGGTAGAGCTGATGGTGATCCTCACTGCTAATGTACACAGCCCGCCAGACACTCTGTTGAAATTCCTTCATGGCGTCAAACAGGCTTTGCATCAGGTGCTGCCACACGATATTGTGGGTGGCGCGGGCAATAACGATGTGAAAGTTGGCGTCAAGATCTTCGGATGGCAGCAGCCCTTCAAGATTTCGCTCCATTCCTGCCACAATCTCCTCCATGCGACGTACGTCTTCGGGAAGCGCCCTCTGGGCGGCATACCAGGCGGTCCATGACTCCAGGCATTTGCGTACTTCGATAACATCCAGAGCCCGATCCTGCTGGACACGGATCAACTCACTCAGAGAGTTTGATGCGGTGGTTTCAACGAGAGACATGACGACTGTGCCGCCTCCCTGATAGGACATGACCAGTCCGCTAGAAGCAAGCACGTTGAGCGCTTCACGTACCGAGGGGCGTGAGACGCCGAACATCTCGGCCAGTTCACGCTCCGGTGGCAGTTTGTCGCCGGGTGAGAACTCGCCGGCCAGGATCGACGCGCGGATTTGTTCCGCAATCTGGCTGGAAACCTTCTTCGGTTTTATTGGCTTAAATGTCATAGCGGAGTTCCAATCAACACGGGGGTGTCATACACAACGCCCCCCTACTTTTATATTATTTTTCGCCTTACTGCAACCTGCGCAGCTCAAATAATTAGTTCTTGACAATAGGCACTATAAGCCTTTATATTTCTCTTCTTTTGGAATATCTCTAATCCGGGGCTGCATAACCCACGATGTTCGACAGTTTATCCGACAAACTTGAATCCGTCTTTAAAAAGCTTCGCGGCCAGGGAGTAATGACCGAGGATAATATCAAGGATGCCCTTCGTGAGGTACGATTGGCGCTTCTTGAGGCTGATGTCAACTTCAGGGTTGTCAAGGATTTCGTTGAAAGTGTCCGTATTAAGGCGGTCGGCACCGAGGTGCTGACCAGCCTTGCGCCCGGTCAGCAGGTCATCAGAATCGTCCATGACGAACTGGTGTCGATTATGGGCGGCGGTGAGAATAATTCCCTTGATCTGGCAGCCAGACCACCGGTAGCGATTATGATGGTCGGCCTTCAGGGGGCTGGAAAAACCACCACGTGCGGTAAACTGGGAAATCTGCTCAAAAAGCAGAAACGTCGACCACTGTTGGTGCCGGCAGATGTCTATCGCCCGGCCGCAATTGAACAGCTCAAAACAGTTGGCCGTCAACTCGGTCTGGAGGTTTTCAACTCATCGGCAGACCAGCAGCCGGTCGATATTTGCCGCAGCGCCATGCGGTTCGCCGAGCTGAATGGTTACGATACTGTTATACTGGATACCGCCGGACGCCACCAGATTGATGATTTCCTCATGAACGAGCTGGCTGAGATCAAGGCAGCCGTTCTTCCACGCGAAATTTTGCTGGTGGCTGATGCCATGACCGGTCAGGAAGCGGTCAATGTGGCGGTTGGCTTTAATGACCTTCTGGACATTAGTGGCGTTGTACTTTCCAAGCTTGACGGTGACGCCAAGGGAGGAGCTGCCCTTTCTATCAGAGCCGTTACCGGAAAGCCGGTAAAGTTTGCAGGAATGGGAGAGAAGCTGGATGCCTTGGAGATATTCCATGCCGACCGGCTTGTTTCGCGTATCCTGGGCATGGGCGACGTTCTTACTCTGGTTGAAAAAGCCCAGTCAATCTTTGACGGGAAAGAGTCCGCCTTACTGCAGCAAAAGCTTAAGAAAAACCAGTTCGATCTGGAAGACTTTCTGGCCCAGTTGCAGCAGATAAAAAAAATGGGATCGATGGAATCGATCATGGGAATGATACCCGGTATGGGCAAGATGATGAAGCAGATGAAAGGTGCCCAGCCAAGTGATAATGAAATCAAACGGATCGAAGCCATTATACGCTCCATGACACCCGGCGAACGCGCCAATCACAGCATAATCAACGGTAGTCGCAGATTACGAATTTCCAAGGGAAGCGGCACCACCGTACCTGAAGTAAATCAACTGCTGAAACGCTTCACCGAAGCGCAAAAGATGGTCAAGCAACTTCAGAAACTAGGTCCAAAAGGACTTCTCAAAAGCATGGGCGGACTCGGCAGGGGTGGAATGATGCCGTTCGGATAAATCTACTCGTATTGCCATGCATTGATATTTAACCACATCATTAAAGAAAGAAATCAGGAGGAAATAAACATGGCAACAAAGATCAGGCTTGCTCGCGCCGGCGCTAAAAAAAGACCATTTTACCAGATTGTCGTTGCTGACGGGCGCAGCCGCAGAGATGGAAGTTTCATTGAGAATGTCGGCACCTACGATCCAACGAAGAATCCGGCTGTGGTTAAATTGAATGAGGCAAAAGCTGTTGCATGGCTGGTCAAGGGGGCACAGCCCACTGATACTGTACGCCAGCTCCTTAAGAATACAGGCATTCTCGACAAGGCGGCAGTCCCGGCAACGTAAATATTGTGTCAATTCCATCCCGGTTCGCCGGTAATTCTACATGAGCAGAGGAATACCGCCATGAAGACACTTGTTGAAACCATCGCGAAGGCACTGGTTGATGATCCGGCTCAAGTAAGTACCTCCGAGGAGACGGAAGAGGATACTCTGGTCATCAGACTTACCGTCGCCAAGGAAGACATGGGCCGCATCATCGGCAAGGAGGGGCGTACCGCCAAGGCTATCCGCACCATCCTGAACGCAGTGTCCACCAAGGATAACAAGAAGGCAACCCTCAAGATTGTAGAATAGATGAAAAACGCGGATGAAATGATTCCGGTCGGGAAAATCAGCGCAACTCACGGAATCAGGGGGTTTTTGAAGCTCTACTCCTATTCCGGAAATATCGAAAGCCTGGAGTGCTCTGAAACGGTTTTTCTGAAAGGGAAAAACGGTGAATTCAGGGAGTTTGTCCTCAAAAATGTTTCTGAACATGCCGGTGGTTTTATTCTCAGAATGGATGAGTTCATTTCTATTGATCAGGTACAGCAATTCGTCGGGAGTGAGCTATGTCTCAAGCGGAGTCAGTTGCCTGAGCCGGCGGAGAATGAATATTACTGGCGCGATCTGATCGGACTCACCGTAGTTACCGATCAGGGACTTGAGCTTGGCCCTGTTACGGATATTTTCGAAACGGGCAGTAGTGATATTTATGTTGTACACGGCACTGACAAGGAGTATCTGATTCCGGCTGTCGCCAAAGTGGTTTCACACATCGACATTCCCGGCAACAGGATGATTATCACGCCATTGGACGGTTTGCTGGATCTATGAAATTTGACATCCTGACCCTGTTTCCCGGGATGTTCGTCGGCCCCTTTGATGAGAGTATAATTAATCGCGCCAAAGATAAACAGCTCATTGACATTTCGTTGCACAACATTCGCGACTGGGCTATTGACCGTCACAAAACCGTTGATGATGTCCCCTATGGTGGTGGTGCCGGCATGCTCATGAAGGTGGAACCACTGTCGGCCTGTATTTGTGCTGTTAAAGCACTACGGCCGGACTCGACGGTTGTCCTTACCTCCCCACAGGGGCGGCGCCTCACTCATCAGCTGGCCTCGGAGCTTTCCGAAAAAAACGGTTTGATAATTATCTGCGGGCGTTACGAGGGTATCGACGAAAGAATCCGTACTCTGTATGTGGAAGATGATATTTCGCTGGGCGATTTTGTACTGTCAGGTGGAGAAATAGCTGCAATGGCTATTGTTGATGCCGTTACGAGACTAATCCCCGGAGTTCTGGGAAGCAGCGAATCGGCTGAAACCGATTCTTTTGGAGACGGACTGCTGGAATATCCACACTACACAAGACCGCCGGAATTTAAGGGAATAGCGGTTCCGCCGACTCTGCTCTCCGGCAATCATGAATTGATCAGAAAATGGCGACGCAGGGAATCATTGCGTAAGACCGGAACGCTCCGCCCGGATTTGTTCTCTCACGTAGAGTTGAGCCGGGAAGACCGTAAGATTCTGTTTGAGATTGAGCAGGAGGAAGCAGGTGGCAACTGATAATCTGGCCATCGCGCTTTTGCATTATCCGGTATATAACAAGCATCGTCAGGTTGTCACGACAGCTCTGACCAATCTGGACCAGCACGACATTGCGCGTTCTTCAAAAACATTCGGTCTGGACAGGTTTTACATTGTAACCCCGTCTGAAGAGCAGCGTACCCTGGCGGAAAAGATCAGTGGACACTGGCAGGAAGGTTGGGGGGCAACGTACAACCCCGACAGGAGAGAAGCATTAAATATTGTCAGAGTCTGCCCTACTCTGGAATTTGCAGTCAATGATTTCCAGGGCGATTTTATGAAACCTGTCAAAACGGCCATTACAGGCGCTGCCGCAAGAGAAGATACGGTTTCACTGTCAAACTTCAGGCAGCTTTTGGAAGAGCATGACCAGCCGTTTCTTTTGCTTTTTGGTACCGGATGGGGCCTGACAGAGGAGTGTTTTTCGGCAGCAGATATCATATTGGAACCAATTGCAGGAAGAGGAACATATAACCATCTCTCAGTCCGTTCGGCAGCCGCAATCATGCTGGATCGACTGAGGGGGGCATAAAATCACACGTAGCACCAATACAGGAGGAATTGAAGCAATGACCACCATCGATTTTCTGGAATTTGATCAAATGAAGAAAAACATCGTCCCGTTCAAGGTAGGAGACACGCTGAAAGTGCATGTCAAGATCGTTGAGGGCGACAAACAGCGCATCCAGGCCTATCAGGGCGTGTGCATTGCCCGTCAGAACGGAGGTATCAGAGAATCATTCACTGTCCGTAAAATTTCCAACGGCATTGGAGTCGAGCGTGTCTTCCCGCTGCACTCGCCAAGCATTGAGAACATTGAAGTCATGGTTCGAGGTCATGTTCGTCGCGCCAAACTCTACTATCTGCGTAAATTGCGCGGTAAAGCTGCAAGAATCCGCGAGAAGAAATACGTTCCGGTCGCCAAATAGATTAAAAACCCCGCTTCTGCGGGGTTTTTTTTGCTTATCAGGGCTATGTTCGGGTTCTTCAGTGTCCTATACTGTTGCACTGCCGTTTCTTAGCAGTCGGATTCCCGCTTGACAACAGGGATTGTTGTATGTTTCATACGTACAGCCAGGGCCGGGGGAGACTTTCGGCTCTACACGTTTGTGGTGAAAGGATAAAGTAGATGATTATTGTAATGAAGGCAGGAGCTGCAAAAAAGGACCGGGATGAAGTACTGAAGCGTATTCGGGAGTTGGGGTACAAGCCGCATGTCATTCATGGTGCGACGCGGGACGTAATTGGCGCTATTGGCGATGAACGCGGCAAGACAGTTCTGCAATCACTTGAGTCTCTGCACGGAGTGGAAAACGTGGTGCCGATCCTGCAGCCCTACAAGCTGGCTTCAAAAGAGGTAAAGAAAGAGTCGAGTCTGGTGCGCATCAGCGACGATGTGGTTATAGGCGGCTTGCAATTGATCATAATGGCTGGTCCGTGCTCGGTCGAAAGCGAAAAACAGATTATCGATTCCGCCGTTGCTGTCAAAAAGGCCGGTGCCCATGTCCTGCGTGGTGGAGCCTTCAAACCCCGCACATCGCCGTACTCGTTTCAGGGGTTGGAGGAGGATGGACTTAAGCTGCTTGCCAAGGCTCGTGATCTGACTGGATTGCCGTTTGTAACGGAGGTAATAAACCCGGAAACGGCCGAACTGGTGGCCGGCTATGCCGACATTCTGCAGATAGGTGCACGCAATTCGCAGAACTTTGCCCTGCTGAAGAAGGTCGGTCAGTTGGGTAAACCGGTGCTGCTGAAGCGCGGTATGTCCATGACGATTCAGGAATTTTTGATGAGTGCCGAATACATCATGAGCGAAGGTAACCAGTCCGTAATCCTCTGCGAGCGCGGCATCAGAACCTTCGAAACCGCCACCCGCAACACTCTTGATCTTTCAGCCATTCCGGTACTGAAGGGAAAAACACATTTACCTGTGGTGATCGATCCGTCACACGGCACCGGCAACCATCATTATGTGGCTCCGATGTGCTACGCATCGGTAGCGGCAGGCGCTGACGGCCTGATTGTCGAGGTTCATCCGGATCCGGAACATGCTTCTTCGGATGGGCCGCAATCCCTGAAACCGGCTAAATTTGATATCATGATGGAAAAATTGAAGTTGTTTGCCGAAGCGGCCGGAAAAACCATGTGTTGAATCCCGCTCCTGCTGAAATAAAAAAAGCCCTTGAGCTCAAGGGCTTTTTTTATTCGCATGCATCAATTCGGATCAGGAATGGATCGCATTCACCGGACAGGTATCCACACAAGCGCCACAGTCGATGCAGGTATCGGCATCGATTGCTCGTTTGCCACCCTGCTCGCTGATGGAGTTCACGGGGCAGGAATCCTCACATGCTGCACAATTTGTACAATCATCGGTAATGGTATGGGCCACGACTTCACCTCCTTATAAGATTATGCTTTCCAGCCGGAAAGCGTCTTCGATATGCCATATTGTTTATAAAATGTCCAGAAAAGAAATCACGTGTGTGAGTAACGGTAAAGGTCACGCGATTGTTACGATGAGACTTTCGGTTGCCAAATACCGGCAGCATGGCTATAGTCCGCTTTGGAGAGAAGTACATACATGCAAAGTGACTTTCTGCAGCTTGAGCAGTTTCTTAATCACATTTTCCTGAATCATGGTCTGCTTGAGCAGGCCATGACACATCCATCTTTTCTGCACGAAAACGGTGATATTAATGGCAGGGATTACCAGCGCCTGGAGTTTCTGGGCGATGCGATATTGGGGATGCTTCTGGCTGAAATGCTCTGCCGGCGCTATCCGGAATGGGACGAGGGCGCATTGTCGCAACTCCGTTCCCGTCTGGCCGGTCAGGATGTGCTGGCAGACCGTGCCCGGACCGTGGGCCTTCGAGAATATATTCTGCTTGGACGAGGAGAGGAACAGTCAGCGGGAAGGGATAAGGATTCGATTCTGGCGGATGTGCTGGAGGCGCTGATTGCTGCCCTTTACCTTGACGCCGGCATTGACGCCGCACGCAGCTTGATCGTGAGGCTGTTCGATGAGTTGGCTTCTTCACCGCAAAAACTTGTTCTCGGACGTGACTTCAAGAGTGAGCTGCAGGAGTTTTTGTCCTCATGTGGCAGGTCTGTCCCTGAGTATCATCTGATAATGGAATCCGGCCCTCCGCATGACCGGATGTTCTGTTTTCAGATACTGATTGATGGTCAATCTGTCAGCGAAGGCCAGGGTAAGTCGAAAAAAATCGCTCAGCAGGCTGCGGCCGCAGAAGCGCTGCAAAAACTCCGGGCTGTCGGGGAGCAGGTGGCGTGAAGCCGGTAACAGTCCCCTTCTTTATCAGTCATCAGGGGTGTCCACATACGTGTGTTTATTGCGACCAACGCTTGATATCAGGATCAACCGGCAGTTTGCCCACCTCCGAAGAGATTATCGCCAAGATAGAAATCTGGCGTTTGACGGCTGGCAAACGTCCGCTTGAGGTTGCTTTCTTTGGCGGCAGCTTCACCGCACTCCCGGAAAACAGACAGGCCGGGCTGCTGGCCCCGCTGCAGAAACTTTTGAAGTGCGGTACAATTTCCTCCGTCAGACTATCCACCCGTCCGGATTACGCAGGTGATCGTCGCGTGGCATATCTGGCCGAAATGGGAGTACGGACGATAGAACTGGGTGTGCAATCCATGGATAACGGTGTTCTGGAGGCAGCGGGACGCGGCCACACGGCTGCCGTATCAGAGGATGCCATCCGTTGTATCAGAAAACACGGCCTTCAGGTCGGCGCCCAGCTTATGCCGGGTTTACCGGCTGATACGCCGGCAACTTCGCTTGCCTCTCTGGAGCGGGTCATATCTGCAGGCGCCGATTTCATTCGTATCTACCCGACGGTTGTTTTGCGCGGAACCGAGCTGGCGAGGCGGTATGCAGCCGGTGATTACGTTCCGTTACGACTTGAAGAAGGGGCGTTACTCTGCAAGATGCTCCTTCATCGAGCAATGCAGGCCGGCGTAAATGTAATCCGTATGGGTCTGCAGGCTGATGAAGGACTCAATGCCCATACCGTTCTGGCAGGTTGCTGGCATCCCTCACTGGGTCAGATAGTCCGTTCGCAGCTCTACGGCGATCTGCTCTGCCAGATGATGTCCCAGGCGCCGGATTCATTGCCTGTTGTGGTAAAATGTCACCCGCGACGAGTTTCCGATGTAATCGGCCAGCGAAAGGCGAATCTGGAACGGTTGCAGCATAAGGGGAGAAATATTGAAGTAATTGCCGATCATGAACTCGCGGAAGCGGAGTTGCAGCTTGAGATTAATCAGATTCTACCCCCTCCCCTTCCTGACCTCCCCGTTGAAACGGGAGGGACTTTATGTTTCAAAGGTAATATCATTACCGATCTTCACTACTCCATTCACGAGGTGTAATCAATGCGTAAAGAATCTCTTAAATTTCTTGAAAAACTGCTGGATGCCCCCAGCCCGTCAGGTTATGAACAGCCGGCCCAACGTGTCTTTCGCGAATATGTGACCCCTTTTTGTGATGAGCTGACAACCGATGTGATGGGAAATGTTTTTGGACACATCTGCGGCAAAGGAAAAAACCTGCCTCGGGTCATGATTGTCGGACACACGGACGAGATCGGCCTGCAGGTCAAATACATTGATGACAAGGGTTTTCTGTACTTCGCCGCAGTAGGTGGTGTCGATGCCCATCTGACACCGGGCAAACGGGTCAATGTCCATACTGCAAACGGACCTCTGCCGGGGGTAATCGGCAAGAAACCGATCCACCTGATGGACAATAAGGACCGCGAGACCGTGGTCAAGCTTGAGTCGCAATACATCGACATCGGCGCCGCCGATAAAAAAGAGGCTCAGAAGCTTGTGACGGTAGGAGACGCCGTGACGTTCGGAAGCGAGTTTATCCGACTGCATGGTGACCGGGTCGCCTCGCGCGGTTTTGACGACAAGGCCGGATGCTTTGTGGTGGCCGAAGTTTTACGTCTGGTGGCGGCTTCCGGTAAAAAGCCATCGGTTGATCTGTACGGAGTTTCTTCCGTCCAGGAAGAGATCGGTCTGCGGGGCGGTACGACCAGTTGTTACACGGTCAACCCGGATGTAGGCATCTGCGTGGAAGTGGATTTTGCTACAGATCAGCCGGATGTCGAGAAGAAACATAATGGCGAGGTTGCTCTGGGTAAGGGACCGATTCTGGCGCGGGGAGCCAATATCAATCCTCATCTGCTGGAGCTGCTTGCGGTTGCGGCTGAAAAAGAGAAGATTGCAATCCAGCACACCGCCAGTCCCCGGGCTACCGGCACCGATGCCAACGTCATGCAGATTTCGCGTGGCGGGGTTGCCACAGCGCTGGTCAAGATACCGCTGCGCTATATGCATACTCCGGTCGAAACGGTCGCTCTGTCTGACCTTGAGGATGCTGCAAAGTTAATTGTAGCAGCTCTCGGGCGGATTGCCTCAAAAGAGGAGTTTGTGCCGAAATAAACTGAGCTTGTGTGGCCGGGTTTCCGGGATGACACCTTTTTGAACGAGTCTCCCTTGAAAATGCACTGCCACATGATTATCATCTGAGCATTACAATCCATATTCTGAAGGAGACGCGCCGTCATGTCCAGAACAACCAAACAGTTTCAGACCGAGGTACAGCAACTGCTCGATCTGGTGATCCACTCGCTCTATTCCAACAAGGATATCTTTCTCCGGGAACTGATTTCCAATTCGTCCGACGCTATCGATAAAATACGTTTCGAGTCACACTCAGATGAAGCTCTTCTGGAAGGCAACAGTGACTGGAAAATCAAGATCATACCTGACAAAACGGCCGGAACCCTGATCATCCGCGATAACGGCATCGGCATGAACATGGCCGAGGTAGAAGAAAACATCGGTACGATAGCCCGCTCCGGAACCAAAGCCTTCATGCAGTCCCTGAAAGATAAAGCCGCCAGCGATAACCCGGAGTTGATCGGCCAGTTCGGGGTCGGCTTTTATGCTTCATTCATGGTGGCTGACCGTGTAACGCTGGAGACCCGCAAAGCAGGTGCTGTTGAAGCCGGATGCCGCTGGGAATCAACCGGTGACGGCAGCTACACCATTGAAGAATGTTCGTGTGAGAAACGGGGAACCGAGATCACGCTGCATATGAAAGATGAGTTCAAGCAGTACCTTGACGAATGGAAGATCCGCTCGATCGTCAAGAAATACTCTGATTATATCCAGTACCCGGTCACCATGGATGTCACCCGCACGGAAACGCCAAAAGGTGTTGATGGTAAAGAGATCGAAGGAGCCGGTACGATCGAGAAGACTGAAGAGCAGACCCTCAATTCGATGAAGGCCATCTGGGTCCGCCCCAAAAGCGAAGTCACCGAGGAAGAGTATACTGAGTTCTACAAACATGTTTCCCATGACTACGATGCCCCGTTCCGCACTATCCATTTTTCGGCCGAGGGCACCAGCGAATTTAAAGCTCTGCTCTATCTGCCGGCCAAAAAGCCGTTCGACATGTTCATGAGCGACCGGAAAAAGGGACTGCAACTATACGTCAAGCGTGTTTTCATCAGTGACAAGTGCGAGGAGCTCATTCCGGATTACCTCCGTTTCGTCAAGGGCGTGGTTGATTCAGCCGACCTGCCGCTGAACGTTTCGCGCGAGATTCTGCAGGAAGATGTACTGATCAAACGTATCCAGAAAGGCCTGGTCAGCAAGATTCTCTCGACACTTGCCGAAGTCAGGGAGAAAGAGAACGCTGAGTACGTCAAATTCTGGAAAGAGTTTGGCCAGGTTATCAAGGAAGGGATGCATTTTGATTACGCCAACAAGGAAAAACTGCAGGAGCTGATTCTGTTCGAAAGCACAGCAACCGAAGCGGGTTCGTTTGTCTCCCTCAAGGAGTATGTCGGAAGGATGCCCGAAAGTCAGAAGGAAATCTATTTTATCACCGGAGCCAGTCGTGAAACGCTGGAACAGTCTCCGCATCTGGAGGCTTTCCGCGCCAAGGGTTACGAGGTGCTCTTTATGACCGATCCGGTCGATGAGTGGGTGACGCAATCCTTGACCGAATACCAGGAGAAGCCGCTCAAGGCTGTTGATCGCGGTGACATCAGCCTGGATAGCGACGACGAGAAGAAGGAAAAGGAAAAGAAGCGTGAGGAGGCCCAGAAGGAGTTCAGCGATCTTATCTCGGTTATCAGCGAGCGCCTGAAAGACAAGGTCAAGGAGGTGCGTTTTTCCAACCGCCTGACCGACAGCGCCTGCTGCCTGGTGGCGGATGAGTATGGCATGAACGCCAACATGGAGCGTATCATGAAAGCCATGAACCAGGCGGTTCCGGAGTCGAAGCGCATTCTGGAGCTGAATCCTGACCATGCCATCCTGAAAGCCATGGCCGCTATCCACAACAAGGATAATGCAGCTCCGGTCCTGACCGATTATGCCGATCTGCTCTTTGATCAGGCGCTTCTGACGGAAGGTTCGACGATCAAGGATCCGCTGCGATTCACAAAACTGGTAAGCGATCTGATGGTTAAAGCGGCGGGGTAGTTCTTTTGACATATGGGACTGCATATGTTGACGAAGCAGCCTGCCTCTTTGTTGTAACTTCAGCCGCTCTTGATAATCAGGGGCGGTTTATTTATTTGGGGATGATGAAAAGATGGGTTATACTCATCCATGATGTACACCATCAATGCGGAAAGGAACTTCGATGGCCAAGCCTAATTATTCATTTGAAAAGCGCAAAAAAGAGCTGGAGCGGCAAAAGAAAAAGGAGGAAAAGAAAAACCGCAAATCAGAGCGAAATGAAGACGGAACCGAAATAACCGAAGATACCGGCGGGGCGGCATCTGCTGCAGAAGAGCAGCCGGCTGTCACTGCCGGCAAGGAGTGACCGGCATGGCAGACGCGACTACGATCGTTGTTCTGGACGGCTACACGATAAATCCCGGAGATAACCCCTGGAACCGCCTGGAGGCGCTGGGCGACTGTACGATCCATGAACGCACGCCGCCTGAACTGAAACTGGAACGTGCTGTGAATGCCGATATCATTCTGGTGAGCAAGGTCAAGCTGGATGAAGGCTCGCTGAAGGCGCTGCCGAAACTGAAATATATCTCGATGCTGGCCACCGGCTACAATAACGTTGACGTCGCGGCTGCCGGGAGACTCGGAATCCCGGTGTCCAATGTGCCGGGATATTCTACCGAATCGGTTGCCCAGACCGCCTTTGCCTTGCTGCTGGAACTGGCCATGCACGTCGGATTGCATGATAGTGCTGTAAAGAACGGCGAATGGGTGCATTGCCCGGATCATGGTTTTTGGAAGACGCCGCTGATGGAACTGGACGGCTTGACGTTCGGGATTGTCGGCTATGGAACAATCGGTCGGGCCGTTGCGAGGATCGCTAACGCATTCGGTATGAAAGTGATCGCCTATGCACCCAGAATTCCTAAAGATTCCGGAGCAGTACCGGTTGATTTTGTTTCGCTGGAGAAGCTGTTCGCCTCGGCCGACGTCGTGAGCCTCCACTGTCCCCAGACACCGGATAATGGTGGTTTTGTTAATGCAGCTCTGCTCGGCTCGATGAAACCAACCGCCTATCTGCTCAACCTGGCGCGGGGAGGATTGGTCAATGAAGGTGATCTGGCGCACGCGCTTCATGGCGGCATCATTGCCGGAGCCGGACTGGATGTGGTCGCCCATGAACCGATGCTGGCCGATAATCCGCTGCTGGCTGCTCCCAACTGCATCTTTACTCCGCATATTGCATGGGCTACACTGGCGGCCCGCCGGCGATTGATGGACATCGTGACCGCAAATGTGGCTGCGTTCCAGGCAGGTTCTCCAATTAATGTAGTAAATATTGAATATTTATAGACTTTAGCCCGTACCACCAACGTATGGAGTTTCATATGGATGCACCATCGCAGAACGCTCCACACTCTTTCCCGATTCTCATAGTTGATGACAACCGTCTTCAACGGAGCGTACTCGAAGCGAATCTCAAGGCTGCCGGCTACGAAGTTGTTGCCGCTGAAGACGGGAAACAGGCCCTGGAGATATTCCGCAAGGGATATTATCCGATCGTCATGACCGACTGGGTCATGCCGGAGATGAGTGGACTGGAGTTGTGCCGCGCAATCAGAGGTGATGATTCCGGACGTTATACGTATATTATCATCCTTACCTCGCTGGACTCCAAGAACGACATCATTGCGGGTCTCGAGGCGGGAGCCGACGAGTATCTGGTCAAACCGGCTCATCAGGCCGAATTAACCGCGCGCCTTAAAACCGCCCGGCGCATTCTTGATCTTGAGTTGTCACAGCAGCGCTTCATTGAGGAAATCAAAAACCTCTCCCTGGTTGATCCGGTCTCAGGCGTTTTTTGCCGGCGCTACATGGATGACCGCATTCAGCAGGAGATCAAGCGCGCATATCGATATGAACGTTCTCTCTCTGTCATCTTGGTGGAGATCAATTCATTTGAACAGATTCTCGTAACGCACGGACATTATTCCGCGGATGTTGTGATAAAAAATTGTGCTGACTGTTTGGTTGAGGCGATTCGAAAGGATGTAGACTGGGTTGCGCGGTATGGGCAGAACTCTTTTGTGGTTGTCCTGCCTGAGACTGATGCAGCCGGCGCGATGATTGTCACGAAAAGGTTCCGGATCAGGATTTCGTCGCAGGTTATCAAAATGTATGACAAAGAGCTGAAGGTAACAGCCTGTTTCGGGGTGTCAGGGTTTTCGGCAAGCCAGCAGAAACCGGGATTTACTTCTGATATTCTGCTTGATAAGGCCGACCATAATCTCAGTATCGCCCGCGACGAAGGCGGCGATACCATTAAAGGCGTACAGATCGGATAGGTGTCAAATAACCCGTATGATAAGGAGAAGAGTATGAGCAAAGGTGAAGACAGCAAGAAAGCAGAAAAGAAGGCGCCCGCAAAAACCCCCAAGGAAAAGAAGGCCGATAAAAAGATCAAAAAAGCGGAGAAAAAGAAATAGGTACAAAAGCCTGTCATCCCCGATAGAGTTATTCGGGGATGACAATTTTGGGCCTGTCAACCAGATTGTGTAAATGGTTTTTCGGTGTGTTAAATTTGTATTGTCAAGCAAGTGTAGAGCTTACTGTGCCCCCTCCAAAGCCTTTTTCAGCACTTCCCTCAACTGATCTGGACCATAATGTTTACTAATAAGGCCAGCAATATCATCAATGTCAATCCGTGAACTGACTGCGACACATACTCACCTGGAGCGATTTCTTTGCCGTTGTAATCATCGTATGATTTACCAGCTGCAACCTCCGAGCATTTCTTTGTAGCACTGCGAGTAAAAAGCTTCGCCAGTCTGAATGTTCCAATCCCATACTCCGTCCCCGGCTCCTTCCAATGCAAATTTCCAGCGGGACTCGCATGCCTGGAGGGCCTCTTCTGCTCGCTTTCGCTCGGTAATCTCAAAAAATGCTGCAACAAAATGATCCGGCTTGTACTGATAGCCGACAACGTCGTACCAGCGATCATTAGGTTGCAGGTATTGTTCAAATCGGATGCTTTCCCCGGTTTTGGCAACAGCGCCAAACGTGCCGATCCAGTCAAACGGATCGTTCTCAATCCCCGGAAAAGCCTGCAGGACAGTTTTACCTCTGGGATCAACGCCGGTTAGTTCGATGTATTTCCCGTTGGCATCAATGAAACGGTAATCGACCGCTTTGCCGGAATCGTCATAAATCATGCTATGGTAGGCGACACCAATAGGGCCGTTATCGAACAGAGCCTTGAACTTCCACTCTGCTTCAAGCAAGGTTTCATCAGCCTCTCTCAGTTGTTCATTCTGTAACTCCTGTTCTGCCAGCATTTCATCAAGTTCTTCTTTCTGCTGCACCAGCAGATCCCGCTGTTCTTTCATTGCCAGATGGTTACGGACTCTCAGCTTGAGCAGATCAAAATTGACGGGTTTGGTCAGATAATCGATACCACCGAGTTCAAGTCCATGAAGTTGATCATTCTGACTGTCCAGAGCTGTCAGGAAGATCACCGGAATATCTGCAAACCGTTCATCGGCCTTGATGATTTTGCAGACTTCAAACCCGGTAATATCAGGCATCATCACATCCATAAGAATAAGATCTGGCATGTATTGCTCGATCTGGTCAATAGCCTCATGCCCGTTCAGCACCGTGAGGATGTCATACTCTTCACCAAGAGCAGATTTCAGGAGTTGTGTGTTGACGTATTCATCATCCACAGCCAGTATCCTGAAACGCTTATCCATGAATATCCTCCATCGTTTCACTTGATAAACCCATGACGCGTTTTATCTCAGCAACCAGCTCTCTTGTGATCAGGGGCTTCGATACATAGCCGTCAAAGCCCTCAGCCATAAACCGCTCCATATCGCCACGCATTGAGTACGCTGTCAGGGCGATGACCGGTTGGTGGTTTGTTGTTCCCTGTTCTTTAGAGCGGATTTCGCGGAGAGCTACTTCGCCGGTCATAACCGGCATCTGGATATCCATCAGCACCAGATCAAATGTGTCGTTCTCCAGAGCGGTAAGACACTCTCTGCCGTTCTCGACAACGACAATGTCAATTCCCATTTTTTTCAGCAGTGAAATCCCGAATTTGATGTTGACCTGATCGTCTTCAGCAAACAGTATCCGCAGTGGCGGGCCATCCCAGCCGATTGTCGGTATTGGGGTGTCAGTCCGGATGGTGGCGGTTTCCCTGCCGACGGAAAACGGTAGCGTAACCGTGAAGCAACTGCCGACGCCTTGAGTGCTCTCTACGCTTATTGTACCACCCATTAGTTCTGCCAGCCGGAGACTGATGGTTAAACCGAGGCCGGTACCACCGAACTTTCTACTTATTGAGCCATCTTCCTGAGTAAATGGCTTGAAAACCGTACCAAGAGACTCAGGTGAGATACCAATCCCGGTGTCGCGAACCGCTATCTGTATGAGTGCGAAGTTTTCGTGCTGCTCCAGGAGTAGCGTTGACAGTGACACATGTCCCTGTGAAGTAAACTTGATGGCGTTCCCCAGCAGGTTGAGGAGGATCTGCTTGATCCGCAGTTGATCGCCAACCAGAAGAGGCGGGATGTCCTTGGCCAGATTCAGATCCAAGGCAATATGTTTTTCAAATGCGACGGTTTTTTGCATCAGGACGACATCGTTGATGCAGTGATGCAGACTGAAATCGGCCAGGACACTATCTACTTTACCGGCCTCTATTTTTGACAAGTCAAGGATGTCACTCATCAGGTTTAGCAAGTTCTTGCCTGAAAGCTTGAGGGCATCCACGTATTCCCGCTGTTCTTGCGTAAGTTCTGTCGTTTCGAGGAGTTGGGTCATGCCGAGCAAACCGTTCATCGGGGTGCGGATCTCGTGGCTCATGTTGGCCAGGAACTGGCTCTTGGCAATGTTGGCGGATTCGGCCTTCTGCGTGGCAGATTTAAGCTCAATGGTACGGGTCTCAACCGCTTCCTCCAAGTGTTGCTGGTAGGATTGCAGCTTGTCGAGCATATTGTTGAAAAGCATTGTCAGTACAGAGATTTCGTCAGATCCGGCTATTTCAGCGCGCATATCCAAGCGTCCGCTTTCAGCAATATGTCCCGCCGTTATACTCAAAGATTTAAGCGGTTTCATCAGTCGATGTGAGGATGTTCGCACAAGCCGTAGCACCGCCAGCAAGGTGACAATCCCGATCAGGAGATAGAGCCCGGCTACCAATGCGAGTGTTGAAATGGCGCTCTTTTTCTCGGTGATACTTATTTTCAGATGAAGTTGGTCAAGCGGAGCAGCAAGCGCTAACAGCCGAAAGATTCGTGTTCCGGATTGCTGTTTCTGTCCATCGCTCGTAACCAGCAGGGTTGAATCTGAAAACAGAGCTACCACATACTTACTGCCGAGATGTTTTGTCGTGGATGTAAAAAAATCACGTAGCTTGAAACGGTAGGTAAGTATACCTTCAACCTGCCCGGTCGGTGGAAATATGACCGGAGCAGAAATAACAACAACTATTTCGCCGGATACATGCGTGATCTCTGCATGAGGTTTGCCGGTTTTGATAGTTTTGCGGACACTGTCCGAAGCGGCGATTACCTTCTCGCCAATCAGTGTATTATCAGACCCGTTTGAGCCGAATGGGCGCCCCTTGTAATCAAAAAGAACAATCTCGACCTTGATGTTATAGGGGATACGATGTTCACGTAAAAAAGGGAGCAGGTAAGTGTCGCGACCAAGTGAATCGACCAGGCCGTTGGCTATAAAAGAATTTTCAGCCATTTTTTCCAGATCACTGACCAGATCGGAAAACTCCAGCACAAGTTTTTCCTCGACCAGATTCGCCTGGCTTTCAAGAGTATTCCTCGCATTGTGCTTAACAAGGATATGCACGGACACATACGAAACCATGCCAATAGCAAGGGCAACAAGCATGGTGATGGAAACGGCAGCATAGACAATGCGGTTGGTAATGCTTGCCGCCTGCCACTGCTGCAGTCGTTCCTGATATGCCCTGATCATGTACGGTATCCCGATCTTCATAGAGTATTACCTCTTTTTGGCTGATGCGGGAATCCTGACAATCGCTCCATCTATAGCATAGCGTGCCATAAAGACTTCTTCAGACGAAAGGGCTTCGTGCCTGGTAGCGGTAAAGGGCGGTTTGTAATTCTTGATCAGGCCGTCATAGGGCCCCAGCTTTTCCATGGCAGCGCGGACCGCTGGCCGGTCAGTGGAGCCGGCTTTATTTATGGCCATTGCCAGCAGATGGGTCAGATCGTAGGCATGAGCAACCCCCACCGGCGACTTAATCTCGCGCGCACCTTTGGTTTTGAAGAGACGGTTGTGGATGGCCACTACCTGCTTGGCTTTGGGGCGTTTGGAATCGATGAAACTGTAGGTCTGCACTACCGAAAAATCGGTCTGCTTCAGGTCGTTACCGGCGGTTTCTGCCAGCAGTCCGCCGGTGACTCCCCAGTGGCTGATGATCGGCAGGCGCTGACCGGCTGGCAGGGCAGTCAACTCTTTGAGCAGAATGATGGCTTCATTGGCATTTGCAACCAGGACAATCGCTTCAGCTCCGGCGCTCTGCAAAGCCAGGTATTTATCGATGTATGTTTTGTCATTCCAGTTGAACCAGTTGGTGCCGACTATTTTTATAGTGGGGTTGGCTACCGCATACTGTTCTGCCGACTTGAGATTGCCCCGCCCCCAGGAAGTGTTGAGCAGCAGCATGCCGACTTTACGGATCCCTTTCTGCTGGGCGTGGTGCAGCATGACATTCATGGCCCAACTATCTACCAGCGACAACCGGAAGGCATAGTTCGGGTTGTAGTCGTTCTTAATAATAGCGTCGGCTGCGCTCCACGGATCGAGAAGAATCATTTTTTCGGCATGGATAGTAGGGAGCGCTTCCAGTACTGTTGGGCTGAACCGACCGCAAAAGGTGGCCACCAGATCCTTTTTGGCCGCCAACTCCTTGATGTTTTCGATGCTGCGCGCCGGCACCGAGTGATTGGGACGCTCCTCTAGCTTCAGGGGCCTCCCGCCAAGCACACCGCCCCCTTTGTTGATCTCTTCGATGGCGATCAGTATCCCCTCCCGGATCGCTTCGGCAGAGGTGCTGGAGGCATAGCCGAATTCGGCATCCAGGCCGATGTATACCGGCATTTTTTCGGCTGCAACAGCGCTGCATACGAACTGCAGTAAACAGAAACATGTCAGAAGGATGGTTCCGGCAAATTTGGGCTGTTTCATATATTTCTCCTTGTCTTCATGATTCCCCCAGGTATAGTTGAAGCAAATAGCATTGACAGTGACGTTATCTATGAACTTTCCCCGCTGGTTCACCTGATATACCAACAACCCGCTTCATCTCATCTACCAGTGCATCGGTAACCAGCGGCTTCGACACATACCCACTGAAACCCTCTTCCAGAAAGCGCTCTTTATCCCCCCGCATGGAGAAAGCGGTTACTGCAATAACCGGCAGGTGCAGGTCGCTACCAGACTCTTTTCTGCGGATTTCTTTCAATGCCTCTTCGCCGGTCATAACCGGCATCTTGATATCCATCAATACAAGATCGAATGTTTCTTTCTCCAGTGCAGCAAGGCATTCCCTGCCGTTCTCGGCAACAGTTAAATCAAACCCCATCTTTTTAAGTAGTGCTGATCCGAATCTGATGTTGACCTGATCGTCTTCCACCAGCAGTATCCGCAACGGTGGGCCATCCCAGCCGGTTGTTGCTATTGTTGTTGTGGTGGTGGTGGTGGTGGGCTGGATGGAGACAATTTCCCTACCGACGGTAAAAGGAAGCGTGACGGTGAAACAGCTACCGACGCCGGGCGTGCTTTCTACGCTGATTGTGCCTCCCATGAGTTCTGCCAGACGGAGGCTGATGGTTAAACCGAGACCTGTTCCTCCGAATCTTCTGCTGATTGTGCCGTCTTCCTGGGTGAACGCCTTGAAGATGGTGTCAAGACTCTCGGGGGAGATG
>Ga0194037_1000082_pt1 | contig 65918 bp, 64 predicted proteins | sample JunL306m_MetaG_FD_148653 | JGI IMG/M metagenome (GOLD analysis project Ga0194037, IMG submission 148653) | Anoxic zone freshwater microbial communities from boreal shield lake in IISD Experimental Lakes Area, Ontario, Canada - Jun2016-L304-6m | ecosystem: Environmental > Aquatic > Freshwater >...
AAACCGTTGTCACCTCAGGGTAAAGCTGACGATTGAGAAGCGACATTTGAAATTCATACTCAAAATCCTTGACCTGTCTCACACCCCGAACAATAGAACGTGCGCCAACCTGACGGGCATAATCCGCAAGTAATCCTTTATGGAGCACCTCAACACTGATACCAGGATAGCCTGCCGTGACCTCTTTGGTCATGATCCGCCGCTCCTCAATGGAAAAAAGGGCATGTTTCTGACTGTTTTCGGCAATAACAACAATCACCTCCTCAAAAATATTGAGGGCACGTTCAAGTACGTCAAGATGTCCATTGGTAAATGGATCAAATGTCCCTGGATATATCGCTTTCTGTTTCATTGTCATCTTGAAGGGTCATTGCTGAAAAAAAGTCACTCTTGTCATACCATAATCTTTCTGAAGCAGGAAATAGGGTGATGATGTCAAATCAATCAGTGTACTGTGCTCAATAAGCAACAAGCCCTCCTGTGCAAGAAGTTTGCCACCAAAGATCTTCTCAATCAATCGTTCATAATCAGGCCATGAGTATGGAGGATCACAAAAAAGAAGATCAAACTGCCCCGTCACTCTTCCAAGAAATGCCAAAACATCTGCATTGACAATTTTTACAATCCCCTGCACACCAAATTGAGTTGCTGTTGCCTTCATACCTTTCAGCGCATCAACATGCTGATCGACAAGACAGAGAGAGGCTGCGCCACGACTCAGCGCTTCGAAGCCCAGGGAGCCAAATCCGGCAAAAAGATCAAGAACGGAGATACCTTCAAAATCTATCCTTGCCGCAAGTGTGTCAAAAATTGACTTCTTCACACGGCTGCTGCAAGGACGTATTGCCTGGGTTGAGGAGCTTCGTATCTTTTGTCCCCGATATTTTCCGGCAAGAATCTGCACGAAGGGTTCTTCAGTCTAAAAGTCACCAAAGACCGTCTCTCCAAGCAGGGCAAGAGCCTTGAGAGCATCATCCTTCGATGGAGGTTTTCCATGCCAGTTACTTTTGTCGGGCATAGATCCCTCAAAAAAAGGCACACCCTTCCCCATAATCGTGGTGGCAAGAACAACAGTGGGCTTTTGTCGATCAGGAGTTACCTTAATGCGTTCAAGTGTACTGATGACATTCTCAATATTATTGCCATCACATGTAGAGACATCCCATCCAAAAGAGCGCCATTTGTCTGCAAAGGGCTCAACCCCCATAATATCAGAAACCTCACCATCTATCTGGAGGTTGTTGTAATCCACAATACCAATAAGAGAGCCCAACCTGTAATGTGCTGCGCTCATTGCCGCCTCCCAAATCTGCCCCTCCTGACACTCACCATCTCCCATCAGGCAAAATACATCTCCCTCTTTACCATCGAGTCGAAGTCCAAGAGCCGCACCAACGGCAACAGAAAGACCCTGCCCCAAAGAACCGGAAGCTATTCTGATACCTGGCAGTTTCGATTCGGAGGCGGGATGACCCTGAAGATAGGAGTTTACCTGACGCAATGAGTTCAGCTCGGTGAGCGGAAAATATCCAGACCTGGCAAGAACACTGTACCAGACAGGAGCAATATGGCCATTCGAGAGAAAAACAAGATCCTTGTCATGATTGTGCCAGAAGTTGTGTGGATCATGTTGCAGTATCCTGAAATAGAGAGCAGTAAAGACATCAGCCATGCCAAGTGAGCCACCTGTATGGCCAGAATTAGCCATTGCAAGCATTCTGATGATATCCCGACGCACCTGACGGGCCATCTGCTGAAGATCGTCAATTTCGCCAAGTTCAAGAAGCACGCCCTTTCTGGCGGAAGGATAAAGTTTCAACTCTTTGCCCATGATAGATATGTCAAGAAAATTCTTGTAGATAAATAAAAATCAGTCTGACTTGCGCTTTTTCTGTTTGCTAAAACTCAGAACAGAAAACAACACCAGCAGAATAAATACAATAAAAACTGGAATACTGTACAATGCCAGATACTCGCCGATATCCTGCCACCTGCTGCCAAGAAAAAAGCCACCAAAAAGCAAAAGAGCATTCCAGACAAGCGCACTTGCCAACGCTGCAAAAAAAACAAATAAAGCTCTCAGATGCATCAATCCGGCCATCACCGAAATAACCGCACGAGAGCCAAATAAAAAACGATTTGCCAGGACGGCAAGATAACCATGCGCAGCAAATTTCTCGCGAAGTAACTCCATATCAGATGGAGGAAAAAAACGGTGAACACTTTTTGACAATCGGTGCTGCACTAAACTTTCACCCCCGGCATAGAGCTTTAAGCCAAGCGATCTGCTTAACACATAAACCACCATAAAACCGGCCGTTGATCCTGTTGAAGCCCACAACAGTGTACTGAAAAAAGTGATACCACTGTGCTCATAAATGAGATAACCAATAAATGCAATGGGTACATCTCCCGGAATTGGAGGAATGACATTTTCAAAGAACGCTATCAGGAAAAGAAAAATATAGACCGCACAGGGGTCGGCGTGTTGCAGCCATACAATAGCAGATTCAAGCATCACAAACCCGTTAATACTTATTAATGAAAGCTTCAGTCCAGTTCAAGCACCCTTCTCTGCACCTCACTATAAGCATTCTCAACTCCACCAAGATCAAACCTGAAACGATCCTTGTCCAATTTTTCATTCGTGTCAAGATCCCAAAAGCGGCAAGTATCCGGGCTGATCTCATCACCAAGCAAAATTTCACCTTTATGACGACCAAATTCCAGCTTAAAGTCAACAAGTTTCAGTTTCCGTTCTGCAAAAAATCTTTTGAGTATCGCATTAATCGCCTCAGCACGCATTTTAAGAACCGAAAGCTCCTCAAAAGTTGCCACACCGAGCGCCACAGCGTGGGCCTCATTCATCAGCGGATCATCAAGATCATCATCCTTCAGGTAAAACTCCACAACAGGATTTTCAAGGAGGGTCCCTTCGACAAATCCATATCGCTTGACAAGAGAACCAGCAGCAATGTTGCGTACCACAACCTCAACCTTAATGATCTCAAGATGACGGCACAGCATCTCCCGATCGGAGAGCTTTTCAACCAGATGAGTACGCACACCGTTCTCTTCGAGTATGGTAAAGAGTTTGCAGGAGATAGCATTGTTGACCACCCCCTTGTCAGCGATCGTCCCTTTTTTCTTGTTATTGAAGGCAGTGGCATCATCCTTGAACTCCTGTATCACCAGGTCATTATCGTCCGTTGAAAAAACCTTCTTTGCTTTGCCCTCGTAAAGCTGTGTCCCCTTTTTCATGGTAAAACGTTTTTATATTTGACGAGTTATCGCCGACAATAAGCGTTACATTCCCCTGTGTTTCAATCACCCTGCTGACAAGAAGCTGCCTGTTGAACCGCCCCGGTAAGCACGATCGTGATCTGCTCGTCAGTCAACCCCTTCTCTTTTAAAAAATTCATAAATCTGAAGATGCCAAAATCAGAGAGCATCGCTTTCGGCTGGTCCTGCTCACTCAACCCCCTTGTTCGACTATACTCTTCAGATGTTTTTATCCAGTCGTCTATAAATTGTTCAGATTTCCCGTTCTCCAGAAAAAAACCGGTCACAATCTCTTTAACCTTCTCTCCTGACAGTTCCGGATGTGCCACAAAAAGCAGTTGCATCTCATCTGAAATTCTTGCCAGCACGATAACGGCCTCCCTGTCAAGGGCCTCCTCGAGGATATCTTTAGCCTGATTTTTGACATCACGCTGCTGGGTCATAATGATTTCCGGATCGTTAGAGAAAAAATATTGACTTGATCAAAAATGCAGATTAAGTTGCTTAAGTTACATAATGATTATGGTAAAGAGAAAAATTACATGGAAAGAGGGTATGCGAAAATTATTCTTTTGCTTTATTTTTCTGCTTATGGCAGCTTCGTTGATGTTACCATCTGCTCCTGGGGCAAAAAACAGAGAAAGGAGCGTACTCTTTCTGTGGTGGAATGTTGAAAACCTCTTTGATACCAGTAATGATCCACAAACTGAAGATGATGACTTCACGCCAGGTGGAAAACTGCAATGGACAGAAAAAAAACTTCTTCTGAAACAGATGCGCCTCCGCCATCTCATGACAGCCGTTGAAGCTCACCCCAAATACAGGAAATATCCGGATCTGCTCGCATTTGCAGAGGTAGAGAACCAAAAGGTCTTTCAGGAGACACTTGACCAACTTCAGGACATCACCTACAAAACGATCTATTATGAATCCCCGGACCCACGGGGAATTGATATTGCACTTGCCTATAATCCACTGACACTGCTGGCCGGAGCATCCAAAGCCTATTCCGTACCCCTTGGCAGACGAACAAGAAAAATCGTTGTTGCCGGATTTTTTGCAGAGGGACATCCATTTCATGTTATCCTGAATCACTGGCCATCACGCTCTTTCGACACTGCCTGGACCGAACAGAAACGAATGGCTGCGGCCACGGTTACCCGACATATTCTCGACAGCCTTCTTGTTGGCCATCCCAAAGCTGATATTATTGTTATGGGAGATTTTAATGACGAAGCAGCAAACAACTCTCTGACGCAGGTGCTTGGCTCCACCTTCGATGCTGAGAGGGTAAGAAGTGGAAATGGCAAGTTCATCTTCAATTGCTGGAGTGGCTACGAGGGAATCGGAAGCTACTTCTTCAACAACCACTGGCAACAGATCGACCATATATTGCTGAGTGCTGGCATGCTCGACCATAGCGGACTATCTGCCGCACAGGGGGCATTTGAATGTTTCTGTTTTCCAAAGTTACTTGACGGCAAGAAGCCTTATGCCACTTATGAAAAGAGAAAGTACAAGGGTGGCTACTCAGACCATCTCCCGTTGCTTCTTAAAGCAACTATTTCAAGATAAGGCCATCAGATGGTATTCAACTACCCCGCACAAAGCGACGGGGCAAGATTTCATCTTTAAGAATTTCTTCACGAAGCAGAGCTTCAGCTTCGAAGAATATGTCCTGTTGCGATTGGATACATCCGAAGAGACAAAACTGCGTCAACAGGTGAAACCAGTGAAGAGTGAGAATCTCTGGAACATGCCAAAACAAGAGGGGTGAAAACCGGAAAAAAGGAACAAGAAAAGGAATTTTGAAGAGTAAACGCTCTTATTTCATCAATTTCTTTTCAAAAGAGAATATATTCTGGTTCAAGACTCCGTTATTACACACTTTTCAAACGTCAAAATCCGGGAAAATCCTTATGTCTCGTCTGTTTTCGCTTTCACTTTGTGCCATCGTTGTGTTTTCACTGGCCTCCACCAATGCCATAGCTGCCAAAACAACCTATGATGCCAACGCAGGAAAAACCATTTACGACACCGGTTGTTCAACTTGCCATAAAACTGGCCTGATGGGCGCTCCAAAATCAGGCAATAAAGCTGATTGGGTGCCACGTATTGCACAGGGAATGGATCTCCTGGTCAGCCGATCGATCAAGGGGTATCAGGGCAAAAAAGGAATGATGCCTGCAAAAGGCGGCAACGCTAAACTAACCGATACCCAGGTTGGCAATTCTGTTGCCTATATGGTGGAGCAGAGCAAATAAGGAGAATTTAGTCAAGCCGTGGTTTCACTCCCCTTATATCGTGGCATGAAACCACACCAAGGAGTCGATCCTGGTCATCACTGATCGGGATCGCCCTGAAGGAGTAGCGGGAAAACATGTCGACGGCATCGTGCAGTGTATCATCGGGATTGAGTGTAATGAGGCTGTCGGTCATGATGTCTCCAAGTGTCTGTTCAGGCTCAGCAGCAATAAGCTCCCTGATATCGACAACCCCCTGCAAAATGTTCTCCCCATCAACGACATAGACGTACATAATAACATCCATGTCACCGGCAACCTCCCTGAACTTATCGATCACCTCTTTGACCATCGTATTTGCTGGGCGTTTGATCACCTGTTGAGTTGAGTAAAGCAAGATGTTTTCGTCGTTCTGATCGATGATCTGCTGCACCCTCTGCTTGCTCTCACTATCAACATACTCAATTATTTCGTCAGCCTCCGAAGCTGGCAAAACAGAGAGAATACCGGCCACCTGGGCAGGGCTCATTTCGTTAATCAATCCGGCAGCCTTCTCCTTCTGCATTGATCGTATCAGCTCGCGCTGCACTCTTGGTTCAACCTCTTCAAGAGTGTCGGAGGCCAGTTCAAGCTCAAGTTCATTAAAAACAGCTATTCGCTGATTACCTTCGAGTTCTTCCAGAATATCGGCAAGATCAACAGGGTGGATATCGTTAATATTCTCCTTGAGCACGTTGAGCTTGACATTGCCCTCAAAACTCCCGATCGTTTCCGGTAACGGCTGGACGTACATCCATGAGATACTTGAATCCTCTTTTTGTCGGGCAAGGTAGTTGGCCAGCTTTTTAAACCCCATGCGTCGCAGAATACGGAAGCGGTTAAAATCAACCTCGCTTACAAAGAGTTTTTCGTTCTGGAAAACAATTTTCACATCATAAACCACTTCAACTTCATGGTCATCCATATCAAGAATTTTCTTGTCAAGAATGTAGTCCTTGAGAAAAATATGGTTATTGACCGGGTTCAGCACATACTCTTCCAGATTGGATATATCCGAGACAATCTCGGTATTTGAAATAAGGGTAATGTTCTCCCAGGGTATCAAAAGACGAGGATCGCCATAAGGACGATGAAAAAGCAGATGGGTCACTTCCGGAATTTTACCGGCATTCTCCTGTATGACAAGATCTTTCAGCTTGCCAATTGAGTTCGACTTCAGATAGAGTCTGCGTCCAACAATCTCACTGAGAAAAAATTCACGATCAAGTACTGTAACCATTGGTTTATCCGTTTTATACAACCTTGATGACGGTGATGAATTTATAGATCATCAGCACAACGAGCAGAAAAAGGTAAATACGGAGAATTGTCAAAGAGAGTTTGACCGCTCTCGACATCTCAACAGTTGGCTTTGCATAGCGCTTGTTGATTTCACGAATTTTGCTTAAAAACTGATTGATCGCTCTCATTGCCTGATACCCTCAATTACTGAAAAAGGTTGGGAAAAAGTGCACTGACACCGTACAACGTCGAGAGTGTAATGATTGCAACAACAATGGTGGTGCTCACCATATTCTGAAGAGGGGTATTGGCATACTCACCCATTGTCTTTTTATCGTTGAGCAGCAAAATCAGAAACACCAGAGCTGCGGGCAGAAGTGTTACAGCCACAACCTGAACAAAAAGAGTGATGAGCACAAGGGGAGCTCCAGGTATCAGGGGAACAATACCGGCGGTAACAAGCGTAATGAAAAATGAGATATAAAACCAGGGGGCCTCTTTAACTTTGGTGTTAAGGGAGTGCGCCCAGCCAAATATCTCTCCGAAAGCCCAGGAGCTTGCCAAGGATATACAGATTGCCCCAAGCAGACCGGCATCAAAGAGACCAATGGCCATAAATGCTCCGATATACTGGTTGGTTTTCATCAACAGTTTGGCTGCTGTTGCCGCATCATCAATCGGGACACCCTGTAAAAGTGTTCCGGTGACCACAACGATAAAAACCGCAATTGCTACCGTAATGATGGAGCCGATAAACGTATCCACTTTGCCCATTTTGATATCTTTTTCAAGCAACCCCTTGTCGACAACCGAACTTTGCTGAAAAAAGAGCATCCAAGGGGCAATAGTGGTGCCAATATTGGCCATCAGGAGGAAAAAAAGTTCATTGGTAAGACCTCCGGGAAAATTGGGTATCAGACCCTGGCCAACAATATCAGAAATTGAGGGGTTGACCATAAATGCTGCCGGAATGTAGATCAGGTTAATCAAACAAAATCCGAGAGCGATCTTTTCCCATGTCCAGTATCGTCCGTTCAGCACCAGGGCACTCATGAGGAGAACAACAATAACGACAGTCAGCCAGGCAGGAACACCAAAAATGCCTAACGCAGCAGTCATCCCGACAAATTCAGTCACCAGCGTCAGCCAGTCAACAATCATGAGATCAAGCAGAGAAAACCATCCCCAGAAGGCTCCGAAACTTTCAAAAATTGCTTCGGCATGCCCCCGTTTGGTTACTGCGCCAAGCCTCACCGTCATCTCCTGGACGTAATAGGCCACTGGAATAAGAAGAAGCAGAAACCAGATCAGATGATAACCATACTTGGCACCTGTGGCCGCATAGGTTGTTATACCACCAGCATCATTGTCAGCAATCATCACAACAAGACCCGGACCAGCAATAACAAGGTAGAGGCGTACCGCTTTCCAGACTTTTTTAAACCGGTAGTAGAGAACGGAAAAAAAATCCATATCCGTTGAGTTGGATGTTGACAAAACCCGGCATTTCGATTGAACTGGAGAGGGGCTTTTCACTCTTGAAGAGTGTCTCAAAGGTACCCGTCAATCTGGCCCCAATCTACAATTTTCCTTCTCCGTTTGCAAGGTTGGTATTGTTACAAAAAAGGAAAATGGCACTTGCTGATTCAGCATACGAAATGAATGCACAATAGAGAAAGAAAACCCGGCGAGCAACCGCACGAAATCGAAAGCTCGTTTGAGCACCAGACAAAAATGGCGAACGGAGAGGCAAAATGTTTTCACTCAGCAGAAGAGTCAGAAAAGAAGAGAGCCCTCCTGGCCTCCCTCTCAGAACGGACAATCGTCATTTGAAATGACACTCTCGCTGTCACTCTCAAAAACAGGGGGTGCGCAAAATGAAGGCTCATCGGGATATGGTGGTGCTCCACCAGCCCCTTCGTTGCCACCATCAATTTTCCATGCCTTGACATCGGTATACCACTTTCCATTAAACTCCCGACTTTCGATATCAAATGAAATATTGAGCTTTGCTCCGATCTTCAGCAAATTTCTGTCATGCTTCTCCCCCCATAAAGAGATACAGACTTTTTTCGGGTACTGACCCTCCGTTTCGACAATGATATCCTGTTTTTTCCAGGGGCCATTTTTTCCATTTCCTCCCTGCTCTGGAAGAATCGATACAAGCTTGGCTGTAATCTGCATAAAATTAATAAGGGTTAATTCGTTATTGTGAAAGAGTGTTGCCTGATTTCCGAAGATTCACGCTCAAATAGTACACCGAGCATCCATAGAGAGAGCCAGAAACCCCAAGCAAAAGATTGTTTTCAAGAAAAAAGGCGAGCAAAATTGCGGTTGTCGAGAGAAGAAGCATGGTAAGCTGTTTGAAGGCTCTGTTCATTACACGCACATCAAGCAGCGCCGAAAGCGCCAGCTCGCTTCTGAGCGTTTCAAGAGAGTTGGAACGCATGATTGAGGGAAAAACAATATAAATCATGCCGATAAAGGAGAAGGTTATCCATCCGAGCAGCGCCGCATGGGTGTGGGAGTGGTATATCCACATCCTGTCAGGGCTCAATGGCGGAACAGTTCCAAAATGAGTTCCCTTGAGAAAGTAGATGTTCATAATTCCATAAGCGCTTGTCGCAAAAAGAAGAGCGAGGCCACTCAACAGAAAAGCAAGCGCTGGATGGTGAAATTTATCTTTGAAAAAGTTGTAAAGATAGAGAGTAAAACTGCCAAAAAGCGCCATAACACCAAATAACAGGTAGTGACTGATCATCATCATGCTCAGATAGTTCTCAAGAAGAATCACAATCAGAAAAAAGAGAACGCCACCCACAAACACATAAAACCAGAGACTGAAAAGCCGTTTAGCCAACACCCCTCTTGATGAACGGCTCCATGCGTACGTATAGAGAAAACCCATCACACTAATGCTGAGTGGAAACGATGAGCCAAGAAAATAGGAGGATTGTGTCACAAAAAAAGGAATAATCCGCTGGTCAGGAAAGGCCTCTTTCAGGCCGAGCGTGAAGAGTCCGAGATTGGCAACAAGCAAAAAAAGCACATCAAAAATATAGTAGCGCACAGAAACCTCTTTCCATATCTTAGGGATAGAGAGTGTTGTAAATATTTCGTGAAGTGGGCCTGAAACAACAATCATAAGCAACAAACCAGTCATTGCTTTCAAGAGCGGCCAATCAAAGGTAATTGAAACGGTAATCATGACGAGAGAAACGAGAAGAACATAGATATAGCGCAACTGCTTTGAGGGATCAATCTTCAATTCAGGGTAGATTGCGGCCGTCAGGTAGCGGTTGAGAATAAGAATGGCAAGGTTGCCAAATCCTGTAAAAAACAGATAGGGATGAAGTTTTAAAAGAAGTGGATTGCCAGTCACAGCCCCTGCCGCACCGAGAAAAGATGCTGCAGCAATAACAGTAACAGAGAAAGAGAGAAAGAGAGTCGCAAGCGTGCTCAACTCTCCATCGAAACGAAATGGCTTCATTCAGATTAGAGTTTTTGATTTTTCAACTCCACTGCTGCTATCACAGAGAGCGCAATCAGTGAAACATTAAGCGTCAGCGGGTTAAATGGCAAGGTGAACATTGTCGGTTCAAACAGAGCCACAAAACAAAGAAGGGCCATTAAAGCTGCCACATTCAGCCAGAATACCCATGACCATCGCGTAAAAAGCAGAACAATACCAAAAAGGATTTCACCGACACCCATCCAGAAAACCGCTTGACATGCCCATTGATACATTGGTATGACATGTCCAATCAGCTCAATTTCGCCTCTGCTTTGGCAAGCTATTTTCGGCACTGCACCCTGATAAATCCATGAAAAAGAGAGGGCCGCCCGGCAGAGCAAAAGTACTGGGGTCTCTCGTGAGATAAGGCGCATGATCTGATTCTGAAGAGTGAAATTTATAAAAAACTACGCCCTAAATCTTTTTTTAAGGAGGTCAACCTTCACAAGAAAATTATCAAACCAGACGTAAACGACTGGAATAACCAGAAGCGTCAAAAACATTGAGCTGAAAAGTCCACCGACAAGCGCAACGGAGAGGCCGGACTTCCATTCAGAACCAGAGCTTTGTGACAGTGCTATCGGCAGCAGGCCAAAAATCAGAGTCAGTGTGGTCATCAGAATAGGGCGAAGGCGCTCCTGGGCTGATTCAATAATTGCTTCTGAAAGCTCCATTCCCTCTTCGCGGAACTTGTTGATAAAATCCACCAGCAAAATCGCATTTTTTCCAACAAGACCAATAAGCATGATAATACCGAGAATTGTAAAAATACTGAGCGACTTGCCTGTTATCGCAAGGGCTCCCAGCGCTCCGATAAGGGCAAGAGGAATAGAAAACATCACCACCATTGGCCAGACATAAGAGTCGTAGAGGGCGACCATAATAAGGTAAACAAAGATAATGGCAACAAGAAAAGAGAGCAAAAGAGTTGAATTAGACTCTCCCTGCCGCTTGAGATCCGATTCGTAGGCAGAAGAAACCGTAGAGGGCATCAGACCACTCCTCTTCATATTGAGCAAAATGCGATCAATCTCTTTGCCAATAGAACCAACAGGACGGCCGACAACCTGTGCCTTTACCCAGACGGCGTTATTGCGGTTTTTGCGCTGCAACTGAGAATAGCCCCGATCCTGTTCAAAAGCGACAAACTGCCCAAGCCGTACAAGATCTCCCTGCGGAGTACGAAAGGTTATCTCTGAGAGTGTTGAAGTATCCTGACGATAGTATTTGTCGAGCATCACCCTGATATCGTACTCATCTGCACCATCACGGTATTTCCCTGCTTCATCGCCAGCATAGGCGGTACGCAGGGCTGCACCAACATCGGCTATTGAGATCCCGAATGTGGCCATTTTTTCACGATCGACCACAATTCGCATTTCAGGATTCCCTACCTGTGAAGTGAGCTTGATATCAGCAGTTCCCGAAACGGTTTTGAGACTGTCTCTCAAGAGTTCGGCAACACGGGTTACCTGGCTTCTCATCGGCCCGCTGAGAATAACCATCACTGGAGTCTCATTGGCAGTTCCAAAAATACCGATAGGGTTGATACTGGCCTTGAGCCCTGCAATATCACCAAGAGTTGCCCGAACAGAACCCATAACAGCATCAGTTGAGCGGACCCGCCCCTCTTTTGGGGAGAGCGTGACACTCAGCTCAGAAATATTGTCTGCACTCTGGTTGAAAAAGCCCTCACTCGAAGAGCCAACATTAACCATTACTTTTCTTACCTCCGGCATTACACGAAGACGGCGTTCAACAGCTCTTGTCAGTCGATTGGTCTCTGCAAGCGGAGTGCCTGGCTCAAGCTCAAGTTTTACAGCAAACTCTCCACGGTCAGAGACTGAGATAAACTCCCCTCCGATAAAACCCAAAATTGGCAAAAGAAAAGAGAGTACCAGCAGCAGCATAGCGCTGAAAAAAACTTTTTTAGGGTTACCGAGACTCCACTGAAGAAGATCGATATACCACTGACGCAATCGAAGAAAGTTACGTTCAAAAGAGAGCGCAAATTTCTCCACAATATTTTTACCGGAAAAATGCTCCACTTTTGAAAAACGTGAGGCGAGAAGCGGTGTCAACGTAAAAGAGACAAAGAGACTGACAAGCGTCGAAATAACCATCACAACCGAAAACTCTCGCAGTATATTGCCAACAATACCACTGACCAGTGAAAGCGGAAGAAAAACAACCACATCAACCAGGGTAATGGAAAGTGCTGTAAAACCTATCTCATTTCTGCCTGCAAGAGCTGCCTGGCGTGGCTCCTCTCCACGTTCGAGATGACGATAGATATTTTCAAGAACCACAATAGAGTCATCAACCAGAATACCCACCACCAGCGACAAAGAGAGCAATGTCATCAGGTTCAGGGAAAAGCCGAACAGATACATGCCAATAAAGGTTGTGACGAGCGACGTGGGAATAGAGACCAGCACAATAAGAGAGTTGCGAAGACTGTGCAAAAAGAGCAGCATGACAAGCGCGACAAGCGCAACAGCAATAAGAAGGTCATGCTGCACGGCTGTAACCGCATCAAGGGTAAAGGTCGATGCGTCCTGGGCAATATCAAAACGAAGATTATTGCTGCTGTAAAGTTTTTCAAGCTTTGCAAGGGCCAGGCGGGTCAAGCGGCTCACATCAACGGTATTGGCATCACTCTGTTTCATCACCATAATGCCAACTGCACTCTGCCCGTTCAGTCTGGTAAGCGTGGTTATCTCCCTGAAACCATCCTCTACTTCAGCAACATCACGAAGTGCTACCGTTCCCGACACTGTTGAACGCAAAACAAGGTTTTTCAACTCATCCAGAGAGCTGAACTTCCCGGCAAGCCTGACCACAAACTGACGGTCGCGATCATCAATTTTTCCGGTTGGAAAATCAAGATTGGCCTTGCCAACCTCTTTAAGAAGATCAGGCACGGTAAAACCATAACTTTGAAGTTTAGCCAGATCAATATTAACCCTGATTTCACGTTCACGCCCCCCGAGAAGATAAACCTGGCCCACACCATCAACACTGGCAAGCTGAGGTTTGACTTTATCCTTGAGCATCTGGTAACAAGCTGCATCAGGAAGTGATGAGGTGGCTCCAATTCGCAGCACAGGCACCTCATCAAGCGCAAAACGGGTGATAACCGGAGCCTTTGCCTCAGTTGGAAAACGATCACGGACCTCATTGATTTTGCGCTGGGCATCCTGCAACGCCTTTTCGATATTTGCAGAATTGGAAAACTCGATGGTGACGACCGCCAACCCTTCGGTTGAGGTTGAGGTGATTGATACAATTTTCTCAATAGCCGAAACAGCCTCTTCAACCGGTTTGGTCAGGGATGTCTCAACCTCACCGGGTGAAGCACCGGGATAGACGATGGAAACGGTAACAACAGGCGGTGTCATTTTTGGCAGCAGCTCATACTGTAACTGCTGATAACTGAAGAGTCCAAGAATACCAAGGATCGTAAACAGCACAACAATGAGTGTTGGCCGTTTTATGGAAAGCTCAGTCAGCGTCATGGAGCCTCAGTGCTTTTTTTCTGATCTATCACAAGAACATTTGCTCCAGTATAAAGCTCGTTCTGACCACTGACAACCACACTGTCGCCTGGAGCAAGACCTTCAAGTACCTCAAGGTTTTTGTGCAGTTCCCTTCCGACGACAAAGGGTTTCAGAAAAGCCTTTCCGTTGCGAACTATGAAGAGTTCTGGTTTTCTGATACCTGAAACAAGAGCAACACGTGGTACCACAAGAGCTGGCCGATCATCTTTTCCAGACGAAAGTACCCGAACAAACATCCCCGACCTGAACTTTGCTTTACCGCTGTTCTGCAACAGCAGCTCAACCCTGAAAGTATGATCACGACCTGATTTGTCGCTTACCGAGCTGACTTTGGCTGTAAATATCTCCCCGGGCAAAAGGTCGCTGGAGACCTTGAGCAGCGCTCCCTCCACAAACTTCAGAATCTCTCTCTCAGGCACAAAAAGAATGATTTTGACTTTTGCCAAATCAACAAGATGGGCCACCTTCATCCCCTCACGCACCAGCTCTCCCTGCTCCACAAAACGTGCTGTTACAACTCCTGCAAAAGGAGACTTTATCTTTGCATCACTGTTTTTGCGGGTCGCAGCAACCAGCTCGGCTTCTGCATCTTCAGTTTGCAACTGCATGATTTCATAGGCTGAAAGAGGGATCGCGCCCTCTCTGTAAAGGTTGCTGTAACGCTCGAAATCCTTTTTTTTCTGGCGAAAGAATGCTTCTGCCTTTCGCTGTCGGATGGTCGAAAGTTCATCATCGAGGAGAAACAACGCATCCCCTGCTCTCTTGTGATCTCCCGGCTCAGCAGAAACCTTTCGAACAAGACCAGCAGATTCAGAAAATATGTCAGCCTCCCTGAATGCCTCTATCGTGCCAACCGTACTGAAGCTGTCGCGAACCGCCACTCTGAAGGCTTGAGCAACAGAGACTGGTATGCGATCAACAGACTTTGCTTCAGGAACTTTGGGAGTATGAGGCTTTTCATGACGTTGTGACAGCATGAACAACCCTGAAACAAGCAATATCAAGAGCGAAAGCAGAAGAAATTTCTTCTTCATAATCCATCCAACCATTATTCGAGTAATCTTTGTTCGCCTCAGCAGAAGTTACTGGCTATAGAGCAAGAGATATCTGCTGCTGCCTTGACATGCTCAACAATCGAAAGAATTCCGGTAAGATTGACAATGTTCTGATCGGTTACAGAGCTTTTAATCTTGGCAACCGCAGCATCATAAAGAGCCTGAATCTCGTTCATCATCACCAGAGTCTCACTGGCATGTTTAGAGTTGCCGCTCACATAAGACTCCACTGACTTTTTAATCATCTCAGCCGTAATATCACCCATAGGCTTCAGACCATACTCATCTTTGTGGAGTTCCTGAGTATTTGCAAACTTCACATACTCTGCCTTGTCGGCAATATTGAGTGCCAACTGGGCCAATCTTTCAAGATCCTTAAGAATCATCCTGGCATACTTGATTGCCTTGAGATCTTCCTGGGCAAGATTTTGAAAAGAGGAGTAGGCCAGAGTAAGATACTCAACCTCAAATTTTCCTTTTCGGATATAGGCTTCATCAAATTTGAAGGCCGATGAGGCAAGCTCAACGTTCCCTTTTGTTGAGGCCCTGATGCTCAGCATGAGGTTATTTTCAACATTTGATGACAGTTTCGTGAGCTTTTGCTTGAGAGCTTCAAGCTGCTCATAAACCGTCCCCCGGGGTTTAACAGAGAGGGCGAACTTTACAGGATCAATTTTGATGGTAAACGCTTGCGGGGTCTCTGAGGTTTTCGGAGTATCACCGAAAAATTTTCCTAACAATGTAGCCATAGGGTTCGAACACCATACTTTATGTTTAAAAAATACAAAGTGACGCTAATTTAGCAGAGATGCAAGGTTAAATGCAAGAAAAAAACAAAAACTCTGCTGACATTCCTCCCCCCCCTTGCACCATCACGTGTTAACCTGAATAATTCAGTAGCCCCGGAGAAGCGTGATTTTTGAAGTATTATTCTGCCAAAAAGATTCCTTTTATCTGGTACACCGATCGAACTTGTTCTTCCGTAAAAGACATGGCATTATCTGCACAGATAAAATCTCCACCAACTTTCTTCAGCCGACTCTCCAGGGTTGTCAGTTGATTACCGGAGCAATTAAAATCTCCTTTTACTTTTTTAGGAGCGCCCTTCAGAGACGTTATCTGATTCCTTGAGCAGTCAAAATCCCCCTTGACTTTTTCAGGCCCCCCTTTGAGGGATGTAAGCTGATTATTTGAACAATCAAAGGCTTTGACTTTTTCAGGAGCACCTTTGAGCGAGGTCAACTCGTTACCCGAACAATTCAAATCCCCGTTAACCACTTCCAGGGATCCCTTAAGGCTGGCAAGTTTATTCTTTGAACAATCAAAGTTACCCTCAACATGGCGAGGAGCACCATCGAGTGATATAAGTTGGTTTCCCGAACAGAAAAAATCTCCGAAAATAACAACCGCACACTTTTCAAGAGAGGTCAATTGATTGTTTGAACAATCATAATCTCCACCCACAATATCTGGAGAACCCTCAAGAGTTTGCAACTGGTTTCCGGAACAATTGAAATCCCCCTCAACTGTTTCCAGACAACTTGCTTGCTTGATCCCTTTTCTTGAAGAGATCTCTCCTTGAAGCGTTGTCAACTGGTTTTCAGCACAAGAAAAATCACCCATCACCAAAACCGGACAGTACTCCAGTGTTTTCAGTTCATTGCCTGAACAGTCATAATCACCGTTCACTTCCTCCGGTCCTCCTTTAAGGGTTGTCAGCAGATTGCACGAACAATCGAAATCCCCTTTAATCTTTTCAGGAGCCCCTTCAAGAGTTGTGAGTTTGTTCCCTGAACAATTGAAATATCCATTAACTCTCTTCGGACAACCCTCAAGCGATGTCAAGCCCTTATTGGAACAATCAATATCAGCCGTTCCCTCAACAATATCCATGACATCGGCAAAGGTTACTGCCTGAACTGGTTTAGTCATTTTTACCTCCTCAGATAAATTATCCCCTATATACCTCTTAAGAAACTGTTGTCAAACGCCATAAAATACGCTCATTTTCTCTTACTGCATACCGATACTGAAGAGTTTCTAACGTACAGAAAAACAAGGCACTTATTGAATTTTGTTGCCAATAATAAGCAAAATAAATGCAAGTTAACCTACTGATGATTGTTCACTGTGGCTCCGTTTACAAGAAATCATGATGGAAACCCTTCTGTTTGACAAGTTCACCAGTCACAAGATAAATAACCTCTTGCGCAATCTTTGATGCATGGTCAGCTACACGCTCAATATTCCTCGAAACGCTTAACGCATTGATAAGCTGGTTCACATCAGCATCTGCAGTTTTCATTAGAGCAGTCACTTTGTTAATGGCTGTATGATGCATAGCATCAACCTCATTATCTTGAGCACAAACCCGATCAGCAAGATGACGATCATGCAAAACAAAAGCATCAATCGACTTCTTAACCATATCACTGGCCAGCGTAAACATCAACTCAAACTCCAGCAACTCCAGCATGGCAGGGGTTATTGCAAACATAGAATCAATGATGTTAAGCGATATTTCACCAATATGCTCAAGTTCATCACTCATCATCATGACAGCAAGAATAGTGCGCAGGTCCTTTGCAACCGGATGCTGAAGTGCGATAAACTGAATACATCGCTCTTCAATATCAATCTCCTCAATTTCCAGCTCATTTTCCGCAGCTTTAATACGCGGAACGCTATCCTTGTCCTGGTATTTAACCGCATATAATGCGTCTGACAAATTCTCAACTACACTGGAAGAAAGGTCAACAAGAACCTGTGAAAGCTCTTGTATGTGCACATGAATCGGTCGATTTGGCATAAAAATAAAGTTATTTCATTACATGGAGAGTTATCGTTTCACATCAAGGCAAAAGAATAGCGCACGAAATACTTTTGATGGAACAAATGACAATGTCGTGCCTCCAGATTACTTCGTTACGAAATTTAGGAAGAATATAAATAACCCCCGGTGCTTATTGCTGGTGTTAATTTTCAAAACCATTTTTTTCGATAACTTAACCTGAATTATTCAGCACCAAAAGTCTTTGCATTCATTGATCAGCTAAATGATTGTTACAGCGTGACCTGCTTGACCCGTAACGCACTTTTGCTCACACATCAAAAGATGTAATTATTACAAGTAGTTAGCTCAGCTAAACGCTATCAGAATTAACATATATTTAACAGAGTCTCTCTTGTCAGGAGTTTGAGAAATTGGTACAGTGTGTTGTTATACATTATGGCGTTGCGTGTTCATGCGATTTTTCTTGCAGACAAACCAATTAATCGGGAGATATCATGTCAAACGAAACTGACGAAAGAGGAGTATCCGGGCAGGAACAGACCGAGGATGCTATCAGACTTACTGCGTATTTCATTTGGGAATCAAAGAGAAGTCTGAGTAGCAGGGATCTGGAAGAGCGGCTTGAAGCAGAAGAATTTGTAAACATCTGAGACCTGATACTATCGATCATTCGGAAAGGTAGCTTTTACAGTAGAGGGGATTTTTTTACCATAGTTTCAGAAACCAGAGATTACGCGTACATCTAACATCATAAAACAGAGTGACTAAAAAGAGAATTATTGATATTACCGAGCTTGCCCTGCGGGACGCTCACCAGAGCCTGATTGCCACCAGGCTTGGCATTGAAGATATGACCGGGGCTTGTGCAGAGCTCGACGAGGCTGGCTACTGGTCAATTGAGTGCTGGGGTGGTGCCACCTACGACGCATGCATCCGCTTTCTGAACGAGGATCCATGGGAGCGGTTGCGTACCTTCAAGAGTCTTATGCCCAAAACCCCGCTGCAGATGCTGCTGCGTGGCCAGAATCTTCTGGGGTATCGTCACTATCAGGATGAGGTGGTGGAGCGCTTCTGCAACAAGTCGGCAGAGAACGGTATGGACATCTTCCGCATTTTTGACGCACTCAATGACCTGCGAAATATAGAGACCTCGGTTCGTGCAGTCAAAAAGGCGGGCGGGCACGCTCAGGGCACAATCTGTTACACGGTCAGCCCCATCCACACTACGGCTCTCTTTGTTGACCAGGCCAAAAGATTGCAGGATATGGGTGTAGACTCACTCTGCATCAAGGACATGGCGGCCCTCATCAAGCCCCAGGCTGCTTACGATATTGTGAAAGGAATAAAAGAGGCCTGCGGCAATGACCTTCGGGTTCATATTCATGCCCATGCCACCACCGGCGTGACACTGGTAAGCCTGATGAAAGCTGTCGAAGCCGGTGTGGATTGCGTCGATACGGCAATCAGCTCCATGAGTCTGGGACCGGGACACAACCCCACTGAGAGCTTCATCGAAATGCTGGAAGGCACAGGGTACACCACCCGTGTTGATCTTGAAAAGGTGTATAAGGTAAAGAGTCATTTCATGACAATGCTTGGCCGGTACAGCGAGTTCCTCTCCAGGGTAACCGGCGTAGAAACTGAGATCTTCAAAAGCCAGATCCCCGGCGGCATGCTCTCGAACATGGAGAGCCAGCTCAAGCAACAGGGCGCTGGCGATCGGATGAAAGAGGTACTGGAAGAGATCCCCCGTGTTCGCAAGGATACCGGCTATGTCCCCCTCGTTACCCCAAGCAGCCAGATCGTAGGCACCCAGGCGGTTCTGAATGTGCTCATGGGAAGATACAAGGTTCTGACCGGTGAATTTGCAGACCTTATGCTTGGGTACTACGGTGCCGGGCCGGGCGAGAAAAATCCCGACGTGGTAAAAATGGCCCATGGACATGCTAAAAAAGAGCCAATCACAAGCAGACCAGCAGATCTCCTGAAACCAGAGTGGGACAAGCTCCGCCGGGAGGCCCTTGCCCTGTCCGGATGCAACGGCACAGATGAAGATGTGCTGACGTATGCTATGTTTCCGCAGGTAGCACCCAAGTTTTTTGCCGAACGTCACGAAGGGCCGCGGAACCTTGGACGGGATCCGGCGACCGGAGAGTCGGAAACACAACCGGCGGAAGGCCATCAGGGGACGATCACTGGCCCCATCACCTACTCCGTGACCCTGAGTGGACGACAGCATAAGGTGACGGTAACACCATACCAGTAATTATAGATATGATAATCAGCGCATAGTCAGGATACCATGAATATTGATGAGATACTACAGGATCTTAACCAACGAAAAGAGACGTTACAGTTAGGTGGCGGGCAGGAGAAAATCGACCGCCAGCACGACGCAGGCAGTCTCAGTGCCCGTGAACGCGTCAGCGCACTTCTTGATCAGGACAGTTTTCAGGAAACGGGACTTTTCGCCAAGCACCGCTGCACCAACTTCGGCATGACGGACAAGGAGATGCCAGCCGATGGCGTTGTCACCGGAGCTGGAAGCATCAACGGCAGGATGGTGCATGTCGCCAGTCAGGATTTCACCGTAGTCGGTGGATCAGCCGGTGAAGCTCACTGCAACAAAATCGTGCAGATGATGCAATCGTCACTGAAGACCGGCTCGCCCTTTATCATGATCAACGACTCCGGCGGCGCACGTATCCAGGAGGGTATCGACAGCCTCTCCGGCTACGGCAAGGTCTTTTACAACAACGTCATGCTCTCCGGCGTTGTACCGCAGCTCTCACTTATTTGCGGCCCTTGTGCCGGTGGTGCGGCCTACAGTCCGGCTTTGACCGACTTCATCATCCAGACCAGGGCTGCACGAATGTTTATTACCGGCCCCTCGGTCATCAAGGCCGTCACCGGCGAAGTGGTTACCGCCGAAGAGCTGGGAGGAGCGATCGCCCAGATGAATAACTCAGGGGTCGTTCACTTCATCGCCGAGGATGATATGGACGCTATCGCTATCTGCAAACGCCTGCTCTCATTCCTTCCTTCCAACAATCTGGAAGACTCACCCCGGGGAGAGGCGGACGAAGTTATCATTCCGAACAAACATATCAACTCCATCGTCCCGCTGGACCCGAAACAACGATACGACATTCGAGAGGTGATCGGCAATATCGTTGATAACGCCGATTTCATGGAGGTACAATCCTCCTTTGCTCCCAATATTGTCATAGGTTTTGCCCGTATTCAGGGCCGCGCAATAGGGGTCGTCGCCAACCAGCCCAATGTTCTGGCTGGCGTGCTCGATATCAACGCATCGGACAAGGCCGCCCGCTTCATCCGGTTCTGCAATGCCTTCAACATACCGCTCATCACCTTTGTCGATGTTCCAGGCTTTCTGCCCGGCGTCGAGCAGGAGTATGGCGGAATCATCCGGCATGGCGCAAAAATGCTCTTCGCTTACTCCGCTGCTACGGTACCAAAAATAACGGTGGTTCTCCGCAAAGCTTATGGCGGTGCCTATCTGGCCATGTGCAGCAAGGATCTTGATGCCGACAGAGTCGTCTCCTGGCCTTCCGCTGAAATCGCCGTCATGGGAGCAGATGGAGCCGTAGACATTATTTTCAGGAACGAGCTCAAAAACGCAGACGATCCCGCAGAACGGCGCCAAGAGCTGATCAAAGAGTACCGCGAAACCTTTGCCACCCCCTACGCCGCAGCCGCACATTTTCAGGTTGATGACATCATCGAACCGGCTGAAACTCGCCGCTATCTGGCCATGTCACTCGATTTTCTCCATTCCAAACGGGAATTCAGGCCCCAAAAGAAACATGGCCTGATTCCACTTTAACTCTATATCCAATGGAAACAATTATCTCTGAGTCTATACAGAGTGAGCCACAAATAACCGAGGAGCTGCTGGTCATCATGTCGTCAGCCATCGCCGCATATCTCGGAAAAAACGTCCGGATCCGCCGGGCCCGCTTCATCAGCAACCAGGGGCCAAGCTCCTGGTCTCAACAGGGACGCCTCTCCATCCAGTCATCCCATACCTTCAGCACCACAAAATAAGGAACAATACCGTGCAGTTGATTTTAACCATAGACGGAAAAAAATATATCGTCGATGTCGATGTTCTGGAAGGAGAAGAGATCCGTACCCCGGACTCTTTCCAGGAACAGACCTCAACCATTCAGTCGAAGCAGGTCGTCATGCCATCGCCTCAACCACTGGCGATGCAGCCCGTTGCGGACGGGTTGCCAGACGAAAAGGTCTGCCGGAGTCCCATCGCCGGGATTGTGCAGCGAGTTAATGTTCAGGTAGGTCAAAAGCTCCAGACAGACGACCTGCTGGTTGTGCTGGAGGCCATGAAGATGGAGACCAATATTACTGCCCATACCGCAGGCACCGTTAAAAAGATCATGGCATCACCGGGAGAGGCCGTAAAAAGCGGCCAGGCTCTTATCGAATTCGTGTAAGAGTACATGGTGTCAAAAAGATATGCACTATTGTTTTTTCCCGATAATTGTTTGAAGTAACTGATTCAGATTATGGTATTGTTCAACGTTAAGACTCCAACCTGAAATTTGTCAAAAACGGCATCGTTCTCAACCAGCCTCCTGACGAGCATGTCACCAGCCTCAGCACTTCCAAAAGACAGTCATTCTCAAGCGACCATCTTTTGGCAAAGCGGAATGAGTTCTGGTTACTTTCCTGCAGAAAGACGAAAGGCATTGGTCAAATCCCCTGCTTTAGGACGAATCCCGGGCAAAGGCTCAAGCTCAAATCGCTTCGTAATAAATTTAAGGATAGAGGTAATATCGTAATAGGTATGATCGACAAAATGAGTTTTAGCAAACGGTGATATGATAATAGCAGGAACTCGTGAACCAGGCCCCCATCGATCTCCTGCTGGTGGTGAAACATGATCCCAATATCCCCCATTCTCATCATAAGTAACAATAATTACCATCTTTTTCCATTGCGGACATTTCTGCAGCTTCCCTACCACTTCAGCAATATGAGAGTCACCACTCATAATATCAGTATAGCCAGGATGCTGGTTTAAATTACCCTGAGGCTTATAAAACACAACGGACGGCAAGGTACCCGCAGCGATGTCTTTTTGAAAATCCGAATAATCTTTTAAATGAATTTTTCGTTGTTCAGCACCAGCGACTGTGGTCGGACAAAATCTTTCAAAGTAATTGAAGGGTTGATGGTGTGTTTGGAAATTAGAGGTTTTACTGTTATTAATCACTCCGGGATTCTGTAATGCTTCATTCCATCCTCCTGCATACCATACCCAATCTACTCCTTTAGCACTTAATACATCACCAATGGTCTTATAATCTTGTGGTGGAAGTGGATTTTTTGTCACGTCAGCAAGGAGTGTGTTTCCTCCGGGAGCAGGCTGGATACCACTGGGTTGATATGGCGGCTGAATGGTATTAACCGCATAGCCATCAGGAGTCAGCGCACGATCTGCAACATAAATAGCCTTACCTGTTATGGCACTGGCAGGAGAGTTTTCAGCAAGAGTCAACGTAGCACCCTGCTTTTCCACACTGCTTGTGAGATTGTCCGGGGCATCATGGAAGGTTGGAGTACGGGCACTGATCAACCAAAAATGGTTTAAAAAGGATCCGCCAAACGCACCCATAAAAAAATTATCGGCAAGGGTGTACTTTTGAGCGAGCTTCCACATTTGCATCACTGAACCATCGTAGTAACCCATTGTCAGTCCACCGGCATCAGACCAAGCCGCAAACATGTTGTTTTTTCCACTATTGATCTGCATTTGGTTGTTATAAAACCGATGCACTAAATCTGGTGTGGGTTTATCGGGAAGGAGAGTACCTGGTGGTGCATCAATTCGGAATGGTGCATTTGGCAATGCCTTAATAAAGTTCAAGTTATCTGTATCGGGGGTACCTGCTGCATTCCAGACTGGCGGAAGTTTTATAAGAGGAGTAACCCCATCCCGGTCTACCTGTTTGAAAGCGGCAAAATTTGAGGGCTTACCATTCGCCTGTTTTGCGATGCCATTCGAACCTGGAAACAGTCCATACAGATTATCAAAACTTCGGTTCTCCGCATAGATTACAATTATGGTTTCGATGTTGCGACGCAATGCACTTTTCTGTTGATCTCCGAACGCACAATTCCACGAAGAACAAAAATAAATGGCAACCATAAAGGGCAGTTGCCACCACCTTCTGCCTGCATGTATGTTTTGCATGCTACTCCCTTTTAAATTTTATCTCCCCTTATAGACATTCAGCCAATAATTGACGCAAGAGGTCAAGACCGACAAAGTTCAAGGGTTTGACCTCATTGCGTTTGAATTAACCAGTTAAACAACGAAAACTATCTATTGATATGCAAGACCTTTGCAGGTGGAAACCCATTAAAGTAGGTTGATGACGCATGACTGTAGGCTCCGATATTTTCACTATAGAGTAAATCTCCAATCGCAAGGTCTACGGGTAAAAGATTAGCCATCGTAATGGTGTCGAGAGCGTCACAGGTAGGCCCATAAATCGCACACATTTTTTCATTGCCCTCTTTGAAGGATTTTAACGGATACTCGCAGTGATCAAAGATAATCCCTGAAAAAGTATGATAAACTCCGTCATTGACGTAATAACATCGTTTGCCATCACGATACGCCGTACCAATAATCTCCATCACGACCCAGGCGGCAGTTGCAACTAAAAATCGTCCAGGCTCTGCTATAATTTCAATGTCTGGCGGAAAGAGCCGATCAAATTCGGAATTGAGCATGATGGCAAGCTCGGCAAAGGGTTTTACATTTTTATCATAAGGAGCGGGGAAACCACCTCCAATATCAAGAATTTTTACCTCCTTACGCCCTCGTTCCCACGCTTCCTTAAAGATATTTGATGCCAAATTAAGGGCCTGAACATAATTTTGGAAATTTGTGCATTGACTTCCGACATGGAAGCTTAACCCTTCGACCACCAGTCCGCTCTTGAACGCTTTGTCTATAAGATCAACAGCTTCACCAGGATCTGCACCAAATTTGGACGAGAGTTCTACCATAGCTCCAGTATTTGGAACTTTTATTCTCAACACAAGACCAGTGTTCGGTGCATAAGTGGCGATTTTAGCTATCTCATCTTCATTATCAAAAGTGACCAGCGGTTTATAATGGTCGAGCTCCTTTAACGTGGGTATGGGCTTGATCGGATTTGCATAAATGATTTTATCCCAGATAAAATCCTGTTGCTCAACAGATGTCAGGCTTTTAATATTTTCATAAACAGTCAGAAACTCTGGCATTGATGCCACATCAAAGCTGGCACCAGCATCATAGAACGTTTTAACGATTTCTTTGGATGAATTTGCTTTAACAGCGAAATAGGCCTGGACTCTTGGAAGGCGCAGCTTGAACTCACGGTAATTAGCACGCAACACTTCGTGGTCAACCACAAACAATGGTGTACCATGCTCCAAAGCCAATTGTTGTAAATATTGAGGTATCATGCAGTGTATCCTGTTTTAATCATTATCAGTAATAAGAAAGTTCTTGAACTGCCAAGGATCTGTCTCATCAATATCAGGGGCGTTAAACCCTGCAAAAAAGTTTGGATTATATCTTAAAGGGGTCCAGTCGGAGGCTTTTGATATGAAGTTGCCAAGCCAGGGTTTTGCGATTCCAAGGATATACTCATGGTCGATATTATCTGGCACCACAACACCTCTGTCAGGATTTTCTATCATCCACATACAGGCTGCAACTACAGATATCGCCACCTGCATCGTGGTGGCATTTTGATGAGGTACCAACGCCCTGGATTGCTCAATGCTAAGGTCGGAGCCTGTCCACCAGGAATTAAAAGCATGACCCATCAGTAGTGCACCAAGAATATCAGAACCTTTGATAATCTCATCATTCATAATCCTGAAATTGGACTGAAGCCTGTAATCATAACCACGCAGCTCATGCAGAGAGGTAATAGCGGCATCACTGGGACAATAGGCGTAATGTACTGTCGGACGGTAGATGGCTTGCCCCTCTTTATGGACTGTAAGATAGTCTGAAATAGTGAAAGCCTCGCCATGGCGCACTACCATGCCTCGAATATCATAGTCAGGCACCCAGGAGCACACCCAAGTGTTCATACCCATTTTGGCAAGACAAATCTGGTTTTTTGGCCCTTTCTGATGGGTAAAGGCAAATTGTGGGAGTTCCTTTTCATGTGTTCCCCAACCCATTTCGGCAGTCGTCATACCCTCTTCCCTGAATCCCTCGACACTCCAGGTATTGACAAATTCATCAACTTGTTTTGGAACATCAGAGATCTGCGTGTCCCTTTCGGAGCAATGAATCACTTTGACACCAAGCTCCATAGCCAGTTCATTAAAGATTCTTTTTTCAGCTAACTCTTTAATAATTTCGGCTTGTGCAGGGCCGACCTTGTTCCGGGCAATGACCGCGCCAGCAATATCAAGTAAACCTTGTTTTGTAAAGTGCGATATCAATCCTGGATTGGCACCATGTTCAAGCACTGCCGTGACACCTTTCTCTTGCCACTGCGAGGTCATGCGACGAATGGTCATGTGCCGCGAGTATAGTGTTCTTTCGGCAGGATGCTGAGTCTCAACTCCTGTATAAGGGTCCCACACCTCCACCGAGGTATTAATGTAGAGGACACCATGATCATGACACCATTGAAGAATTTCGCAACAATCGATATTCCATGCTAAATCTATGATCAAGTCGCCCTCGGACACATACGTCGCAAGCGTCTGAGCTATATTATACGGTGTAATTTGATGATTAATGTATGTAACACCCAAAGCTGTCCATGGTAATACTTTTTCACGAATATCCTCAAAATCCATAATAGTGACATGACTATAATCGACGTTGATGTGCTTAAAAAGAACAGGAACTGTACATTGAGATACAGAACCAAATCCAATAATGAGTATTTTATTATTAAAATTAATCACGGCGTTTAACTTTTTATTAGATAATTTTTTATATATATATAATTTAAATTTTTCTATCGTACAAACTATTTGTACGTAAAATCGAATCGCAACTCAATAACAAGCAGTTTACAGATGACTAGGTATATTCAATTTCGCAAAGAAAAATGATTGTAAAATATAATCTTTTCTTCCCTTTAAATTGTATGGTTTCTTAAAAGTCTAATAAGATACATGATCAAAAAATTAAAGCGACATAACCTGTCATAAAAAAGGCTGAAATGGCTTACAAATGATCACCCCATACAATTAACTTATTCTATTAAAAAATCTTATATTATTATTTGAGGGGCAATTGCATTTCCTTGATACAAGTTTGCATACTATTAATAACCGATACTTTTTATTAAGATTATGTGAATATTATCTTTCATTAAAAAGATCGCTTTTTTGAAAGCAGGAAAAAAGCTATAATTGAATCAGAAGGATAATTGTGTTCATTTTATAAAAATATCATAGGCAGTGCCAAAAAAAATAGTTGACCGGTATGATCAAACCGTTGATGGCCTTGTTATTGTTGATGTAGCAGCAAGGCGTGTAGAGGATCTTTATGAGGATTTCGACAAAACGGCTCCATACCACAAAAAAGATCTCGATGAAGATCTTGTTAATTATCTCACAGAGTGTGTTCGTGAAATTGGCCGGGTTGATTTTGTGATTCGCTTCATGTTTGAGTCATTTCCTTCTGAAGATTTCATGCTACGAGTACGTACCAGTGTCCATAAATTTTTTATCTACCAGCGGGAACTTGAACTTGAAGCGATGAACAAGATGCTGAGAACAGCAGCAACTCTTCTTGTTATCGGTATCATCATTCTCGGCCTCTCTTTATGGGTCAATCATCTCTTTGTGGCTGAGGGCACTCCCTCGTTTCTGAATACGGTTTTTGCCGAAGGGCTTACCATCGTCGCATGGGTTTCGGTGTGGGAGGCGCTTACAACATTTTTGCTGAACTGGCCACAGCACCTCTCCCGTATCAAACTTTTCAGGAATATAGCTGAAGCTCCAGTTCAATTTCAGCAACCTTCAGCTCCTCATTCATGAATGAGGCACCAAGAGCACAATCATTTATGCCTCTTTGTGGTGCTCCGAAGAATTATCTGTGTTCAGTGATTCAATAAGTTTTTCATAAAAGAAGCAACCATTATGGCGTGCAATTTCCCCGGTCACCAGATAGATAACCTCTTGAGCTATTCTTGAAGCATGGTCAGCCATACGTTCGATATACCTGGAGATGCTCAATGCAGCAATAAGCTGGTCAACATCAGATGATGGGCTTTTCATGAATACGGTCACCTTTTTGAAGACAAAGCGATGCATCACATCAATCTCTTCGTCAAGAGCGCAAACCTCATCAGCCAGTGCCCGGTCTTTAGAGATAAAAGCCTCAATAGATTTTTTCACCATCTCGCCGGCATGCCTCCCCATTTCCACAAAAGAGAAGGACTCCACCATTTCAGGACTGATCTCAGGCATGCGATCAATAATATGAACAGCCAGATCACCGATACGCTCCAGATCGTCGTTTATTTTGATAATCGTGACAATTGTTCGCAGGTCTCTGGCAACAGGCTGCTGTAGAGCAAGAAAAGCCAGACAGCGCTCTTCAAGCGTTACCTCAGCAACGTCAATTTCACGATCAACCAGTCTGACCTGGCGTGCGCCCTGTTCATCATTGTGCTTAACCGCATCAAGGGCGTTATACAAGTTACCAACTACTTTGTCAGAGATTTGGACAAGAACCATAGAGAGCTCTTTGATAAGCTCATGGACAGGACGTGATGACATTATTCTGAACTTCTAATTTGTTAGCTGAATCTTCCGGTGATATAATCTTCAGTCATCGGATCTTTTGGATTGGTAAAGAGCTGCGCAGTTGCGGCGTGTTCAACCAAAACCCCTTCATAAAAAAACATGGTGGAATCAGAGACTCTAGAGGCCTGCTGCATGTTGTGGGTAACGATCATGATCGTATAGCTCCCACGTAACTCCTGAATCAAATCCTCTATTTTGGCTGTAGCCTTGGGATCAAGAGCCGAGGTTGGCTCATCAAGCAGAAGTACCTCCGGCTCCACGGCCAAAGTTCGGGCAACACAAAGTCGTTGTTGCTGACCACCGCTCAATCCAAGAGCATTTTTGTCAAGACGGTCACAAACCTCATCCCATATAGCAGCTTTTTTAAGACTGCGCTCAACAATCTCCATAAGCTTTTTCTTGTCGCTCATGCCATGCAGACGAGGGCCATAGGCTATATTATCAAAAATTGATTTTGGAAAGGGGTTGGGTTTCTGAAAAACCATCCCAACCTTTTTGCGCAGCAACACCTCATCGGTGTACTTTCCATAGACATCCTCTCCGTCAAACAGCAGCGAACCTGATGTGCGACAACTCGGAATAAGGTCGTTCATACGGTTTATCGCACGCAGGAAGGTGCTCTTTCCACAACCACTTGGCCCGATAATAGCAGTCACATATCTCGACAGAATATCTGCACTGACCTTCTTTACCGCTTCAAACTCTCCATAATAAATTGAGAAATCCTTGGCAACCACATGAGACTCGCCACCACCGTCTACTGTTTTTCGTTCAGGTGGCAAATAGATATCACGAGTTGCTTTCTTCTCTGTAAAACTTTCTGAAGTTATCATGAATAATTATTGGTTGTTAGCCTTTCATTTTTTTTGAAATTTGAGCTCGTAGCACTATCGCCGAAAGGTTCAGCAACAGCACAATAGTGACAAGGGCAAACACCATGCCGTACTGAACATGGCGAAGCTGGGCTGCAGCTTCATGTTCACTGGCAAGGTTATAGATATTCCATGAGAGGGCCGGAGTGGGGGATGAAAAAACGTCGGCAAGACCAATTGCTGAACCCACACTGACTGCCGCTGTAAAAATAATTGGAGCTGTCTCCCCTGCTGCCCTGCCAAGACTTATTACCCCTCCAGTCAGGATACCCGGAAGTGCTGCCGGCAAAATAACAGTTGCAATGGTGTTCCATTTGGTGGAACCGAGGCTGAGCGACGCCTCTCTGTACGTTTTGGGTACAGCAAGAATAGCCTCTTCAGCAGCACGAATAATTGTCGGCAAAATCATGATAGCAAGCGTCAGAGAACCAGCAAGCACACTTTTTGACTCAGAAACCTTTAGCGTGTTAATGAAAAAAGCAAGTCCAAACATTCCAAAGACAATACTTGGCACGCCGGCCAGAGTACTGTTGGCACTGCGAAGCATACTGTTCAAAAATCCGGGTCGTGCATATTCGGTAAAATAAACCGCAGCAATAACGCCGAGTGGAAAGGCAAAAAGCATTGCCCCCATGGCCAAAAAAAAGGTGCCCTGAATCTCGGGCCAGATACCACCAAAAAAGTGGGAATCAACTGAACTGTCTGTAATAAATCCCCAATAAACCGTAAACTCGGGGAGAAGAATTTTTTCGATATTACTTTTCATATAGGGAAAAAGAGGCGCGAGTGAGGTTCCCTTAAAAGCATTTGAGCGACTGACAAAATACTCCTTTCCCATAATTTCGGAATTGGAATTGTCCCACTTTGACTCATAGAGCAGATCATGAAGCTTCTCCCCTGCTTTCTCCCACCGGGTCTGGCCATATTTAAACCTTGTCAGCATTGGGGTTGTATCCCCAGGCAAAGGGCCAAGCAGGGCCTGAATGGCGGTTCTTGTCTGCGCATATTTTGACGTGTATTGCCTTTTTAGGGCCGGTTCCATCCCCTCAAGTTCTTTTTCAAAAGTACCCAGAATCTCGTAAACCCTTGCGCGATATCGTTCTGAAGAAGCAACCTCACTTGCCAGATGCTGGGTATCACCCCGCTGAAATTCATTTCGCAACATCTTGCGGTGCTCAACAGTTCCTGTAAAAAATACTGCTCCGATACCATTGGAGACAATTGGAACCACCACCACCATCAGGGCTAAGGCCATGACAATTATAGAGCCGATACCAACTGCGGTAAACGAACGATCAAGTATTTTTCTGGTACCTATATTCATAATAAAGGGATTAATGAAAAAACGCTACTGACCGGAAAGAATTCTTCGCTGACGAATAACAATTCTTTCACTCACAAAATTACTGATAAAGCTTATCAGAAGAAGGAGAAAACCCATGGCAAACAAAACATGAAAGCGAGCCGAGCCGGTCACCTGGTCAGCCTCACCCATATCGCCAGCTATAGTTGCTGTAAGTGTACGGATGGCTTCAAGATAGTTAAACCATGGGTCCGGAATATGTGAGGAGTTACCAGAAGCCATCCAGACCACCATTGTCTCTCCCAAAGCTCGCATAATCCCAAGAATAACGGCAGCAAGAATACCGCTGCTTCCGGCTGGCAAAATAGTTTTAATAATTGTCTCCGCCCGAGTTGCTCCAAGCGCATAACTTCCCTCACGAATATCACGGCCAACGGCCTGAAGCGCATCTTCAGAGACGCTTACAATGGTGGGGAGAGCCATGAAACTCAGGATGATCGAGACGTTCAGTGCGTTGGTGCCAGTAATAATTTGTATTCCGTTGAGCAGAGTGCCCACCGTAAACAGAAGGGCAACGGAAATAAACCCAAAAAAAGTCAAAAAAAGCATATAGCGGTTATGACGACGCTTCTCATCCTGAATCGACGTAGTCAAAAGATCAGAAGCGACAATGACAGCAAGAAGAAGAAATGGAGAGACAAGGAGCCACCATGCCCACATAAGCATGGTACCACCGCTGTTCTGCATAAGCGGAGCAAGCACAACAAGTGCAAAAAAGCCAAAAGCGACCGAAGGAATTGCCGCAAGCATTTCTATGACCGGCTTAGCATATTGTCGAACAGAAAAAGGGAGAATATCACTAAGGCATATTGCCGCAGCAACACCCATCGGCACAGCAATAAGAGCAGAGCCAAGCGTCACCATCAGACTGCCATAAATAATTGCCAGTGCCCCAAATTGCCCTGGCTCATCTGCCGGGTACCAGTTTGAACTGGTGAAAAACTCTGTAAAACCTCGAAGCTGAAAAAATGGAACAGCATCCCGAGCCACGAAAAAAAAGATAAAAATAACAATAACAGCAACAAAGGAGGCTAAAGCAAAAAGCAGGCCTTCTCCGGCTGTTTTTGCGATCTTGTTCAGCATTCGTTTTCGTGCGCTTACCACAAAAACAGTCGATCGGCTACGTTCCACTGCACTCTTTTCAGCCATATTTATGAATTACTGCCTATTAAAATCCACCTTACCCCTTTGTCACTCTCTGATTATTATTCAGATGAACCCCAATCTATCAGCTTTCATCATAGAAAACAAAGGCATTTCTGTTACATCTTTGTAACATTTATCAGACGGACCTGTGTATGTATTCTCATTCGGATTACAGTTTCTTTTGGTTTCTGTAACTATATTTATTAAGTTAATAAAAATGTAGTGAACAGGGTATGAGTCATTAAAATATTGATTTTCTTTTGACAACCTCTCCATCACCAGCAATCCCAAAATATTAATCTCTATGGCAAACGAAACAAACGATTTTTCAGCAGCTGTCAACTCCTTTGTTGAGACCGCTGGCAAACTTGTACAGCAGCAGTTTGATGTGGTCAGCGGTGGAGTTCAGGCAATAGTACAGCTCGCTGAGCCTCTCGCCAAAACAGCAATCGATCTGGTTGGCAGTGCATCCAACACCATTGGACACGTGTTTGAGAGCGCTGCATCGGCTATTGCTCCAAAAAAATAAGCACATACCATTTTTACTTTTACAAGCACTTTATGCCTCTGGCATGGGGTGCTTTTTTTTCGTCGCATGAATAACTGTGTTCTATGATCTTTAAAGCTGTTATCTTTGACCTCGACGGAACGTTGCTTGATACTTTGCAGGATCTGGCCAGAACGCTCAATGCCGTGCTCTCCAACAACGGATATCCTTCCCACACGCTTGATGAGTGCCGTTTTCTTGTAGGCCAGGGCATGAAAGAACTGGTCAGAAAGGCGCTGCCAGAGGGGATTGGCACCACGGAAACCATAGATCGACTCATGCCGGATTTTATGGCACACTATGCAGAAAACTGGAATATTGATTCGCGCCCCTACCCCGGTATCGATATACTCCTCGGTTTCCTTACTGAACAAGGTGTTAAGATGGCTATTCTCTCCAATAAAGCCGATGAATTTACCCAACACTGTGCTGAAGAGTTACTTAAAGATTGGAAATTCAATGTTGTCATGGGCCATCACAGTGGCATTGCTCCCAAACCTGACCCGACAGGGGCACTACTCGTCGCCCAGATGCTGGGAGAAGAGCCCTCCACGATTCTTTATGTTGGTGACAGCGGGATTGACATGCAGACTGCTACACGCGCCGGAATGTTTCCCCTCGGAGTACTTTGGGGATTCAGGCCTGAAAGTGAACTTCTTGAATATGGAGCTCAAGCAGTTGTTGGCTCCCCCGAGGATATTATCGAGCTGTTGAAGCATTTAATCTAAAATGTGAAACAAATGCGTACGATACCCGAAACAGTCTACTTTAGAACGAAAAGCACTCTTTCACCTGAGACGCTTGCTCAACAAATTCTTCCGGCAGGATGGATATTGACTCTCCTCTCTTCAGCAAAAGAGCAGCAGGCATTTTATGATACATTTGAATGGCATGCATTCGAAAAAGGTGTTGCTGTCCAAAAAAAAGAGAGAATACTTTTTCTGATCGACATCAATAGTGGCCAGAAGAGCGCATCTGTCTCTTTTCAAGGCAACCCTCTCTCTTTTTTTTCGGAAACGCTTCCTGACTCTCTCCTTCAAACGAAGCTTTGTTCATTAAGCAATATCAGGGCATTCTCAAGACTTTGTCTGCTGAATACCTTTACGACATCATATCGCCTTCTTGACCAAAACAGCAAAACTGTTGCCATCATAGCTGTTGAGTCAATACAGTTGACTGGCCATGAGCGTTATCAAGAGGAGATTCATCTTTTAGCTCTCACCCCTTTCAAAGGATATGAAGAGGATACAACTCCAATACATCAATCATTATCTGCCCTGGAAGCGGTTCACTCTGTTCTGAACTTCAGAGAACTCTTTCTTCTCCTCATGAAGTGCACCAAACAGAGAGTGCAGGGCTACTCTGCAAAATTCCTGACAAAACTTCATCCTGATGCAACTATTCACGAAAGTGCCCTGCTGCTCCTTGAGCACACCTTTTCGGTGATGCTTCTGAATAAAAACGGGATTAAAAAAAATATTGACTCGGAGTTTCTGCACGACTACCGTGTGGCTCTACGCCGTACCCGTTCGATCATGAAGCTGCTTATGGGTATTTTTAATGAAAGAGAGAACCAATATTTTCTCAACCTCTTCAGGACCCTTGGCAAACGCACAAACGACCTTCGCGACAGGGATGTCTATCTTCTCCGAAAAAAGAGCTATTGCAACTCTCTGCCTCCGAATCTGCAACCCTCACTTATCCCCTTTTTTGACAATATTGCTGAATCTCGCAAAGTTTTTCACAGACGACTGTCTCGTTATCTCTCATCCAGTGACTATCAAGTATCGCTGAATGAGTGGGAGGGATTTCTGAATCAGCAAACGCTTCCGGATGTTGAACGTACCCCCCAAGGATCGCGTTCGACAAAAAGCGTTGCTCTTGAAACCATCAAAAGGGCATGGAAGAAATTGCTACGCCGCGGACGCCAGATCAGCAGAGAAACAACTGATACTGAGCTTCATGCGTTACGGATAGATTGCAAGAAACTTCGGTATCTGCTGGAATTTTTTGCTTCAATCTTTCAGCCTGACGCAATTATCCCGGTCATCAGACAGTTAAAAGAGCTACAGGAAAATCTTGGTGCCTTTGTCGATGCTTCGGTTCAACTTCACTTTCTTCACCAACAACTGGAGTTGATACATTCGGATACGTTATTCGCTGCATCAATGGGCGGACTTATGGTGACTCTTTTTCAAAAAAAGGAAGAGGCTCGCCTCAAATTTAATAAAACTTTCACTTCGTTTGACCACGAGGAGACAAGTCAACTGTTTCATGATCTTTTGACCGGCAGCTCACTATGAAAACAATAGCGCTTTACAGTATAAAGGGAGGAGTTGGCAAAACGGCTGCGGCTGTTAACCTCGCCTATTTATCGTCCAGATTCTTTCCCCCAACCTTACTCTGTGACCTTGATCCACAGGGTGCAAGCTCCTATTATTTCAGGATTTCTGCCTCAAAAAAGTATAACAGCGACAAATTTCTCAAAGGTAACAAAAAAATTTACAGCAATATCAAGGCAACTGATTTTGATAATCTGGATCTGCTTCCATCCGACTTTTCGTATCGGAATCTTGATATTGAACTGGCGGAAGAAAAAAATCCACAGAGAAAACTCAAAAAAAACATTGAAGAGCTGAGCAATGATTACCAACTTCTCTTTTTTGACTCTCCTCCCAACCTGACACTGCTCTCTGAAAGTCTTTTTGCTGCATCCGATACTATACTTGTTCCTTTGATTCCCACGACGTTATCGATCCGGACTTTTATGCAGTTAAAAGATTTTTTTGATTCCAATAAACTCAATAGTTCAAAAATTCGCCCTTTCTTCTCAATGGTAGAAAAACAGAAAAAGCTGCATCGCGATATCATCAATGAATTCCGCAATACTCCCGGATTTCTGACTCAGACCATTCCCTACAACTCCGAAGTTGAAAAAATGGGACTGTACCGGGCACCAATCAATGCTGTCCAGCCAAACTGCCCCGCATCAAAAGCCTACCTTCATCTTTGGGAAGAGGTGATAAAGCTTACAGAGCTACAGGAATAACATTCATGCACATGAAACTCCCGTTGAGGCTTGCTCTTGTTACCGGCATACTCATTTTTTCTGCCATCGTCATCGGCTATGTTTCAATAAGCCATCGATTAACAGCAATCGTCTCTGCTGCCAATCGAAAGGAGTTGCACCGGAATCTTTTGCTTAACAAGCAGATTCTTGAGCAACAACCAGAGGGATGGATAACAATACCCAATACAACGAGATGGATCAAACAGATTGGACGCACACTTGACATCCGGGTTACCCTGATCGATCTTGATGGCCATGTACTTTCCGACTCGTCGGTACCGCAGGAGAAGCTTCCCATTCTTGAAAACCATCGCGAAAGAGATGAGGTAAAGGCCGCGCTGGAAAAAGGTTATGGAGAAAATACCAGATTTAGCTACACCATGCAGGAGTATTCACTCTATATGGCTGTACCCGTCGGTTCACCACGCCCCATTGCTGTGCTTCGATTCAGCAAACCACTGTATGACCTTGAGGTGTTCGATCGTGCAGTGCAGAAGGAGGCCATACCGGAGCTTTTGCTTGCTCTCGTTTTTTCACTTGCAGCAGGTTTTGTTGCAACGTTTACCATTGCCCACCCACTTCGCTCCCTTGCCGGAACTGTAAAAAAAGGTGTAGAGGGTAATTTTTCGATTACAACTCCCCTTCTCAATCGTCATGATGAAGTTGGAACCTTGGCATTGGCAATAGACCGCATGGGAAAAGAGATAACCAAAATGCGTCGGAGTGAAGAGTGGTACCAGGCCGTTTTTTCGGGTATCCGGGAAGCCATTATTGTCACCGACTCCTCTGGCGACATTATTCTTGTCAATCCTGCGGCATCCAGAATATTCCGCATTGAAGGTGCTATGTTCAAGTCACGACCAATAAGGCATCTCTCCGACAGTAGGTTACAAGAGCTCTTTGCCAGGGTGCATAACTCCCGAATATCCTTACGCAAGGAGGAATTGGCCCTCATGACTGCAAGAGGTGAACGCATCATGCAGATCAGCTCCATGCCGCTTGTAAAAAAGAGAGAGTTCGAAGGTACGGTGTTTGTTCTCAACGACATCACCAGGCTCCGCAATCTCGAACGAATTCGGAGGGAATTTGTCTCAAACGTCTCTCATGAACTGCGTACACCACTCACTGTTATCAGTGGCTATACCGAAACCCTGCTCGAAGGGGCTATGGATGATCCAAAACATGCTGCACCCTTTCTTCATATTATTCTGCAGGCAAGCGAACAGCTCACCGCACTTGTCAACGATGTCCTGGACCTTTCAAAAATTGAATCGGGTTACATCGAGTACCTGTTTTCGACCGTTAACCTCAACAATCTTGTTGAAAAGTCCGTTGATCTGCTCAAGGCATCGATTGAGAAAAAAAAGATCAGGCTGGATATCAATATTGACAAAGGAGTTCCGCCGGTTCATGCCGATGCACGATATCTCGACATTGTTGTCCGCAATCTTCTCGACAACGCTATCAAGTATGTAGACGAAAATAATGGTAGAATAAGGATTTCTGCATTCCAGAGTGGTGAAGAGATCACGCTTGAGATTGAGGATAACGGTATAGGTATAGCAAAAAAGGATCTTACTCGTATCTTTGAGAGATTTTACAGGGTCGACAAAGCACGCTCACGCCAGAAGGGAGGTACCGGACTTGGGCTCTCGATTGTCAAGCATATTGTCCTGGCTCACAAAGGCGACATTGCCGTACGCTCCCGGGTCAACCACGGAACGGTCTTTAGCGTGGTTTTGAAGAGGGCTAACGCGAAAGAAGAGTAGTCAGTAGTCCCCCTCTGCTCAATTTCGAGAAATTACATCGACTGCCACAAAGAAGAGGCCGCACGCAAGAATGCATTATTCAACAAGAGAAGATGTTTTGTTTCTGGATACATTCTATACCTGGGAACACTTGGATAATCGACCGAGAGTCTTGGGTCATTGAGGGATCGTCTTCCGGTAAAGTCGTAGGCGCGCCATTGATTATTTATCTTTTACCTCTACAATCGTATGGTGACTTATTCCTGTTTGTTGGTGTAGCAAATCCACCAGCCGCGTTTCATAACCGACTCGTTGTGAAAGTATGGCAATAGCGATTGCACCCTCATCACACCAAAGCCAGTTTTTCTCGGTTGACATCAAAGAAGTATAAAGAGTTTGAGCTGCACTCTCTCAATATCTTTCTGAAATAGAGAGAAGATTGAGTAAAGAAAGGCATCTCAACGTGCTTGCTCATAGAATGACCAAAGCCCGCTCGGCGCAGGCTTTGGTATCATTGATGGAGGCGAAGAGCGGATTCGAACCGCTGTACAAGGTTTTGCAGACCTCTGCCTGACCACTCGGCCACTTCGCCATTTCTGGAATGCAAAGGTACGATAAAAACTCTTTCTTTACAAATAGTACAGGCTCATTTATCCTCCTTCTGAAAGAGAGTATTGTCTCTGAACTCCCGGTAACACCGGGCACACAACTTTCAAATGAAGTCATCTGCCCGGATTACAAATCAACAACTTATAAAGGAAGAACCTTTTATCCTATCTTTTGCGAACCGGTAATAATCGCTTTGACAAGCTTCTCAATCGTCGCATCATCCATCAGCACCGGAATGTTCAGGCAGATACTGCTACGAAGCATGATGCCGGTTTTTGGCCAAAGCACCTCAAGGTCAACATTTTGATAGCGTTCATATTCGCCAAGAAGATGACCCCAGACACCGGCAAAATGCCAGTCGAGCGCCTCTGGAAGAATCTTTGTGCCAAAACCATGCTCGGTCAGATGCGCTTCAAACTGCAACGCAGCATCACGATCCCTCACCCTGAAAATAAGGGTATCGCCCTGGGAACCCGACTCATCACTGAATGGCCTTAAGATAATGTTGTCGAGATGACGGATTGCATCCTTGATTTTATTCTTGTTCTCTCTTGATTTCGAAAGAATCGTCTCAATCTTGGCAAGCTGGGCAAGCCCTATTGCTGCCGTGACTTCGCTGAGGCGCATATTCAACCCTTTTGCTCTCCTGGGGTCTTTGCCTCTTGGCAGACCAGGAATGTGCCTATGACCATGATCGGAGAACTCGGCTGCACGGTCATAAATTTCCTTGTCGTTGGTGATAATGATACCACCCTCACCAGTGTGGAGAGTCTTGCCTGCATCAAAGGAGAAAGAGGCAACACTGCCAAACGTGCCAAGCTTCTGTCCTTTGTAGCTTGCTCCAAGCGCCTGGGCGGCATCCTCAATCAGTATCAGACCATGCTTTTTGCACAGCGTGGAAAGCTCGGCCATTTGAGGAGGGGCCCACATTGGAATGACCACAACCGCTTTTGTGGCTGGAGTAATGGCTTTCTCGACCTCGAGGGGATCAAGATGGTATGTTTCATCCAACTCGACCGGAACAGGGACTGCCCCCAACGCACTGATAGCCTCTATCGGCGCTATGAATGTCCACGCCGTTGTAATAACCTCGTCGCCCGGCCCAATCCCTGCACCTGCAAGAGCACAGTGAATTGCCGCAGTTCCAGAGGATACTGCATGAGCATACTTGACACCCATCCATGCCGCAAATTTTTCTTCAAACTCTCTTGCTTTGTAGTTGCCACCGCCATAACGGTACAAGTTGACCTTTTCACGGCTAAAAAGATCCTGAATTTCAGCCAGCTCTTCCCGCCCAATGAGTTCCGCTCCCGCCATAATATCTGTCCTGTTCGTTTAGGTTAATTGAAATACAACTTCAAGTGCCGACTCCTCGGTAAACTCAACGGGGTTTCCTGAAAATGAGCCCCGCAATGCTTCCGAAGCATTATGTGCAAATTCAGCAGCATTACCTTCCCCATAACCATAAGGGGCCAGGTTTGGGATCAGTAACTGCTGATACAGTTCATCCATCTGTTCAAGCAACTCTTCGGTAGCCTCTTTTGGTGACGGAGTCGAGTGCATGGGGTTAAGGATAGCGTATTTGTCGTAACCATGAAGATAGTTGTAGCGCATCACCTCTTTAAGGAAAATAGCGCCAGCAAGGCCATGGGGAACGCGGTGCTTGACACCAAGATAGTAGGCAAAGCCGTTCGTTGGACCATCTCCGGAGTTCATGAGAGCCGCTGTGCCACAAACACTGCCAATGGCAAGGTCAAGCCGCGATTCGGCACGATCAAGCTGATTCTGCTGCAAGGCATAAAAGGTGCGCTGGAACCCTTCAACTGAAAAAATCCTGCTCAATGCTGTATGTTTGATAGATCCAAAGCTGTCAACGCAATGCACAAGGCTGTCCATCGCTGAGGCAATAACACTCTCAATCGGAGCTGTCATGGAGAGCTGTGGGTCAATAACCGCTTTTTTGGGGAAATTCTTGCGGCTGTTGATCCCAAGTTTGCGCCCCTCAGCCTCATCGATAAACACTGCATTGAAGCTGACTTCAGCGCCGCTGCCCAGCAACGTCGGCACCGTGACAAGCGGCAGCGGATCGTTAACCCCTGCCGGAAAACCCTTGAGCGAAAGAGCTGGAACATTATTGGTCATGAGCAAAGCGACCCCCTTGCCAAGATCAACCGTACTCCCTCCACCAATGGCGACTATGGCATCCGGCTTATGGCCCCTGAAAAACTCAGCGACATTTTCAAGATGGGCATACGTGGGCTCACCAGGAAATTCATTCCGATACAGGACAGCATGTGTATTTTCAGATGTGAGGTTCTTCAGGACATCCTGAAAATAGTGTGAGCCATCAACATTGGCATCATAGATAATACCAGGTTTCAGCACCGACATCTGGGCCAGATGCTCGTTCAGCCTCAGCGCTTCGTTAACCCCGATAACAAGATCGGTGGACAAAAAGAAATTCATAAAAGAGATAATCTAAAGGTTCGGTTAATCTTCATCCTGCTCGGTCAAATTTTTTTTAAAAAGGTAGTACTCAATTAAATCTATTTCCTCGATAGTATCAATCTCCCAGGTCTGCCAAAACTCCATTTCATAGACTGAGAGCTTTTCACCAATCCTATTGCCGAAAGTAGCAAGAGTTTCAGGCGTAAAAATATAGATCGAACCGTTTTCGATGAACTGTGTTGGCCGGTCCTGGCGCATGCCGCGATTGCGATAATCAAAGTTGACACTTCCCCACTTTCCTTTCCGCGATTCCCACAACGTAAGGTCATCAGCTTTCGTCACCGAAATCAGCGAATCGGCCCCCTCACGATGAAATACCTCCACTGCCGCATCAATGTCACCAGGTTTCCGCAACGGTGAGGTTGCCTGCAGGAAAACAACCGTGCTGACAACCATCTCGTGCTCCAGTTCAATAACTCCGATAGCATGATGGATCGCCGACTCGGAGCTTGCCTTATCACCGGAAAGTTCAGGTGGACGGACAATCACCTCAGCTCCGTATTCCCTGGCAACAGCGGCAATGACCGGACTATCAGTCGAAACAAACACTTTGTCAATAGAGGTAGAGGCAAGTGCCTGCTGAATCGTCCAGGCAAGCAGAGGCTTTCCTGCTATGGGATAGACATTTTTCTCTTTCAGCCCCTTAGACCCGCCTCTTGCAGGAATAATCGCTACAGTACACATTTATAATCGGTTAAGTTTTGATTCAGCCATCAACCACCTCCCGGCACACGTCAGCAATCATTCTTGCTGCTGCATTATTCTGGAGAGGAGTCAGTGACTTCAAGACATCAGGATCAAGGCCACAGTGTACCTCTTTGTTCAGCGCAGAACCTACAAAAATTGTCGATGAAAACTGTGCAATCAACATGCGGGAGTTGGCAATCATCTCCTCTGTTTTCCCCTCACTGAAGACCAGACTGTCAGGAGCATATCGATGGATCTCCTCGATAGCTCGTTCTGCATTTTCGTTCGGATGGAGCTTGAAAATCAGTTGATGATTGTCAGCCATTGTGAGGTACTTCTCAATATTTTTCCTCCGATTTTCGTAGATAAAGGTTTCACGATTATCAGAGGTACAGACCAGAACATAATCACGATATTTAAAATCGTTCAGAAGATACTGGGCGCAGTTGTCAAAATTTGGAATACTGGTCACCTTAATCTTTGCAGGATTGACACCTTTTCGAATAAAAAGATCGCGATACCCTTCGCTGGCGACACAAAATTTTTGGTACGCATCCGATAAGCCAGTTGTTGCCGTACCGGCAATCCAACGAGGCATCCATGAAACATTCCGGGCAAGATGGTAAAGAAGAGTTTCCGGCTCTGTCATGCCCTCCTGTACCAACACCATTTTTTTTGTTCGAAAATGCTTTGGTACAATAAGATCCGTACAGGTCACGACAAGATCATAATCATGTGCAAGACCTCTGATATCGAGTTTCAGGTGATGTTCACGAAGATAATCAAGGGCACGATTAGAACGCTCTTTACCCATGATCGTAAACTCAAGCAGACCCATATCACTGGCAGTGCGAAGCAGACCATCACTGAAAAATGGTGAAAAAGAGTGATCATACTCTTCAAGCCACCCCGATATCTGATGCATCTGGGTTGTCTGATTCATTGATCCGCAGATAAACAAGATTTTTTTCCTCATGGCTCAACTGAAGTTACACCCTCTGCATCGTGCAGATGCACCCCGGAAAAAAACATCACAGCATAGCCTGCTGCATACCAGAAAACCTCCTTCAAACGCCTCAGCAACACAAAAGCCCCACCATAAAGACGAAATTCAGGAATTCCTATCGCTTCAAAAAAGGCAAGATAGCCAAGATCCTGAATACCAAGTCCTGATGGAATAAAAAAGAAAAGCGTACGCAGCATGGTCAGGGCAATATCAATGACAAGGACCTCAAGAAAAGTAATCGTGATCCCAAGAAGCCTCAAGATGGTGTAACTCTCTATGGCAAGGGTTGACCAAGCAAGAAGGTAAAGAAACAAGACAGGGAGAAATCTGGTATAGGAGCCTCTATAACTCCTCAACTCTTCATCTGTATCATGAAAACCCGACTCCTTGGCAAGTAACCATGTTTTGACTTTTGAAAACGGAACTAACATCAATAGTCTGTGCACGTTCTGGGCGGCTTGACCGTTAAGCAGGAGAAAAAGAAGAGAGGTGAAAAGTAAAAAAACAACAACGCCAATCAAAACAACAATAGAACCCAATCCCTCAAATCCAAGAAGCTTAAGAGACGTTTCTTCAAGAACAGACAATCCGGCAAGAGCGCCGAGAATCGTGTAAAGCCCCTGGGCCATCCCAAGCATGAGCTTTCTGACGGCGACACTTGCAACCCCGGCAGGTACTGCAATTCCCATAAATCTGCCACAAAGATAGGGGCGGAGTGGTTCTCCAACAGCGACACCCGCAGGCAGAGTCATGGAAACGGTTTCAGCAATCATCTGAATTTTCAAAATCTTGAAAAAAGGGATGACTGCAACACTCCTGGGAAACACCATTATCCATGCGTATGTCTCAAGCAAATGGAGCGCCAAAAAAGGGAGAAGAATATATGCAGAAGAAACGCCTATTGATGAAATCAGTTCATAGGATCGACGAAGATCAAGCTGGCTGAAGAGATAAACAATCAGAATGATGCCCAGCACAAGACCGACGTAACCAGTCCATGGAAAACTGGATTTTTTGGTGATCTGCATGAAAAATCGGTAAAAAGCTGAAAAAGAGCTCCAAACAGAGAGTGGAACCACGGCTGAAACAAGCATTGCACAGCATCGCCATAGGGTATGGTGGTTTATCCATCTAACATCAACCAGTACCGAATGGTAACACTCCTGAAGATAGTTCTTAATTTCTTCATTTAAAAAAATGGGTAAACAGAGGAAAAATCTTGATATACTTGTGGACTTTTCAGTTACTGAATTGTCGAAGTATCATTACACTCAATGAAATAAATGGAGTACCGTCATGAGAAAAACATTCTTGATTCTTGTTGCTTTCGCTGGAACGAGTTTTACAACTCAATCTGCCGAGGCTGAAGGAAAATACGTCAGTGCATTTGCGGGTGTCTCATGGATGCCTCAGATGCATGTCAACAACACGAACACCTCCTATGATTATATGGACCACTATAGTATGAAGCCCAATGCTGCTCTCTCGGGTGCCATCGGCTATGATTATGGAAGCTGCCGACTTGAAGGAGAACTTGGCTCTTTGCGCAACAATTTCAAGTCTCTTGTCATGACTGGCACTGATGAAAATGGAGCCCCTTTTTCTGATGCCTCCTATGCATGCAAAGGCAATGTTTCTATTGTCTCGTTCATGGCGAATGGATATTATGATTTCAATCCTGGAGGCAACGTTAAACTCTATACGACCGTGGGAGTGGGATGTGCTCGAGTCTCATTCAACAATGTTGGAAGAGCTTCTGAAAATTACGGCAACAACATCAACACCATGTCACTTGCCTCTCAGATTGGTGCGGGTGTCACAACACCCATCACCGAAAATATCAGTATTGATATTCGTTATCGCTACTTTATGACATCGAATATGACCGTCAACTGGGACTACAAAGGAAAGGATTACAATAATAACACATCAATCAAGAGTCATAGTATTTCTGTTGGCACAAGAATATCCCTGTAGATGAAGATGTGTCAGAAGGAGAAAAGCTGACTCCCTGTGATGTTCTTAACGAGGAGGGAGTGCCACAGGTGCCTCTTTAATGACATTTGGAGTACCAACAGCTCCTGTGTAGAAAACGACAAGGGTTGTTGGCACATTGCCGGAATTATACCCGTTATGAAGAGTATTCATCACTTCGAGAATGGCCTCTCCTTTCCTGAAGAGGTATTGTTTCCCATCCTTTAACTCAACATTCAGGATACCTTCAAGGACATAAGCATACACTGGAACAGGATGCTTGTGCCAACCCGTTGCATTTCCCGGCGCAAAGCGGACAAGAAGAGCCGTCACCTCAGCGTTATTTGTATCGAGATAGCTCAACGGCTGCCCATTGGCTGATGTCGTTGAAGTAATCAATTTCGTCACCTCAACATTTTTGTACTCCTCAGCATACACTGATGGGGCCAAAAGCAATGCAATAATTAATACAATAATACCTTTTTTCATGTTCACGAAATCATCCTGTTTGCATTGTTTCATAAAGACTGCGAAGTGTGACTCTATCCAACAAACAACTTAAAGCCGCTTACTGACATTGATTCATCGCAATGTTTCGACTCAAAGTCTGAAAAAAGCATCCTCAACCATTTTGATCAACAAAGAGCTTAAGGAGTAATGGCAATTGTTTATTTCATGCGTTGATAAACTTTTTTCTTTTGAATTTCGGATCCGTTACCCTTTCAACATACTCTAGGGAAAGCAGTAAAATCAATGAAATAAGAAAGTATAAAACCGCAACCATAACAAGGGGGAAAAAAGCATCAAAGGTACGGCTTCGGATAATATCGCTTGCCTTGGTTAAATCTTGCACTGCGATATAACCAACAATGGATGTCATCTTCACCAACGAAATAAATTCGCCCTTGTAAACGGGAAGAATACGCTGTATTGTTTGTGGAAGAATGATATATATAAATGTTTTAACTTTAGTAAAACCCATTGAGATACCAGCTTCGCTCTGTCCCTTATCGATACCCTCAATGCCTGAGCGAAAAATCTCTGAAACATACGCCGCAAAATTCATTCCAAAGGCAATGACTGCAACAATAACAGGATCAATATTAATCGAAGCAAAAACAACATAAAAAATAAGCATTAAAAACACCAACACAGGGGTTCCTCGAAGTATTGATATGTATAATTTTGCAGGAAGATTTAAAAAGAGGTTTTTTGACATTCTCATAAAACAAACTAAACCACCAAGAATTGTCCCAAAAATCGTTGCCAGCACCGAGATAATAAGCGTTGTTTTAAATCCATCTAAAATAATTCTCCAACGCTCCTCGAGAATAATATTTCGGCGAAAACTCTCGATAATATTGACCATAAATCCAGGACTATTGTTTTTCGAAGCTGGCTTTGTATCATAAAAAGCAATTTTTGATTTCATTCCCATTGCAGCCGTACGAAAATCCATATAAGAAGATGAAAAATCTATCATACGGCTACGCTCTTCAGAAATTGCAATACCATCAGTAATGACATCAACCTTCCCGGAGGCAAGAGCAGGCACAAGTGATGCAAATTCCATTGAAACTATATTCAAATTGATGTTTTCTTTTGCTGCGAAACGCTTCAGTAATTCAATATCAAAACCAACATATATTCCATTCATAAATGCAACGTATGGAAGATCATTCACAGAGACACCAAGAAAAATTTTTTGGCCTGTTCCATTACGAATTTCTGGCATAGATGCGGTCTCGGGATCAGAACCGCACCACCGTTTATACATATCGTTATAAGTGCCATCTTTTCGAATTATTTCAAGAAAACGGTTGAATCGATATCGAAGATCACCAGACTTTTTATGAAAACCTACACCAAGGGGCATGTTAAGCACATCTTCCTGCAATAAACCAAGTTCGGGATTATGTTTAATAATAACTTTCGCAGTTATAACATCAAGAAGAGCAACATCTACTTTATCACTTTTAAGTGATAAAATCATGTCTGCTGTACTTTCATACCTCATCAATTGAGCTTTTGGGTATTTGCGTGCCACAAAACCATCATGAACTGTACCAGTAAAAACAGCAAAGCGCTTATATTTAAGATCTTCAAGAGAAGAAAATTTATCACCTGAGGTTGCAGAGACCTTTAAAATATTCTTTTTAAGACCAAAAGCCGTAGCTCGCAAATCATAGTATGAATCAGAAAAACGTATCTGCTTCTTTCTCTCTTCTGTAATCATCATGGTACTCACAACACAATCAATCTTTTTAGATGAAACTGCTGGAATGAGACCTCCAAACTCCATATCACTTATCTTAAGGTTTTTTCCAAGATATGCAGCAAATCTTGTAGCAAGTTCAACATCAAATCCGATCAATTTATTATCTTTTATAACAGTAAATGGGAGCCCCTTGTCACTGACCATTCCAACAATCAATGCTCCATTGTTTCCAGTATTCTTAATCTCCGGAACAGTAGTCTGGCTTTTAGTTATCCAGCGATTAACCATATCATCATAAACACCGCTCTGCTTTATCTCCTTTAAAAACGAATTGAATTTTTCGCATAATTCACTATCTCCTTTGTTAAAACCCACTGCTACCGGCACTGAAAATAAGGGTTTTCCTAACATGGCAAGATCATGATCTCTATAAAATATATCAACCAGAGTCTCATGATTATAAATAGCAGCATCAACTTTCCCGGTCTTTACCGCCAATATAATATCAGATGGGGTTTTGTATTGCAGTATGGTTGCCTTGGGATACGTTTTGGTTGCATAAGTATCATGGACCGTTCCAAGAAGCACTCCAATACGTTTATCCTTAAGATCATCTGGAGAGGAAAGCTTAACGTTTGTTGATGCAAGAATATCTCCCCCTGATGCACTCATACATCCAGGTATTACACTGTGCAGGGCAAAAAAAATGGACATTCCACTTTTACATTCAGGAATAAATATAAAAATGATTAAAACTGTCAGTATACTAACTAATTTCTTTTTCATTTTTGCTTTAATAATATCAACAGAACCAAGATAAAAGTCAATTTTGTACAAAATATATAATTTTTTTAAACCCCCATTGAACTCTTATGATACGTTGAGTTTGATACAATACTTTTTTCAAGATAGCCAAGCAGCAACATAAAAACCCATGAGACAAAAAAATAGAGAATTGCAACCATAATCAAGGGGAAAAATGCATCAAAGGTTCGACTCCGAATAATATCGCCTGCCTTGGTTAAATCCTGTACCGCAATATATCCAACTATAGAAGTCATTTTTACCAATGAAATAAACTCACCTTTGTAGACAGGAAAAACACGCTGCACCATCTGCGGCATAATAATATAGATAAAAGTACTGAACTTGCTGAATCCCATAGCAATGCCCGCTTCAGACTGCCCTTTGTCTATGGTCTCAATTCCACTTCTGAAAATTTCAGCCACATAGGCAGCAAAATTCATTGCAAAAGCAATAACAGCAACGAGTACAGGATCAATATTCACCGAAGCAAAAACCACATAATAAATCAACATCAGAAAAACAAGCACCGGTGTGCCTCGTAATATTGAGATAAAAAGTTTTGAAAGATATTTCAGAAGGAGTTGTTGCGACATCCTCATAGTGCAGACCAATGCACCCAAAAGTGTGCCCGAAATCGATGCAAGAAGAGAGATCACAACCGTCGTTTTCAGGCCATCAATAATAAGAAGATAACGATGCTCCTGAATAATATTACTTTTAAAACTTTTGACAATTCCATCAAGAAATTGTGACAGTCCACTCCCCTTTATAATCTCCTCATCAGCACCATCAAAAACAATATTCTTTTTCAAGGCAAACATTCTTGCATTTTCAGAGTAATAAGGCTCAGAAAATGCAACACGCTTCTGGCGCTCTGCTGTAATTGACAGAGAAGCATCAATCATATCAATTTTTTTACTCGAAAGAGCAGCAATCATGCTTCCGAATTCAAGATCGGCATAGACGATTCGTTTGCCAAGAAAAGCTCCAAAACGCTCTACAAGCTCAATGTTATATCCTGTCAGTACATTATCCTTGACCGCGATAAAAGGAAGACCAGCATCACTGACAATTCCAACCTTGAGAGTACCATGATTTGCGGCATTCTTTATTTCTGGCATAACGGTGTCACCGTTTTTCATCCAGCGAAGAATCATCTCATCATTTTTCCCATTCTGGCGAATTTCATTCATAAAGCGGTTAAATGAACCACACAACTCTTTATTGTCCAGGTTAAATCCCATACCAACCTGCGTCGAGAACAATGATTGACCTATAAATGCCAAATCTTTATGACGACGAAAAAGCACAGTTAACTCATCATGACTGAAAATTCCAGCATCTACCTTGCCTGATTTGACTGCAAGCACAATATCTGATGGTGATTTATATTGCAAAATTGTTGCTTTTGGATAATCATTCCGGGCATAGGCATCATGAGTAGAACCAAGCAACACGCCGATACGCCTCTCTTTAAGATCATCAAGTGAGGCAAATTTCCCAGATGCACGTTGTGGGCTGATCAAATTTTTTTGAAAATCTTTCTTTATGGAAGATTTCTTGACCAGTGCTGAAATATCATTCTCAATATAGGGTACAGAAAAGTTTATCAGCTTTCTTCGCTCATCAGTAACATTAAAGTTTGAAAGTGCAAAATCGATTTTGTGTGATTGAAGCGCAGGAATAAGTGCCTCAAAATTCATATCAATAATCTGAATTTTCCGCCCGAGACGTTCACCTATCAATCTGGCAATCTCAATATCAAGCCCCGTAATTATCCCGTTTGCCTGAAAGGAAAAGGGTTCTATGGTAGCACAAGTCCCCATCCTCAACACACCATGCTTCTGATTGTTAGTTAATGGGGATAATAATGGTGTCTTTATGGAAGGCGAATCAATCCACTTTTGCCTCAGATCTTGAAGGACACCCTCCTTCTGAAGTGAACTCAATACCTGATTAATTTCTGAAAGAAGTTGTGTATTCTCTTTACGAAGAGCTGCGGCTACTTCAAGTTTCGCAACAGGTTCATCAAGAATATGCAAATCAGGATTTTTGGCAACAATGTTGAGAAGAACACTTTTATCGTAGATGAATGCATCACTTTTACCCTGTTGTACCGCCAAAGCAGCATCAGCCGAGGCTGACATAACCTGAAAGATTGAGCGCGAAAAGTTTTTTCGGGCAGCTATATCACCCGCTGAACCAGAAAGTACCCCGATTCGTTTTCCATCAATCTGTTTGAGGGAAGAAATGTCGTTATGTAAACCACTACTGTGAAATATTGAAGCTGAGGTCGAAGTGTCATTGTTTGTACACCCTGCAACAACACTGAGAAACATCAATGCCGAAAACAATACTAAACCATTTCGAATGATCACTCTATAAAAATTTTCTGATTCACCTGCGCAGCGATACATCCCTTATAATCATGGGTAATCATCTCGTCATAACAGCAAGGAAACTATTTTTTGCTGCGCTATTGTTAAAATATTTGAATTTCGCATTCGGTAACCGTGTCAGCACCAGTGTATCTGCCACCGTACCGGCAGGAATGGCAAACTCTTTACCATCAAACTGAGAACAGGTTATGATGCTCTCTCTTTTACTACAACCTGAAAAAAGAAAAAACCGCTCTCCAGGCATACTTCATTGTCAGTCAATGGAAGTAAAGTGACATAATACTTATTGAGTTACGACGACAACCACAACATCCAGCAAAACAAAAAGATTGATTTACGATGTTCCTGTCCGATGCAAAACCATTTTCAGAATATTTTCACCATTTTCTCTTCGATAGCTGACGTTATCTGTTAATCTTCGAATAAAATATCCACCTAGCCCCCCAATTTCCCGTTCAGTGATATCTTTGGATGTATCAGGATCCTGAAGTAATAAAACATTAAAAGGAAAACCCTTGTCTGAAATTTCCAACACAAGGCAATCCTCTTCTGCTTTTGCTGTCATCGTTGCATCTCCACCACCCTCGGGATAAGCATAGCTGCAGATATTTACAAACGCCTCCTCAACGGCAACCTGCAAACCAAATGCTCTCTTGACATCAAGCCCAAAGCGCTCGGCACACTTTTCTATAAATTCAGCTATTTCACCCAATTTTTCAACCCGGGCAGCACAGGTGATGGTATGTAATATTTCTCTCATTTGTTAACAGCAATCAATGCGCTGTCGACTGATTCATACATCGAAAATATTGACCCAAAACCAGAAATATCGAAAACTTCCTTTACGGTCCCCCCTATATTTGCCAAGGCAATTTCGCCACTTATCCCTTTGACTCGTTTTGCTGTTGCAAGAAGTGCCCTTAATCCCGCACTACTGATGTAATCCAGTTTTTCAAAATCAACAATAAATCTCTTCTCCCCTTCCGCAATCAAAGCAGTAAATCGTCGTTCATAGTCTGGTGCAGTAACAGCATCAAGCCGACCAGCGACCGTCACTACCATTGTCGTTGACACTTTAGTCGTCTGAATATTCATCGTTTTCCTTCTCTTTCAGGTTGATAATGTGATAAAATAATCTGTTGCCCTTAACTTGCCATTTTTTTCAAAAGAAGGCTTAAGCTGTTTTTATTTCCTTCTCTCTGATAATCAATACTTTCTGTCAGACTTTTAACGATCGACAATCCAAACTCATCAGGGAACATATTCTGATCGAAAACATTAACTGCGACTCCTTCGATTTCAAAAACAACCTCCAGAACTTCCTTCTTTTCAGAATAGGAGACAATAAGATCCAGTGGTGCCGTACCAAGCAGTGAATTGTACATCTGAAGCATCTCCTCCACGACCAACACAAGATTTCCCCTTGTCTTTACTGGCAGAATCTGCTTTTCACAAAACGTTTCAATCTCAGCATTCATCGCATACAAATCGTAATCAGGAGTTGCGATACGATAGTTAAAACTCCGAACTCTATTGATAAATGCTTTCGTCTTATCCTTTTGAGGATGCTCAAAAATCTGCTCAGGGGTACCCTCTTCATAGATGTACCCTTCATCCATATAAAGCACACGGTTTGAAACATCTCTTGCAAATGCCATTTCATGAGTCACAATCGCCATTGTCATCCCATCTTTTGCCAAACGACGTATAACAGAGAGTACCTCACTGACCATGGTTGGATCAAGTGCAGAGGTTGGCTCATCAAAAAGGATTATGCGAGGCTCCATTGCCATGCAGCGAGCAATAGCTACCCGCTGCTTCTGACCACCAGAGAGTTCATCAGGATAACTGTTAGCTTTTTCAGCAAGCCCCACCAATTTAAGAAGATCCAGAGACTTTCTCTCAGCCTCCCTGCTGCTCAAACCAAGCAGTTTAACGGGCCCGAGAGTCAGATTTTCCATAACAGACAAATGAGAATACAGGTTAAATGACTGAAAAACCATGTTCATCTTTTGCCGAATTTTTGGAACATCAACTTTTGGATCAAGAATATTTACGCCATCAATATGAATTGCCCCACCTGTAGGCTGATCAAGTAGATTGATGCAACGCAAAAAAGTGCTCTTGCCAGTACCAGATGGGCCAATAATTGATATTACCTCACCGGCCTTGATTTCAATCGTGACATCTTTCAAGACGACAAGATCACCAAATTTCTTGGAGAGATGCTCTATCTTTATCATAAGCGTATCACTAGAGTTTGTTTGAATTCAAAATAAATTACAGAAATAACACGGCTGAAATGGCGATCTTCGCAGGATTGACACACTGCATCAGAGATTACCCCCCCCTATATTTTATAGCAACCATAGTAACATCATCAGATTGAGGTGCACCATTTGCATGCGTTCTCACCTCTTGACGAATATATTGAATCAACACCGCAAGGTCATCTTTTGGTGCTTTTTGCAAAACCTGCAACAATCTTGACTCCCCATAGAGCTCATCTTCAGGATTTTTGGCCTCTGTCACACCATCGGTATACAGAAACAGAGTATCTCCTGGCTGAAGAGTAAGCCGTTCGGTGCTGTAGATGGAATTTTGAATTGGACCCAGAACAAAACCAGCCCTTAAAGAGAGATACTGTATACCATGAGATGTTATGATCAATGGGGGATTGTGTCCGGCATTTGCAAAACGTACCTCTCCGTTCCTTGTGTCAAGGATAGCGCAGAAAACTGTTGCAAACATGCAACTCTCATTGTCTGTCGCAAGAATGTTGTTAACGCAGGAGAGAATAAGATCCGGTTCGCCAAGACGCTGACCCTCAGACTTCAAAAGGGTTTTTGCCACCATCATATACAGAGCAGCAGGAACACCCTTGTCTGCCACATCAGCAATTAGAAAACAGAGATTATTATCATCAATAAAAAAGAAATCATAAAAATCGCCACCAACCTCTTTGGCCGCATCCATAGAAGCAAAAATATCAAACTCTGCTCTATCGGGAAACGCGGGAAAAAGACGAGGCAACAGACTTGCCTGGATATCAGTAGCAACATTAAGTTCGCTCTGGATTCGCTCCTTGGCCGCAGTAGTTTCTTTTAAATTTTTTATGTACTCTTTAAGCGATGAAACCATTAATCCAAAAGAGGTTGTAAGCACACCAACTTCATCATGAGAAGAGACTGCGGGAAGTTCAACATCAAAATTTCCGGATCCCATATTTTCTGTTGCCGCAACAAGTTTCCGGAGGGGCTTGGTCATGGTGCGGGCAACATAAACCACAGCAAAGCTCAGTAACATAATCCCCACAAACCCCATTATAGCCATCGTCATGCTTAGCTGTCTGACATTAGCCAGCAATTCAGCTTCAGGAAAAACAACGGCAAGAGTCCAACCTGTCGAACGGATCGGTGCATAATACATCCAGCTTCTGACACCCACAAGACTATTGTAAAGAATAAAACCAGACTCTCCTTGAATCATCTTTTTCCCAAGCCCCCGCAGAGAAGCATCCTGACGCGACTCTGCAATGCTGAAAAAGGTTTCATTCATGATGGCACTCTTCAATGGGTGAGCCAGAATCATACCATTGCGAGAAAGCAAGGCTGCATATCCGGTTTTGAGAATCTTGACCGATGAAACAAGTTCAGTCAAAGAATCAAGAGTGATATCTGATGCCACAATTCCTCTGATCGTTCTGACCCCTTCCTGCGTTCCATAAAAAGGAATAGAGATGGTGGACATTGGAATATTACCGCCACCCTCGTCAAAATAGGGTTCGCTCCATTCCGGTTTACCTAACTCACGAGAAATCTGATACCAGTCCCAGTGTATATAAGGGACATACTGGTAAGCCGTTTCAAGATGAATATGATTAATTTTTCCATTCTCCCTAAAGTAGTAAGGGGCATAAAGTCGAGTGTTGCTGCTGAAAGAATAGGGTTCATAAGAAATACCTGAACCATATATCCTTGGATTACTGGCAACTGTCTTCCATAGAAGAGTATGAATTTGTGATTCAGAATAACTTCCTGTTTCAAGAGACAGAGCAACACCTTCAGTCACTTTTGAGACCGACATAAGCTCACTTTCGACCCTGTTAACCAGTGACATGGTGAGATTGCGAGCATTATTTTCCAACTCTTTTTCAAGGAAAAGTCGCGATTGGTAATAATTATACCCGAACGTAACTGCAAAAATAAGAGTGCTGAAAAGCGTAATGACAAAAATAAGTCTTGTCACAATACTTTTACTTCCTGGCATTATACCTCCAGATAAATGTGGCATAATCAGGATACTTTTGAATCAATCCATCATCTTTCATCATACTACCGACGGCATCATAATCTTGCCTCCGTAACGAACCAAAAAACGAGTGATCTTTTCCGGAAAGGATCAAATCTCTCATTCGTTCCAGCATCCATCTCTGATGCGTTCTGTTGGCAGAAACATTAGCCTGCCGCATATATTTAATAACTATATCCAGAGCTTCATCAGGATGAGCAAAGGCATATCGCCACCCTTCAAGTGAAGCAGAGACAAACGCATTAACCAGTGCAGGATCTTTCACAACTGTTTCTTCAAGAGTATAAAGACCATCTTCAGGAAAATTCATACCATAATCCTGAAGAAAAATGACTGACAATTGATCAGCATCAACTCCTGAATTGAGAATAACGTGATACTCGTTATACCACATCGCTGAAATAACATCAATTCCACCACGCAAAAAGAGATTCACTGTGCCTGACTGAGCAACCTCATGAACTTGTATGCTGTTTTTTGAAAAGAGTGTACGAGCAGGAATTGATAGCTCACCTCCCCATAAACCAACCTTTTTACCGTTCATATCCTGAAGAGTCCTGATCCCATTACTCTTTTTTGAAATAAGCATCATCGATGAACTCGGAATAATTTGAGCAACATTAACAAGCTTTACTCCTTCATACCTTTGCTGAATAGCGGTTGTCAGCCAAAGAACGGCAAAATCCGCTTTGCCATTTTGCAATGTTTGAGCCGGTGAATGTCCCGTACCACCTTTGAGTATTGTCAAATCTATACCATGCCTGGCGTATATTCCTTTGTCAAGTGCGACATAATAACCGGCAAATTGTGCTTGGGGACTCCAGAGAGGAATAAGCGTAAATTTATTTTGTGGAGTCATTGTGGATGCGGCAAGAGCAGCACTATAGCCCATAAAGAAGGTCATGAAACAGATACAGTTGCCAATCAACAGTCGGAATCGTCCGGTACGGTCGAGAGATTTCATGCCAGTTAAATCCTGTCAGCACTGTGCTGATTACCATCATTCATGAGACCCTATAGAAAACACGCAACAGTGAAAAGTGTTTTCTTCTACCTGTTTCACTGTGCAATGTAATAAAATAAATAGTGTTTCATGAGTATAGGCCTGAAAAAGACACTTTCCACTTTCTACTGTTATGTTATTATATTGGGTAAGGTGCTGAAATGCACATTCAAAAGATAAATTCTGGGCGATAATCATTCCTTGTGGGAAAAACTTGAATTTCCTGTACCTTAACATCTCTTAATGATGGGACTTATCAATTCTGATTTTCAGACTCTTCCAGCACTCTTCGAATCGGTCTTTTCCAAGTACAGGGCCGATAATGGAAAATTCCCTTTTGCCAGGAAAATAAATGGAATTTATGAGCCCGTTGCGTACAACGTATTTGAAAATGATATCCATACGTTTTCAGCCTTTCTTAAACATCACGGCGTAACATCGCAAGAGAGGGTAGCAATCCTTTCTGAAAACAGACCGGGATGGTATCTGGCGGATATGGCTATACTGAACCTCGGTGCAATCAATGTTCCACTCTATCCCTCCCTCCCTTCAAGCCAGATTGAATATATCCTCAACAACTGTAGCACAAGAGCTATAATTGTCTCAAACATGTTGCAGCTTGGTAAAATTCTGGCAATTCGTCAGAATTTGCCAAAACTTACTCTTCTTGTGGTCATGAACCGGCTGGAAGAAAAGATTGAAGGTGTCATTGACCTGAACCAGGCAAAGGCGGAAGGGGAAAAAATTCTTGCTGGAAAACCAGACTTCCTTGAGGGTACCTCTGTTGTCGCTGATGATGTTGCAACTATCATATACACATCGGGAACAACTGGAGTGCCGAAAGGAGTGATGCTTACCCATCGCAACATCTGTGAAAATGTCAAATCATGTTCTACAATCATCAGGCTTGATGATTCTGACCGGGGACTCTCTTTTCTCCCACTTTCACACGCTTATGAACGAACCGGTGGATATTACCTGCTTTTCTCCTGTGGGGCAAGTATTTATCTTGCTGAAAGTGTAGAAACAATCACTCTGAACATGACGGAGGCTTGTCCTACCATAATATTTACAGTTCCAAGGCTCTTTGACCGAATCAAGGCTGGTATTCTCAAGCAGATCGCTGCCCAAAGCAAGACAAAGCAAAAATTGTTTTACTGGGCTCTTTCAACAGGGCACAAGTATCACATCGCCAGTGAGACTACAGGCAAAGTCTCCTCATTTCTCTCGTTTCAGCACAGTTTGGCGGAAAAACTGGTCTATACAAAAATAAAAGGCAAATTTGGCGGACAATTACGATTTTTTGTCTCGGGAGGAGCGGCTTTACCAAAAAAAATAGGGGAATTTTTTCAGGCTCTCGATATCAGCATTCTTGAAGGTTTCGGACTGACAGAAACAGGACCAGTCACTCACGTAAACCGACCTGAAAAGATCAAATACGGAACCGTTGGCAGAGCTGTCGACAAGGTTAGTGTCATGATTGCCCCGGACGGTGAGATACTGCTCAAAGGACCGAATATCATGAAGGGATATTGGGGTGATATGGAGGGCACACTGGATGTTCTACGGGAGGGCTGGTTCCATTCCGGAGATATAGGAGAAATTGATCAAGACGGTTACCTGAAAATCACTGACCGCAAAAAACATATCATCGTCACCTCTGGAGGAAAAAATATTGCTCCGATGCCTATTGAAAATCTCATCAGTGACAGTCCATTCGTTGACCAGGTCATAATTATGGGTGAAAAGCGCCCTTTTCTCATAGCTCTTATCGTACCTGAAATCTTGACACTCAAAGAGTTTGCAGCAAAAGAAGGCATCAAGGCCACGACAAATAAAGAGTTAATCGAGAATAAAAATATCACTCAAATTTATGAAAAGTTACTTCGCACGATTTCAAAAGAACTTGCAACCCATGAAAAGGTAAGGAAGTTTCTGTTGGTTGAAACCCCGTTCACTATCGAAAACAACCTCATGACACCAACCCTGAAGTTGAAACGAAAAGAAATTTCAGCAAAGTTCGCCAGTGAGATCGACAAGCTTTATAGCACTCTCAACATGGTCTACAATACGGAATAAACCCTTTTTCCCCGATATCAGGCAAAAGGAGCTTTACCCTTTATTTTAAAAAAAGTTGTAGGAAAAGAGGTGGCGCTCTCATGACGTTCTATCAGACCATCTCTGATAAGCCCTGTAATGATTTCGGGCAGATCCCAAGGACACTCGGCATACCTCTCTTCGATCTCTTCCATAAACATCATCTCTGACTGGATGAGTTCTTTGATGAGACGACCGCGATACCACCGTTTTGATCCTTCAAATTTCGACTGTTGGCTGAGTGAGCGGATTCCCGTTTTTTTACTTGTAAGCTCAAGCGCGCCATAATCCATCAGGGCATTATGCCACTCACGGCTTTTGCCTGAGGGCAGAATTGCCTCAGCCATCTCTTGTAGTCGATGTACCGAACAATTGTCCGGAAGGGCAAATTCGTGAATTAGAATTCGACGAATATTGGTATCAACCGCTGCAAGATCCATGTTATCAGCAAAGACAGGTATTGAACGACTGGTATATTCCCCTATACCTGGCAGTTTCTTCAACAGTTCTGGATGAGACGGGATAATGCCCTGATAACGCTCCATGACAAGAGTGGCACATTGATGCAAACGAACGGCCCTTGAATTATACCCCAACCCACTCCAGAGTGCAAGAATCTCTTGCAGCGAAGCCTTGGAGAGGTGAGAAATATCGGGTAAATGGTGCAACCAGGCTTCAAATTTTGGAACCACCCTCTCTGCCTGTGTCTGTTGAAGCATGACCTCACTGATCATGACTGCGTATCTGTCAGTAGTCTCTCTCCATGGAAAATACCTTCGATTAAGCCTATAAAAATCAAAGATTTTTCCACGGAAAAGTTCAAAATCACGAGTGAGTGCCATCTTCTCCAGAAAATCCCGGCATGCAATAATAATTCTGCAAGAGGGCAAGCCAACTTGGCAAAGCAAGATCAGATTGCCCTGGCATTTTTCAGAACTTCTCTACAATCTTGCGTTCCTTAACCTTCAACGCTGCTTTACCTGTACGTTTACGCAAATAGAAGAGTTTTGCACGTCTGGCCTTTCCATGCTTCACTACTGTAACACTCTCAATGTTTGGTGAGTTAACAGGGATAATTCTCTCAACCCCAACGCCATGCGAAATTTTACGAACCGTAATGGTCTTATTTCCACCAGCTCCCCTGTCGCTGATAACAACACCTTCAAAAGCCTGAAGCCTCTCTTTTTCCCCCTCAATAACCTTTAATTGTATCTTGACGGTATCACCTGGCCTGATTTCCGGAAAATCGGTAACCGCCTGGGTGGCTTCTACTAACTTGATTAACTGATCCATGACAACAACCTCTTTACGTTATGTTTTCTTAATACTTTCTATTTCAACTTGATCAATCATACTCGGCCTGCGTTCTTTTGTTCGTTCAACAGCATTGTGATGTCGCCACTGCTCAATCTTTTGATGATGACCAGTTAAAAGAACTTCAGGAACTCTCATGCCTCTAAACTCGGCTGGACGAGTATAATAGACTGAATCGAGCAACCCTGTCTGAAAAGAGTCGGTCAACGCCGATTCGCTGTCTCCAAGCACCCCCGGGATAACCCTGACTAGTGCATCCATAAGAATCAACGCCGGAATCTCTCCTCCTGAAACAACAAAATTTCCTATTGAAATCTCCATAGTGACCAAAGTCTGCCTGATTCGTTCATCAACTGCCTTATAATGTCCACAGAGAATAATAAGATTTTTCATCCTTGAGAGTCGGTTCGCCATGGACTGCTCAAACATAACCCCATCAGGCGAAAGAAAAATCACAGCATCATACTCCCTTTCAGCTTTCAACAGTTCAATGCAAGAAAAGAGAGGCTCAGGCCTGAGTACCATTCCTGCACCGCCTCCATAGGGCGAATCATCAACCTGCTTATACCTCCCAAGCCCATAATCATGCAAATTATGAACATGAATCTCAGTAAGCTGTTTCCTGCGTGCAATACCAAGCAATCCTGTCTCAAGCGGCGAATCAAAAAAACCGGGAATGACAGAGATAAGATCAATCCTTATTGCTTCCATGCGTCAAAGATGCCTCAACGGGCATGAGTGATAAAGAGATTTACAAAAACTCATCATATCTTGGAATAACAATAAACCTCTCCTCAAGATTGAACTCTTCAACAAACTCTTCTATCGCAGGCATAAGAGCCCTCTTTACCCCCACCAATACCTCATAGACTTCATGAGCAGGCATTCTGATAACATTTGTCACAAGACCTACCTGGCAGCGATCACGATCAAGAATCTTCATCCCTATTATTTCATGAAGATAGGCCCTGTTCTTTGGCTGTGGCATAAGTTGGCACGAATCAACAAACAAGCCCCAACCAATGAGTAGCTCAGCTTTTTCAACGGAGTCGACACCATCAAACATCAGCCAGGCAAATCCAGCAGAGAGAACTGCTTTTTTAACCGATAACTTCTCAACAACATCAACCGAACGCCCAGCAAAATATTCTTTGCGATAAAGGAAGCTTTCAGGGAAATCAGTTACAATCTCAACCTTAACCTCTCCCCGCAATCCTCTGGGCTTAAGAATCACTCCTGTCTGAAAAAGCTCCACCCTGACCTTCAATCAATAAAAATGATCACACCTCTCCAACGGTAGCTGCTTTCGCCTCTGCCTCTTTTTTGGCACTGCGACGACGGGATTTCACCAGCAACCCTTTCTTGCGCTTAGCAAGTTGACGCTCCTGCCACTTCTCCATTTCATCCGAAATTTCAGCATCACTACGCCCCATACTCTTGAGCCTCAGCTCATAAAGTAATCCCGTCGTACGAATAAGACTGTTGACTGTAGCCGTCGGCTGAGCGCCAGTCTGGATCCAGTAAGCGATACGATCTTTTTTGATAGTGACGGAATGGGGCTTGAGGGTTGGCTGATAATGGCCAACAACCTCAAGAAATTTGCCGTCACGCGGTGAGCGGGCATCCGCCACAACTATCTGGTACACCGGCAGTTTTTTTCTTCCTGCTCTTTTCAGTCTGATCTTTACCAAGGCTAAAATATTTTATGAGTTAATGTTTACTGGTAACAGCTTGTATAAACTATCTTTTTAAAAATTTCTCGAGAGCCAGATTCTGGGAGGTGATCTTTCTGCCCGACTGTGAAAGCTTTGAAACAGAACGCATCATCTTCTTCATCTCACCAAACTGCTTGAGGAGAAGATTTACCTCCTGAACTTTGGTACCACTCCCCAGCGCAATCCTCTGTCGGCGGCTTCCATTAATAATATCAGGATTAGTTTTTTCCTCTTTTGTCATAGAGTTAATCATCGCCTCTATGGGCTTAAAATCAAGATTTTCAAGATCCTGTTTTGGGACCATCTTATTGAGACCAGGAACCATTTCAATAAGCCCTTGAATAGAACCCATCTTTTTGAGCTGCTGCAACTGGTCGAAAAAGTCATTGAGATCAAACTCATTTTTCATCAACTTTTTCTGCATCTCGACGGCTTTTTCAAGATCCAGATTTTCCTGGGCTTTTTCAACAAAGCTTATAATATCACCCATACCCAGAATTCTCTGGGCCATACGGTCAGGGTAAAAGATATCGAGGTCATCAACCTTTTCGCCAATGCTGATAAACTTGATTGGTTTCTCGACAACCTGGCGAATAGAGAGTGCCGCACCGCCTCTTGAGTCTCCATCAAGCTTAGTAAGGACAACACCGTCAAAATCAAGCTGATCATTGAATGCCTTTGCAGTATTAACGGCCTCCTGACCCATCATTGAGTCAACAACAAAAAGTAGCTCGTCGGGCTTGAGTGCCTTTTTGAGTGCCTCAGCCTCTGCCATCATCTTCTGATCTATTTGCAACCGCCCTGCTGTATCAACAATCACGACATCTCTGGAAGCTGCACGTGCAGCTTCCAGACCTTGATGCGCAGCTTTCATCGCATCCTGCTCCTCAATGGCAAAGACCGTAACGTTAACCTGGGCACCAAGTGCTTTAAGCTGATCAATAGCCGCCGGACGGTAGACATCGGCAGCAACAAGCATAGGGTTCTTCCCACTTTTTTTAAGGCGCAATGCAAGCTTTGCGCAAAAAGTGGTCTTACCCGAACCTTGTAAACCCGCAACCATAATAATTGCAGGAAGATTCTTTGGCGAAAGATTCAGAGGCTTCTGCTCTCCACCCATCAGATCAGTCAGTTCGTCATAAACAATTTTGACTATCATCTGCGCAGGAGAGACACTTTTTATAACCTCCTCCCCAAGGGACTTCTCCCTGATATCTTCTATTAATTTCTTTGCTACCTTATAGTTAACATCAGCGCCAAGCAGTGCCCTTTTGATATCGCGCATGGCGAGACCAATATTGATCTCATTGATCGTCGCTTGGCCTGCCAGTTTTTTAAAGGTAAGCTCTAACTTGTCACTTAAACTATCAAACATTGTTTCCCGCTATTTTCATATAAAGCTTAAAAATGCTTAGCTTTAATTATAACAAAAAATAGCAAAAAATAAAATGATAGAATCATATCTTGAGTATCGAAAAGGATTTTGCTGCTATATTTGCCATTTATAGGCGATCAAACGCTAAATGTAACAGGATATTATGAGAACAGACTCCATCGAAAGTATTCTGAACTCTTTTCGCAGCAAGCGAATTGCTGTCATCGGTGATATCATGCTCGACAAGTATATTTTTGGCCATGTTTCACGCATTTCACCAGAATACCCTGTTCCTGTTGTTGACGTTACTCATGAAGATCACCGATTGGGGGGGGCGGCTAATGTTGCACTAAACACCCTCTCTCTCGGAGCTGAAACACTGTTGATCGGAGTTACCGGAGATGACATCAACCGAAAGATACTACTTGAACTGTTGCGCGGTCGTGGACTGACAACCGAAGGAATAATCTGCGATACATTGAGGCCAACCACATCCAAAACCAGAATTCTGTCACAAAACCACCACATCACCCGAGTAGATGTAGAGAGCAGAAAAGAGATTGACAAGAGGATAGAAGAGGAGATTATTGGCTCTTTTGAGAACATCATTGGCTCAATTGATGCCGTTATTCTTGAAGATTACAATAAGGGACTGCTGAGCGCCACACTTATACAGCGCATTATAGCATCAGCAAAAACAAAAGGGGTGCCAGTCCTAGTTGATCCGAAACATCTGAACTTTTTCACCTACAAAGAGTCCACACTTTTCAAGCCAAATCTTTCTGAAATGGCAACATCCCTCGGCATTGTCCTGCAAAATAATAACGAAGCGGTAGAAGAGGGATGCCGCCAGCTTCAAGAAAAAATTCAGGCCGAAACCATCATCGTCACAAGGAGTGATAAAGGAATGACCATTTTTGATGGCACCTTTACCCACATTCCGGCAACTTCACTGGAAGTCGCCGATGTATCTGGGGCCGGGGACACTGTTATCGGAGTTCTTGCGCTCGGTTTGGCCGCAGGTACCGACATTGTGACCAATGCAATCATTGCCAACCTTGCTGCTGCGACAGTCTGTCAGGAAGTTGGTGCCGTTCCGGTAAGACCGGAAAAACTCCTCAAGGCGTGTCTGGAGCATCTTCAATAATCGAGACAAACTGCTCCAGCGCTACAGGCCATGGGGGGCTATATGACTTATCCTGCAGAAGATTCCGTAACGTGTTCAGAGTATAGAACGGTACATCAAACATTCCAGCGTTGCTGGCTGCAGCGGGGACATCCTTGCCTGGATCAAGATGCATGACAAATGTCACCAAAACCACACCATGCCCATTGGGGGTAAAAACCCATCCTCCCGTAGCATGAAGTACTCTGTGATATTGAGGATTGAGTGGCAGATACTCAGGCTCCTCTTTCATCACAATAGCGAGCCCATTTTCACCTGACGAAACAAGTCGAGTACGCATAATCACCTCCCTCTCCTGCATTGGCCATGGCAAAGAGATAACCTGTCGAACGACGTACTCGGTAGCATCCACCTCCTCTAAAACTTCCATTACCGCAAGATTCCGAACCCAGCGGGTGTAATTTGCCATATCATTAAAAAGGCTAAGCAATTTTTTTAATGGTACCACCAATTCAACCTCTCCCTTGAAGCCATAGATATCAGAACCACTCACCAGAGAAGAAAAAACCTTGATCCCTTTATGCTCGACACGAAACTCCCAGTTTCCATCAAGAATAGACGAAACATCCATACTCTCTTTTTTTCAATTGTTAATTGAGCAACAGACATCCAAGAAAACAATCACTATCCAATAAATTTTTCATAATGCTGAATCACATCGTCAGCCGAGTGTTTAAATGGTGCATCAACAGGTACCCTGTACTTCTCCTTTTTCACCATGTCACGCAAATTCACAAGAGTATGATAAGGGGTATCAATAACCGCAATATTGGCAAGCCAGGAAGGAATCTCTCCGCCCGGTTCTATATGAAGACGAAATACCACCCTGCACTGATTCTCCGAAAGTGGAATAATGTTCCAGGCACCCTCTAATTCAGGCACCCGAACATATTTATCATGTTTTGGGAGGAAGTTGGAGAGACACTCCAGCTTAATAAAAATCTCTGAGGTTTCAGGATCCATATACCCCTGTGATCTGGTAATTATTTCGCGATCAGAAACGGGCCATGGAGCACTGACTAACTGATAGACAACTCGCCCCTCATCCTCACTCAACTCCTGCAGCACACGCATCTCCCGGGTTTTCCATACCCATTCAGTAGCCACATCAACATCATACAAAAGACTCAAAACTGCATGCTGAGGCGAATCAATAGTTGCAACAGCTACAAACGAAAGAAAATCAGAACTTGGAACCGGACAGGTAAAGATTTTAAGCCAGTCATTATTGAAACGCAAAGTACAAGATGCGTTGTGAATCTTTTGAAGAAGCGACATAGTGATAAAAATGTTTTAAGAGTTAAGCAGACAGACCGATGAACAACAAAAAATTTTCGTCAATGCTTTATTAACGAACTACGGGTACCGATGTAGCAATCCTGATGACCGGATCATCCCGTCTTACCATAGTAACAATCTGCCCTTCCGCACCAAAGAGCTGATGAGCTAGCTTCACTTTTACAGCCGATACGATATACTTTCTCTCACGGAGAAAGTTTGATCGATCAAAATGGCAATTTTTTGCCTTGCAGCTTTTCATGAGAAGAGTTTCTAAATCACTCTCTTCTGTATAACCACTGATAAATCGCTCAAGAGAATCCCGATACCTCTGTACCAGACTATGAGGATTGTCAAGAATCTCTCGAACCATACCATCAATCGAACCAGAGCGGAAAAGCTCCTGATAGAACTCTGAGTACTTGACACCAGTAACCCAATAGTCAGGAATAACACCGCCTGCATCTTTAAGTGCTGCAAGTCGGCCATACCTTCTGTCATTGCTTTTTAAAGATTTGAGCAACGAAGGCAAAGATGCAGTGTTATACACAGAAACCCCCCTCTCCTTCAGGAACAACAAACTATCAGGATCGGCAAAGAGTTTCTCAGGAAGAATATTTGTCATTGCCTCTTTGTAGTAATGCTCTCTTCCTGACCCCCCTTTTCTGTAAACCCGCTGTATCTGGCGTCCTGACGGAGTATAGTAGCGGGAAACGGTAAGGCGAATCGCAGAACCATCCGGAAATGGAAGCTGACGCTGCACAAGCCCCTTGCCAAAAGAGAGTTCACCGACCACCACTGCTCTCTTGTTATCCTGCAAGGCACCCGCAAGAATTTCAGATGCTGAGGCACTACCTTTGTCCATAAGCACAACCACCTCACCCCGCTCAAAACCATCACCTGACTTCGCAACATAACGACCATTCTCATCACCACCTCTACGGCTTTTCGTATACACTATCAACTCCCCTTGCTTCAAAAACTCGTCGGCAACCTCTACGGCCTGCTCAAGAAACCCTCCAGGGTTTCCCCGAAGGTCAATCACGAGACGAACCATACCCTGTTTTTTAAGCATATCGAGTGCCCGGCGAAACTCATTAGCAGTTGTGGTAATGAAACGACCCAAACGGATATAGCCAGAATGATGATCAAGCATAAACGCAGCTTCAATACTTGAAGTAGATATTTTTCCCCTGGTAACCATCACATCAAAAAGCTTTCCACTCAACGGGCGTAAAATTTTTAGCCGAACCTTTGATCCTTGCTTACCCCTTAATTTCTTGAGTACCTCCTGCTGAGTAATTCCAACTGCGGAAGTAGAGTCAATAGCAAGAATGCGATCACCGGAAGAGAGTCCAGCCGCAGCGCTTGGTCCGCCGGAAAGAGGAGTAACAACCAGAAGTGTATCGCTGACCACTTCAAACTCTATACCAATACCGTCAAAATTTCCATCAAACTCAGCTTGTGCATAAGTGACTTTTTCGGGATCAAGGTAAACGGTATGCGGATCAAGATATTCCGCCATTCCCCTTATTCCGGCACCCATGAGACTGTCGCCATCAACATCATCCACGTAAAGATTTTTCATCAGGCGATAAGCCTCAAGAATTTTTTTCTGCTCATCAAACTTGGCATCCCTGTTTCGATCAATACGAGTGCCAAGAAAAACACCGAAAACAAGCACAACAAGCATCATGACGATGGTCACAATTCGGGACATGGGGAGAAGGTTAGTTACCAATACAGAGCTCAAGTGATTTTGTCGTGGAAGGAGAGTTTACCTATCGCAGATCAAAATCACAAAAAAACATTACCACGGCAACTCTGAGTACTATTCGGCAGATCGCAATAAAAACAAATAACTAACATTAAATATTATGTTTAATAAAAATATACACATATACCATTCCTTATTAAGGACAATAAATAATAAAACTAATGTAATATAATTATGAAAAGATATAGACTTGCAAATATTAATAATATGCACAATATATACCGATACCACCGCATCTATAATTAAGAAAAATAAAGAGACAAATAACACAACTAAAGGATTATTACTAATATCTATACATAATTTTTTTACATAAAAATAAAACATATAAATCAATAAAAGGAAC